>Ga0315541_1002247_pt1 | contig 16418 bp, 11 predicted proteins | sample SalMarSW160190MG_FD_203095 | JGI IMG/M metagenome (GOLD analysis project Ga0315541, IMG submission 203095) | Salt marsh sediment microbial communities from the Plum Island Ecosystem LTER, Massachusetts, United States - Salt Marsh Sediment SW1601-190 ...
CGGCTATCCCCGACACAGAGAAAAGGGGCGTATGGGTGTCGGCACAAGTGCAGCTCAGCATGAACCCGTTCAATAACCGGGAAACGGGGCCGGAGATGTTCGCCGCCGTTTGCGACAAGATGGCGGCCCTGGCTCCAACGCTTGAGTGCTTCGTCGAAGGCCCCATTCTCGGCGTCCAGGACCCCTCGGCCGTCGAGCAGGCGGCGGTCGGCCTCGCCACGGAAAACGCCCTCCCCCTCGCCCAAGCCATCGCAGAACTCATGAACTCCCAGATCGTCGCGGTGGACCATGTGATCGTCGAAGAATGCGTCTGGAACGCCGACCCAGACACCAAGGCCACGCTGCCCGACATGCGCCGGATCACCTGCACGGCACGCGTCCGCGTGACCTACGCGTTCTCGGCCACGGCAGAGTGATTGATTTGAACAGGTAGGGCGCTGGGTGAATCTCCCGGGGGCGTATAGCGAGACCCGGATGGGAATCAGGTAAGCGTTCACGATCTGGAGATGCAGTGAACACGACGCCATTCGCGAGGAAGTAGGATTAAACCGCGGATTACACGGATGGCCGCGGATAGAGAGAAAATAATGCTTGGCAATGGTTTGATTCATGAGCAGTTGAGCGGAGCCATAATTGGAGCGGCAATGTCTGTTCTCAATACGCTAAAGCCGGGGCTTGATGAAAAACTGTACGAGAATGCCCTCGTTATCGAGCTTCAAAAACGTGGCCACAAAGTCGAGCAACAAAGGCGTTTCCCGGTACATTACGACGGGCAGCCGATCGGAACGCTCATACCTGACTTGATAGTCGATGGGCTGGTTATTGCAGACCCAAAGGTCGTTTCGGAATTCACCGACACTCACATTGCACAAATGCCGGGTTACTTGGCGATTTCAGAGTTGGAACTGGCCCTTCTTCTCAATTTTAAGCATGCTAAATTGGAGTGGCAGCGGGTTGCAAGAAGTAAAAGGCCTTGATTTCTCCAGTACGAGCTGATAAGAATCCGCACCTATCCGCGTAATCCGCGGTCAGAGCCTAAGTATGCAGTGCGTGAATGGTTACGAAATCAGAAGCCCTTTGAGAGGTGGTTTTCCTTGGGCAGGCGGAACGCGAATCCACCATCGGGGCTATAAGATAGCTCGCCATCGTGCATTCGGGCGATTTCGCGCGCGAATGCCAAGCCGAGGCCGAGATGGTCACTGTCCTTTGTCGTGAAAAACCGCTCAAAAATGCGCGCGCGGTCTTCCTCGGAAACGGGGGGTCCTGAGTTCCAAATAGCAATCTCAATGGCCTGACCGACATCGCGCACAGTGACGCGAATCACCGGCCGGTGGACGCCGGCCAGGGCTTCCTCGGCATTCATGACGATACAGGTAAGGGCCTGGACAAGCTTGGGGGTGTCAACCACCAGTGACGGCACGGCTTCATCAAAGCTCGTCTCGATGGTGATGTGGGCCATTTTCACGTTGTGCCCGCGCAGTTGAAGTACCTCGTTGACGATGCGCAGGGGGGGCGTCACAGCCGCATTGGGCCTTTCTTTGCGCACGATTCTGGTAACCGAGCCGATCAAGACATTGCACTTCTTCACCGCACCGACCAGTTCGCTAACCATGCGCTGGGATTCAGCACTAAGCGATTCATCGAGCCCGAGCAACTCGGCATAGGCCAGCATGACTCCGAGGCAGTTGTTGACCTCGTGGGTGACGCCGTTCACACAGCGCCCGACTTGGCCGTAACGGAATAATCGCGTCAGCCGCTCGTAAGCATCGTCGGATTGGAGGTCGAGAAAGCCTGTAGCCTCTTTGCCATCTGTATTGTTCAAGCTACACCCCTCTTAAAACAATATCTTACCACAGCAGAAGGTTAGAGGTCAAGGAAGCATATCGCTGATAGGCCATACACACCGCGGAAGCCGCAGGTTTGTCATGATTTAATAGGTTAGGGCCGTGTACTTTTGCCGAATATCCTAGAGGTTCTCGACGATAGCCTGCGCAAACTCGCTGCACTTTAGCAATCTTGCCCCCTCCATCAGCCGGGCAAAGTCGTAGGTGACGGTTCGGGCCTTGAAAGTCTTGACCATGGCCGCGGTGAGTGCCTGGGTCACCTCGGTCCATCCCATATGGTCGAACATCATCAGGCCCGAAAGTATGAGGCTGCTGGGATTGACCTTGTCGAGGTTGGCATACTTGGGCGCCGTGCCGTGTGTGGCCTCGAAAATAGCGGCGCCGGTTTCGTAGTTGATGTTGGCGCCCGGTGCGATCCCGATGCCGCCGACCTGGGCCGCGAGTGCATCGCTGATGTAATCGCCGTTGAGGTTCATGGTGGCGATGACATCAAACTCTAGCGGCCTGGTCAGAATCTGCTGTAGGAATATGTCCGCGATGGTGTCTTTAACGAGGAGTTTGTCGCCGGGGTCGCCGTCGCAGTCGTGCCAGGCCACGGCCACGTCGGCAAACTCTTGGCGGACAAGGTCATATCCCCACTGGCGGAAGGCGCCTTCCGTGAACTTCATGATGTTGCCCTTGTGCACCAGTGTAACCGTTTTGTAGCCATGCTTGATGGCGTGCTTGACGGCGGCCCGGACGATGCGCCTGGTGGCCTTGGGACTGATCGGCTTAAAACCGATGCCGGCATCGGCGGGAATATCCCATCCGAAGGCCTCTTTGGCAAAAGAGAGGAACTTCCGGGCTTCCTCAGAGCCCGATTGGACCTCGAGCCCTGCGTAGACATCCTCGGTATTCTCGCGGAAAATGACCATGTCGACCTTCTCCGGCGAGCTGACCGGGCTCGGCACGCCTTCAAACCAGCGTACCGGCCGGACGCACGCAAACAGGTCCAGTCTCTGGCGCAGGGTGACGTTGAGGCTGCGGAATCCCCCCCCAACCGGCGTAGTCAGCGGGCCCTTGATGGCGACATGAAACTCGCGGATCGCGTCCAGGGTCTCCTCGGGCAGGTAAGACCCGCAGATGGTGTTAGCCTTTTCCCCCGCGAGCGCCTCCATCCAAGCGATGGCGCGCTTGCCACCGTAACAATGCTTGACAGCAGCGTCGAACGCCATTCTCGCCGCGCGCCAGATATCCGGCCCGGTTCCGTCTCCCTCGATGAATGCAACAATGGGCCGGTCAGGCGTTTTCAACGTGCCATCGGGAGCGACTTGGATTTTGTCCCCATCGGGAATGGAGATGTGTTTGTAAGTAGTCAAAATACCGCTCAGCCCAGTGCACAGTGCACAGTTAAGGCCGTGTCTCTATAAGCTCACCAGCCGTGCCTCGTTAATGTGTGGCACTTGGCGGATTTTGCCCAAAACGTCCTCGTCGAGTGGTGCGTCGAGGTTTAGGATGATGGAGGCGCGGCCCCCGGCCTTGTCACGACCCAAGACCATGTTGGCAATATTCACACCGGCATTGCCGATAATCGTGCCGAGGCGGCCGATGATCAGTGGCTTGTCTTCGTTCATGCACACCAGCATGTAGCCCTCGGGCCGAGCATCGACGCGGAAGCCGTCAATGGAGCAAATACGCGGGTCGTTCTTACTAAACAGCGTCCCCGACACACGATGGGTTTCCTGATCCGTGGTAACGGCGACGCTGATCTCGAAGGTGTAGTCCGAGACCCCGGCATGGTGTTTTTCATTGAACTCGATGCCGTGGTCGGCCAGGATGTACGGTGCGCTGACCGTGTTGACCGTCTCGACCATCGGGGAAAGGTATCCCGTCAGTATCCCAGCGGTAATCGGATAGGTATCAGTGACGCCCAGGTCGCCGCGGTACTCAATTTCAATGACTTCCGGGCGCCCTTGCATATATAGCGCTTGAAAGCGGCCAAGGCGTTCGACCAGGTATATCAAGGGCTCGAGCGCCTTGCTGGTTTCGCTGTCGATACTAGGGACGTTGACGGCGTTAATGATTGCACCGGTATTGAGGTATGCGATCATCTGCTTAGCCACGTCGACGGCGACAGTCTGTTGCGCCTCGCCCGTCGAGGCGGCCAGATGCGGCGTCATCACGATGTTATCCAGGCCGCCAAAGGGACTGCGTTCGAATGGCTCCGATGTGTAGACGTCCAGCGCGGCGCCTGCGATCTGCCCCTCGCGCAACGCCTTGGCCAAATCGGCCTCGTTGACGATGCCGCCACGGGCGGAGTTGATAATGCGGCAGGTGGGTTTCATCCGCTTGAAATGCTCCGCGCAGAACATGTTCACGGTCTTTTCGGACTTAGGCGCATGGATGGTAATGATGTCGGCGCGCTCCACTACCTCATCGACGGAAAGAAGCTCGACGCCCATGGCATCGGCCTTCACCTTGTTCAAGATAGGGTCGTAGGCGATGACCTTCATCCCGAATGCCTGGGCCCGCTTGGCCACGGCGGCGCCGATGCGCCCGACGCCGATGATGCCAAGCGTCTTGCCGCACACTTCTGCGCCCATGAAGTTCTTGCGCTCCCAGCGGCCCTCCTGCATGGACTGGTGAGCGCGTGGTATGTTCCGGCAAAGGGCGAAGAGCAAGGCGAAGGTATGCTCGCAGGCCGAGATGGTGCTGGCGCCCGGTGTGTTCATGACGACAATCCCGCGTTTCGTCGCGGCCTTAGTGTCAATGTTATCGGTGCCGACCCCGGCCCGGCCGATGACCTTCAGGTTTTTGGCTCGCTCGATGGCCTCCGCAGTGACCTTGGTGCCGCTACGGACTACCACGCCGTCGTAGGGACCGATGATTGCGGCAAGTTCATCGGGTTTTTGCGAGGGTTTCACATCGACTTCGAAGCCCTCGGTGCGGCGAAACACCTCGACCCCCTCCTCGCTGAGATTGTCCAGCACAAGAATTCTAGGCATCGTCTATTCTCCCGCAAAGTACCGTTGCGCCGCTGCAACGCCATCGCCAATCCGAACGTCAGCTCCGAGTTCTTTCAACGCCAACTCGACCGCGCCTAAGACCACAAGCACGTCAAACTGGTCGTAATAGCCCATGTGAGCGATGCGCTCGATCTTGCCCTTGAGATGTTCCTGGCCGCCGGCACAAGTCACCTTATAGTCGTCGCGGAGCTTCTCGTGTAGTGTGGCGCCGTCGAGTGCCTCTGGAAGTTTGATCGCGGTGGCAGCATTGGACGGGCGCTTCGCAAACAGCTCCATGCCCATGCCGACCACGCCGGCGCGCGTCGCCTCGGCCAGTCGCCGGTGGTGGTTCCAGACCGCTTCGATGCCGTCTTCAAGCAGCCGACCAAGGGACACGTCCAGGCCGATGACCGCGGCGACGGCAGGCGTGAACGGTGTGGTGCGATCGCCGAGACTGTTCAAGGCCTTTTCGAAGGACAGATAGAACTTTGGCAGTGTGGATTGCTTCATCGCCTCCCGGGCCTTGGGTCCGATGGCCGCGAAGGCCAGCCCCGGCGGTAACATCAGGGCCTTTTGCGACCCCGCTACAACCAGGTCGACCCCCCACTCATCCATCCGCAGTTCGTCGGCGGCCAAGGCGCTCACCGCATCCACGACCAGTATTGTGTCGGTGTCTCGGGTAATCGCGGCGATCGCTTTGACGTCGGTCAACACGGTCGTGCTGGTTTCGTTTAGTGTGGTAAAGACGGCCTTGGTATCGGGCTGGTCTTTGAGCATGTTCTCGATCCGGCTCGGGTCGACCGCAGTGCCCCACTCGATATCGATGACATTCATCGCCACGCCATAGGCTTCACCGATCTGGCCCCAGCGCCGGCCAAACTTGCCGCCGCAGACCGAAATCGCTTTATCGCCGGGGGACAATGTATTGACGACTGCCCCTTCCATGGCGCTCGTGCCTGAACCGGCCAGGATAACGACTGGACTCGATGTTTGACACACGGTTTTGAGCTTTTCGGATACACGCACGAAAATCTCTTGGAATGCCGCTTGACGGTGATGGGTCATGGGCGCGGCCATAGCCATGAGCACCTCCGGCGGAACGGCCGTTGGTCCCGGAGTGAATAAGCGCTCTTTTCTTTTCATCCTCGACAAACCTCCCTGGGCGGCCTGCCAAACAAGTACCGGTGCAATTGCGCATAGAACTCGTTTGGGTTTGCCAGGGCGCGCTCTGAATAACTGTGAGGCGCTGGCTAATGGCCGTCAGGAATAGCAATTACCATAAGCACTTTGATAAAGTACCGTATCCAACCCTGGGGGCGCGTGTCAAACTCAGGGAGACAGCACAGTAGCCGGTTGTCCACGGACTGTTCGCAGCAGTGGGCCGGTTTGAAGGCGCCCGTTTTCCACTTTGACGCCCGGAGCAACACGGTGTATGATGGGGTGTAGTGGAATTGGCGGCATGAGCTGTCGCACGGCGGCTAGTCGTCGGGCCGGCAGACTAGATTATTTCCCGGCGTGCAGCGCCGTGTTCGGCAATGCGTGAACAGCACGCGGCGCTGACATCCGGCAGGCCAGCGGCTGGCAAATCGAGACAGGAAGTGGACCCATGGCAGAGACGGTAATTGGGACTGGCCGTCACAAGAGCATTCGGGAGGTGGCGGTCATTCTCAGCGATCAGCTTTTCAAAATCCAGGGGGCGCCGCGCAAGATTATGGCCCGCGGTGACACGATGGAGTTCATAGCGGAGCGTCCCGAGTTCAACGGGGCGTTTGAAACCTTCAATCTGCGCGCGCGTGTGAGCAAGACCGCGGCCGACACGCTTCGCGCCGTTGCAGAAGAATACAGCGATGTCTGCAACCTGGCGGAAGAAATGGGGTGGCAGACCATGGACTGTCCTCCGGTGGACCGGTCCGATGCCGCCCCGGAACGCGTCAAAGAAGCCGTCGACAAACTGTGTGAATGCCTCGTTCTGCCGGAAGTGTGGCGTACCCAGGGAGAAAAGTACCGCCTGGAGCCCATCAGCGTCGAGCTGCTCTTTCAGGCAATGCTGCAATATAAGGCGAGCGACGTGCACCTGTCCCCGGGGGAGCACCCCGTCTTTCGGATCGACGGCCAAACACGGCACTCAGAACTCCTCGCGCCTCTCTCGGGGGCGCAAATTCTCGCCCTGGTGCGTGAAATCGCCTCGGACGAACACTGGGCCCAGTTTGAAGAAGCCAAACAAACCAGCTTCAGTTTTCACGAGACCGGCTTAGGCTACGCGCGTGTGTCGGCGTTCATGAAGACAGGCGCGCCCCATTGCACTTTCCGGCTCTTGCCCGAACGGATTCCGTCGTTCGAGGAACTGAACATTCCCGCCGATACCATGGTCAAGATGGCCCAACTGCAGCGCGGCCTGGTGCTCGTGACCGGCATGACGGGCTCGGGCAAGACCACCACCGCTGCCGCGCTCATCGATTGGATCAACTCGAACAGATCGCTCCACATTGTTACGGTGGAAGACCCCGTCGAATACGTCCACCACAACAAGATGTCCGTCCTCTCGCAGCGCAACCTGGGCAATGACGTCAACACCTTCGCCGAAGCTGTGCTCGGGGCCATGCGGCACGACCCCGACGTTATCATGCTCGGCGAGATGCGCGACCCGGATACGGTGCGTGCTGCCATCACAGCCGCCGCGACAGGCCACCTCGTCATAACCACGCTCCATTCCACCACCGCCTCAGAGGTCATCAACCGCATCGTATCGTTCTTCGAGCCCATCGAGCGCGACCTCGTAAAACTGCAGTTGCGCGACTGCCTGCAGTGTATCATCTGCCAACGCCTCGTGCCGAAAATCGGCGGCGGCCGCCTTCCCGCCCTCGAGATGATGTTCAATGACATCAAACCCATCAGCGACGCGATCCTCGAGGGCGACACCGACGGTATGCGCATCGGTATCCAGCAAACTACCAGCCACTCGTTCCTTTTCGAGGAGTACCTGCACCGGTTGTACCGGGACAAGAAAATCGACCTCGAACACGCCCGGGAGTCCGCCACCGAGGTCACCATCATCGACCAGATGATCATGGGCACCTATTCTGTGCCCCGCCTCGCGGAGCTGAAGGCCGCCCGCGACGCCAGCCAGCGGGCATAGAAGTCCTTTGCCCATTGTTTCGGGAGTGCTGGAAAAGCTGAGGGCAGGTGGGGTCGTTCAGCCGCGACTGGGGGCTTGTTCTTCCGGAGGATAGCCCAGCGGGCGTGGTGTGGCTTCGAGCACCTCTGTCGAGGCTTGGGCATCGGCGCGCTGGTTTTCCCGGGCCAGGCGTGCGGCGCGCATGGATCGCTCATGGCCATCGATAGCCAGGGACCGCGCCACCGCAGTCAACGCCATTAGGAACCAGAAGGGCTCCATAATCCGGACGATAAGGAACGATATCGTGCCCAGCGAGTGTACGATCAACCCTATCGTGGCGCCACTCATGCCTAATCCAAGACCGCGGCACAGCCAGTCGCGCGACCATCGACGAGCCTCGCGTGTGGTGCGTAAGAGGCGGAATTGCATAAACAAGAAGGCCGCCAAGCCTATGAGGCCCGTTTCGAGAATTACCCGGGCGTATTGGCTGTCCAGAACGGTTTCCCACGAGATACCACCGCCAAACCACGGGGCGACGTGTAGGATAAAAGACACTTTCCGCCAGACGTAGATGCGTTCATGGGTGGATTTGTCGATTTTCAGGCCTGTGTCCTGTCCTGCCATTATGAGGGGCTCGCCGGCGCCGCGCTGGAAGGTGTAATTGACGCGGTCCTTAATTTCCTCGGGCATCAAAATAGGACTTCCCAATAAGATTGCCGCCACCAGGCCCAAAATGAGCAGTTTTCGACCCAATATACCCAGCACGAGTATCGCGGCAAGCAGCGCGATGTATGAGGCGCGGGACAAGGTATACAAGAATGGAATGAACGCCATTACGGCGATGGAGAAAAACATCAGTTTCTTTTTGCTGGTGGGAGCGTGGATAAACAGGCCGATCGCCACAGATATCACGAGGGTCAGATAGCCCCCGAAGCTATTGGGCTCGGTACCGCCGCGCGCCTCAAACGGCGCGCTGACTCGTGACAATGTGCGCATCATCACAACGCCATAGCCGCAGACAATCAAGGCGATGACAAAAAAGAGCGTAAGCTGTTTGCGCATTTCCTCACGGGTGCGGATCGCGTCGCCCACAAGAATGAAGACCATGTAGAACTCGGCCATTTTCAGCATCACGAAAACGGCGGTGTGCTTGTTCCAAGCGGGAAGGTTCGCCCGCAATGCCAGCAACGTCGAGATACAGCACACGCTGAAGTAGGCGATAATCCCGGCGTTGACCGGACTGGAGCGCCATAGGCTCTGGCGCCCCTCGAAGGCCTGCTTGACCAGCACGCCCAGGAAGATCACTGGAATCAGCACGTCGTCGTACCGAATGTTCAACGGGCGCTCGCCCGAATACTCATATCCACCGACAAGCTCCGGCGACAACAGCATTGCGATGACCAGGATGTAGACCCCGTAATCGACGCGCACGACAGTCGTGCCAAACACGACCATACTGATAGCCAGAGCGATGGTAACAGTCGGATTATTGAAATAGACGTGCGCAATGAGGAGAAGAATGGCACACCCGACCATGAAGCCGGCAAAGAATGGCGCCTCGATGCGGCTTTCGGCGATTTCGCCGCGGCCGATACCACGTTCGGAACGAAACAGAGCCATGCCGGTTGTCAGTTGCCCCTGGTCATCGGGGGATAATCCTGTCTTTTTTCAACGACGGAGGAGACGGAGGTTCACAATCACAGATGATACCACCGGCGTGCGGCCCGCGTGGCATCGTCATAGTAGTAATAATAGTAGTAGTAATGCCGACGCGTCACCTCGAGACCATTGAGGACCACGCCTGCAATGGTAGCGTTGGCGGCCTGCAACAGCTTGCAAGCTCGCTGGATGGTCTCGCGTCGGGCATTGTTCGCGGAAACCACCAGCACGACCGTGTCGACATGCGTAGCGAGCAAGACTGGGTCGGTCACCACGAGTATGGAGGGTGCGTCGCACACCACCAAATCGAAGTCCTCGCCCAGGCGCTTGATAAGCCGCGCCATGCGTTCGGACCCCATCAGTTCGGAGGGGTTAGGCGGTACGCGGCCGCTGGATACGATCCAGAGATTCTCGATGCCCGTAGAGCGGATGGTGCGTTGGGTCTCGATGCCCTCCCGAACGACATCGGCCAAGCCGACGTCGCGTTCCACTTTTAACACACGGTGGACATTGGGGCGGCGTAAGTCCGTGTCGACCAGCAACACGCGCATGCCCCGGTCGGCCATGGTCACGGCCATATTGACTGCGGTGGTGGTTTTTCCCTCACCGGGGACGGCACTGGTCACCATGACGGTCTTGGGCTTTTGTCGTATCGTGGCAAACTGGAAATTAGTCCGCAGTGTCCGATAGGCCTCGGAAATGGGCGACTTGGGGTCGTGTTGTGTCACTATGCAGGCATCGGTCTGCTCTTCATCAACCATGGCGACGTAGGTACCGCGTCGCCTGCGGCTGCCCCTGGGCTTTCCGAATCGCATTTTGGGAATTGTGCCAATCACCTCGAGACCGATGTGCTCGGTCACGTCCTCGATGCTGCGAATGGAGGTGTCCATCATTTCCCACATGAGCGCCAGGCAGAAACCCAGCACGAATCCTAAGCCGCCACCGATGACGAAGTTCAGCCACGTCCGTATTCGCTGTCCGGCAGGGAAGAATTCCACTGGCACGACGGCGCTGCGGCGCTCGACCTGACCGGAACTGCGGCTGAGCACGGTGCGGATTTCAAATTCCCGCTCGCGCAGCTTGTTAAACTGGGCCCGGATATGATTGGCTTCTTGCACCAGGCGCTCGTACTCGAGGTTCTTATTGGCGAGTTCAGGAATCTGTGGGATCATCTCCTCGAGCATCTTGCGGAGGGCCGCGGCGCGAATCTCGCCCGAGGCGAGCTGCATCCGCAGTTCCATTTGCTGACGGTACAGGGTCTGGCGCCGCTGCCAGATACTGCTGCCGCCGCCGGAACTCGTGTCCAACATGCGCACTGCTTCGAGAATCTCCTGTTTCTTCTCGGCTATCTCGTCCTGCAAGACTTGAAGTCCCTCGAAGGCCGGCTGATAGACGACGCTCATCTCGAGTTTCTTTTTGAGCAGGTCGTCCAACTCGACCAGGAGCTCATTAACGACCGAATCGGTTACATTGCCGAGGGCATCTGGCAACTGCGCGGTGTTGGCCTCGAGTTCGGCCCCGATTTCAGCCAATTTCGCCTCGACTTCCTCCTTGGTAGCCTTTCGCTGGTTGAGTTCCTCGTATATGGCCGCCATTTCCTCGCCGACTCTACCGTACGTGCGGAACCCCATTTCACGCTTGAATTCCCACTCGGCGCTCTCGGCCCTGTACAGTTCCTGCTGTAAGTCTTGCAAGCGCTCTTTGACCGCGTCGTGGGTTTCACGTTCTTCTTCGAGCTTGAACGCAGCGTTCGTCTCGACGAATACGCGCGCGGCGAATTCGGCGATATCACTGGCTTCCTGCTGGCTGGGGCAGTTGCTGACTGTGATGCGTATCAGGCCGGACTCCGGGTCGTCCTCGAGGTTCAATCGGCTCAGAACCTCCGCCCTCTTCTGGAGACGCTCGGATTCAGTAGTCACCCGGCTCCACGGCCCGCCTTCGGCGATGTCACGCTGGACCAGGGCACGGACGACCTCCTCAGCCAGGTTTTCGACACTGGTTCGCCGGATAAGCGCCTTGGGCGTCAAGGGTACCAGCGGGGCGCCCCCGACATCCCTCAGGATGTCCTTTTCCCAAGCCGACTGTTTTACGACGATGTCTGCCCGCGCCATGTACGTGGCGCGGGGGTCTTCACGGCGATACATGCCTAGCAGACCGGTGAAAAGCATGGTCAGGACGGTGAACATGGCAATCATGCGCCAACGCCGTATACCAACGTTGATGATGAATCGGAACTGGTTTTCCTGGACCTGCAGGGCCTGCTGGTCGGGTGTAGGCATGTCGGGTTGCATGTTCGGCTAATCTCTCCGGGTCTCGCTCCGCGCCTCGAGCGAGGGAATCATCGGAGCCTGCGGCTCGGTCGCGACCGATAGGTTAAGCATTTTGTCCCAGGTAATGGACTCGGGCCGCTCATGCACGCTCGGTGTCACAAACACCATCAGTTCCTTGCGCTCTCTGGCACGTTCCTTGTGCTTAAACAAGCTGCCGACAATCGGCACGCGGCCGACACCGGGCACGCGGTGATCCACATTCCGTTCTTCGCTCAGCACAATACCGCCTATGACCAAGGTCTGGCCATCGCGCACATTGGTGATCGTGTGGGAACTGCGCACTGCTCGGATCGGAACACCGCTGCTCATCCCTTTGTACCAGGAAACCTCCGGGAGCAGTTCGAGCTGCACGTAGAGCCCTCCGGCGTCGCGATAGACATGGGGTGTCACCTCCATCTTAATGCCCAAGTCCATGAACCGGATCGATGTCCGCGCACCGTAGGACCCCATGATATACTCAGAAAATGGATATTCATCGGTCATCTTGATCTCTGCGGGTCGGTGGTTTACGGCCAGGATCATCGGCGTAGCCAGGGTCTCGGCCTTCTTATCCGCGACGAGTGCATCGAGCAAGACGCCTATGTCCACGTGCCGATTGAGCAGGCCAAAGAACATCTGGCCGGCTATGGGCACGTGTACGGGAACGGCCAGGCGCCGGTCGAAATCGAGCCCTTCTACGAACTCCCTGCCGACGCCGCGCCCGCCGCCGGAGCTGCCGCCCCAGCCGCTCGAGAGTTCTTCATTGGCCATAACGCCGGTCTGGCCGCGTATGCCCGCGATTGCCGGGTCTTGCGAGCCCACGGGATAGTAGCCGCCCGTCACCTCATCTCCCTGGGCGAACCAGCGAATGCCCAGTTCTTTCATGGCGCCCTGGTTGACCTCGGCAATCTTGGTTTCGATGCGCACCTGGGTCACCTGGATTTGCATCTCGTCCAACTGCGCAATGACCGAGAGCATGTTCTGCACGGTCCCGGGCGTGTCGGTGACGATCAGCGAATTGGTGTTCGGATCGAATCCGATATTGCCGCCTTCGGACGACATCCCCTGCAAAGCCTCATAAAGCGCTTCCGCGTTGGCATTGTTCAGGTTGACGACCTGAGTCTCCATTTCCGCGGTCCGGGCCCCCAATGCCATCCTCCTGACGGTGCGCGACACGGTCACTCGGGGGTTTTTCAGAATCTTTTTCAGCGCCGCCGATACACGCGCTGACGCATCCTTTTCCGTCAGGCCCACGACCTTGACATTGCCAACGTATGGCAAAGTGATATTACCGTTCGCATCCACTTGGGTCGTGGTGCACAATTCAGCGCGGCGGTACACGTCGACAAACACGAGGTCCCCGACAGCGATGGGGGTTTCAGTCTGTCCGGCTGCGGATGCGACCGCACAAAGCGCCACGAGGCCTAAAACGACAGTCCCATGCCACCAGAAAACCAATCGGTGGTTTCCAATACGCCATTGTATCATTGGTCCCCTCCTTCACTTCTCTTCGCGACGGCAGGCCATTTCCCATCCATGCCGCGTCTCCTGGAGCTCATATCGGCCCTCATCCTCATGCACTTGAACCCGTTATTAAAGCGACTTTACCCACGCCACTGCGCAGGTTTGCTGTGTCACTCTGGCGGCACCGGCCTCGTTTCGGCCAGATATTCGGCCTCCGCCGCTGGGTTCGGCTCCATCTCGATGGTCGAAGACTCCTCGGGTGCGGCCGATCCCGCATCGGCCTGATGCTCGGGCGCGGCCCCGTTCTCAGATTCCCTCGCCGGGGCTCCCTCAGCGAAACTGACCAGCCCGCCGGCCGCACTCAGTTCGAGCGCATCACTTTCACCTTCGGGCAACTCCTCGAGCAGCCAATCGTGCTTTTCCCTGATGCGGGCCTTGTTTACCGGGTCAATGCCCGGCTCCCGCATGGCATGTGTCCAGTAGCCAATGGCTGCCCGCTGGAACTGAATCCGTTCCTCGTCGTTTTGGGCGCTCTCGGCACGTTTCTGAAACATGTCGCCTAACTCATGATAATCAACGTCCGCATTGTAGTTTTTCGGCATCGAAGCGGCCTGCAAGTACATGGACTCCGCGGCGTCATAGTCGCTCAGTTGGGTGTAGGTACGGGCCAATGTGCGCAGCGCCGGCAACGCCGCCGCAGAATCCCGTAGCCGCAGGTCGGGGCGTCGCAGGAGGTTCACGGCTTCCTCATAGCGTCCCAGGCGATAGTTCAGTAAGCCCATCAGGCTCTGAGCGCGAATCGTCCTGACATGATTCGGGTTGTCATTGACAAACTGCTCAAACAGCCCGAGAGAACGTTGCTGTATCCGCTGGGCCTCGTCAAACGACTTCGCTTCCAGCAACTGTAATACAAACGCTGCTTCGAATTGCGCCTCGGGGCGCTTAGGGTGATTGGGGTGCAGGCGTACAAAGTCCAAATACTTGATTGACGCTTCCCTGTATTTGCCTCGTGCGGCCAGCGCCCCGGCTTCCGCAAAAGCTCTTTCCGGCATGACCAACCTCGGCTCGACCCACCGGTAGCCCGCGAACAGCACACATGCCACCACGACGACCGCCGCGACCCGCACGGCCCAGCGCGTCATGCGCCTGCGCCTCTTGCTGCGCCTGCGTTTTGACTGCCGCCGATGCGCCGCTAACGGTTTTTGGTAAACGGACACATCACGTTCATCGTCCTGGTCGACGCGCTCGTCACTGGGCCACTCCGTAGGATAAGCGCCAGGGGTGGGTTCAGCGCGGGCGGGCCGCGGCGTGGGAGCAGGCGTTGCTTCCTCGACTGCGTAATCTTCATGCGGCTGGTCTTGCAACGCCTCCAATAGTTGCTCCGCTTCCACTAGATCGGGCGGCTCCGTCGGCTGGCTGACGAGTCCTCCGGACGGTTCAGGTTGGGGTGCAGGTTCGGGACCCTCCGCCTCAAAGACCGCTTCGGCGTAGGCGTCCTCGCGTTCGGCTGGAGCCGGCTCGGCAGGCCGGCCCGGCGGCGGCTCTTGAGTCAAATCCGCGATAATCCCCTTGAGTCCCGCAATGGATGGCGACTCGGGGGGTTGGGGAGGCATGCCCTCCTCCTGTCCAGGCGTATCCTCGAGCGCACCCGGCGCCATGGCGGCATCGACATCGGCCACGCCCTTCTCAAAAAAGCTAACCGGCCGCGCCGCATCCATGTCCTCCTCCGAAGGGTACGGAGGCGCTTCGGGGGCAGAGGGCCCGGGCGTGGAACGTGTCAGCCCGGTCATCTGAATAAAATCCACCTCGGAGGGCCGCTGCTCCACGGGCACACCGCTCTGCAAGCGCTGGTCGTCAGGAAGTTTTTCCAACAGACTTCCGTCTATCTCCTCAAGGCGGCGTTGCACATCGGCGTTCTCGTGCGGCGTTTCCTGATGGTTCTCACTGTTGTCCTGATTAGGCGTCATGGGGTCGCGTGATTCTGGCCTGGCCGGCCTTTAGCGGCCTTCAACAACAACTGCGAGGCCCGCCGTTCTCGTTCATCCTCGATGTGCACCGGACTTGACTTCGAGGCCTCCTGGGGTGCGGTTGATGCCGTTCCTGGCTGTGTTGTTGGCAGCGGGACTTTGAGACGTGAGAGGTCCATGGCGGCCGCGAGGGCGCGCGCACGGCGCTCGCGGTCCGGCACCGTAGTCTTTTCTATGGTGTGGAATATAATTTCTGGGCCAATCTGTCGGGTCTTGATTTGCGAGGCAACCAGCAACACGTTCCGGCATAGCGTGACAATGATGCGTGGATTGCCGTCGGTATAGGCGTGGACCGCTCGCAGGGCTGCCTCATCGAATTCCGGTCCAGTGCCCGGCGTGGCGCCCGCCTGGCGCAGCCGGAACTCGACGAAATGGCGGGTTTCTTCAAATTGTAAAGGCGCGAGCGTATAGGTAGTATTGATGCGCTGTTCGAAATTCGGCGCAGCCCGCAACACCTGTATCCATTCCAATTGCGAGAACATGACCAGGTTGAGCAGCTTATGTTGGTGTGTTTCGAGATTCTGCACCAGGCGCAACAATTCCAGTTGGCCTCGCTTGTTGAGGTTTTGCGCATCGTCGATAATCAGCGTACAGACCCGGTCCCTGTATGACAGCAGGTACTGGTTCAAGGCCTCCATATACGCCACGAACGACTGCTGGGGCGGTTGCAAACTAAACTGCGCCACGATGCTCTCGAGCAGGGCAAAACTGGTCCAGGACGGAATCGGCGATCCAATCACCGCAGTGTTGTAACGATCCGGGTCCGCTGCCATGCCCGTCATCAGCTTGCGCAGTAGGGTCGTCTTGCCTGTGCCGTAATTACCGAGCACCACGGCAATCCCATGGCGTCCGTCGATGCTGCTCCAAAGCCGGAAGAGGCACTCCTTGTGCCCGCGGGTCGCGTAGAAATACACGGGGTCCGCAGTGGGAGCAAAGGGTTGCTCACGAAGGCCGAAGAAGCTCAGGTGTGACTGCGTCTCATTCACCGATCATTCCCCACACCTTTCACTATCGTC
>Ga0315541_1002252_pt1 | contig 16400 bp, 11 predicted proteins | sample SalMarSW160190MG_FD_203095 | JGI IMG/M metagenome (GOLD analysis project Ga0315541, IMG submission 203095) | Salt marsh sediment microbial communities from the Plum Island Ecosystem LTER, Massachusetts, United States - Salt Marsh Sediment SW1601-190 ...
TCCCGCGATGAAGGTGTGGTCTCGATACCCTCATCTTATTGCGGCGCAAGCAGATACGCCATGGGCTTTTTATGCCCTGACTATGCCCCGTCTAGCTTCGTGGTGAATACGGCGGGGGTAGAACTGGATCATGGGTGTGTACCAGCCCATGGCGATCAACCAGTGGAATCGGGTGGGCAGGCTCATCCCGCGGTATTCGGCATACGCCGCCGCCTCGTACCAGCTCACTCCCGATACCGGGTAATCCTCCTGTCCTCTTGGGTAATCCCCCCCCATCCAGGTGGAGGGGCCGGGGAGTCCCGTCTGGTCCACGAACGCCTTGTACTCCCGGTTCGTCACCTCGTAGCGGCCGACGAGGAAGTCGCCCAGCGTCCCGATCTCGGTCTCCGTGGCCGGCACTTTCACCATCCTGGGCGGTAGGCTTCCCACCGGGTCCAGGGTCCGCACGAGATCGTTGCCGACCACGGTCACCGTGATGGCTGTCGTCGTTATCTTCCATGTGGTCCCCGCCGCCAGGACCGTCTCGTACCCCTCCTTCTCCAGCTTCCACCGGAAGAACCCCACGGGCATCCGGACCTGCTCCAGGGGCGTCACCCTCAGGTACTCCCACTCCGCCGCCGGCGTGGCGTACTCCTTCACGAACACGCTGGCCCCAGGCGGCTCCGTCAGGATGTTGACGTTCAGCGAGACCTGCGCGAACAGTTCCGCCAGCTTCGGATCCCTGGGGATGTACCTCTCCGCCTGCTCCGCCAACCGGTAAGCCGGCACCAGGTTTCGCCAGACATCGTTGTCGGCGACGATCTGCTCGATCTCCGGAAGCGCCACCTCCCGCGCCCACCGGATGTCCGCACGACGCTGGGCGTACCAGGCGGAGAGGACCGCCACCACCACCAACCCCGCCGCCGCGGCCATCGCCACCCGCGGCTGTCGAAGGCGCCGGAGAAGCGAGCGGATGTTGAGCACCCCCGCCGCCTCCGCCGCCTGCGCCTCCTGCACCCTGCGCAGGTCCGCCAGCATCTCCTCCGCCGTCCCGTAGCGCGCCTCCGGCTTCTTCTTCAGCGCCCGCCCCACCACCTGCCGGAGCTCCAGGGGCACCGCCGAGTCGATGGGCTTCGGCTCCTCCTGGAGGATCGCCCGGATGATCGCCACGTCGTGGTGGCCCCGGAACGGAAGCTCCCCGCTTACCCTCGCCCTTCCCCTCACCACTCCTCCACGGCGTGCACCACCTTGCTCCCCCCCGCACCGCTCCCTATCGTGCCTCCCGGCCCCTCCATGCGGTTATGCCTATCCGTCTGGGAGCGGAGATGATTCGCCCACCCCCACAGAAACCCCTCATGAGCTTCCTTTCTCGTCGCCGTCAAGCGCTCCCCGTCCTCCTTCCTCTCCTAGCCCTCGCCTGCGGAGAGGGAGAGGCTCCCCGGCAGGAGATGCCCGTGGCCGAGGCCGGCCTCGCCGGAACCCTGGTCATCGTGGGAGGAGCCCTGGCCGGTGACAACGCCGCCGTCTACCGGACGATCCTCGAGGCCCGGGACGGGGAGGGGCCCTTCTGCGTCTTCCCCACGGCGTCGGCGGAGCCCCGAGGCTCCATGGAGAGCGCCATGGCCCGCTTCGACGAATACGGGGGAGAGGCTACGGCCAAGGGGATCTTCCTGACGGTGGACAACCCCGAGGAGGCCTCCAACCCGGCCATCGTGGAGGAGATCCGGGGGTGCTCCGGCTTCTTCTATGTCGGAGGGAGCCAGGGTCGAATCGTGGAGGTTTTCCGGCCGGGAGGCGTGGCCTCTCCGGCCCTGGAGGCGGTGATGGAGCGCTACGGTGAAGGGGCCGTGGTGTCGGGGAGCTCCGCCGGGGCCGCCATGATGACGGACCCCATGATCGGGGGCGGAAGCAGCCTGGAGGCCCTCCTGGCGGGAATCCGGAGCGGGGAGGACGGCGAGGGGGTGATCCTGGAGCCGGGGCTGGGCTTCCTGGACGGAGTCCAGGTGGACCAGCACTTCCTGGCCCGGGGTCGTTGGGCCCGGCTGGTAGTGGCGGCCCTGAAGACCCCGGACGATCATCTGGGCTTCGGGATCGACGAGAACACCTCCCTGGTGGTGAAGGGGGACACGGCCCGGGTGGTGGGGGAATCCGGAGTCGTGTACTTCGATGCCCGTGAGGCCACCCTGGAGGAGGGAGGCCACGGAGGGTACGGCATCCGCACGTACCTCCTGGGCGCCGGAGACTGGGTGTCCCTATCCACCGGAGTGGTGGTCGTCCACGAGGCCAAGGAGACCCTCCCGGGCGCCGGGGAGCCCTTCCAGGGGGAGGCCGACCTCGATCTCTTCGGACGTAGGGTCCTTCAGCGGGTTCTGACCGAGGCCTCCACCGCCTCCGACGAACGCATGACCTTCGCCCAGGACGGGCTCATGGTGGAACTCCGGAAGGGGCAGGGCTTCCAGGCCAGGAGCTTCCCTCCCGGAGCCGAGGCCTACGGCACCTCCGACGGGTTCTTCGCCGGGCCCTGGATCCTGAGCGTGGCCCGGGAGGGAGCCGGGGACTAGACTTGGCCGGGCTTCTCGCTGGTGATGTGACAGACGCGGGTACCTGGACCGAAATGATCGCCTGGCAGCGTGAAAACCCTCGCCCTTTGGAGGTCCACTAGTGGACCTTTACGTCAATGATAGCGCATCGGTCACAATGCGAAGCGGTTTGCCTGACAAGGCGCTGCAGCGGACGGCTAACCGCCGCTGAGCTTTGGCGTCATGCGAAACAGACCGGATCATGATCAGGAATATCTCAGGCAAAGGACAGCACTATTGAGAGGGGCGGTCGAACGGATCTTCGCCGAGCCCGCCCGTGCCACCCACCGTTCCTCGGCGCCCTGAGGGACGGCGCTCGGCACCGGAGCACCATGCCCAAGGCCTAGCCACTTCCTACCGCGCCTCTCAGCCCCTCGGGGCGGTTCACTACGGCAAGGCGCGAGCTTCCGGAGAGGATAGACGGAAGACACGGTCGAGGTGTTGCGCCGACGCCGCAACGATGCCTGACGGCGCCACGTCGAGGCCCGATGCGGATTCCCGAAGCACCACGTCGATCCCGGAGCGCCGCCGCCTCATGTCGACGACGTCCGACCACGGAATCAAGTGTCCCCTATCTCCCGCCACGCCCGTCAGGATGCCCTCTGAAGATATCTCAAGGCGCGGACGTTTCAGCACGAGACCCACGTAGGCTCGCCACGCGGTGGCAGAGCAGAACACCACACCAAGGGTGCCGGCCAATGAGCGTGGCAGAAGATCGAAAGGAAAACCGTACGACCGAAGTGGATGCTCCCCAGCGCCGGGGGCAAACCACACGTAGGCCGTGGCGATGAGCAGGAGAACAGCGACCAGCAACAGGTTTAGACTTGATCGAGGCGAGTCCCCGGCAACGATGTGCGGCAGAGGTTGTGACATGATCTCGCACCGTGGAGTGCCTGTAAGGGGCGACGGGCAGCGGTTCTAGCCCCTCTCGACGGTATTGGCGTTGAATCGCCCGAGCACGCGCCTGCTCCGTGATTGCGCCGGCCCTCCGTTCGCTCTCGAACGCCGCCACGCCGTGAGGGGCACACCTTCACTCGCCAGGTCCACTGCCGAGCCGTCCCGCCTCACCGATTCCGAGCCTGCCCCTCTCGCCTCCAGCTCCCAGGATAACCATCCACGGCCCCTCGGTGCGGTTGAACCTACTATCCGTTATCCGTGGTCGCGTAGCTCGAGGGAGCGTCTCGTCGTGGTTCGACTCGGCGGTGACCGGGTCCAGCGACAGGTTGAGCTGGTCGGGAGCGTCGGACGTGATGCCCTTGCCGGGGGCACCCCCGCGAAAGCGCGGGCGTCCCGCCACACCATGGACCGGCCCCGACGACACCGCCATCCTCCCCGGGAACGCCACCCCACCGGGGTCCCAATCTCTCCGGATCTTGCTGTGATGTAACGATGTGATTACACTTCGATCCATGATCCGCACCCAGATCCAGCTTTCGGACGAGCAGGCCCGGCGGGCGAAGGCGATGGCGCGCCGGGAGGGCGTCTCCATGGCCGAGATCGTCCGACGGGGGCTCGATCGCCTGATCGCCGAGGAGGAGCCGTCCCGCGCCGATCGCTGGGCGGAGGCCGAGGCTCTGGTCGGCGCCTTTCTCGATGCGGCCGGCGCGCGCGACGTGGCGACCCGCCACGACGCGTATCTGGACGAGGCATACCGTTGAGCCCCGTCTTCGTGGACACGTCCGGGCTCTACGCCCTGATGGTCGCGTCCGACGCCTTCCATGAGCGGGCGCGCGCGGCATTCGGCGTCCTGCGGCGCGAAGAAGCGCGGATGGTGACGACGTCGTACGTGCTCGTCGAGACGTACGCCCTGCTCCAGCGCCGGGTGGGCTGGGAGGCGGTCGACGCGCTCCGCCGCCGTTTCGCGCCTCTTCTCGACGTGGTGTGGATCGATGAGCCCATCCACGAGCGGGCCCTCGACCACCTGCAGGAACGCGCGGCGAACTCCGTGAGCCTCGTCGATGCGACGTCATTCGTCGTGATGCGGGCTCGTTCGATCGGGCGCGCGTTCGCCTTCGATGCCCACTTCACGGACGAAGGTTTCGCCCTCGTCGCGTAGCCTGGAGCTTCCGACGCACCCTGAACGGGACGCTCGCCGCGTCCTTTAGTCCCCCGCCTCCACGTACAGCTCTCCACCCTTCTGCCGGAATTCCTCCGACTTCTCCCGCATCCCCACCTCGAGGGCCTCCACCGTGTCCATCCCGTGGGCGGCAGCGTACTGGCGGATGTCCTCGGTGATGCGCATGGCGCAGAACTTGGGCCCGCACATGGAGCAGAAGTGGGCCAGCTTGGCCCCCTCGGCGGGGAGCGTCTCGTCGTGGTACGACTCGGCGGTGGCCGGATCCAGGGACAGGTTGAACTGGTCCTGCCACCGGAACTCGAAGCGGGCCTTGGACATGGCGTCGTCCCACTCCTGGGCCCGGGGGTGCCCCTTGGCCAGATCGGCGGCGTGGGCGGCGATCTTATAGGTGATGACTCCCTGCTTCACGTCGTCCCGGTCCGGGAGCCCCAGGTGCTCCTTGGGCGTGACGTAGCAGAGCATGGCGGTGCCGTACCACCCGATCTGCGCCGCGCCGATGGCGCTGGTGATGTGGTCGTAGGCCGGCGCGATGTCGGTGGTGAGCGGCCCCAGCGTGTAGAACGGGGCTTCGTCGCACCACTCGAGCTGCTTCCTCATGTTCTCTTCGACGAGGTGCATGGGCACGTGCCCGGGCCCCTCGTTCATCACCTGCACCCCGCGCGCCCAGGCGATGCGCGTCAACTCGCCCTGCGTCTTCAGCTCGGCGAACTGGGCCTCGTCGTTGGCGTCGCGGATGGAGCCGGGGCGGAGGCCGTCGCCCAGGGAGAAGGACACATCGTACGCGCGCATGATCTCGCAGATCTCGGGGAAGCGCGTGTACAGGAACGACTCCTTGTGGTGGGCCAGGCACCACTTGGCGATGATGGAGCCGCCCCGGGACACGATCCCGGTGAGCCGGTTGGCGGTGAGAGGGATGTAGCGCAGGAGCACCCCGGCGTGGACGGTGAAGTAGTCCACCCCCTGCTCGCACTGCTCGATGAGGGTGTCGCGATAGATCTCCCAGGTGAGCTCCTCGGGAACGCCGTCCACCTTCTCCAGCGCCTGGTACATGGGCACGGTGCCGATGGCCACGGGGGAGTTCCTCAGGATCCACTCCCGCGTCTCGTGGATGTGGGGGCCCGTGGAGAGGTCCATGGCCGTGTCCGCACCCCACAGGATGGCCCAGCGGAGCTTCTCCACCTCCTCCTCGATGGACGACGACACCGCCGAGTTCCCGATGTTGGCGTTGATCTTGACCTTGAAGGCCCGGCCGATGATCACCGGCTCCAACTCGGGGTGGTTGATGTTGGCCGGAATGATGGCGCGACCCCGCGCCACCTCGGAGCGCACCAGCTCGGGATCCATCCCCTCGCGGATGGCCACGAACTCCATCTCCGGGGTGATCTCGCCCTTCCGGGCCCACTCCATCTGGGTGATGGGGCCGGCCCCCCCCTTCAGCGTCGGCCGCCGGAGCCCCTCGGGCATCTCCACCGCGTCGGCGGGGGTTCGGATCCGGGGTGTCTCGACCACATCGCGTTCGCGGATCCAAGCGGCACGGATGGACGGCACGCCCGCGCGCACGTCCACGTCCCGGGGTCCACTGGTGTCGTAGACCCGGAGCGGCGGCTCCCCGCCCGAGAGCTGGATCTCGCGGAAGGGAACCCTGATCCCCCGCGTCCCCTCCACGTACACCTTCCTCGAGTTGGGGAAGGCGCCGGGGTAGTCGGTGCCGCCGTCGCCGCCGCTGGAGGCGATGCTGGAGTCGGCGGGGGAGGCGCTCGCGGTGCGTTCGGGCTGCTTGCTCATGGTGCTCCACCTCTGCAGGTCGGGGAGGGGAGCGGGGCCGCCGGCCGCCGTAGGGGAGGGTCGGGGGCCCTCCGTCGCCGCGCTCCCTCCGCCGGTCTCAACCGGATCAGGTTCCGAGGGTCGTTCTCAATCCCGGCGCGCCGGCGGTGTCTATGGTCGCCGCACGCCCGGGATGCCCCTGGCGGCTGGATGTAACCTACCCGTCCCGGGGTGGAAGGGGGAGCCCTTGTCTGGAGGGCGGGTTAAATCATACCTTAGTGTCCTATTTAATCAAGGGCCACGACCGGGCCAGCCCATCCCCATCCGGGAGACCTTCATGATCCACCATGCCCTTCGGGGCAGCCCCGGCCTCCAGTCCACGCTCCTCGCCGGAGCGCTCATCGTCGCGCTCCTCGCCCCCGCCGGCGGAACCTTCACCCTGGCGGTCCCGGCAGGTGGGAACCATGTGAGCGTCGAGCGGATGGGGTACGCATCCTCCCGCGTGCCTCTCTCGGGCTGGCCCGGCGTGATCCCTCTGGAGCCGTCGCCGTACCTCCTGGAGCGCATCGCCGTGGAGGTGAGGCGGGGCGGGCACCTCCGGAGCCACCCTCCGCACGGGCGGCGAGTGGTTCGGGCTGAGCGCCTCCTGGACAAGGAGATCGCGGGGGAGCGGGCCGCGGCGCCGGTGCGCCCCCTTGCCAGACATATTCTCATGTATATATTTAGATCTTGCGATCCACGACCCCCGGCAGGGTCCCTTCACGAGGCAACAAGGAACATGGCCGTTTTCGAGGTAACCGACGCGACGTTCGACGAGCACGTGGCCAAGAGCGAGGGCGTCACCGTGGTGGACTTCTGGGCCCCCTGGTGCGGGCCCTGTCGCATGGTGGGGCCGGTCATGGAGGAGCTGGCCGAGGAGTACGACGGGAAGGTCCGCTTCGCCAAGGTGAACGTGGACGACAGCCCCGAGACGGCAGGCGCTTTCGGTATCCGCTCCATCCCCACTATCGGATTCTTCCGGAACGGAGAGCCGGTGGGTGGCGTGGTGGGCGCCTACCCCAAGGATGCGCTCCAGCAGGTCATCGAGGACATCCTGGCCAAACAGGAAGACGCGGCCTGAGACGCGCGGAGGGCGGTACGCCTCGCGGGGCGCCGCCCTCCGGCTTCCTCCCCTTGGCCCCGTCCGACTTCAGCTGTTCGCCTCCTCCTGCTCCTTCTTCCGCTCGGCAGCGATTTTCTGCGCCAGGTGGTCCGGGACCGGCTCATAGCTGGCCACGCGCCGCGAGTGGATGGCGCGACCCTGGGTCATGGAGCGCAGGAACGACGCGTATTTGTAGAGCTCGGCCTCGGGGACGAGGGCCTTGATCACAGTGCGCCCGGCGTCCGGCTCCATCCCCAGCACCTTTCCGCGGCGTGAGGTCAGGTCGCCCATGATGTCGCCCACGTACTCGTCGGGCGTGGCGACCAGCACTTCCAGCACCGGCTCCAGCAGGATGGGGCGGCACTTCTCGGCCACGTTCTTGAACGCCAGCGCCCCCGCCAGCTTGAAGGCGATGTCGGAGGAGTCCACGGCGTGGTAGGAGCCGAAGTAGCACTCGGCTGAGAAGTCCACCATGGGGTAGCCAGCCACCACGCCCCTGGCCGCGGCCTCCTGGACACCCTTGTCCACCGAGGGGAGGTACTTCCCGGGGATGACGCCGCCCTTGATGGCGTCGATGAACTCGTATCCGCCGCCGCGCTCCTTGGGAACCAGACGCACCCAGCAGTCGCCGAACTGGCCCCGGCCGCCGGTCTGCTTCTTGTGGCGCCCCTGTCCCTCCGCCTTCCACGTGATGGTCTCGCGGTAGGCGATCCTGGGCTGTTCGGTCTCGATCGTCACGCCGTACTTGCGTGCCATGCGCTCGAACTGGATGTCCAGGTGCAGCTCGCCCATCCCGCGGGCGATGGTCTGCTTCAGCTCGCCGTCGAAGGCCGCGGAGAAGGTGGGATCCTCCTCGTGCAGCTTCGGCAGGACCTCTCCGAGCTTGTCCTCGTCGTTGCGGGTGGCGCCCTTGATGGCGATGGCGATGTCGGCCTTGGGGAAGGCGATCCTGGCCAGCGCCACCGGCCGATCCTTCTGGCAGAGCGTGTCGTTGGTGTGGGTGTGCTTCAGCTTGGCCACCACGCCGATGTCCCCGGCGTGGAGCACGGGCACCTCGATGCGCTCCTTCCCCAGGGGGATGCTCAGGTGGTTGAGCTTCTCCACGGAGCCGTCCGACGCGTTCACCACCTCCATGCCGTTGGCGATCTTGCCGGAGTACACGCGGAAGTAGGAGAGCTCGCCCACGTGGGGCTCGGTGGCGGTCTTGAAGACCAGCGCCGCCAGCGTGTCGTCGTCGGTGGCGTGGACCTCGATCTCCTGGTCCAGCCCCGGGCGGCTCGCCTTCTCGGGCCTCACCTGGGCAGGCGACGGGCACAGCTCGACGATCTTCCGGAGCAGGGCACGCATCCCGTAGGTGAGGGTGGAGGAGCCACAGAACAACGGGAACACCTCGCACTTCGCCATCCCCCAGGCCATGGCCTGGATGGCCTCCTCACGGGAGATCTTCCCTCCTTCGAGATACTGCTCGAGAAGCTTCTCGTCGGTGGTGGCCAGCGTCTCCTGCAACTCCCTCTCCCACCGCGCCTCCGTGTCCTTCAGCTCGGGCGGGATGTCTTTCTCGTCGTACTCGCCGGTGGCCGTGCCCTCTCTGTACAGGTGGGTCTTCTCGGAGAACAGGTTGATGATGCCGTGGAAATCCACGCCCTCGCCCACCGGGATCTCCACCGGGAGCGCCTTCTCGGTCAGGCGCTCCTTGATCTGCTGATAGACGCCCTCGAAGCTGGCGTGCTCCTTGTCCATCCCCGAGACAAAAAAGATCCGGGGTATCCCCCGGTCTTCGCAGTACTGCCAGACCCGCTCCGTGCCCACTTCCACGCCGGAAGTGGCGCCGACGACAATGATGGCGGCATCCGCCACCCGGACCGCCGACAGGGCCTCCCCCGTGAAGTCCAGGTATCCCGGGGTGTCCAACAGGTTGATCTTGGTGTCCAGGTGCTCGGCAAAGGCCGGCGTGAGCTGGATGCTGATCTGGTGGGCCTGCTCCTCGGGGGTGTGCATCGTGAGGGCCGTCCCGTCGCCCACATGGCCGTGGCGCTTGGAGGTGCCCGACACGAAGCACAGGGCGTCAATGAGGCTGGTCTTCCCCGATCCACCGTGACCCAGGACCGCGATGTTGCGGATCTGGTCCGTGGTGTACTCTTTGGCCGATGCCATCCCGTTCTCCTCCGATGCATCGGGGCCCTCCGGCGCCGGCTTCCGGTGCGACGCCGTGGGCCCCGCTTTGGACCCGCTGGACCACGGGATCGTAGACAGGCCCCGGGGGGGACGCAAGCGGGAAATCCCCTACACCCCCGGGGCGCTCCGGTGACATCCGCCCTTCCGATCCCGGGCTTCGGCGGCCATCATGCTGAAGCCGATGGGCGTCGTCGAAGTCCGCCTGTCAGCGGCATGGCTCCTTCCTCGGACGGCGGGATGACGCGCACAGTCGGAACGATGGCAGGAGGTAGCCGGTGAACTTCCGCGACACAGTCGGGAGATTCCAGCTCACTGATACGTTGGCGGGACGCCTCCGGGAGATCCCGACGGTGATCCCGGGGCTGTCCGCGGAGTTCCAGGCGAAGGTCCTCGCCTCCATCCTGGTGGTGTTGGGCTTGGTGCTCGTGCGGCGGGGGATCCTGCGGTGGGTGGACCGGAAGATCGACGAGCACTCGGTGCGCTACCGATGGGCGAAGACGTCGTCCTACGTGACCTCCCTGCTTGGGCTTCTCGTCGTCGCCCAGATCTGGTTCACCGCCATCCGCTCGGTGGGGACGTTCCTTGGGCTCCTCTCCGCCGGTGTGGCCATCGCCCTCAAGGATCTCATCGCCGATCTGGCCGGATGGGTCTTCATCCTCTGGCGGCGCCCCTTCGATCTGGGGGACCGGGTCCAGATCGGGGAGCACGCCGGCGACGTGGTGGACATCCGGATCTTCGCCTTCACGGTCATGGAGATCGGGAACTGGGTGGCCGCAGACCAGAGCACGGGCCGCATGATCCACGTGCCCAACGCCCTGGTCTTCACGCAGGTCCTGGCCAACTACACGGCCGGCTTCCCCTTCCTGTGGAACGAGATCCCGGTGCTGGTCACCTTCGAGAGCGACTGGCGCAAGGCCAAGCGGCTGCTCCAGGCCGTCACCGACGAGGTGGGGCTGGAGGTGAGCCGGGAAGCGGAGCGCACCCTGAAGGAGACCACCAAGCGTTTCCTCATCCACTATCGGAAGCTCTCTCCGGCGGTCTACACGTCGGTGGAGGACTCGGGCATCCTGCTCACGGTCCGCTACATCACCCGACCCCGGGAGCGGCGCTCGACCACGGAAGTCCTGTGGGAGCGAATCCTGGAGGCCTTCGCCGCGGAGCCGGACGTGGACTTCGCCTACCCCACCCAGCGGATGTACATCAACCCGGTGGAGGGAAAGGCGGGAGCACGGGCCGAACTCCCCCACCCCTTCCAGACGCCAGACCCAGGGTAGCCGGCGGCGCCGTGGCCCGGGCCGCAGCGTCCATCACACCCGCTCCGGCTCTTTCCCCCCCTGGTTCCAGCTCACGACGTACAAGTCCCGGCGGCGGTCGGTCCACGGCTGCACGGTGCCCGAGTACCGATGGCGCCGCAGCGACTCGAGGTCCACATCGGCCATGACCAGGGTCTCGATGTTGGGCGTGCACTCGGCTGCGATCCCGTCCCGGGCGAAGGAGAAATCCACGGGGGTGTAGATCCCGGACTGGGCGTAATGGACGTCGGCATTGGCCACGAATGGCAGGTTCCCCGTGCACCCGGACAGCACCACGAACACGTCGTTCTCCACGGCCCGGGCCTGGGCGCAATAGCGGGTCCGGAGATAGCTGGCGCGGTCCTCCGCGTTGAACGGCACAAACAGGATCTGCGCTCCCCGCGCCGCGGCGATGCGCGCCAGCTCCGGGAAGTGCACGTCGTAGGACGGCAGGATGGCGACCCGGGCACGGTCGCAGTCGAAGACATCGAGGGTGTCGCCGGGCTCCAGCCCCCACCACCGTCGCTCGTCGGCGGTCACATGCAGCTTGGGCTGCTCCTCGATGGTTCCGTCCCGCCGGAACAGGTACGCCACGTTGCGCAGGCGGTCCCCGTCCAGGGCGAACTGCGAGCCGCCAATGACGTTCACGTTGTACTTCACGGCCGAGCGCGTGAAGAACTCCAGGTAGTCCGCGGTGCGCCCCGCGAGGCTGCGCACCGCGTCCGCGGCGCGGCGCTCCTCCTGGATGCCCAGCAGCTGGGTCGTGAGGAGCTCGGGGAAGAGGACGAAGTCGGCCTTGTTGTCGGCGGCCGCATCCATGAAGTAGGCGCACTGCGTACAGAACTCCTCCCACGACGCGATGGGGCGCATCTGGTACTGGACGGCGCACAGGCGCACTACCGAGACCCGGTGCCACCGGCGCTTCGGGTTCCGCACGGAGTCGAGGTTGGTCCACTCCAGGTGGGTGGCGTAGCCCCGGGACGCGGCGTCGGAGGGGAGATAGTCGGGGATCAACTCCTTCAGGACGAAGCCGTTGGCCACCTGGGTGGTGAGGACGGGATCGTAGAGGCCCCGGGCGATGACCTTCTCGACATACTCCCGGGCGGGCATGGTCTCCGGCTGGGCGCCGAAGCCGGGGATCCGGCCGCCGATGACGATGCGCGCCAGGTTCAGCTCGCGGCACAGATCCTTGCGGGCGTTGTACAGGCGCCGCGCCAGGTGCATGCCCCGGTACCGGGGATCCACCATGATCTCGATGCCGTAGAGCGTGTCCCCCTCGTACGTGTGGTTGCGGATGAATCCCGCGTCGGCCACCCTCTTCCAGTCGTGCCACTCCTCGTACCGGTCGTAGTCCACGATCAGAGAGCTGGACGAGGCGACCACGCGACCCCTGTACTCGATGCAGAGCTGGCCTTCCGGGAAGATGGAGAACTGGCTCTCGATCTGGTCACGGCTCCAGGGGACCATCCCGGGGAAGCAGCGCTTCTGCATCTTCACCAGATCGTCGTAATCCTCCAGGGTCAGACGCCGGAGCTTGATCTTCTTCTCGAAGTCCTTGAGGCGTAGCTTCGCTGGAGCGCTCCCGTCCGGTCTCTCGTTCGTCATGGCTCAGACTCGCGTCCGGAGGTTCATCGCGTCATGCTCATCGACTGCCATGTGCACCTGAACAACTACTACACCACGAACGGCGGCAATCGCCGCCCCACCAAAGAGAACGTGACGCGCCTGTGGGACGCCATGGCGGAGAGCGGCGTGGACCACGCCGTGGTCCTGACATCCTACAAGGTGGACGTGAACCGGCCATCGGTGGAGGGCGTGCTGGAGACCCTGGCCGAGGACCCCCGCACCACCGTGGTCGAGGGGCTCCGCTGGCGCGGCGACGAGCGCACCGACCTGTTCCACATGGAGGAACGGATCCGCGACGGCGTCGTGAAGGGCATCAAGCTCTACCCCGGCTACGACCGTTACGCGATCAACGATGCGTCCCTCGAGTCGGTGTTCCGCATCGCCGCCAAGTACGACGTGCCCGTCATGATCCACTGCGGCGACACCTACGAGAAGGGTGCCAAGGTCCGCCAGGCCCATCCCCTCCTGGTGGATGACATCGCCGTGGACTATCCCGACGTCCGCTTCGTCATCTGTCACCTGGGGAACCCCTGGTTCCAGGACACCGCCGAGGTGCTGTACAAGAACGACAACGTGTACGCCGACATCTCGGGCCTGACCCTGGGGGACTTCGACTACGAGTTCGAGCGCTACCTGGTCACGCGCGTGAAGGATCTCATCGCGTACATGGGCGATCCCGGGCGCCAGCTCATGTACGGCTCGGACTGGCCGCTGGTGGAGATGGGCCCCTACGTGAAGTTCCTCCACGGGCTCGAGTTCCCCGAAGCGGCGCGCGAGAACATCGCCTGGAAGACGGCGGCGAAGCTATTCAAGATCGACGTGTCGCAGCTCGGAGCAGGAGGGTAGGACGCCGCCCGGCGCGGCGCCGAACCTCTGCGCTCAGCGGCGCCGGTCCGCCTCCGCCTCCGTGGCCACCAGCCCTCCTGTGCGCAACTCCAGGACGAGCCGGTCCATGTCGTACACGTGGTCCAGCGCCGCCAGGATGGCCCGGATGTCCACCGTCACCGAGCGGTTCAGCTCGGGCAGGTAGATGTAGTCGCCGGGGAGGCTCTCGATGTTGCCGTCGAAGACCACCCCCACCACCTCCAGATCCTTGTCCAGGACCGGGGAACCCGAGTTCCCGCCGATGATGTCGGCAGTGGACACGAAGTTGAGCGGCGTGGCCAGGTCGAGCCCTGCCGGGGGCTTGGCCCAACGCTGGGGAACCACCCACTCCTCACGGCCGGGGAAGGAAAAGTGCCGGTCGTAGAAGCCGTAGAAGGTGGTGAACGCCGGGGCGAGGGTGCCGTTGTATGGGTACCCGCCCACGGCACCGTCGGCGATGCGCAGCGAGAAGGTGGCGTCGGGGGGCACGTCGGTGCCGTACACCTCGAAGCGGGCGCGCCCCAGCTCGGCGGAGATCTCCGCCTCTTCGGGGAACACCTGCCCCACCGTCTGCTGGAAGCGCATGAACGCGGGCAAGTAGCCCTGGACCACCTTCAGCGCCGGGTCGTCCATGGTCAGGGTGCCGCCCTCCACGGCGGCCACTGCCCCGGCCGAGTCGGCCAGCGCGCTCTGCAGCACGATGGCCGCGGCCGCGGCCTCCGGCGTGCGCCCGGCCAGGATGCCCTTCACCCAGTCGGCGTCGGAGCCGAAGCGGTTCACGAAGTCCTGGAAGCGGGCCGCCATGAGCCCCCGGTTGAGCTCCGGGTGCTGCTGCGGGACGCCTCTGAGCCCGTCCACCAGCTCCGCGACCTGCTCAGGCGGGGCCCCGCCCTGGCGGGCGCTCAGGATCTGGAAGGCGACGAGCGCGCGGTAGAGCGTGGCCGACTCCAGCTCCTCGCTGGTCATGGCCAGGAAGGCCCCGAAGCCCGCGGCCTGGGTGCGCTTGGTCTCCTGCAGCTCGGCGAGGCGGCCGATTAGCGCCCCATAGCGCTCCTTCAGCTCCGGCTTGGCGTCGATGGCCGCCTGGAAGCGCTTCTCCGTGTCCTTCCGGCGCGCGATGACGATGGGGTCCTCGAGCCCCTTCACCTGCCCGCCGTACGCCTTTTCCGAGTTGCTGAGCCCGAAGTAGGAGTTGCGCAGGTCCCGCGCCTCGGCCTCCTCCGGGTGGCTGCGGATGAACGCGTCCAGCACCTTCATGCGGGACCGGAGCAGATCCACCACGTACCGGTCGCTCACGTCGCGGCGGAACTCCAGCTCCGCCACCGTCTGGAGCCGGCTGGTGGACCCGGGGTTGCCGATGATGAAGATGGCGTCTCCCTCCTTCAGCCCATCGCCGTCCACGGGGAAGTAGACGTCGCTCTTGAGCGGGTTGCCCGCCTCGTCGTAGATGCGGAAGAGGGAGAAGTCCAGGTTGTAGCGCGGGTAGGTGAAGTTGTCCGGATCGCCGCCGTAGAAGCCGATCTGGAGCTCGGGGGCTGTGACCAGCTTGGCGTGGGTGTAGCGGCGGAACACGTAGGCGGAGGTGCGACCCCCGTTGTACAGCGACACCATCTGCACGACGAATCCTGCGTCCTCCCCACCCCGCTCCTCCGTGAGCCGCGCCTCGATCTCCTCCAGGATCCCCTCGCGGGCGTCGCCCCGCTCCTCCAGTGGCACCGAGTCGACCGCGGCGTTCACCTCGGCGGTGACGTCCACGATCTCGATGAGTTGGTCGGCGGTGAAATCCTCCAGGTCCCGCTCGTCGGCCAGGTTCTTCGCGTAGAACCCGTCGTCCAGGAGGCTCTCACCCTCCTTCTCCACCTGCGTCACGAACTCGCGGGCGCAGTGGTGGTTGGTGAGCACCAGGCCGTTGGGCGAGACGAAGGACGCCGAGCAGTTGGAGAGGCGGAGCGCCCCCAGGCTCGCCTTCTCGAACCAGGCCGCGTCGGGCCGGAAGCCGTAGGTCTCGGCGATGTAGTCCGTGGGCGGGAACTCGAAGGTCCACATCTTCCCCTGGTCGAATCGCCCGGCCTTCACCGTATCGAGGTCCACACCATAGACCAGGGGCTGGACCACCTGCCCCGGCGCTTCGTCGGTGCGGGGGAGCGGGAGCCCGGCGACCGGCATCTCCCGGGCACCCTCGGCGGCCGGGGCCGGCGCAGGCGCCGGGGCGGCAGCCGGCGCCGCGCCTCCGCAGGCAGCCAGGAGGGTCGTGAGGCCGAAGAGGATCAGGGCCCCGGGAAACGGAACGTGACCTTCGCTCACCCAACGCATGGCATCGCTCGCTTTTCGACGGACCGGTTGCGGCTATGGTCTAACTTTGAAAGGTGGCCTGCTACGGCCGGAACGGGAAGAACGAGGGGATGACGAACGTCCCCGCCAGGACCATGAGGAGGGTCAGGGGCCCTCCCACCCGGAGGAAGTCGCTGAACCGGTACCCGCCGGGACCCAGGATGAACGTGTTCGTCTGGTACCCGATGGGGGTCATGAAGCTGTTGGACGCGGCGATCATGACGGCGACCACGTACGGCATGGGCGAAGCGCCCAGATCCTGGGCGGTGGCGATGACCACGGGAACCAGGACCACGGCGGCTGCGTTGTTGCTGATGACCGAGGTGAGGAGGGTGGTGAGGAGGAGGACGGCGGCCAACGTGCCGTGCAGCCCCAAGGGCTGGGTCACCGACACCATCGAGTGGGCCACGAGGGAGGCGGCGCCCGTCTCCTGCATGGCCAGGCCCAGGGGGATCAGGGACCCCAGCACCACCAGGACCATCCAGTCCACTTCCTCGTACGCCTCCTCCGGGGTGACGCATCCGGTGAGGAACATGGCGACGACCCCCAGCATGGCCGACAGCAGGATGGGC
>Ga0315541_1002256_pt1 | contig 16377 bp, 23 predicted proteins | sample SalMarSW160190MG_FD_203095 | JGI IMG/M metagenome (GOLD analysis project Ga0315541, IMG submission 203095) | Salt marsh sediment microbial communities from the Plum Island Ecosystem LTER, Massachusetts, United States - Salt Marsh Sediment SW1601-190 ...
CTAACCTGCTGCATAAAGCCCCTGGTTTGCTGGGTTCTGGCCTCGGCAGCATCAGCTTTATCTTTGTTTCCCTGGGACACAATTCGCTCCTTTCACTCTTTGGTCAGTCTACTACCTCTCAGGAGCTTGTGCCACCTGCCTGGAGTGTACGGTTTTAGTGGCCCCTTTTGTGTCCCATTATCGCTGACGTTCTACATTATACATGATTGGTTTAAAATATCACGCCGGAGACAGGCGAGGTGAGATATTCACCGAGTTCCTCAAGATATTGGTCATATCTCCTCGTGTTAATCAGTGCTCTGTGATACTCCTTAACTCTCGCAACCTCTTTAACCTGCCCCACCTTGATATCGGGAGCTAGCCTGTGAATAATATCGTGATAAGCGCCGATAAAAAGGATACCGGTTTCGCCTTCAGCGAGAGTTTCATTGATTCTCCCGGCAATAAATTCATCCCGTTGCTTTAGGAGCTTACCCCGAGCCAGTTTGTACCTGAGAGCGGCGACCTCCCTCTCCTTTAGCGACCTGGAGCGGGTCATTTTAGTAATGTAGCTGTATTCCTGCTTCACCAGAGAGAGAGCCTCAGTTTTCACCAGGATTGTGCCCCTCTCCAGAAGCCTGCCTACAATCTCATAATTTTTACTTCCTTGACTGACGCCCTCTCTGACGATTCTCAATCCCTCCTCCCCATCGGCAACCAGCCCGTCTTGATAAATCTTGAAACCATTGACATTCAGGGAATCGAGAAATCGGCCAATAGCATCCCAGAAGACAGAAACGATTTCCTTGTGCCTTTGCCAGAGTTCTGACGTCAGCTTGGTAGCGGCCGTATCATCCAGAGTCGATGCTATGGAACCCATATCAGCACTCATGTGGATGATAGGAATAATATATAGACTGCGCATTATTGCTTACCCTGTTGTATGCGTGCGGGAATATCCGAGTGTTGTCCTAGTGCTTCGGGGCTAATTTCATCGTTGCACTCACTTAACATCTGCCCTGATTTTTCAAGATATACTCTTTCCTCCTGCAAGTACCTTATGCAGTCGTCCAGCCAGACGATTGCCAGTTCCATATTAACCTGTGCTAAGTCGCTAAGCCTGGCTACATCTTCCCACGACATCGCGGAGTTATTCCTTCCTCGTATACCGACCTCTCGCGGCCTACTTTCGCTTGCTCTTAACAACGCCATGCCATTCCATCCGTGCTCCGCAACTGGTACAGAACTTACGGAACTTCCAGAAGCGTAGGGTAATGCCGCAATTGGGGCATTTTATGGTCCATGGCTCTCCACAATTCGGGCAGAAATCGGAGTCGCCACTGATGGTGCTCCCGCATCCCGGGCATTTGTTCCATTCTGTCATCTGATATTTTCCTTTCACTCTTCCTGTGTTTCGCCGCGCTTACGCAACTTCTTCCTGTCCAGGCTGAGAAGATGGCCCTCGTTGTCCAGGCGGAGCTCATACAACCCCAATACATCCATGGTATCCGGGATAGCTTTCCTTTCCAGAGACTCCAGCAAGACGGTCCACCCTTCATCTGTCTTGGACAATCCGGTAATCCCGTCGGCTGGTGTCTTACTGAGACCAACGAATTCCTTCCGTGCTTTTTCTACTACCTGATTAGCGTTCATCTTAAATCTTTACCTCCTCTTCACTTAAGAATTTTGCAGCTATCTCGCTGTCCAGAGAAGAGAGAATATGCCGCTCCGGTTCCAATCCTGGAGTGTTCGTCTGTTCTTTTACTCTTTTTTGCTGCCGCTCTCTGGTGGCGATTGACCGTTGTGCCTCATCCCAGTCTTGCCAGATGCCATACTTTAACATGGTCTCTATCCCGGCGAGGCAGGCTTTCAAATTGACTCCCAGGAGGGGAACGCCGGCGACATTAATCAAGAGGTCAGCGTTAAGAACCAGCCCCTTCTCCAGCACCCTGTCGAGAAGGTCGACCAGTGTAGCATGAGTATCTCGGGTAGGCTGCATTTCATTCTCCTTTAACGGTAACAACTGGCTTGGCCACGAAACTATAAGGGGGCCAGGGACCAGAAAAATGAACAGAGAAACCGTCCATATTGTTGATTTCCTCCAGTTCCTGACTCAGGCTGTCGACCTTCTCTCTGGCTACCAAGCAGGAGAGGTTGAGCAGCATGACCTTGCTGATATTCAGCTTTTTGGTCTTCTCGACGACAATATCATCGGTGTGCTTCTTGATCCTGCCGTAGAAGTCGTTGAACCACTCGTCCGCAAGCCGCTCGATTTCCGCTTTAACCACCCGTTCCAGCTTTTGCCGGTACATATAGGCCATACCCGGTGATTTGGCGGCCATTTCTTCCTTTATTTTTCTAATCTCTTCGCTGTGTTCCGAGATTTGTTTAACTATTAACATAGGTTCATACGAGACCTGTACCCCATACTCGTCTTTACCCTCTATCTTTCTCATCACCTCACGAAGTCGTTCATAATCTGACTTAAGCCAGTCCCTTACTACCTGGTCAGGGGAAGTGGCATCATCCTTAGGCTGCAGTATAGTATCGAAGCCCAGGGGGATTACGACGCCAAGTTGCCCACTCGCCACATCAAGAACGCTCTGGTGAACCCTTACCCAACTCTTTACTATTTCCTCATCAGTGGATTGATACGGCTCTGTAGAACAATCGTGAACAATAGCGCTGATATCTTCGTAAGGGATAGTGTAAACCTCGCTGCCCTCTATCCCTATCGGACCCAGTCTAACTTCCTTATCCCCCACAGCTGCGCCATACACATATCGCCCTTCACCCTGAGCGTTGACCTCAGGTTTTGGTGCCAAACTCTCGGCTACAGCCTTTGCCTCTGGTGTGATAACCCTGCCCTCCTGTACCACAGGTCTTGCCTTCTCTGCTACCGCCGTTGTCATCCCTCTAAAGCGAGCATTCTGCGTCCCAGGAACGGAGGCAGCGGCTTTGCTTAGTTTATCAAGGAGCACATCCAGTCGCTTTGTTGGCACTTTCTGCCCTGCCAACTCGGAGGTTAGAAACTTGATGATTCTGGGGTCAATGGTGCTCCCTTTTTCCTGGTGGGCAGTCGCTAGAGATTCAACAAAGGCGGCCATAGCGTCAAGTGCCCGCTCATCAACTGGTGTGCCCGCTTTTCTGAGGACAGCCTGTATGTTTTCCTTGTTAATTGGCTTACCCGCTGTGTGCAGGGCTAATACAGTGTAGAATATTTCTTCCATTTGCTCGCCCCCTAAAAAGTAACTTTTTTCTCAATTACACCGGCATGCTTTCTTTGGCTTCTTCATGCCATCTCTCCGGGTTAACCATTCTATCAATAACACCATCCACAATCTCATCCAGCCCGTCTCTCACTGCCTGAACCGACTCGGTGATGCCCTGCTCGGCTTTGATTTCTTCGATGGCGATGTCCAGTTCCATCAATGCTTCTCCCAGCCTCTCACACTCCTCCTCACTCAAGGCCCCGCTCTCCATTCTTTTAATCGCCTGGATTTTCAGTGCGTCTCTAATTACCTCGACCAGGGCTATTACCAGCCCAAGCACTCCATACTTCAGGTTTTTCTCATCGATATTAATAGCCATAACCCAGGCCTATTTCGGTTCCTTCTCCAGACTTATTCGCAGGATGCCATTCCTATATGTTAAGCTTGGACTGTCCTTGACCGTGCCGGGCAAGTCGACCACTTTGTGATACTGGTGACTCCGGCTCTTGGCAAAGAGGACAAGCCGGTTCTCTTTGACCTCTACCTCTATGTCCTTCTCATCTACGCCGGGTAGCTCAGCGATTACCACAAGACGGTCACCTTCATCGAACGTATCGGCGATAACATCTTTTTGGGGTGCTGGCACTGGTGACTCTTCTCCTAGCGTGGTTTGGCTCACCTTCAAGGTAGTCCTGGCCGGAATAATGCTCCTCCTGGTTCCCCATCCCTTCCTTGGTGGTCGGGCTTTTTCCATTCGGTGCTCAATCTCGGCATTGGCGGCTTCCAGCCTCTCCTGAAAGGCTTCTGATTTCTCCAGCCCCTTGACTAACTCGCCGAAGCCAGGAATAATCTTGCCCAGACCGTGAAGCGTGCCCTCAACCGTCCCTTTAGGTTGGCTCTCCGGCTCTACCTCAAGGTTGTGTTTATCGCTACCTTTTCTCTTTTCCTGTCCCATTAATTTACCTTTTTTGCCAGTCTGACCTTTAATATGCCGTTCTTATACAAGACTTCACGTTGAGCTGGGTCAATTGAGGTCGGCACCTGAGCAATTATAGAGATGCCATCTTTCTCATTGAACATATCTACCAGTGGCTTGTTCCCGGCTGAGACTGGAACATTCTCTTCATCCAAAAACCACCAGCTGAACAGGACCGTTTCGCCATTGTGCGAGTCCACTCTTGACCGTTCGAAGCTTACGATTGGCCTCCCCCAGAGCCTCTGGGCCTGTTCGTTTATAACTTCCTTCAGTCGATACAGGACTTCAAAGTCAGTAGCGTCAACGATCTCTCTTAATTCCGAAATTTCGGCATATCGGTGCCACCACAGGTACCACAAGATCGCTCGACTCTTCTCGTCAAGAACCTGAAGGAGCTGAGCCAATCCCTTTTTAGTCTTCGTTATCACGGTGCCAGTGCTCATCTTAGCCTTCTTCCTTTTACTCCGCTGGGATTCTGGGGGCTATTCTATCTTTAGCCCTCTTTGCCCTGGCACTTATCCAGCCACACCAGGGACACCCTTCATTCAGAAGCTCCTCAGCAGCGACTTTCTTGCTGCACTGTGGACATATCTCCTTACCTACTTCCGCTTCTCTCCAGGCAGACTTCTCATAGTTGGTGCCGCTCGGGAATTCCAGCCCATACTTGGCGGCTGTCTCAAAGGAAGCCAGAGCGGCCCTTATCTTAATCCCTAGAAGTTCAACCCCGGCTACCGAGACACAGATGTCGGCATTGATAACCAGTCCCTTGTCCAGGACACGGTCAATCACATCGGCAAGCGTACTAACTTCGTCTTTTGTTGCCTGTAATGGCATTTATCTAACCCCCTGGCTCTTTTGGTATTCCCTCACCGTCCTCAACCTTTCGATAAGCTCGGCTTCCAGGCCTTCGTATTCCTCCTCGCTCAACTCACCGTCCTGGAGCAGCAGTTGAAGCTGCTGGAGCCTCTCCTTAATTGATTCCTCGGTGACAAGACGCTCCTTGTCAATCTCGTCTCTCAGCTTTGCCAGTATCTCCTTGCTGAGAGTTAGCGGAACGCCGAAGAGAATGCCGGACAGGAATCCAATTAACATTTCACCGGCTCCAGCCTCAAATCAACGAAATTATAAGGAGGCAGAGGCCCTACGTATTTGAAATTTACTCTGCCCTGAAATTCAGAATCCAGCTTGTAGACCTGTTCCTTGAATTCGCTCTCTCGGGACCTCTCTATCAAGAAGGAGGCATTCAGAAGGTTCTTAACCCCCATCGGATCATTGACCTTAGCATCATAAGATAGTTCTTTGAGAATGGTGTAAACCAGCTCAGCGTATTTGGTCTTCCAGTCCGAGGCAACGCTTTCTACCAGTTTGCCGGCCTCCACCAGCAGGTTTCGTGTCTCCATCGGTGACGATGCGGCATTTAATTTTGCCCTAATCTTGGCTAGTTTGTGACTCCCAACCAGATGAAGCTCCCTCATTATGGTCTCCTGATCCCAGAAGACCTTCAACTCAACCTCTATCCTGCCGATAAGTCGGTTTAATTCACTGATAAGGCCCTGGTAATTATTCTCCAGCAGTCCTCGGACCTCATCCTCGCCAGTGGCAATCATGCCAAAGCCCATGGGAAGCAGGGTATATTCTTTTAAAAGCTCAACTTGAGCAACAGTGTGGGCATGGACGTTCCTCCGGGTTGGGTCTATCTCTGAGAACTCGGTATCACTAACTACGGCGGCTATTCTTTGGTGGTTGATCGTATATACCTCAGCCTCACCGACTCCCGAGAAGCTGAATCTCCTGGGTTGAGGTTCCTCCACAATCCCATAAATATATTCGCTTTGCAGATACATCTATTCTTCTCCTTTCTGGGCCTTCAACCAGTCGACGGCCAGGTCAAAATGCTTCTTAGAAATCTGGAATTTGCTCTTCCTACGTTCAGCCCGAACAGACTCTCTAATAGCTATCATGGAAGCTTCGCGACAGATTACCTCTATATCTGAGCCAGCCAGCCCTTCAGTTTCTTGGGCCAGAGCTTCCAGGCTGATGTTAGAAGCCAGGGGCTTGCCCCTGATGTGAATCTCGAATATCTCTTGCCGCGCCTTTTCATCAGGTAGTGGAAATTCCAGGGCAAAGTCAAACCTGCCCGGCCTCAAGATGGCAGAGTCAATCAGGTCCTTCCTGTTGGTAGCCGCCAGAACTAATACCCCTTTAAGCTCCTCCAGACCGTCTAGCTCCGTGAGGAACTGGGAGATAACCCTCTCCGTAACCTGCGAGCTATCTCCCAGTCCGCGTTCGGGAACCAGCGAATCGAACTCATCGAAGAAGAGAATACAGGGGCTGGCCTGCTTCGCTTTCCGGAATACCTCTCTTACTCCCCTTTCCGATTCGCCAATATACTTTGACATTAGCTCGGGGCCTTTAATCGAGATGAAATTTACCTCGCTTTCATTGGCCAGCGCTTTAGCTACCAGAGTCTTCCCGGTTCCTGGTGAGCCTGAAAGGAGGATACCTTTCGAAGGATTGACATTTGCCTCCAGGAATAGGTCGGGGTACCGTAACGGCCACTCTACCGCCTCAATCAGCTTCTGCTTTACTTCGCCCAGGCCACCAACGTTTTCCCAGTTTACATTGGGAACCTCGACAAAGACTTCCCGAATCGCCGAGGGTTCCACCTCCTTGAGCGCCTCGCCGAAGTCATTCATCGTTACCTCAAGCTGCAGGAGGGTCTCATATGGAATCTCATCCAGTTGAAAATCAATGCTCGGCATTATCTTCCTCAGAGCATTCATGGCTGCCTCGCGACATAAGGCTTCCAGGTCAGCCCCGACGAAGCCATGAGTGATCTGAGATAGCTTATCCAGGTCTATATCCTGAGCCAGGGGCATGCCCCGGGTGTGAATCTGAAGAATTTCCAGGCGTCCTTTCTGGTCGGGGATGCTGATAGCAATCTCACGGTCAAACCTGCCCGGCCGTCGTAGTGCCAGGTCAAGAGAGTTAGGGATGTTGGTGGCCCCAATGACGATTATCTCACCCCGTGACTCCAGCCCGTCCATAAGGGCCAGCAACTGGGCAACCACCCTTCTTTCCACCTGCTTCTCGCCCCCCATCTCTTCCCTCTTGGGAGCGATGGCATCGATTTCATCAATAAAGAGAATGGCGGGCGCGTTTGTTTTAGCCTCTTCAAAAACCGACCTGAGACGCCCTTCGCTCTCTCCATAGAACTTGCCCATTATCTCCGGGCCGGTGATGTGGGTGAAATAGGCGGCCGTCTCATTGGCAACGGCGCGAGCCATCAACGTTTTGCCACATCCAGGAGGGCCGTGAAGCAGCACCCCCTTGGGTGGGTCTATCCCCAGCCGCTCAAATACCTGAGGATACTTGAGGGGAAGCTCAATCATCTCTCTGACTCTATGTAATTCTTTCCCCAGGCCACCAATATCTTCATAGGATATTTTAAAGCCTCTGGCTTTGGTTTCAGCTTTCTCTCTAACCTCAATTTTAGTTCTAGCATGGACCAGCACCACTCCTCTGGGGACAGCGCTGATAACCGTGAAATCCTGGCTTCGAGTGCCGAAGAGGTTGGCACGAATTGTGTCCCCCTCCACCAGTGGCAGCCCATCCAGCAAAGTACCAATATACCTGGTATCTCTCTCACGGCTGATTGACCTTACCAGAGTCAGGGGATTCAAGACTATCTTATCAGCTGGCAAAAAGCTGGTCTTTTGCACCGTAACCTTTTCATCCAGAGAGACCTGGGCATTACCTCGTAAAAGCCCGTCCATCTGGACGAGCGACTTTTCCCGGTCTTCGGGGTAGGCAGGCATGACCTTGGCGGCTGTCTCTCGCTTACCCTCTACCTGAATAATATCGCCCACTTCGGCGCCTATCTTCTCCAGGTCCTTGGGGTCAATTCGGGCGATGCCTCGCCCCACATCTCGAGGTTTCGCCTCAGCGACGCGAAGAGTCAGCACCGCGGCATCAACAGTCACAAAATCTGTCTCCTATGGTTATTTTTCTTTTTCAAGAGTAATTTCTAAAATCCCGTTCTTATAGGAAGTCTTTACCGAGTCTGGTTTTACCTTGCAGGGGAGGAGAATTTCCTTGGCGTATTTCCTGTCTCTATCTGAAGCAGTCAGATTGAGGATATCCCCGGCTACCTCAATTTTGACTTCGTTCTCCGATACGCCGGGTAACTCGGCGATAACTAAAATGCGGTCTTCTTCGTCGAAGACGTCTACCATCGGTTCTCGGACCTCTTCTACCACCGGCCCCTTCGCCGTTTCCCTGATATTGCCGAAGCTCTCAATCACCGGCTTACCAGCCAGCGTTCTGATGCTAAATCCGTAGACTCCTTTAACCCCCTTGGGCAAGCCCCCAATCTCGCCACTTCTCTCCATCCCCTCTTCACTCAGCTTGGAGGCCAAGTCAATAAGGTTGCCAAACCCTTTGAACAATCCTCCGAGGTTTATCTTACCCATGCCAAAATCAACATCAACCTTATCGTTTTCTTTCTTTTCTGTCATACTTCTACCTCCACCTGAAGAGAGGCAGCCAGAGCCTCATCTATCACCTGGCTGACCTTTTTCCTGTCTCTTCCAAGAACCTCGGGCATTAAAACATCAAGGCAGATTTGCTTGAAGCCGTTGTTAGTGCTCAGGGCAGTCTCGCCTTTTAGATTTAGTATCTTGCCGAGTACGATGCAGGCTCGAACTGTGGGGGTTAGCTTGTTCTTCGACTTAGCCTCCCTGACCTTCCTCACCAGACTGACAATATACCGGGAGTCCTCAAAGGAAAGCTTGGATTTCGCCTGAGTAATGGCGACCTCGGTTTCCTCATCGAAGTTGCCCAGTTCTATGGTCACCATGCGGTCGCGGAGGGCATCCTGGCTCTTGTAGACACCGGCGTATTCCTCGGGATTAGAGGTAAAGATGGCGGTAAAGTCAGGGTGCACCTTTAAGTAATTTTCACCGCCCCTGGCCGTGGGCATGGGAAGAATTCCTTCTTCTAATACTGAAAGCAGCACATTGTTTGCCTCCGGCCGTGACCGGGTAAACTCATCATAGACTAGAATAAGTCCGTACTGACAGGCAGTGGTGAGCCGACTGTCTGACCAGTGCGAGGTCATGCTCTCATCCGTCTTGAGCACCGAGCGGATGAAATTATCCCTCATATACGTCTTGCGAAAGCCGTAGAGTCCACCAACCAGGTCAGAACTGTTGAATTCGTGGTCTCCGCAGATTAATACCGATGGGCGATTCAGCTGAGCGGCTACGTGTAGAGCCAGGGTAGTTTTCCCGACCCCGGCTGGTCCGCTGAAATGGACGGGGAAACCCGCCCCAATATAATCAAGCGCCCGGTTGGTCAGGTCCCCTATGTAAGGCGTTTCCACAAAATCTTCCCTCTGCCGAGGGATAACCACATCGACTTGACTGTACATTTTTTCTACCTCCTAACTGTACTGAGAAAGACTGAGTCTGGCTCCCTTAATATCTCAGTTCTACCCCATTGAAAACTCCCTCGCCTGTGGGTGGTTTTGCCTCCTGGGTGCTGCCTCCTTCCGGGTCAGGACTTTCTCCCCTCCGGCGTCTCTCTTGTAGCTCGTGTCGCAGCTCCATCATGGCTCGGTTTTTGTTTATCCTGGCGGCCAGCCTCTCTCTAGCTATAGAATAGTTATTCTGGAACTTCTCTAACACCGCATCCTGGCGGGCAAATTTATCCTTTTCTCTTCTTGCCTCCAGCCCCAGTGCCCTGAAGTCCATAGCCGACCCTAGAGACTCTCGCTCCTCCTTGGTCATGAAGAGTGAACTGGCAGTTTTGATACCATGCAACCCCGGTATGTCAGCACTATTTCGGGCTTGCCCCTGGAGCTTGATATAGCCCGGCGATTTCTTTTTCATACGGAAACCTCCTATTCAGCACTCACCGGGAAGTAGAGCTTCTCCTCTTTACGGATTTCAGCCTTGTCCACAAGGCTCTTTACGGCTCGTCCCAGCACAATGGGAGCAACACCGAGGCTGTCAGCTATTCCTGCCAGGGTCATTCCTTCAGGGTGCTCGTCGATTGCTGCTAGCATCTTTATCTCGTATTCTGGTACTACCACACCACCTCTCTTGGCTTGCATGTTAGAGGCTAACTCCTGCCACGTGGTTCGAGCTTCCCTCAGGTCGGCTATCATCTCTTGACGTATTCCAGACACTGCACTCTTTATACTACGGTCATAACTGGCTAAGTCCTTCCTTAGCTGTGTACCCATCTTGTTGTGTGCGGTTCGAAATCCATTACGCATTGCCTTAACCTCAGATTTCCCGGCTCTCACACCCTGAGTCAAATCTTTCCTTAACTTCGTACTCATGTCCCGGTGAGAAGCTCCTATCTCTTGACGCATCTTGGCTACCTTTCCCCTTACTGATTGAGTATGCTCAGCTAAATCTTGGCCCAAGGCTAAGCCCATCTCCTTATGTGAGGTCTGGAAACCATTCCGCATGGTTCTAACCTCAGTCCCCATTTTTGCCTTAGCCTGAGCCAAACCTCTTCTCAGACCGGAGCTCATCTCTCCATGGGAGGCATGAAAATAGCTGAGCATCTCCTTGGCCTCCGTCTTTAACCTCCCGACCTCAGCTATCCTTGCCTCATAAGAAGAGGCGATGTCCTGGGTGATGTCTTTTATTCCTGCTGCGATTCCCATTTCTTAGTCCTCCTTCTCTTTATTCTTTGATTTTGCCGACGTTAACTCCTGCCATGTGGCCGAAGCTTCATTTAGTTCAGACTTCAGTTCCTTACGAGAGGTTTGAAAATTCTCGATTAATTCCTGGGCTTCTCCTCTGACCTCTTTTGCCTCTTCCTTTATTTCACCGAGCCTCTTCGCCCTCTCTTCACGGGAAGAAACGATATTGCGAGCAAGGTTTTTCATATTCGCGGCAATCCCCATTTTAGTCCCCCTTACTTCGTGCTTTGATTTTACCGACGTCAAGTCTTGGCATGTAGCCGAAGCTTCATTGAGTTCAGCTTTCAATTCATTACGTGAGGTTTGAAAACCTTTGACTAAACCTCTGGCTTCTTTTCTGCCTCTTTTTCTTCTTTCCTCATCTCCCCGGCCTTATTCATCTTGTCCTTACGGAAAGAAGCGATATTGCGAGCAAGTTTTTTCATATTAGCGGCAATTCCCATCTCTATCCCCCCTTTCTTAAATAAATTCTTTATTGTCGCTAGTGGCGGCGGCTTTCTTGACGCTGCTGCCTGAAGTGAGACAGCAGCCTGTCCACTTCTTCGCGCCGTAGCTCTCTCTCCGTTGCTCTCTTCTGGAGAGCTTCAGCCGCTTCCAGTCGTCTCAGGTCTTCCAAGCTCAAGGATTCGCCTCTATCCACAAGCCTTTGCAGTTTGTGGTTGATTTCCTCCTGTTCCTTCTGAAAGGCCTCCAGGTGTAGCTGGAAGTCCCGGAGTATGGCAAAGAGAAGCTGCCCCTTATCCCCATAGGTAGCCTTGATATTACCTATTATCGCATCGAGGCAGCCCTTATCCGTCTTTTCCTGGGTTAATTCGATTAACTGCTGTCGCAGGTAATTTGCCAGTTGCTTTTGCTCGTCCAGGTATTCCTTGACTTTTTCTCTGATCCGACTTCGCTCTTCCTCAATTGCTTCCCTGTTCTTATTGGAGTCAGAAAGTAGCCGTTCCAACAAGTGGTTAAAGTCTTTCTTTCGTAAAGAACAGTTCTTGGTCAGCGTTTTCTGTAATCCAGTCTTTAGTCTCTCCCTCTCTTCGTCCAGAATGCCGAAACTACCGTCGGAGGTCTCCGTAGCCTGATACGCCGTTGTCATCAGTTCTTCCACAGTAGCGATTCTGCTTTCGTAGGAGGTGATGAGGTCTAAAACTGGTTCCATAATTTCATCCTCGGTAAATAATGGGGAGAGACGTTGGCAAGGTGCGCTTGTTAGCCAAGGGCACCCTGGCAATATCGTCCCCTCGATTTTCAAGCTGTTGCTGGAGCGGTAAGGCCAATTGCCTCAGCATACTTCAGGTACGTCTCGACACCGGCTATGACTACCCTGGCTTCAACGGTGAGGATTTCCAGGCCGAGCAGGGAAACCCTTACCCAGGCATCGATTACGATACCCTTATCCAGTATCCGGTCCAGGACCTCAGCCAGTCCCGAAGGCGCCATCGCGGTCTGTACTGCCATTTCTAAGTTTCCTCCTTTCTTTTAGATTTGGACTTAAAGGTGCCGTCCTTGAGGGGAAATTCACAACTCTCAAGGAAGCGCCTGTAATCCACCCGGTTGATTCGATAATGACCACTGGGCAGCCTGATTGCCTGGAGTTTCCCGTTTTCAATCCATCTTCGCACAGTGGTCCTGCTTACCATGCAATAGCTGGCAACGTCCTTTATTTTAATTCGTTTCTGCACTGGCTTATTAAATCTGCGAACCGCAGTAAGCTGCTATCTCGGCTATTCTCCAGCACGCAGACCCCCTTGTTGATACTGAGGTGCTACAAATTCCCCTGCTTGCTGAATCAACTGTTCATTTGTGGCAAATGCAGTATTTTGAGAGTTTTGTAGCATTTGGGAGGTTTCTTACCGTATGAAACATATCATACGCAAACAATGTAACAAAAGTATCACAAAGGCCGACTTGAAACTCACAAAAATATCACACTTTAGTAAGGGGTACTTTTGTCACATATGATGTGCCACAGGGATTTGCCATCTGTCATAAAAGCCAACTGAAAACTCACAAGGGCTAAGTAAAACCTCACAAAATTATCACAAAAGGGAAAGGAGGCTGACCGACCGAAAACGCTACAGTCGGCCTAACAAGTGCTAATCCTGTTTTGGATGTGGTGCTAAAGTCAGTATGACTATGATGAAGATTCAGCGAGGGAGGGGTGCAATTGTTTTGTATGATATAACAAAAGCCCTTTTGTCTTATGCTGAAAAAAGGTTTTCAACTTACCCGCCCGGCGAGGGTGATAAACGTGCTATTATGCAGGTAATAATCAAGAGGGAGTGGTTAGCTCCTTTCCATGCTTTGGATAAGCCCGGCAAATACCTCCACTCTTTGAGTTTGTCCCTTGTTTTCGGCGTCCTGTTTCTGCTTGTTCAGGATAGGTAAAAATTCTACCGTGGTTGAAAAGCAGGGACAGGACTCGCAGATAGTCTCATATTCACAGGGTACTCCTTCCGGTCGAGTGCAGTATCCGTTGCCCAGCATCCGCCAGTGGTCTTGCCGAAGCCGTTTCATCTGTTCTCCTTCGACCAGAGCCAGTTCACCCGGATCAGGCACCACTGCCCGGCTTAACTCTTCCAGGTGCTGGCTTACCTGAGAGTATTCTTGCTGTACGGTCCGGTTGCCGATCCTGGCATAGACCATGGTCATGGACAGGGACCGATGCCCCAGAAGAGCGGCTATACTCTCCAGAGGCATACCCCGGTTAACAGCCAGAGTAGCTAGAGTGTGACGAAGCCGGTGTGGAGCGATATGTTCTTTAATGCCGGCCGCCTTGCCGATGCGTTCCACGGCCAGAGCGACCTTTCCTCTTCCCAGTCGATATCCATGCCAGGTAAAGAGGAAATCATAGGGTTCTTTCGGGGGACTCTGGGCTACCCACTCATCAAGGAGTTCTTTTACCTCCGGATGAAGCGGGATATACCTGTCGTTATGCATTTTCCCTACAGGGACGCGGAGCCAGTAGTTTTCGCCGATCTGGACTACGCAGTCAGCAGTTAGACTGAGGAATTCACCCTGACGCATTCCAGTCAGTATTAGAGTAACACCGCAGAGGCGAGTAAAAAGGTCGGGATGATTTCTGGCCGCCTCCAAAAATCTCGCTGCAGCTATCTCATCCAGAAATTTCGGCGAGGGCTTATCTATTATGGGGAAATCTCCGGGAAATACCAGTACTCGCTTGGGAGCCTCCGGCCACTGCCACTCAGAGATGCGGATAAAGAAATAATACAGGGCAGCAAGGAAGTGATACCTGGTCGACGGGCGAAGTACGTCTCCGGGGCCATTTGATTTATGCTGGAGAGGCGCCCAGCGTATGTATTCCTTAAACGCTTCGATGTGATAGCGCTGAATATACTCGATTCTGGTTATCTCCGGATAGTTCTGGGCCAGCCAGGAGAAAAAGCGAAACAGACGGGTCTTCTCCTGGTAGGCTGACTCCGGGCGGAGTGATAATCCCATCTGTTGCAGATAGCGGCGGACCGGGATACCGATACCCGGCGGGATATCTTTCCACTGCTTTTCGAAGGTGGTTCTTCGAGTGCTACGGGTTAGCTGAGGGATAATCCCCATGTGGTAAAGGACATTACGCAGGCTGCTAAGCTGGTTAGTCCATCGCGATGGAAGCCCGTTCTTTACGCTCTTCCGCCGTCGCTTTACAGATAAAAACGCAGTGCGTAGCTCCCGGATAAACGTATCCAAGTCATCGAGGGTAAGGGCATCAATAGATTTCTGTGCCCAGGTCATCAGGCAGAGAAGAGCACAAAACTGTTCTTTGACATTCTGTTCACTATATTTCAGGCGTTGAGCTGCCTTTTGGTAGTGCTGAAAAGTCTCCCGCTCCATCAGGCGAGTGGCCATCTGGTAAAATCGTGGCTTAGGCGTAAGCATGTAGGGCAAGGGCATGGGTAATAGACGGCGTAAAATGAGATAGTGCACAAAGCTGCGCTCTTTATGGTCACAGCGGTATTGTTCCTCTACCGAGAGCGTGACCCACTCTTGAGGGTCGGGGAATTTGCTGAGGAATCGCCTGGTTGCCTGCTCAAACACTTTGACCTCATGAGGGATTTTCGAATAACCGGCCGCTTTCAGGTATGACATGTAACTGCCCACCAGGCAGTCGTGATACGACTTAACATCATTAGTCGATTCATTTTCTTTGTCCTGATAATCTTCAAGGGTAAGTCCAGATTCAGCCGTACTCAGAAGAAGTTCACTAGTCAATTGCTGACCTCCCATTCCCTCCAGGAGACGTAAAGATTCCGTCAGACATCCGCAGGTACTCTTGCTGAAGCTCTTTCGGACAGAGGTGTAGATATATCCTGGTGGTGTTGATACTGCTGTGTCCGGCCTGGGCTTGAAGGGCTTCCAGCGACATCCCTCCCTGGCGTAGCTTGGTGAAACAGGTGTGGCGCATACGGTGACATTGTACTCCAGGAGTATTTGCTTTAATCCGATGGTACTCGATGATGGTATCCAGAGCCCGTACAGTCAATGGTTGACCCCTGTTCTTCCCTTTCATGACAAGAAATACCTTGTCCGAGCGACTGGCCGGTCTCTCTGCGTTCAGGTAGCTCATAAGTTCCCGCAGGCCGGTGTCCGATATGGCGACTACTCTCTGATGACCGCCCTTTCCTTCTCTCACCACAAGAGTATGCTGACCAAAGTCGATGTCTTTAAGTCCCAGCTTCAGGGCTTCCGATTTCCTGAGACCGGCCAGAAGCATCAGTAGTACCATGGCTTTATCTCTATGAGTAAGCAGGGAATTCACAAAAGGGTTGATCTCTTCCGGGTCCAGTGGCCGCGGTAAAGTCTGCGGCACCCTGGTGAGCGCCAGAGAAGCAGTATTCCCATACCGGTTAGCCCAGAAGACATTTCGTTTGGCTAAGCTTCGCGGTACCGGATTTTTATTGCCTGGGATGTCACGGAATACTCTCAGGTATTCGTATAAGCTGGCGACTGCGGCAAGCCGCCGGTTGATTGTCCGGTTGGAAAGACCGGGACCCTTACTTGAAAGTCCGTTTGTCCTACCCTGCCGGTTTGGCGCTGATTGCTGGCTGTCGACGAAGGCAAGAATATCAGCTGATGTCACTTCCAATAAAGGCTTCCGGATGAAGTTCAGGAATATCTGGAGATCATAGCCATAACTTAACCAGGTATTAGGCCGGCATCTGTACTGCAGAAACTTGAGATAGGCGTCTACTTCGGCTACCCCGAGGGATAGCCTTGTTATCCTCCCCTCCGCTACCTCCCGATGAAGCTTGTAGGTCATTCCGGGGGACCTCCTCATTGATTATTTTTATCGTTAATTTTAACACCCCGTCCCCCCGGGATTACCCACATAATAGATATCCTAATAAGTCAAGGGCTTATATTGACGCCTCCAACATTCTCCGTTAAACTGATTCTCGGGAGATGCTAGGTTAGCGCAGGTTGAGGAGCGGCAGCTGCCTCGTGTACCCTGGGCACTAACATCTCCCTCAGTTTCTTTTGTAGAC
>Ga0315541_1002259_pt1 | contig 16368 bp, 33 predicted proteins | sample SalMarSW160190MG_FD_203095 | JGI IMG/M metagenome (GOLD analysis project Ga0315541, IMG submission 203095) | Salt marsh sediment microbial communities from the Plum Island Ecosystem LTER, Massachusetts, United States - Salt Marsh Sediment SW1601-190 ...
GATTATCGGTATAAAATTGATTCTCGCCTTATAAAATCTTTCACAGGGGGGATTTTAGATCAGGGTGACGGATTGCCAAAAACAGGTGCCGGATTATCTATCGTCCGATTCATTGGGGCGGTTATCATTCAGGGAACCCTTCGGGGTGGAGTGGGGCGGCAACGTACCGCCGCAGGGTAAAACGAGTAAGATGGTAGCCGTCCTATTCACTGGCAGAGGTACTTTCAACGTTTGCTGAAAACCGTCCGATTCTGGATCAGTTACCTTTCAAGTGTAGATAGTTCCTCTATGGGGCACCTTCTGCACTTTGAATGTAACGATGATTGAGAAACAAAAAAGGGGAAGTATATATACCTCCCCTTTTGTTTGTGCTGGCCGTCCTATTCTTGTTTGACCACCCTTGTTAGTGTTGATCCTATTTCAAGCGCCCATTCTTCACCAACATATTGATCTGGTAGTGTTTCAATAACAGTACAGGGTCTGCCGTCGTCTTTGGATAGGCCGACATAAATGTTGACAATACATCCGTCTACCTCGCAGTGCAAGGGACTGTTTTTGCGATTATGAAAAATAATTGTTCTCATCTTTCTTCCCTCCGTCCTATTCTAAATTATTGTACTTGTGCTACAATCTCTTTTGTGATTCTCTGTATAGAGAACTTGATTCCAGGGTACAGCGTCCGCATACGCATCAGGCGGTCCAGTGCTTGCCCTTTGAGGGTGTATACTTCCGAGGGCATATACTTCCAGCCTGCTACGTCCGGGGGCTGTACCTGTCCATCCCACCATGCGATCTGATACTTAGCTTCTCCGTCCATATTGCTTTTTCCTCCAGAAGATATTGAATCGTCCGCACTCTGGACAGGCAAAGATCGTATTGATCTTTCCGTCCGATTCCCAGGCGCGAATCACCTCGGCTTGTGCAAGATCGGCCCTGCATACCCTACACTTTTTTAATAGTGTATCCTTGTCACGGATCACTATTGCGTTATGTACGATTCCTTCTCTGCTCATGTGTACCTCCGTCTAATAGCTCATTCATGATGGGGGTGGCTTCATTGAAATCATCTCGATTCCATTTGGTACGTCCGGCTTTTCGCATCAAGCGATTTCCGATGTCCCGTCCTACCGAATGTGCAATGTCATAGTCAATTCTTATTCGATTCATCTTTCTTTCCCCCGTCCTATTCTGAATCGCACTGGAAACAACGTTTCCATAAAACCGTCCAGGCTATTTGACGGCCTGGACGATTGCGTTTAGGCTTTCAATCCTATTCCTCTGCGATTTTTCGACATGCTTCGAACGCATCGAATACGTTGTCGATGTTGTCCTGCACCCTTGCCAGTGATGCCAGCTTGTCAACGTATGCCTGTACGATTGGATGGGTATTCACCCATGCTGTACCCTTGCCGATTCGATTTGCCTCTTCCCATAGATCGGTGACAGCCTTGTCGAATGAATGTACTACTCCAGATAGATTGCATGCGTTTTGAACCATTAACGCATCCTTTGCGTGTTTCTGTAATGTCTGATTCATTCTCTTTTCCTCCGTCCTATTCTTAATTGCACGAGCTATCGACGATAGCTAAATAATTGCCTGGAAGATTTGACCTTCCAGGCAATTGAGAATGTCAACGGAGTTTACGGAAGCAACCGATCTTGACTTGAAACTCTCCGGCTTCGACGATTGCATAGGCTACGTCAAGATGTTTCTTGACACGTTTGACGAATTGTCCGATTGTCAAGGAACGTTCATCTTCCGTGCCGAAGTCCAATGAATCGACCATGTACGCGCCATGATCACTGTTGTCCCCACCGTACACGCCATGACTTGGATACTCGCCGATTGCTTCCAGGTCCACCCTTTCCCATCCCGGGGGACAGTAGGTGCCTAACATCGGCAGGCGATGGAGCTGTTTGGCAATATCGGTCGTTTCATCTTCAGGCCAAAAGTAGTACGGTACTTGTTTCAGCTCTGCAGCCTTGACTGCAGCTTCCCTTGACATTTCTCTCGCAGTTTCTACACTGATCATTTTCTTTCCCCCCGTTCTATTTTTAATTGCACTGGCAACAACGTTGCCATAAAACCGTCCAGGCTATTTGACAGCCCGGACGATTGTGTCCGATTACTCGGCAAGTACTTTTCCGCAAAGGTAGCAAGTCAACCGATAATCCTCTGCGCTTTTGCGAAACTGTGGTGTTTTGGGTGCCTCGGCTGCAAGTGCCTTATCAGCACAATCGAGGCAAAATAGCTCGGCATGATTCCCCACCCAATAACCGACAGTTTCCATGTCTTTAACTGATACTTGTACTTTCATTTTCTTTTCCTCCAATCCAATAAGATTTAGCAATCCAGGATTGCTATAGCTCGGATCGGAGTTGAACCGATCCATGCTACCGAGCGGGCTAAACCGTCAACAGATGATTATTAATTTCGTAGGCTACGGATTCTTGACGCAATTGTTCCTTGATCCAATTGGCAAGCAAAAGAAATAGACTGTCGATTCCTTTCTGGAAATTGCCGAACGCATAGACAAGCTTGACTGATTCACTGATCAGCTCGCCTTGTCCATTTTCCCAATAGCCCACCCCATCTGTTACCGTGCATCCCCCGAACCGATCAGCTAACTTTTTAGTGACGTAGTGAAGTACTCGAGTGTTGTTGATTGACTGTCCGTTCGATTCCGAGGGAATGTAAAACACTACCTTGTCTTTCAATTCCTTCATTCTCTTTCCTCCGTATAGATAGTCGTAATGAATTGATAAGGTACAATTTCATTAATCTTGCTCTTGCCAATTTCAGTTACTACGAAATAGCAGAGTAGATTCCGTAAATCGTTTCCCAACCACCCAAAACGCACGCCATGATGATCGTGTACCTTGACTCTGATCATTCTCTTTTCCTCCTGGTATAGACTCATCAGTACTGCTAACAGCAGCAGACCCGGATTGCTCCGGGTTTCGTCTTACTTGGATTTCTCGAATGTCCAGGCGATAGGTTTTCCACATTTACGACACGATCCTAATGGTCCATGTGTGCGATACCCTTTCCAGTTACAACCCGTGCAGTGTACCTTGTGTTTTTCTGTATTCATTTTTCTTTTCCTCCTGATATTAAATATACTCTATTGTATCATAGATTGCAGGAATTGGTAGAAAATATATCAATAAAATGCTGGAAATAATGACACACTGAGACAATTTGACCCGCATTCCACTATCCATCTGTATAGTAAAACAACGTATGATAGGCTGATAGCCGAGAAATACTGATAAATCTATCGAAAAAGCTTTACTCTTGCACGGTATAGTATTAATTTGAGATATTAGATCAGATGATAGATTTTAGGGGAGTGACATGAAAGTAACTGTGAAGAATGAGAAAGCAAGGATTGTTCGTAACGTAGAAATGATGATTGGGAAGATAGGGAGAATTGCGTCGAACACGGATTTCCAGGACGAAATTGTACTCCGTGCTTATGAGGTATTGGTATCTCTTAGCTGTCCGGAGAATACTTGGCCTGTCGGTGAGTTTCCTAATATGGAAATTGAATTACTCCCCAAGGGTACAGAGATAATACTGATTACAGGATGAATAGCAGATTACTTTCCAACATAGATAGATCACTAACAGTAATTGAATCTCTATTTAATAGAGTAATAGAAAGAGTGTTTATCTATCCCTATGAATCATACCGGGAAAGAAAAGGGATAAGGAATAGTAATAAGGGGAATCGATTCGGGAACAAGACAGCACAGAAAGAGGCAAAGGAATATCAGAAAATCCCGGACTTCCTGGACGACCATCCTGGATTCTTACAGGAAAGTCACGAGCATGGGAGGCTTGTGACAAGCCCGATGAGCACTGCCCCCCTCCTCGATGCTGATTTACTTTTAGCCCTTGACCGTGAATCGGAAAGACGAATGGACACGGCCCCCCGCCCCCCGCGATTACGGAAACCTCCAAAAGAAAACGCGGTTCATTTTTCGGAGTGTAATACCGTGCTGTACCTCCTTTTGGGTTTACAGGTTGGTGCTCTGCTGGTATTGATCGTTGTGATCTTGCGGGTCATGGGGGTGATATGAGTTACGGGAAGGCAGTATCGGAATACCGGGGTGGTTGCCCGCGTTGTGGTCAGTATCGGTGGGCGTTCCGGTTGGGAACCCCGAAAGGGGTTGTGGAAATCTCCTGCTTGAACTGCGCGGATGCAGGTTTTGAAACCACGGGCCAAAAGTTTGGCAAGGATCAAGAGTGGATCTGGACCTGCACGATAGATCCGCGCAGGGACAGGTTATATTTTCCGGGGAAGGAATAAGTGGTGAGCGAAGAAAACGCGGAATCTTTTGATTGTGATTGTGAGTTTGATTGTCCCGAAGAAGATGGGCAGGAATCGTGGCATTATTTACGTACCTGTAAGGCATGTGGTTGTCGGTGGGGTGGGTTGCATTGTCCGCATGATGGATATCAGAATCCATGTCCGTGTTGTGGAGTGCGACCGGCGCCGGAACCAATTATTCCCCCAAAACAAAACCCTACGCCCGATTGGGACAAGATTAAAAAGCTGGCCCAGAGAATGAATGGGTTGGTAGATGAAATTGAGAAGGAAATAGATCCGGGGGAATCCCGGCCTTTCCAGAATTGTTTTGAAGATTGCCCGTTGGGGCGCAAGGAGTGAATGGTGGCTAAGTTTCGTAAAAAGCCTGTGGTTATTGAGGCGGTTCAATTACGGTGGGATACATGGAATGAGATATGTGATTTCGCCGGGGTTGGTAAATTGGTAGACGGAAAACCAGGGGGCCGTCAAGACGGAATGAAAATCGGTCTGGATATTCCTACTCTTGAGGGATTGGTACATGCCTCCGAGAATGATTGGATCATCAGGGGTGTGGCTGATGAATTGTATCCCTGCAAGCCGGACATTTTCGACAAGACCTACGAACTGGTCAAGGAATAAATGGCTGAGTGTTTTTGCTGCCACAAGTTGGCTGACCCGGAGTGCAGGCTCACCTTTGAGGTTCCGGGTGCAGAAACCAAAACCATTGTGGTCTGCAAGAAGTGCAGTAAGCGGGTGGGTGATGATATCCGATTCCTGCGACGGATAATCAGTACGGGAATGAAAGGGTGGGACTGATGTTGCAAAGTTTAATCGGCAATCACTGGAGACAAATCGAGATCCTGGATGTGAAGAGATATGGAGTCACAGTCATGTGGCACGGGAAGTTAATCGGGAAACGTTTCGATCAGATCCGGTGGATCTCGGATGATTGGTATGTGACACAGAGGAGGAACGTGGCATGACAGTATGTATGTTATCCAACAAACAGAGAATCGGAAAAGTGTGTCAGTACAGATGGTTCCATAAGGGCCAACCGGCGATTTGCGGAGAACCCGCTGTGGCGAAAGTCGGGATGAAGCCAGTCTGTCAAGAACACATGAATTATGCTCTTTCCATCCACCCCACGCCGGTCGAGAAACCGCTTGGTGGGAGTCGGCATGAATTGGGTTGACCAAGCTCTGCAGCCCGAACATCCGAGGGATTGCGACTTGTGTGAGCGGGTGGCGGAGATGATTGATAAGTTTGCCGGGGTCATCATCCTGCCGGTACGTCTACCGTGCGGTAGCGTGACGATGGTGGGCGTGCATGTGTTTCAAACGAATTGAAAAGGAGATCAATATGGGACAGAGCATCGGGGCATTGTGGACCAAGCACAAGGGCGAGATGGAATATTATTCCGGGAACATTACCTGGAAGGGCGAGAAGATCAAGATTGTGGTATTCAGCAATACCAAGAAAAAAGAAGAGAATCATCCCGATTACAACATCCTGCTGAATACTCCGAGGAAGCAAGCATGATCATTCCGGTGAAATGGAAACATCGGTGTGTCTTTTCCTATCCCAAACATGCGAGTACGGTCAGTAATGGGACACGCAGGCGGACGCACAACAAGGGTGGTGCACCAGACAAGTTTTTCTGTCCCTGCGGGGGTGAGATCAAAATGGTCACACGGTTTCGTCGGGGTTTTAAAACCCTGGCCGTGTGTCAGAAGTGCGGCAAGGAGCGACGTAAACCAAAGGAGTTCGGAATTGAAAGCCATATTGGAGTTTGACTTACCCGAAGATCGGGAGGAGTTTCACGGCGCTTCTCATGCCGGGGATTTCTGGAATTGTCTTTCCGATTTCGATCAGCATCTTCGCAGTTTACAGAAATACGCTCCCGATTTTGGGGAGAAGGAACAGGAATTGGTGGATCAGTTGCGCGAGAAGTTCTGGAATATTCTGCGTGAAAATAATGTCACGCTGGAGGAATATACGTGAAACTGATCTCCTTCATCCCACTGCGCGAACTGCTGAATCATCCCTATCCAGATGCTCGGATTATAGCGCGGCTGGAGGAAGAACAGTTTGATCTCGAAAAAATGGTATTGCAAGGTATCACCCTGGATGGTCAACAGGCATGGTTTGCCCAATGTCGTTTTGGGAAGAAGAAATGACTGTAGTGGCCTTGTCGGGTGGTAAAGATTCTACTGCCATGTTGCATCTAATGATCGAGAGAGGTGAACCTATCCACAAAGTATATGCTTTTGTCTGTGATTGGGATTTTCCTCAAATGCACGATCATTTTCAACAAATCGAAAATAATACGGGATTGCATATTGAAAAAATATGTCATTACCGTCGTTTTGACGATTTGTTGAAATACTATGGATGGCCGAAATCCAGTGGGGGTTGGTGCACGGCATGCAAGCGAGATGCCGCAATTAAATATGAACGAGCAGTCAAAACAGATGTGGTTTGTATTGGCTTTACGACCGACGAAAAACAGCGGGCAACACGGCCATCAATCCAGGCTAAACGGAAATGGACGGTGCGGTATCCCCTAATCGAATGGGGCATCAGTGGGGCACAGGCTTTGCAGTATTGCTATGATCTGGGCTATACGTGGGGAGGTCTATATCAAACATTTAATCGTGTAAGTTGTTTCTGTTGTCCAAAGGCGGGGAAACGTCGCATAGCTATATTGCAAGAAAAGTTCCCGAGTTTGTATATGGAATATCAACGAAAAAATGAAATGATTCATTATGAGTGAAAAAACTTGGGCCGATGGCCTGCGAATTGGAGAGTTCAAAAATCCCGGTACGAGGAAAAAGAAAAAATGTGGCAAGCCACGACCGCGACCACGGGGTCTGCGGGTGGGTGTCCACAAAGAACGTATGGCGAAAAGGAGTCAAAATAAATGAGTGAAAAAACGAAATCCTACAAGATTTTCATTGATGATATCGGGCACGATGCCGTGGGATATCAGATCGCCCCGGTGTTTTTCAATTACGAAAGACCGAATGGCGAGTTAGTGTATGTTCCCTGGACGGCTATCGAATCTGTGCGTCTTGATAAGCACTGGCTTGCCTTGCTCAAGAAGCGTCAGGCAGACGAAGAGCGGCAGCGGAATCCCGCGATTGAGATTCCATCACCCTCGGTAATTCCCTTTACAGAACATGCCTCGAAGAAGTAAGAATGATCCTCTGCCCCGCGAAGGGCGCATTGATCTCAAGACCACCATTTCGCCTCGGGAATATGCCGAGGTTCGGATGTATCAGGAGATCGAATGTCCCACGATGATTGATTTGATGAACAAACTCCTGCGGAACTACATCGTAAAACGGCGTGAAAATTATCGGGATCTTGGTATGCTGGACGCGATGCTGAATCGCCTGAAATAGAATACATTTTTTTTGATATAGCGCGGTCTGATCAGCCGCGCTTTTTTTGTTCTCACGACACTTTGTCACGCTATCTGTCGCGCCCTCTCCCGTACAATTGACTTATCATCTGTTTGGGTGTATTATGTATCGTGGCGAGGTAAAAAATGCCTATAGTGATAGTTTTGTCGGCGCTCGTTGGTGCCGTCATTTTTTTTGCCGGATGGTATGTCGGTAATAATTCTCGGCACAAAGAGGAGAAATCTCCTGAAAGATCCAGCAGAAAGCGGAAGCCACGGCCCCCGAAGTGCGCGGTGATTGCATTGCCCCGAGAAGGGGACGAAGAGCCGAAAAAAACGCGGAAGAAACAATCTGCACAGGGGGTCTTGGGTTCTGCGGAGTTTGACGAGAAGCACATCAAAGGAATTAATCTCCGAATATGAGTTTGCCCCGGATAGACCCTACGGACAAAGTTAATCTCGCGGATCTGGATGAAGTAGAGCGAGAACGCTGCAGAAGTGATCTGCTCCATCTTGCGAGGAAGTATCTCCATTACAACGATCTTGATGATACCGTACACGGAGCTATCGAAAGGCAAGTCAAGGATTATATTGCCAGAAGTCGGGAATGGAGTGCGGATCAGGGGATTTTCGGCAAAATCAAGGGCGTAGTCAACCGGGAAAGTCGATATCCCGTTCCGATCACCTTTTTGCTGCACCGCAATTCCCTGAAAACTTCTCTGCTTTCAATTGCCTGGGTCATTCAGAGAATCCTATGCAATCAGAATATCGCAATCCGTATCGTGACATTTGGATGGGGTCGATCAGTTGAGATCCTTACCGAAATCAAAGACCACCTAAAAAATCCCGAACTGGTACAACAATTCCCCGATATCCTCTGGGAAAATCCAAAACGTAATGCCCCGAAATGGGGTGAAGATGCAATCACGGTTAAGCGCACTGCTGTCGTGGGTGGTTATACCATCAAGGTCGACTCGATCATGTCTGGTATCACCGGATCTCACTGCGACATTATGATTTTCGATGACCTTCACGATATCGAGAACACCCAGACTGCTGATCAGATTCGCAAAGTTATTCAGAGATTTCGAAACTGCTATGCCGTTTTGAAACCGGGCGGACTGCGGCTTATCATCGGCACGATTTGGAAACGGGATGATTTCTATGCGTGGTGTGCCAAGCAAGGTTTTGAGATTCACCGAAAAACCGCGACCTACAACTCGAAGGGCGAGGAATGTGACTGTGATGATCCAGATGCCCATCCCCTGTTGCCGAATCTGCTTCCCCTGGAGGAACTACGGCAACGTAAGCGAGAGATGGGACGGGCGTTTTATGCTTGCCAATTTAATTTGCAGGCTCTTGCGGAAGAGGACATAAAGTTCACGGAGGAGATGATCCATTATTACGAATCGGACCCTCCGTATCAAAGAATCTGGATCTTGGTAGATCCGGCACTTTCCCGGACGCACAAAGCCGATGATTCGGCGATTTGTATTGTTGGGAAACCGAAAAACTCGGATGACAAACTCAAGGTAATCAAATCCCGAGGGCTGCGGGTTCGTCCCAGGCAATTGATCGACGCGATGTTGGATGAGTATGTGTATTTCTCCCGCGTGTGCCCGAATATGTTTCTCGGGATCGAGCAGGCGCAGTTGCAGTACATCCTGATCGAATGGTTGCGGGAAGCGATGCGGGAACGAAGTTTGTCTTTCGAGGTCCATGAACTCAAGCACGGCAATAGACCGGCAGAGGATCGGGTGAACAAGCTCGTTCCCTTGTTTGAGAACGATGGTATCGAATTGCATCAGACACGATGCAACAAGTTGGTAGAGCAGCTCTTGGATTTCGGGGCTATTGCACACGATGACCATGTAATGGCCCTGGCTTATCTCCCGGATGTGCTGGATGAGGATGTGGAAGTGCAAGTAATAGATCCGCGACATGCGGGTTTTAGTGAAGAAGAAGATGATCCTAATTCCCTGGAGAGCATCTTGGCGGAAATGGCCGTTGCGGATGGACCTTCGTGGAAGGATTTGTAGGAGGAATACATGGCAGGCAAATCGTATGTACCGCAGTATTGGGAGAAGTATGGACTCGAATCTCCCGTGCAATTTCCCGTAGCCGATTGGGTGAACGACTATCCGTTGCTGGTGGATGCGCTGCGTGGAGATATCAATCGTCTCACGGGCGAAGAGTATCGTGGTGAAGACAACAATCGGGTCATGCAGCAAATTGCAGATGCCGAACGCGAATGGGAGCGGTTGGCAAAAGAGCACGTTAATAGTCAGGCCGAGGGGTACGGTGCGCGACCCGTGGTACGGAAAAAGATCAAACCTTTCTCGGGTATGGCGGGTATGGTTCAACGAGCGCAGGGCGTGGTCAAAAAAGAAGATCGCCCCCTGAATCCATAAGGAGAATCTGATGTTATATGACTATAAGTGTGAAAAGTGTGGTGAGATATTTGAGGATGTGAAGTCTGTTGCAAAACGACACGCCTCGATTTGTCCTGTCTGTGGAGGTAGGGCGAAGAAGCTTTTTAGTTTTCGGGCGGCTATTCGGAAAACGTTTGATCCCTATATAGACCCTCATATCTCACCGGACGGGAATCCAATTCTGGTGGAGAGCCGAGAGCAGAAGCGCCGACTGCTTAAAAAACAGGGTCTTGAATGGCATACCGGGCAGAGGTGGGTATGAGTGCATTTAAAGATCGAATTGGACAGCAGTATGGACGACTGATCGTATTGGAAAGAGGTCCAGATCAGTGTGACTCGCACAGAAACCGTGTGCGATGGCTGTGCCGCTGTGATTGCGGGCGCGAGATTCTGGTAGAGGCGAGCAATCTCAGCACGGGCAAACAAGTGAGTTGCGGATGTTTGCGCAATGCCAAGAGTATTCAGCGCAGTACCAAACATGGGCGATGTGGAACCAGAACTTACAATAGCTGGTGTGGTATGAAGCAGCGATGTAATGATCCGGGACAGCCAAGCTATAAAAATTACGGTGGTCGTGGTATTCGGGTTTGCCCGCGTTGGTTGCATAGTTTCGAGAACTTCCTGGAGGATATGGGAGAAGTTCCCCGCAATTTGACTTTGGATCGAATTAATAACGACGGCCACTATGAACCCGAGAACTGCCGGTGGGCCACATGGAAGGTGCAGGCCAACAACAGGAGAAAATGATGACAAAAAATAAATTGTATGCCCGAAAAACTAAACCAGATACATGGAAGTTTGGGGCTCAATCGGATAAGGAAATCCTGGAACATCTCCGCAAGTTTTACCAGGAAGGTGTTGCAGCTACCAAAGCCAGAAGAGGGAAGTGGAAAATATCCTACAAGTACTGGATCAACTCCATGCTTTCCTCTCGCCGTCCCTCATATAAGAGTGATCTACGCATCAATTATTGTTGGGTGACTACCGAAGTAAAGCTCCCGTACATGACTCAGAATATGCCTCGGGTCAATTTCATTTCTTTCAATCCCGAAGCTGAGGGTGAGAAACAGGCCGAACACATGAGTCGGTTGGTAGGGAATGCCCTGTGGCACAAGCTGGAGGTCAATTCGGCATCCGAGGATGTGTGTTGGGATGCAATGGTGTACGACGCGGGGTTTTACAAAATCGGTTGGGAGCCAACCGCCGATGATGATGACGGAGAGATATTCGTATCCTCGATTGAGGCGTTCAAGATAATCCCGGACCCATACACGAAAAAGCTGCAGAAAGGCCGATATGTGATCCATATCGAACCGTATTCAATTGACGAACTCAAGGCGCAGTACCCTAAGCACTCTCAGCAGATTGCGCCCGATAAGGAAATCAGCCAAATACTCTTCGAGGAAAGGAAGTATGCCGAGCGCAAACCCACCCTGCGAAGTGGTGTTGTGACTGAAAGTACGGCGTTTGAGACTGAACGAGCGTTTAAAAAAGAGTATTGGCTTGCCCCCCGACTTTGTGATTTGACGATTATGGAGGAAGTGAAAGAAGAGCCGGAGACCGAACAGACTGATCCCATGATCAAAGAAATGTCCCAAGTTTTGCAAATTGGGGATGTATCCAAAATCCAGCAGTCGGAAGAGATCAGAAAACCGAAGTATCGCAAGGGTCGGGTGATTACCACGATCAACGATGCCGTTGTGGTGGATGATAAACCACATCCTTATGCACATGGCAAGTTTCCGTTTGTTATGCAGATCATGCACAAGATTGGCAACGAATTATGGGGTATTGGTGACATCGAGCAGTTGATCCCCCTGCAGGATGCTCTGAATCATGCCTATCAGCAACTCGACGACATTATTGCGTTGATGGCGAATCTTGGTTGGACGGCAGACCCATCGTTGGGGAAAAAGAATCTGGATCTTTTGGCGAAGAGTCTGGGAATAGTGGGTGCACTCAAGGTTGCCCCTCTGGACAAACTTAGGCCGGATACGCCTCCTGTTGTGCCGCAGTATCTTATCGAGCGCATCAAAGATTTGGTTCAAAGAATCTATGAAATCACTGGTATCAACGAAATCATGCAGGGATCGGGCCGCGTGACGCACCGGACGGCTCGCGGGATTGAACGATTATCCGAAGCGGGTGGTATGCGAATTGGGAAATCCACCCAATATTATGAGAAGGCGCTCAAGGAAGTGGCTTTCCAAATGGCAGAGCTTTCCCAAGAGTTCTACACCGAGGATCGGGTGCATGCTATCATCGGCGGGAATGGACAGATAGCCGGAGTACTGAAAACCCGGGGCGGGCAGCTCAAGGGGCGATATGAAGCCACGGTTGATTCGGGGGCGGCTCTGCCCAGAGATAAGCAGAGCAAGGCCGATTTGGTATTCAATCTGGCCGATAAGCAAGTATTTCAAATGGCGCTTTCGGCAGATCCGATAGCCAAGCAAGTAGCAAAAGTTATATTGGATGCGGTGGAGTTTCCCGGGCGCGAAGAACTTCTCAACCAACAGCCTCCCCAGGCACCTCCTCCCCTTCCCGCCCCGCAAGGGGCACCCGGAGTCCTTCCTCCGGGATCTCCACCCGTTCCATCAGTAGGCCCGGGCGGCGCGGCTCCCGGGATGCCTACACCCGAGGATTTTCAGATTTTGGTACAGATGGCGGCAGCGGCGGGATTACCCCCAGAACAGTTCATACAAATATTGTCCCAAGGGATTGGTAGCGTAGGGTAAATCGGGCATATTGCACGGTTGACTTGACGACTACTATACAAATGTGTATATTAACGTTTGAACGATGCTCTGACCTACCAACTAACAGTGTCGCAAGGAGTTTAAATGAGTGATCTTTTAGAACCGGTTTTCAAAGATGAGGATGCGGACGACAATTTCTTGTCTTATGGAGACGAGCAGATTCCCGACGAGAGCTTACCGGATGAAGCGCCCGAAAGTGCAGAGGGCCAACCCGCCGTTGAGAAGAAAGTCGAGGAAATCCTTTATGCCATCGCGGGCGAGGATGGCAAGGAGCAACAGCTTCCTTTTGCGAAGTTGACTCCTGAACTTGTGAAGCCGTGGTATGAGGCCCATCGGAACAAAGCCGATTGGAATAAGTCGAATACCGAAAAGGCCAAACAACTCGCCGACGAGAGACGGACACACGAGGCGGAGAAGCAACAGTTCGATACGCTGCATCAACAGTATGGGCGTTGGGAGAGTTATTTCAGAACCAATCCCGGATTGCAGCAACTCGTAGCAGCCTTCGTGCAGGGGCGCATCCCGCAGCAAGTTTTGACACAGATTTTGGGCCAGCAAGCGGGACAGCAAACTGCAGGCGGACAGCCAGCCAATGGATCAGATCCCTATCTCAACCAAGTGGTGCAGAGACTTGCTTCTGTGGAGCAAACGCTTAAACAGGAGCGGGAAGTGAGGCTGCAGGATAAGCAGCTCTCCGAACGGGAAAAGGCGATGCAATCTGTATTGCCACATATCCCGGAAACGAAACGCGAAGCGTTCAAGCAGTACATCGAGCAGGTCACGTCGAATATGACGGATCTGCAGGCCATGTATAAGATCCTGGCTGATGCCTTTCAGTGGGGCAATAAAGACACGCTGATTCAGGCGGCGCAGCAAAAGGGTGCAGCGGATCTCAAGAAAAAGCAGGGCGCGGGCGTGGAAACCGGAGAGCAGCAGTCAGCGGTCGATCTTCCTCAAAATGTCGATAACACCAAGGACATCGACACCATGTATCAGGAGTTTGCTGATCAAATGGGTTGAGTCCTCATTAACAGATAGGATAACGACATGGCAGTTACGATTACTGACATTATTGCATTTACCGACACACACATTATGCCCAAGCTGATCGACAACGTTCTGCAAAGTAACGTTTTGCTATACAAGCTCATGGGCAAAAAGTCCAAGAGATGGCCCGGTGGTAGGATGTACGAGACCGAGGTGTTCTGGAAGCTTAACCCGAACGCTGCGGCGTACACGACCGATGGCAACCTTGCCATTGCTACTGGTGAAGAGTTCACCAGGGCGCAGACCGCTCCCGTGCAGTACAACGTAGGTATTTGTCTTGAAGGGCTGGACATGGCGATCAACAAGGGCGCTCATCAGATCGTCAATCTGGTAGCCAAAAAGATGAAATCCGCAGAACAGGCCCTCAAGGATCTGTTTGGAACTCACCTGTTCAACACTACGCAGGCCAACGCCATTCTCGGTTTGGAATCCCTTTGTGCAGCCCCCGGGGGTTACACCTATGCGGGTCTCCTAAGATCCGATAACACGCAGTGGTGTTCCTCTTCGGGTACCTTGGGGCGGGGGGGGGGCCCCGACTCCACGACCCATGCCTTGACCAAGGCGATCCTGGACACGAATTACAACTCCGTGAAGCTCGACAACGATCATCCCGACCTTTTGGTCACAACCGATGCAATTTGGTCCGGTATCATGACCACGTACCTCATGCCCAACATGCGGTACACCGATACCAAGATGGCCGACTTGGGGTTTGAAAACTTCAAGTATCGGAAAGCCTATGCCTATGGTGATGACAAATGTAAGGCAGGCGACATCTGGATGCTGAATAGCGATCACTTGTACTTCGCCATCTTCCCGAGCATGAACTTCAAGTTCATCCCCTGGGCCTACCAGTCATCCGCCAAAGACCGAATGGTTGCCCATATCCGGTGGTATGGAAATTTGCACTGTGACGAGCCTCGGAAACAAAGTTGGATGAGCGACGTAACCAGCGTCACCTAATAGCAACGGCTATACGGGGAGGGTGGCTTTTGCCACCTTCCTCTTTTTTTCTATCCGGGATAAGTCCATGACATTTGAGATTCTACAGAACCATGTGTTCCGACTCATGAGAGATCCAGCCCAGACTCGTTATAGTCTGGATTTTGTTAAAAAATGGCTGAATGACGCAGAACGCCAGTACTGCAGCGAAACCAATTATTCCGTTAAAAAAGATATCACGATCTCCACGGCAAACGGTACACGCGAGTATAATTTGCCAAGTGATTTTATTAGCGAAATCAAAGTGTTTTATGATGGCAAATCGCTATCTCCCATCGAGATGGAGGACACGATCCACGAGTCTGGAGATGCAAGCGGCACCCCGTACGGCTATTACATAGAGAATAAGCAAATCGGGTGTGAGCCGGTTCCCACCGCGATCAAGGTTATCACGCTGATTTACAACTCCCGGGGTGGGGCGTTGATAGCTGCATCAGATGTCCCGATTATTCCCGAGGAGCATCACATGCTGCTCGTGGCCGGTGCCTGTATCTGGGCCTCCATCGAGGGTGACGATACGCGGCTTGCAACTTTTGAGCGCATTTGGACACGGGGTTTGGCGATTGCCAAGGAAGATGTGATCAACAAATCGCCCTGGCCGCAAATGGATCTGAGGCGAGGACCATATCTCGATCCCGTTACGCATGATTTGCGGGGTGTATAAGTGGCGCTCAAGCAAGGACGAGTAAAGCATTTTTATGATTTCTCGTTGGGGATCAACTGTCGAGATCCCGGGTATCTGATTGATGACCGGCAGTGCTACGCCCGGGCATCAACCTACGACGGCACGGTCAACGTGTATTGGGACAAGGGTATCCGGCGACGTGGCGGAACCGCGAAGGTGAACGACCCCGTATCTTGTGACTATCTGGTCAACGGGCATCGGCATTACCGGAGTGCAGCGCCGGTTAAAACCACATTTGTTGCCACGGAATACACGGCTCATGACACTTTGATCCAGTATTTGAGTGATGCAAATGTTCTCACAACTGTTGACCCCGGGAGTCCGATTGCCGATGGGATGCAATTATATTTTGCTTCCTGGAAGGACAAATTATATGTAGCATCGGGTGATGTCGTGATCCAGGTGATTACGTATGCTGCGGGTTGGGTTGGTAACGATATCACCGGTCTGGTTTCTGCTCCGCAATTTGTGTGTGCCCATAGAGATAGATTGTGGGCTGCGGGTGGTGACATGCCTTCTGGGTATTTCGAGTGTTGTGCCTACGATGATGATACCTCATGGGCCGGTGGAAATGGAGAGGCATTTTATGCAGGTCGGCAAGAGGGCGATCCGATCACACAACTCCTTCCCCGGGGCGATAATCTGGTGGTCTATAAGAATGATTCTTTTTGGATCATGGAAGGTGATAATCTCTACAACTGGTTCGAGAGAGCCAAGAATAGGGCAA
>Ga0315541_1002260_pt1 | contig 16365 bp, 25 predicted proteins | sample SalMarSW160190MG_FD_203095 | JGI IMG/M metagenome (GOLD analysis project Ga0315541, IMG submission 203095) | Salt marsh sediment microbial communities from the Plum Island Ecosystem LTER, Massachusetts, United States - Salt Marsh Sediment SW1601-190 ...
CATTCAAGGTAGAAGCGTTGAAAGAGATTGTCCGTGATTTTGCGGGGTGTGAAATCAATATTCATATTGGTTACTACACTAATCAGATGTTGGAAGAAATGGTTATAGTCGCCACCGACTCTATGAGTTCAAGGCGTGAAGTGTGGGAACAGTTTAAGAAACAAGACCAATGTATCCATTACATTGAAGCAAGAATGGGTGCGGAAGTATTCAGAATATATACAATTTCCAGAAAAAACGGTAAACTTTTGCAAGAGGATATCGAATTTTATGAGGAAACTCTGTATTCTGATGAACAGGCAAGTGAGGCACCTTGTTCCGAAAGAGCAATCATGTTCACTGTTGATGGAATTGCTTGTTTTATTGGTCGAGCAGTGAAAAGTATTATAAAAGGTGAACGCCAAATGAGGGAAATGATAGTAAACTTAGCTCAGATGGAGGAACCGTCATTAGTATTTATGGGGAGATATTAATATGGCAAAATTACATAATCCAAATTTTATAAATCATGTAGAATCGTGTGCTGGAGATTTAAATTGTATTATTTGCGGTAGACCTGTATGTAGAAAATGTAGTAGACAGGACTCTGTAAGTACTGATAGTTTAATTCCTCAGGATAAAGTTGGATTTTGTTTAATTTGTGCTGGTGTTTATAACTCTTCAGAAATTGGTTTACATTCTGCACCTAATGAAAAATCGGTAATGATAATGCCTAAAGCTAAATTTAAAAAAGGTCAGAACGTATCTATTGCTGAAACATATGATATGATTGACTATATAGATTTGGCTTTATTAATTAATTCAGGAACAACCTTTGAAAAAGAAAATTTAATGGTTCAAAGAGGTTCTAAATGTAAAATTATAGGAAAAGGTATTCATCCTCATAGAAAAGACTTACAATGGATATATCTAGTTCGTGTTTTAAAAACAGGAGTTGATTATCTGTTTTATGAAAAAGGACTAGAACCCACTCCTAAATTTAAGCATTATCCTTTTCATGTAGGTCAGAAAATTATAGTAAGAAACGAGTTTTATACATTTCCTTCTATCAGAGGTAATCCTTCTGGTACTTATGAAATGAGAGAATTTATTGGTAAAGAAGGTTATATATCAAAAGTAGTAAGTCATCCTAGTTGTCCATTTGTTTACTACAATATAACTACTGATGAACAACACTATCAATGGAATCATCATTGGTTAGAACCTATTTCACCAATATTAAGAAAAAATGGGTCTGTTCCAATAGACCTTTTTACTGTAACTGATAGAGGTATTGATAATAAAGAACAATATCTACAATGGATACAGTATGGAGATAGAGGTGAGAGAAGAACAGGAAAAAGTACACCGGATATCCCTTTAGAATTCAAAAGAGGTGAAACTAACTTAAAAACTATTCGTATACATGAGGATGTTTTTAAGAAACTATATTCTACCTACTGTGAATTTATAAGTTACTGGGGATATAATCTTGATGAAAGTTATAGTCAAGCAAAACCATGTGTATTTCTTTTAGGAGAAAGAAAAGGAAAAATAATTAAAGCAATACCGTTAAATTACGGTAGTTTTATGAAAAAGATACAGGGTTGTGGGCAAATGACTGGCATCTCCACCGGCGAACTATCTATAGCTATGACAGAAATGTATGCTTTAGACATTAACCCTTGTGGTATTGCTAGAGTAGGTGCGTTTCTTGTAGGTAAAAATTACTATAGAGGGTCTAGTGTAGAAGAAATTAGGGACGCAACTCGTAGTAATTTCTATATTCTGTCTCTTGGTAGAAATGGAATGGCTATAGAAACGGGAGGTACCGGTTATTATAATAATTATATAATATCAGATTTTAAGCGAAAGAAAGGAGGGGTGAGGAGAAATGAATTAATAGACATAGGAAGAGTGAAGTTTTAAATCCAAGTTTAAATCAAAGTTAATCGTTAAAACAAAAAGGAGAAGTTCAATGCCAGTGAAAAAGAAGCCAGTTGCAAAGAAAGCAAAAGCGGCCACACAAAGCAGCGCCAAGATTACGGTCAAGTTAGCCTCCTTGACTAAACCCTTGGAAACCAAGAATATCAAAAAAGGTACTGTCCTTGATAAATTCTTGAAAGAAAACGGTTTGGAATACTCTTCCAGTATTCGAGTCAACGCCCAAGTGGCCGGCAGAGACTACAAACTCAAAACCGGAGATATTATTTGCGTGATTACGCAAGTAAGCGGCGGTTCTCGCTAATCTTCGAGAAAAATATTTGGGAGGGTCAGGGTTATCTCTGGCCCTCTCATATATCTCAAGGAAATCAATGTTCATTAGAAAATATAAAGTTGGATTACAGAAACATATAAGCGTAAAGATATGGAAAATAACCATGGAATTTACGAAATTAAAAAGAAAATTTGCTTTATATCTACATTTTAGTAATTGGGACTAATAATGAAAGAAAAAGATATTGTAATTCATTTTGGAGAAATTTCAGGATACCAGTTAGTTAGAATTAATTGGTTTTCTAAAGGAATAGACTGTTTATTTAATTGTACGGATGAAAAGTATTATGCTGGATGCTCATATCTGAATAAAGAATCTTACAATATATTACCAATTTCCGAACTCCAAGAAATTACCAAGATAAATATACTAAAATTATCGCCAAAAGAACAAAAAATTGCTATGGATTATTTGGTATCTGTTAAGGGAAACAACTTAAAACAACAAGCGCTCTTTTAGTAGTGTTTTAGGTGAAATGGAGAAAAGTTTATGAGATTTAAACAACCACATACTTCCTGTTGGAAGGGTAAGACAGTAGTTATCCTAAAAAGAGACGGAAGTAAAGTGGTAGATAAGTTTATGGATAGGAAAAGTAAGTACATACTGCTTCAAAAATATGGTAAGATTTACAATAATGAAATAAGGTCTTTTATAATCAGAAAAAATCAAAAAGAAAGAAGAAAAGAGAATGACTTTTGCAGACTTTGAAAGAGGATTCGAGAAAGATTTTCGAAGAAGCAAAAAAAGATTTAATATATTATTCGGTATTGTTGTTGTTATGTGTATTCTAATCTTTTGTGGTTTAGTAACAATAATTTCTACCGCAATAATGAATATTAATGAAAGGGGGCTGAAAAAAACTATCGAAAGAGTGTGGGAAGGTCCCACAACAAATCAATAAAACATAGTTAAACAAGGAGGTAAACGGTGTCGCATAATCTATGCAATAACACCATGATGTATGTCGGGAAAGAACCTTGGCATGGATTGGGTGTTAAACTTAATGACCCGGTTACATCAGAGGAAGCCATCAAGTTTGCTGGGTTAGACTATGAGGTAGCTCTACATCCTATAATGACAGATTTTAGAGTCATTGATGGTATGATGGCTACAGCTAGAGCTGACAATAACGAGGTTTTCGGAGTTGTAAGTAATCGGTATAAAATAATTCAAAATAGGGACGCTTTTTCTTTCTTTGATAATGTAGTAGGAGAGAAACGAGCTATCTATCATACCGCAGGTGCATTAGGTAAAGGTGAACGTATATGGATGCTAGCAAAGTTACCTAATGATTTGTTTGTAACTAAGGAAGACAGAGTAGAAAAGTATCTATGTTTGACTAACACACATGACGGAAAATCTTCTTTGAAGATGTATTTTACACCGGTACGTGTGGTATGTCAAAACACTCTAACATTATCCTTAACAGACTCGATGGATGGTATCTCTATAAGACATTCTGGAGATATTAAGTCTAAGGTTGAAGAGGCTCAAAGAGTTCTTGGTATTGCTGTTGAGTTTTACAAAGAATTTGGAGAGAAAGCTGAAAGGTTCAGAAGATATAATATGAACCTGGATGACGCAGAAACATTCTTTAAGTTTATGGTATTTGGAAGTAAAGACGAAGATGTTGAAGATACACAGAAAATGGACAAGAAACTTCAACTTCTTAATCTTTTCGAAAACGGTCAAGGTAACAAACTTGAAGGTGTAAGACATACAGCTTGGGCAGGTTACAATGCTGTTACAGAGTTTGTTGACCATCACAGTACCATTCGTGGTGTAAAGAATGACCCAACAAACAGATTGAAAAATATCTGGTTTGGTACAGGAGCTAAGTTCAAAAGACTAGCCTTCGATACTTTAAGTGAAATGGTTGGGGTTATTTAACTTAAAAGCGCCGGTTTCCAGTAAGCATGTTCTGCTACGAGTAGAACGCTAGTTATATACTGGCAACTTACGTAAGAATGAAATGGGACGAGAGCCCTGCCGGCGTTTTCTTTTTAACCTATCTTATTCCGATTTTGAAAGGAGGAGTTCTGTGAAATTTATGGATATGCTTGGTAGAACTCCTCAAAAAAAGAAGAATATACCAGCAAAGAAAAAGGAAGTTAAGAAACCGGTTGTATTTAGTCCTTCCACATTTACAGAATATATAGGACAAGATAATATAAAAGATATTCTGAAACAATATATACAATCGGTTCAAAAAAGAGGATTAGTTTTTCCTCACACTCTCATATCTGGAGAAGCAGGTACAGGTAAGACTACTCTAGCAAAGATACTAGCCAATGAACTGAAAGCCGGTATTGTAGAAACTATAACAAGTGAGATAAAAGATTATGAAGATTTAGATAAATTAATTAAAAAAACAAAAGGAGGTATTCTTCTGCTAGATGAGATTCATGGATTGGATAGAGATAATGGTGAGAAAATATATACTATTATGACACACTTTAGGCATAATGATAGAAATATAAAACCTTTTACCGTTGTTGGTGCAACTACTGAACTTGGTGAGTTAATAAAGAGCAGAAAACCTCTGGTAGAAAGATTTAAACTACCAATAGAATTAGAAAAGTATCTGGAAAACGATTTGGTTACTATAGCCAAACAATACAAAAAACGCTTATTTAGTACAGAAAAGGTAAATGAAGATAGTTTTATATTAATAGCTAAAAACTCTAGAGGTATACCAAGAACGGTAGAAAGATTATTAGAAGCTACTATTCATTATGAAGGAGATTTAAGAAAAGTTTTGAGAAATTTTGGTATAATTAAAGATGGTTATACTTTAAAAGATTTAAAAGTATTAAAGTATTTGCTATCAAATGTAACTGGAGTCGGATTACAAGGAATTGGAAGTTACTTAGGCACATCAACAGAAAATTATTTATATCAAATAGAACCTTTTCTACTCCAAAATAAGTTGATAACAAGAACTTCTAGAGGAAGAAAAATAACAAATGAAGGACTTAAAAAAATTACTGAACTCGAAGGAGAATTAAACTAATGGATGCAATAAAAATCAAAAAGAAAATTTTAGATGATTTAAGGAAGTTTAGTAGTAAAGTTATTTCTATAGCTATGGAAGGATTAGATGAAGAATACGAAGATTTAGGTTTGTATAACTCGGAAGATTTACCTTATCCAGAGGTTTTTATGTTGGGAGGAAGATTGTGGTTATTATTATAACATACCAGTATTAATTGTAGAAAGGTAAACATGGATAAAAAACAAATGGAGTTAAATGTATCAACATGGATGAGTAAAAAACCAAAAATAACTAATCCAGGTAGAATACAACAAGCCATAAAATATTATGGAGAAAAATCTCCGTCTACTAGATTAACTCATTATAATAGCGGTAGAAAGTTAGGAAAAACACTAAAAATAAAACAGGATTTATTTGAATTATTAGAATCTTGTAGAAAACGTCGTATGGAAATGTATTCTTCCGGAAGAAGTGGTTATACTAATAAACCTATATGTTTTCTGGTTGGAGCAGATAAAAAAGAAGTTTTGAAACTTATGATACCTCTTCCTTCTAGTGGTGGATGTTATCAAATGCCTAAAATTTATCCTAATGAATTGGCTATGGCTTTCACTGAATTACTAACCTTAAAACACACTCCAATAGCTATAGTAAGAATAGGATTATTTGACCCATACCATACAGATTCAAGAGGGCCGGTTCTAGGAGATATTGATAAATTTTCTAAAAATTTCTATTTAATTTCTCTAGGAATAGGAACCGGAATTAGTGGCATGAGAATAGAAAAAGGAAATAGAACTCATACTACAAGAGACGTTGGTTGGGAGACAGTAAAATGAGCCACATTTGTTTACCTAGATTATGTCCAATTTTTAATGTTGACCAATGGCAGTGTGGTTGCGGTAAATATTTCTGTAAAGAGGAAGCACAAAAACAAATACTTCTTTGGTTAAAAGAAAATCATCTTGAATTAAGTAAGGAGAATAATAATGAAACACAGAAAAAAAGTAAGTAAATTAATAAGAAGGCAAAAAGTTTTCGATAACATGAAAGAATCTGATAAAAAAGGGTATAAACGCCCAGGTAGTATTAAGAAAGGATAAACAATGGGAATTTCATCAGAAAATAGTTTCAAAAAAACTCTAAAAAACGAACAAGTAATAGAGGAACTAACTAAAAATCATATAGACTCTATTACGGCTAATTCTTGTGAAGATGATACATGGTATCTTGACCAAATTCTAAGATATGGATTTAAAGGATTTAATAACTTCTCTAATGAGGAGTTAGAACAGGAATACTCTGAAATTTTCAATGAGGAGATACAAATTATTGATTAACTGGATTTCATTGGGATTTACGTTTTCTCTGTTAGTCAATAGTAGAGTCGAAAAACTCAAAAAAACTCGCTAGAGTCAATGCTAGACTGTTTTACCTGTGTAAAATTAGACTATTCTGAAAGAAATTGAAAGGCGTAGTTATGAACTTGGAAAGAAAGAAAATTTTAGATGATGTAGTTACTGCTGATTGGAGAGGAAGAAGAAACTCTAACTACTCTATGGATTATGACGTTAAAATACCTTTAAAAAACTTAAATAAAGGTACTGGCGAACCTATTAAAATTTATATATCTTTATTTAAGGAATTAAAATACGTTCATAAACTATTCTTTACATATTGGGGTAAACATAAGGTTTATTCAACTCATTACGAAACTATGCCGGCTCAATTTCTATTAGGAGAGAAAGATAACATTATTATGTATGCTGAACCGGTTATGAAGTATTCTTGTTATGGAGATAATTGTGGAAATATGCACAAAATAGATGGAAATTATATGGCTGAGTTAATGATGAATATAATTTCTAAAGGTTATAATCCATGTGGAATTGCTCGTATCGGAGTATTTTATCATTATGATAATGGAAGAGGGAGAGGGTTATACGATATTTACCAAATATGTAAAGGAAATCCTAATTTTTTTGTATTATCTCTTGGAAAAGAAGATTTAGTTATTGATTATATAGATAAAGAAGGATACACAAAACAACATAATTATATAGTAGGAAGTTTAAAAACATTAAGAAACTGGAAATCTAATAAAAAAATAGAAACTGAAGAAAAGAAAGAAGATATTCTTAAATCTCCTAAACTAGGAAACTCTACTTTAATCTACAGACCGAGTATAACATATACTTGAAGTACAACTACAAGTGGAACTGGAGGTATCTGGTAATTATGAAAATACTTAGTACCTACCATGATGTTCAGATATTTTATAATAAACATAAAAACTTTAAAGGTCATTTAAAGGAGGTAAAATGAGTCATTTTACAGTAGTAGTCATAGGAGATAATGTTGAAGAACAACTTCAGCCTTATCACGAATTTGAATGTACTGGCATATCTGACCAATATATTCAAGACATTGACCTAACAGAAGAAGCAAGGGAAAAATACGAAAATAAAACAGAACGAGTTGTAATTTCTCCAGACGGTAAAACTTTGTCTCCTTATGAAGATATGTTTTATCGTGAACCTACTCCAGAAGAAACCAAAAAAATTGGAGTTTTAACTGGGACGGGTTGTGGTCATGGTCTTTGTTGGACTTCAAGAGATTATGGTGATGGGAAAGGTTATAGAACAAAAGTTCATTATATACCAGAAGGGTATGAAGAAAAAGAAGTTAGAACTAAGGATAAAAAAACATTCTCAGAATTTGTTAAAGATTGGTATGGGTATAAAACAATAAATGAGAAAGAAGAACCGGATTTAGAAAAAGAACATAAATACGGTTATATTGTTATTGATGATAATGATAATATTATTAAAATTATTAGAAGAACTAATCCTAACGCAAAATGGGATTGGTATTCTATAGGTGGTCGTTGGATGGGATATTTCAAACTAAAAGACGGGGTTAAACCTATCTTGGGACAGCCTGGAGTAGGTGGTAATAAAGCCGACTTCGGTCATGGTGACCAAGCTCGTGCTAAAGATATTGACTTCTTAGGTATGAAGATAAATGCTATGAAAGAAGCGAGAGAGAAATACGAGAAACTAGAAAAATATTTTGGTGGAACAATACCGAAGTTAGATTTCTCTTGGAAAGAACTTCTTGATATGGAAAATCTTTCTATCGAAGAAAAAAGAGAAAAGTATCATTCTCAATCAGCCATGAAAAGATTGGAAGAAATAAAAAATAAGAATAAAAAGGATAAGGAACTTATTTGGATTGATTTGGGAAATTATCAAATCTCTAAGGAAGAATTTATTAAGAAAGCTGGAGATGGCGCTATTACATCTTTCGCTGTTGTAAAAGACGGTCAATGGTATGAACAAGGTGAAATGGGCTGGTGGGCTTGTGTATCTAATGAGAAAGAAAAGAAAGATTGGAATGAAGAATTCAACAAACTTCTTGAAGGTCTATCTGAGGATACTCTACTCACTATGGTTGACTGCCATATCTAATATAAAATGGGAGTGAGGTGTTAGTGGCAGCACGCTGGACTCCAGATTCAGTGGTTAGGGTTCGAGCCCCTACACTCCCGCCAAGGAGATTAAAATGTTAGGAAAAATAGAAAAAACTGGTAGAGGATTTCAAGTTATAGATTTTAAAGACCATACTGGAGAAAAATGTTCTTTACAACAAAGTTCTTTGGCTGATTTTGAGCCTCCAGGTACTTCTGCTGTATGGTTAGGAATTAATGATTATAGGATGCACCTACAATTAGAACAAGTTAAGGAATTAATAAAACATCTACAAAAATGGGTAAAAGAAGGAGTATTTTAATGGAAAGAACATGGTTAGTTCAAAGGCTATTAAAACCTAGAGTAGTTAAAGGTAAGTTAGGATTACTCGCACAGAACTTAGCTTTTGGAGGAGGATTAAGAAACGGAGGTATGTCTGATGAAGCTATGGATTTAATAAAAGACATATTTCGTTTCGATTATATGGGTTCAGCTGAATTTGAGTTTGGAGCTGTTCCAGAAACTCTTAGTAAAATCTTCGATAAGAGAAAAAATTATATTGGGTTTGAAATTAAGGTTCTTTTCAAACTTAAAGATTTCTCTGGTAATAAAGATACTGTAGGAGATGAATCAGTATATATTATCTGTGATAAAAAATGTATTAAAGAGGTAGAGGCTGTTATCAGAAAACTTGCTGTTCCTTCTTATGGAGATACAAAAGAAAGGGTAAGGCTTGATGAAGCACTCGCCAAGTCAAAATATAGTGAAAATTTAGCTGGGTGGTTAGAATTAGATAACGGTTTTATGTTCTTTTCTGATAAGGATATGTATAAAAAGACATTAAACTTATTTGGTATTAAAGAAATAATTAAGAATTTAAGAGACGAATAGATATTCGAACAATTAAACTAAATATCCCAGTAGCTCAGTGGATAGAGCAACGGTCTTCTAAATCGTAGGTCAGAGGTTCGAGTCCTCTCTGGGGTGCTTTTTGCGAGCGTGGTGAAATAGGTAGACGCACAGGACTTAAAATCCTGCGGTCGAAAGACCATGAAGGTTCGATTCCTTCCGTTCGCACCAAATTTTCTTTTTTTATTTTCTAGGCACTTAAAAATAGCTAATATGGATGTTTTATAATTACAAAAAAGGAGATTGTTATGAGAAAGATATTTATTAGTGAAAAGAGTCATGTTATAAACAGAAATGTGCGGCTGAAGTACTATCTAAAAAAGTATTAAGCAGGGAAGAATTAAAGAAAGAAATACCTATAGTATGTGATATGTTTTTAAAATGAGTAGAAAAACAATGTGAGGTAAGAGACGGAGGGCTATAATGCCTAAATTTGATGATGAACAAATGGAATATATTCTACGAATTAAAGGTAGAATAGAAGATTATATTGGAGAAGATTTATTAATTATATCAAATGAATTGTCTGCTATTAATAATATAGACGCAGGACATATAAATATAATGTTAATAGCAGCTATCGTTAAACTGATGAGAAGAGAAAAAATAATATTAAAGAAGAAGGATTTATTATGAAAGAATCTTGGGACCTAGGATGGTTTGAAGAATTAAAAAAAAGTAAAGTAAAAGAGTCTAGTATCAGGACAATGGTTAGTTCTGTTAACAAATATTTTTCTTATGTTGCTTGTAATAATATGAATTTTAAGAACGTAACTAAGAAAGATTTTGAAGGGTATAAGAAATATTTGGCAGAGACTCATAGTTTTAAAACTATAGAAACATATATTATTATTATCAGAAAATTCTATAGATACCTAATAAGCAAAGATATAGTAAAAAAAGAAATCCTTAAAAATATGAATTTGCTATACACTCCAGATGTAGTAGATAAGAGAGGGTTTATTAGAGAAAACGAACTAGAAAAAATCATAACGGTATTGCAATCATTTCTTGGATTTTCTAAAGTTAAAATAGAGGCGTTAGTATATTTTATTTATTTTTCTGGGCCAGATTATTCTGAAATTCTAAAAGTAAAAAGAAGTAATTTTGATTTAGAGAATGGATGTGTAATATTATCTAAACCTAGAAGACATGTATACTTTCCTAAAAGGATATGCCCAACACTGAAAAGATATTTTAATTCAGAAGAAGAGACGGATAATGCTTTTAATATAACTTCTGATAGATTAACAGATTTTTCAAGTTCTTTGGCTTTTTATAAACCTCATTATTCTTTAGAAACAGTAAAAACATCTTTTATAATGAGAGCTATAGAAAAAAGATTGGATATAAGAGCAATATCTTATGTAACAGGTCTTACCACTAGGTCTCTAGTATTTTATTATAATTATATGAAAATACAGAATAGTACTCTTATAAAGATTGTTAAAAGGGGGTTACAGTGAAATTTCATATTGATATGAATAAATATGATGAGTTAATATCTCAACAAAAACATCCTAAATACGATTTGTTTATTTACAATTATAGACCAAACTGCCAATTCAATAAAAAATGGGATAAAGTTACAACACAGTGCCGTGGTTTAATTCTTGATAAAGACGAAAATATTATTGCGAGACCATTTAAAAAGTTCTTTAATTTAGAAGAATACGAAAAACTACCAGAATTTAAAAAGTTTGAAATCTATGATAAGCTCGACGGTAGTTTAGGTATTCAGTATCCAGCAGATAATAAATGGTTTATTGCGACTAGAGGGAGTTTTATCAGTGAACAAGCTATGGTTGGTACAGAGATACTACAATCAAAATATTCTCATATAAATTTTGAACCACAATTTACTTATCTGTATGAAATTATATATCCAGAGAACAGAATAGTAATTGATTACGGTAAAATGAGAGACATAGTTTTATTAACAATAATAAATAATGAAACTGGTATAGACCAACCTTATAAGCTGATTAAGAAATTTGCAGATAATAACGGTATTCAACTGGTAAAAAGATATAACTATACTGTACCTCTTTATAGAATAAAAGAATATATTAAAGAAGATAATAAAGAGGGATTTGTAATTAAATTTGATACGGAATTAAGAGTAAAAATAAAATACGACGAATACAAAAGATTACATAGAATAGTTACCGGAGTTAGTAGTAAAACTATATGGGACATGTTAAGAAACAAAGAATCTCTATATTCAATTATAACGAATGTGCCGGATGAATTTCACGATTGGGTAAGTAAAAAGGTTATAGAATTGAATAATGAATATGGGGTAGTTTATAGATACTGCCAAGAAGTAATTAGATTGTTGGATTTTAATAACATAGATAAAAATAATATGAAAGAAGTAGCGTTATTTTTCCAAAAATTTAAGTATCAAAGTGTCCTATTCGCTATGTTTAAAAATAAAGATTATGGCCAAATAATATGGAGTATAGTAAAACCAACCTACGAACAACCCTTTAAAACAGATATTTGAAAACTCTAGCTAACAAAAAGTCGTTTTTAAGGTATATTATATATTGAGAAAGGAGAAATTCTATGAGAATTACTTTAGAAGAGACAAAAACTTCCGATTCAACCAATCTAAAAAAACAAATTTGGCAAATAGGTAGATATACAATCGTAGAAATTATTGATTCCGACGGAGTTAAAGGAATCGGTATTTCTAGAAGGTCTCAAGGCGATGAACCTAATGGAATCGGAGAAGAAATTGCAGAAGGAAGAGCTTGCAAAGCCATTGAGAAAAAGAAGAAAGGTTTAAAAATTCATAATATATTAATGGGATAATATGAAAAAATTCTGGTTAAATTTAGCTAAATTTTGTCTAAAAAGAGCTGGGTGGAATAGATATGATATTTACCGAGCTATAGAAAACTAAAGGTGATATAATGGGAACTAGAGGTGCGTGGGGACTTCGTTATAAAGACGAAGATAAGATAACTTATAATCATTTTGATAGTTATCCAGATGGATTAGGAAAAACTATAAAAGAATTTGTATGTGTACATTCTGTAGAGGAACTTACAGAAGTTTTTGAGAAAATAATACTAGTTGATAGTAATATTCAACCGACAGCAGAACAAGTAAAAGAAACTGAAAAATGGACTAATATGAGTGTTTCTAGTGGAGACGGTAGTTGGTATTGTCTTTTAAGAGAATCTCAAGGAGAACCAGAATCATATATAAACGGATTAAAATATATGATTGATAATAAAGAATTTTTAAAAGATAGTTTATTCTGTGAATATGCTTATATTATAAATCTAGATAAGAAAGTTCTAGAATTTTATGAAGGATTTCAAAAGAAACCTAGTAACTCTAGATACGAAAATAATGAGGGAGAAGATTGTGGTAACGGCACTATATACTATTCATGTAAATTAATAGCAGAAATACCGTTTAATGAACTTCCTTATATTGATATTGAAAATATTTATCCAAAAGAGAAAGACGAAAAATCTGTAATCGTAGAACGAAAACCAGAAAGAATTAAACCTATATTAGAAAAAATCGAAAAAATATGGACAAAAAATCCAGATTTAAGATTGTGTCAACTTATAGGTAATCTTTGGGTATCAGGTGATAACTACTATAAAGAGGATACAGAACTCGAAAATAAATTAAATGAATATTACTCTAAGGATTTAGAATGAAAAAAGTAATTATATTACAAGGACTGCCAGGTTCAGGAAAAAGTACTTGGGCTAAAGAATTATTATCTAGAAATCCTGGAGTTTACAAGAGAATTAATAAGGATGAACTTCGTTCTATGTTAGATAATAGTCATTGGTCTGGCGGAAACGAAAAGTTTGTTTTGTCCGTTAGAGATTACTTAATAAAAGAAGCTCTAAAAGACGGAAAGAGCGTTATTGTTGACGATACTAATTTCCATGAGAAACATGAAATTAGAATAAAACAAATAGTTGATGAATATAAAAAGGAAACTGGTCAAGTAGTAGCGGTATCAACAAGAATATTTCCTATTGATTTAGAAGAAGCAATAAAAAGAGATTTAAAAAGACCTAACTCTGTGGGAGAAAAGGTTATAAGAGATATGTATGACAAGTATCTGAAATTAGTAGAAAAGAAAGTAGTTATGCAACAAGACCAAAATCTTCCTCATATTATTATATGTGATTTAGACGGTACTTTATGTCTGCATAACAACAGAGGTCCCTATGAATATGAAAAATGTGATACTGACCTAGAAAATAAGGCAGTAGCTGATATACTAAGGTCTAAAATGGATGATGTTTATTCAATTTTCTTTTTAAGTGGTAGAGAAGATTCAGTATATTCTAAAACTTTAGAATGGATTCTATTACATTTTCCACAAATTAAATGTTTTAGTTTAGTAATGAGAAAAACAGGAGACAATCGAAAAGATTGTATTATTAAAAAAGAAATGTTTGATGAAAAAATTAAGGATAAGTTCTATGTAGAGTTTATTTTAGATGACAGAAATCAAGTAGTTAATATGTGGAGAGAAATGGGATTAACTTGTTTACAAGTAGCTGAAGGGAATTTCTAATGCAACAACAGTTTAAAGAATTAATTCCGGTTTGCGATAAAATAGCTAATAAATACTATAATAAATATAACAAATATTATTATAGACCAAATTCTATCGGTATTAATGATTTAAAACAAGAATGTTATATTAGTGCTTTTAAGGTTTTAAAAAAATTTGAAGGTCTAGACATTTGTAGTTTACAAAAACTAACAAATCAATCAAGTCATTGGACATTAAGAAAAATTAGAGATAAATGTATTAAAGTAAATTCTTGTATAAATAGTAGAATTACTGTTCATGGTAGAAATGTTAACTATGAACCTTGGACTTGTTATCAAAATCACGAAGATTTTTATTTTAAATATTTAATTAAAAATCTAAAAAAAACCTATCAAAATATTTTATGGATGTACTATATAAAAAATAAAAGTTTTCAAGATATAGCAAATAAAAAGAAAGTATCCAAAATAACAATATATAAAAAATTTAAAAGAGCTATTGAAATTTTAAGAGAGAATCCTAATGAACTTATCTGATTGTGAAAAATGTTGGGAAACAACTTAAAATAACATCCTAGAAAGGAACAATAAGAAGTGATAATTACAATTAACGGAGAAGAACTAGATGTAAAAGAAAAAGACGATATTATCGTTTTAAGATACTTTAACGAAGATGAAAAGAAGATTTACTACGCTATTGAACAATACCGTAAAGGAGAACTAATCTTTAAAAACGGAGAAGCTTAATGACAGACAAAGAGTTAAGGGAACTAATCGCATACGTTGATAGTGTCGCTTTTAAACTCTTTATGAAGTATAAAGAAATTTACCTATCAAATTCACAGGATTTAGATGATTTAAAAGGAATTTCTCATATTGTTTTGGTTAATATGATGAATAATAAAAAGTTTAATGAACTACCTTTTAGGGAGTTTATGATTATATGTGGGAGAGGCGTTAGATACGAACTAGGAAAAGTTAGAAGAGACGCTTGGAATCGTTGGAAGACTAACGAACAAATACCAACAGATATGGATATAAATCAAATAGAATCTGGTACAGATGAGAGAATGGAAATATACGTATCTCTATTAGAGGAAGAAATTGAGAAAACGGTTAATAACAAACAAGATTCTTTTATCCTAATTAAACGAGATATTGAAGGAGAAACCTTCCAAAACATAGCAAAAAAGTTAAATTTATCTAAACCTTATGTTTACAGGAGATACAAACAATTACGTGATAAATTTACTAAAATATTTAAAAAAAGTAGCTAACAAAACGTCAAAAAACCGGTATATTATAGAGTGTAAGATAGTTGCGTTCCGAAAAGGAACTACATGTGTTTTATATAATATATAATATAATAAATATATAATTAAGTATATATAAGGCAATATATAATATATAATATAATAAATATATAATTAAGTATATATAAGGCAATATATATTATATAATATAATAAATATATAATTAAGTATATATAAGGCAATATATATTATATATTGCCGAGTATATAAGTATATTACATACTGTATATTAATTATTAAGTAAGGAGAATGTATTATGAAAATTAATAAACTGTTACTGTTACAATACCTATCTTTAATATCTTTAAAAGGCGAAATCAGCAATTCACAAGTATTATTAAACATTAATAAAGATTTAATTAAATGCCTAACTGCTTCCAAAGATAAATCAACTTTATTAAGAGCAAGAATTAAAGGTGATTTTGAGGATTTAGGAGAAATAGGTATTGCTGATTTAGGTTATATGAAAAAGATTTTATCCGCATACTCTGAGGAAGAGGTAGATATATCCCTAACAAAAAACAAACTAACTATTAAATCACCATCTTTAAAAACTAATTGTATTCAAATTGAACCAGAGTATGTTAGAAACACAATACCAGAAGAAAAGTTTGATACAGTTAAATCAACATTAACTACCGAGAAAATAAGTTTATCAGCAGAACAAGTAAAGAACATTACCAAGTATTTTTATCTTAATAACTCTGCAAAAAGAGAAGATAATATCATTAATTTCCAGTTAAAGAATAAGAAATTAACAATAACCTTTAAAAGCGACAATGAAAATGATATTGTTTATACTCAGGAATTAGAAAATGAAGTATCTGAAACAGAGTTTAGATTAGGTGATGTTTTTATTGAAGTTTTATCTACCTT
>Ga0315541_1002262_pt1 | contig 16363 bp, 12 predicted proteins | sample SalMarSW160190MG_FD_203095 | JGI IMG/M metagenome (GOLD analysis project Ga0315541, IMG submission 203095) | Salt marsh sediment microbial communities from the Plum Island Ecosystem LTER, Massachusetts, United States - Salt Marsh Sediment SW1601-190 ...
CGTCCCCAGTTTTATTTTCGGACGACGGACGTAACGGGTTCGATCAAGTTGCCGGATGGAGTTGAGATGGTAATGCCCGGAGACAACGTGAACATGGACGTGGAGTTGATCACCCCCATAGCCTTGGAGAAGGAGCTGCGGTTTGCTATCCGGGAGGGAGGCCGGACGGTGGGAGCCGGTGTGGTGACCCAGGTGACAGAATGAGTCGGCCGTACGAGCCGCACCGGTCAAATATCAGCGGATTCGTCACCAACCGGTGTTAAACGCCCGGACCGGTTCAGAGCATCCGCCTCTGTCCGGACGGAAAAGAGATGGTAGGAATTGAGATATTATGCCGAGAGAGATCATCACCATAGCCTGTGAGAAGTGCAGACAGCGCAATTATACTCTTACTAAGAATAAGAGGAAACATCCGGACAGGGTAGCCTATAAGAAATTTTGTCCGTTCTGTGACAAGCACACCGTACACAAGGAGACTCGATAGAAAGAGAGTGAATTCTTCTTGCGAAATAATGCAAAACTTTCGTATGGGTTGTCGAGAAAGCTTCCAGGTCAGATTTCCCATTTCATGAAACCTTGCAGATCCTGCGAAGTGCGGCCGTTCCTGAAGAAAGAAGCGCTTTTTGGATAAAAACCATTTTCCGTGTGAAGGGGTGAAGGTTTTTCGAATCACTCAAATGTGAGTTCTTTTGCACCCGGCCAAGGGCGGGGAGCAGATTTTCACAAAGTAGAACAGGTCTGTAGCTCTAATTGGTAGAGCGCCGGTCTCCAAAACCGGACGTTGGGGGTTCGAGTCCCTCCAGACCTGCGTTAAGGGGATATTCTTGTATTATGTTGGATAAAATAAAGAAGTTCGTAAAAGAGGTCAAATTTGAGCTGACCAAAGTGACTTGGACCACAAGGCAGGAATTGATGTATTCTACCATAATAGTAATAGTGGTCTCCATAATCTTGTCTATCTTTATTGGAGTAGTTGATCTGGGGTTATCCAATTTGGCTACCATGCTTCTGAGCTGAGCAGAGGTCGAGAAGGACCTTCATGGGCTGTGCGCATCTCGGGGATCACCAGACAGAAGGAGTGATATACATAGGTGGAAATGAAATGGTATGTGGCTCACACCTACTCGGGGCATGAGCAGAAAGCCAAGGGATATTTAGAGAATGCAATTGTCTCCCAGGGTTTCCAGGACAAAATGGGAAGGGTTTTGGTGCCGACGGAGACGGTGGTGGAGATGAAACAAGGGAAAAGATCCAGCACGGTGAAGAAGTTCCTTCCCAGCTATATCTTGATTGAAATGGTTCTGGACAAAGAGACTCAGCATCTGGTTACCAACACCCCTGGCATTACCAGCTTCGTGGGTACCTCGGGAAAGCCGGTTCCCCTGAAATCCGACGAGACGGAGAGGATTCTAAAACAGGTGGAAAGAGGAAGGACCAGGGATTATGAGGAGGTTCCATTCAAAGCCGGGGATCAGGTTAAGGTGATCGACGGACCCTTCACCGATTTCACCGGGTTCGTCAGCGAGGTGAATCAAGAGAGGAAGAGTCTGAAAGTGATGGTCTCCATCTTCGGAAGACCTACTCCGGTGGAGCTGGATTTTCTGCAGGTGCAGACTATCTAGAACTGGTGAGGGGTAGGGTTGCAGAGTCCGGAATCAAAACCGAAAGAGCAGAGATCATCATTGCTGTCACATTTGAAAGACCAAAGACCAAAAAGCGAGGAATAACGTGGCCAAGAAGGTTATAGGGACCGTGAAACTTCAGATTCCGGCGGGCAATGCCACGCCGGCTCCTCCGGTGGGGCCGGCTCTGGGACAATATGGTATGAACATGATGGAGTTTTGTAAATCATTCAATTCCAAGACCCAAAGCCAGAGCGGATTGATAATCCCGGTCATCATTACCATTTATGCGGACAAGTCGTTTTCCTTCATCACCAAGACCCCACCGGCCTCGATTCTTCTGAAGAAGGCGGCGAAGGTCGAAAAGGGGTCAGGCGAGCCGAATCGGGTAAAGGTGGGTCAGGTCACCGAGGCTCAGGTCAAAGAAATCGCCACTCGGAAGATGAAAGATTTGAATGCTTCCAGCCCGGAGGCAGCTGAAAAACAGGTGGAGGGCACCGCCAGAAGCATGGGGATAGAAGTGGTGAAAGGCCAACAGAGTTGAAAACTAAAAATGAAAAACAAAGCCGGAAGGTGCACGAGTGAGGCTTAGGTTCTGCAGAATTCAGGCAGTGGCCTAACTTCACTGGGAACTTTCATAGAAGATTCAAGACGATGAGACGAGGAAAAAAATACAAATCGGCCAAAGAGAAGACAGGAAGAGGAAAACTCTATGATCTGGAGGAGGCGGTTCGGAAACTGAAGGAAACCGCCTATGCCAAATTCGACGAAACCGTGGAGATGTCGGTGAGGTTAGGGGTGGATCCTAAACATGCCGATCAGGTCGTGCGGGGAACCGTCCTTCTGCCGAATGGTACAGGCAGGAAGATCAAGGTGTTGGTTCTAACCAAAGGAGAAAAGGAGAAGGAGGCCCAGGAAGCTGGAGCGGATTTCGTTGGATCGGATGAATTCGTAAAGAAGATCTCGGAAGGTTGGTCCGAAGCTGATGCCATTATAGCCACTCCAGACGTGATGGGACAGGTGGGGAGATTGGGAAAGATATTGGGTCCCAAAGGGTTGATGCCCAACCCCAAATCGGGCACCGTCACCTTCGACGTGGCCAAGGCGGTGAGGGAAATCAAAGCGGGAAGAGTCGAATATCGGGTGGACAAGGCTGGCAACATCGGAGTTCCCATAGGAAAGCTCTCTTTTCCTGAGGATAAGATTCTGGAAAACGCCAGAGTTTTTCTGGATGCGGTAATGCGGGCCAGACCAGCGGCAGCCAAAGGAACCTATCTGAGAAACGTCAGTCTCTCTTCCACCATGGGACCCGGAGTAGGACTGGATACTCCATCGGTTCTGGGCATGTTGAAACGGTAGGTGTCGAAAAGAATAAGATCTGTATGAGCTTTTTTCCCGTGAATGCAGAATTCGTGTGAAAACGAGACGGTATTTCATGATTAAATGCTCAGAGAATGGAATTCTTGTTCCGAGTCTGGATCCATCGGACTGCGGCTAGCAAGATGTTTTTTGTCCAAAGGAGACGATTATGCTTCGCCCGGAGAAAGAGAGAGTAGTAAGCCAGCTTAAGGATAGGTTGACCCAGGCCAAGAGCCTTTTTCTCACTGATTTCACCGGATTAAACGTGGGGGAGATGACCGAGCTCAGAAGGGGTTTTAGGAAGAAGAATGTGGAATACAGCGTAGCCAAGAATTCCCTAATCCGGTTGGCGATCCAGAATACCGATTTTGAAGATGTCTCCGAGTATCTGCAGGGTCCCACCGGGTTGGTGTTTGGGTACGACGAATCCACCGCACCGGCACAGGTACTTTATGAATTTCAGAAAAGAACGGAAAAGCCAAAAGTCAGAGTCTTTTGGATGGAGGGCCAGCTATTTGGAGAAGAAGAGCTTAAAAGGCTGGCCCGACTCCCTTCCCGGAAGGAGCTTTTGGCACAGATACTGATGAGTGTGGATACTCCGGTGTCCAATCTAGTCGGCACCTTGCACGGGGTGCTGAGAAATCTCATAGGCTTAATTGATGCTTTGCGGGAGGCTAAGTCCAAGGCGGATTGATTTCCTGATTCCGGGCACTGAGAAGCACGGATGTTTTCAACGCCAATTTGTTTTGACCATCTTCGCAGAGGATTGGCAGGGCCGAGACAAGAAAAGAAGTATTCAAGGAGAAAACCGACGAACGAATAGAATTGAGGTCGAAACGTTCCATTGAGTTCAGGTGATTGCTCCGGAAAGAACGTCTTGCCGGATCGCTTCGAGTTCAGTTGTTTGAAGAAACCTAAACTGAAGTGCATTCATAATAAACGGAGGTTCAAAAACCATGACTCCAGGTTCGGAGAAAACCACAAAAAAAAGCACCTCTAAAAAATCCGAGACCTCCTCCCGAGAGGAGAAAACGGCCAAGGCCAAGAGCAACATCGATCAGGTCATCGAGATCATCGAGAATATGAGCGTCTTGGAGCTTTCTGAGCTTTCAAAAAACTTGCAGGACAAGTTCGGGGTAAGCGTGGCCGTGCCCGTGGCTTCTGCTCTAGCACCGGCGGGGGCTGCTGAGGCAGCGGTACCAGCTGAGGAACAGACTGAATTCTCGGCAATCCTTTCCACCATAGGAGAAAAGAAGATTCAGGTAATCAAGGTGGTAAGGGAGCTTACCGGATTGGGTTTGAAGGAGGCCAAAGATTTAGTGGATGGGGCCCCCAAGCCGGTGAAGGAGGGCGTACCCAAAGAGGAAGCGGAGAGTGCAAAAGCCAAATTGACGGAAGTGGGTGCCACCGTGGAAATCAAATAGTGAGAGGAAGGCTCTTCGCTTAACCTGCCCACTTAGTGTTTGAACTCTGGATTCGCCTTAGAATCGAATCCCGAGAAAATCCAAAGGATTCATGGCCTGGCCTGAGGGAGAGGATATACAAGAGCGTCCGCGCGGGTGGGGCTGAGACGAAATGCGAAGGCTCTGGTTTGGGAATGATTTAACCCTCACGGGATCGATTTCCTGATCCGAAGGAGAGTGGTGAAATTGGCGAGAATTAAGAAAACCCAAAGAAGATCTTTTGGCAGGCTCAAATCGATAGTGGAGCTCCCTAATCTCCTGGATATTCAACTGCGATCCTATGATGAATTTCTGCAGCCAGATGTGGACCCGGAGAAAAGAGAGAATAAAGGACTACAAGCCGTGTTCAACACGTTTTTTCCCATAAGTGACGTTCGGGAGAACTTCTCTTTGGAATTCGTCAAGTATATGGTGGGAACTCCTCGTTACAGCGTTCGCGAATGCCCGGATAGAAACATGAGCTATTCTGCTCCTCTCAAAGCCACGTTAAGATTAGTCGTGCGTGAGAGTTCAGGGAAGTCCAAGAATGTCAAAGACATCATTGAGCAGGATGTGTTCTTAGGAGAGCTCCCCTTGATCACCAATAAGGGGACGTTCGTTATAAACGGAGCAGAAAGAGTGGTGGTCAGCCAGCTGCATCGTTCTCCGGGGGTCTTCTTTGATCAAGAAATTCACCCCAATGGGAAAAGACTGTATTCTGCCCGAATCATTCCCTATCGCGGCTCCTGGGTGGAGTTCAACACAGACATCAATGATATCATGTATGCTCACATCGACAGCCGCAGAAAGATTCCGGTGACCACCTTATTGAGAGCTCTCGGATATTCCACCAACGAGGAACTTCTGGCCCTTTTCTATGAGACCGAGAAAGTTGGGCTTTCCGGTCGGAAACAAGCCAAAATGGCTGGGAGGATTTGCGGGGAGACCCTGGTGGACAAACAGACGGGAGAGGTGATCATCTCCGCAGGGGAAAGCTTAACTGAAGCTCATCTGGACAGACTTAAGGAACTGAAGATTGGCAATCTGACGTTGATCAAATTCGACCCCCAGAAGGATGCCGGGGTGATCATCAATACCCTGCAGAAAGACCCCACCAGTTCCGAAGAGGAGGCCCATGTGAGGATATATTCTCTTCTGAGACCGGGAGAGCCTCCGACCCCGGAGATGGCCCAAGGTCTTCTGACCAGGCTATTCTTCACAGAAAAGCGTTACGATTTGGGCGAGGTGGGAAGATATATGATCAATCAGAGGCTTAACTTGAGTATACCCTTAACCGTGGCGGTCCTGGAGAAGCAGGATTTCGTCGCCATAATGAAGTATCTGGTTGGTTTGCGGAATGGTGAGGGCATGGTGGACGACATCGATCACTTGGGCAATCGAAGAGTCCGCACGGTGGGAGAACTTTTGTCCAACCAGTTTTCCATCGGGCTGTCTCGAATGGCACGAACCATCAGAGAGAGGATGAGCCTTAAGGACAGCGAAACCATTACCCCTCATGATCTGGTCAATGCACGAACGGTGTCCGCGGTGATTGAGACGTTCTTCGGTTCCTCTCAGCTCTCCCAGTTCATGGACCAAACCAATCCGCTCTCGGAGCTTACGCATAAAAGGAGACTTTCAGCGTTGGGCCCCGGAGGCTTGACCCGAGAGAGAGCTGGCTTTGAGGTGAGAGACGTGCACCATACTCATTATGGGCGGATGTGCCCGATAGAAACTCCAGAGGGCCCTAACATCGGTTTGATCGCCTCCCTTTCCACCTATGGCAGAATCAATAAGTATGGATTTCTAGAGACTCCTTATCGAAGGGTAAAGAACGGAAAGGTCACCCGAGAGATCCATTACCTGTCTGCTGATCAAGAGGACAAGTATATAGTCAGCCAGGCTAATGAGCCCTTGCACAAGGATGGAAGGTTTATCAACTCCATGGTTAGGGCGCGCCATCGGGGAGACTTCCCCACGGTCTCTCCTCATAAGGTAGACTACATGGATGTCTCACCCAAGCAGCTGGTCAGCGTGGCGGCTGCCCTGATTCCTTTTCTGGAGCACGACGATGCCAACCGGGCCCTGATGGGATCCAACATGCAAAGGCAAGCGGTGCCTTTGCTGGTTACCGAGCCGCCTTTGATTGGTACCGGGATGGAGGAAAAGGCAGCTTTCGACTCAGGCGACCTGGTGGCGGCCAGAAGGGGTGGGGTGGTGGTGTCGGTGACCGCGGATAAGATTATAGTCAGAGCAACTGATCGGAAAGAGGACACCGATTTTTTGGAGTTGGACGAATATGAGCTGATTAAATTCGCCAGATCCAACCAGGATACCTGCACAAATCAGAAACCGTTGGTGGAGGTGGGGCAGAAAGTCGAGAAAGGAGAGTGTATTGCGGATGGCTCGGCCACCCACGGAGGGGAGCTGGCTTTGGGTGCCAATGTGTTGGTGGCGTTCATGCCCTGGAGGGGTTATAACTTTGAGGATGCCATCATCGTTTCTGAGAAGTCGGTGGCAGATGATCGATTTACCTCCATTCATATCGAGGAGTTCGAATTACAGGTTAGGGAAACCAAACGGGGAGCGGAGGAGATAACCAGAGAAATCCCCAATGTCTCCGACGAAGCGCTGGCGAATCTGGATGAAAGGGGAGTGGTGAGGGTTGGAGCGGAGGTAGAAGCCGGTGACGTTTTGGTGGGGAAGGTTACCCCTAAGGGAGAGACCGAGCTTTCTCCGGAGGAGAGACTCTTAAGAGCCATCTTCGGAGAGAAGGCGGGGGATGTGAGAGATGCCTCTTTGAAAGCCCCTCCCGGGATGAAAGGAATAGTAATAGACACCAAGGTGTTCTCCCGGAAGGAACATGGGGAGGGAGTCAAGAAAACAGAAAAGAGTGAGTCTTTGAAGCTGAAAAGATCATTGCAAAAGCAGCTGGATGGTTTAAAGGAGTTGAGAGATAGCAAGCTTTCGAAGCTCTTGAGCGGTCAGGTAGCCAGGACCCTTCGGAGTGCCAAAGACGACTCTATCACCTTTCGAGCTGGATTCAAATTCAAGGATGACTCCCTGCAAAATATCGAGGCAGATGAACTGGTGGCAGAGGATGGCTTCACCCAAAGCAAGAGAATCAATAAGAAAGTGGATGTTTTGCTCTCCAGATATCATGAGTTGGTGGACCAGAAAAAGGCTGTGCTGGAAGTGGAACTGGAGAAGCTGGTAAGAGGAACCGAACTTCGCCCCGGGGTAGTGCAGCTGGTCAAGGTGAACGTGGCGACCCAAAGGAAGCTTTCGGTGGGGGACAAAATGGCGGGAAGACATGGGAATAAGGGGGTGGTAGCTAAGATCGTGCCGGCGGAGGACATGCCTTACCTGCCAGACGGGACTCCGGTGGACATGATCTTAAATCCGTTGGGAGTTCCATCCCGCATGAATGTCGGACAGATACTGGAGACCCACCTGGGTTGGGCCGCCAAGAAGAAAGGCTACTTTGTGGAGAGCCCGGTATTCGATGGAGCCAGTCTAGAACAAGTAAAACAAGCCCTTAAGGAAGCTGATTTGCCCGAATCTGGAAAGATAACCCTATATGATGGCAAGACCGGAGAGCCCTTTGATCAACCTATCACCGTGGGATACCTTTACATGATGAAGCTTTCCCATCTGGTGGACGACAAGATTCATGCCCGATCCATAGGACCGTATTCGTTGGTCAGCCAACAGCCTTTGGGGGGAAAGGCTCAATTCGGAGGGCAGAGGTTCGGGGAAATGGAGGTATGGGCTCTGGAGGCTTACGGGGCGGCCTACTGCTTGCAAGAGATGCTGACGGTGAAATCAGATGACGTGACCGGAAGGTCGAGAGTTTACGAATGCATCGTAAAGGGGGAAAATCCCCCGGAACCTGGAATCCCCGAGTCGTTTAACGTTCTGGTTAAAGAACTCCAGAGTTTGGGCTTAGATGTGGAGCTGATTGAGAATTGAAAGTAAAAGGCTATTTGGCTGTTTAGCTTAAGGATCCCCAGACGGGGAAAGGAGGTTGCTTATTATGGTTGAATTTCAACCGAGAAGCTTTAAGCGACCAACAGATTTCTTTGCCATTAAGATTCAGTTGGCCTCACCCGCGACCATCAGATCTTGGTCTTATGGCGAGGTGACCAAACCCGAGACCATCAACTACAGGTCCTACAAACCTGAAAGGGACGGGCTTTTCTGTGAGAGGATATTTGGTCCGGTTAAGGACTGGGAATGTTCCTGTGGGAAGTACAAACGAGTCAGATTCAGAGGTATAGTGTGCGATCGATGCGGAGTTGAGGTGACCCACTCCAGAGTCCGGAGGGAAAGGATGGGGCATATCGAACTGGCGGTGCCGGTCACCCACATCTGGTTTCACAGATCCATCCCCAGCCGAATCGGGTATCTTTTGGATTTGTCCATCAGAGAGTTGGAGAGGATCCTTTATTACGAATCCTACATCGTCATAGATCCCGGCAACACCTCCCTAAAGTATAAGGACATGATTTCGGAGGAGGAGTACAACGAGTTGGAGGAGGCGGGAAAGCAGTTTGTGGCCAAGATGGGTGCGGAGGCGATCCAGGAAATTCTCCGTCAGGTGGACGTGGAGGAACTCTCCATCTCTTTGAGGGCCCAGGTGAAGGTGGAAACCTCCGTCCAGAGGAAGAAGGATACTTTGAAAAGGCTCAGGGTAATAGAGGCGTTTCGGCAATCGCAAAACAAGCCGGAATGGATGATATTGAATGTGATCCCGATCATCCCTCCGGATTTGAGGCCTTTGGTGCCTCTGGAGGGAGGCAGATTTGCGACCTCCGATCTGAATGATCTTTACCGCCGGGTGATCAATCGGAATAACCGATTAAAGAAGCTGATCGAGATAAGGGCCCCGGAGGTGATCCTGCGTAACGAGAAGAGGATGCTTCAGGAGGCGGTGGATGCTCTTTTTGATAACGGAAGACGTTCTCGTTCGGTGAGGGGGGATTCTCAGCGACCGTTGAAGTCTCTTTCAGATTTGCTCAAAGGGAAACAGGGAAGATTCAGGCAGAATCTTTTGGGAAAAAGAGTGGATTACTCCGGCAGGTCGGTTATCGTGGTGGGGCCGGAACTCAAGCTCCATCAATGTGGATTGCCCAAAAATATGGCTTTGGAGCTTTTTAAGCCCTTTATCATCATGAAACTGGAGGAAAAGGGGTACGTTCAGACGGTGAAATCGGCCAAGAAACTGGTGGAAAGGGAACGCCCGGAGGTTTGGGATATTCTGGAAGAGATAATTGCCGATCATCCCATTCTTCTGAACCGTGCTCCCACCTTGCACCGATTGGGAGTTCAAGCCTTTTATCCGGTTCTGGTGGAAGGAAAGGCGCTCAAACTTCACCCTTTGGTCTGTGCGGCCTTCAATGCAGACTTCGACGGAGATCAGATGGCGGTGCACGTTCCTCTTTCTTTTGAGGCTCAGTTGGAGGCTAAGATATTGATGCTTTCGGTGAATAATATTCTGGCCCCATCCAGCGGTAAACCGGTTGCCACTCCCAGTCAGGACATAGTCTTGGGCTGCTATCATCTTACCAAGGAAAGACCGGGGGAGAGGGGAGAAGGGAAGATATTCTCTTCTGCTGATGAGGTGATCGCCGCCCACGATGCCAAAGAACTTGGGGTCCACGCCAAGATAAAGGTGAGAATAGAGGACAAGCTGACAGAGACCACAGTGGGACGGGTAATATTCAATCAGATCATGCCCAAAGAGCTGGGTTATTTTAACCAGCTGGCTGACAAGGGCAAAGTTGAGGGTTTGGTCGCGAAGGCTTATCGGTTATTGGGCAATTATCGCACTGCAGCATTCCTGGACCAACTGAAAAAGATCGGCTTCGAGTATGCTACCTTGGCCGGGCTGACCGTGGGGATCGATGACATGGTGATCCCTCCGGAAAAGGGGGTTCTGATCGAAAAGGCTCAAAAAGAGGTAGACCGGATATGGAAACAATATGAGAAGGGAATAATCACTGCCGGAGAGAGATACAATAAGGTGATCGATACTTGGACCCATACCACCAGCGAGGTGGGAGAGGTAATGTTTGAAGGGCTGAAAAATGCAGAAGGCGGATTCAATCCTGTATTCATGATGGCGGATTCGGGAGCGCGGGGAAGCAAAGAACAGATAAGACAGTTGGCGGGAATGAGGGGCTTGATGGCCAAGCCTCAAAAGCGGATTACCGGACAAATCGGAGAAATCATCGAATCACCCATAATAGCTAATTTCAGAGAAGGTCTGGACGTTTTGGAGTATTTCATTTCTACGCACGGAGCTCGAAAAGGACTGGCAGATACCGCCCTGAAAACTGCAGATGCCGGATACCTGACCCGGAGATTGGTGGATGTGGCTCAGGATGTGATCATCACCGAAGGGGATTGCGGCACCATCCTAGGGCTCCATGTCGGCGCTTTGAAGGAGGGGGAGGAAGTGATCGAGTCTCTGAAGGACAGGATTCTGGGAAGAGTGGCTTTGGAGGATGTCTACGATCCCATCACCGGTGATCTTCTGGCCAAGGCAGGGGAGGAAATCGACGAGGAAGCAGCCGCCCACGTAGAAGAGAGCGGCACCGAGATGGTGAGAATCAGGTCTGTCTTGACCTGCGAGTCAAGAAGGGGGGTGTGCGCCAAGTGCTACGGACGAAATCTGGCTACCGGAAAGATGGTGAACTTGGGTGAGGCAGCAGGGGTAATGGCGGCTCAGAGTATCGGTGAGCCTGGAACTCAGCTGACCCTGCGCACCTTCCATATTGGTGGAACCGCTGCCAGGATTGAAGAGCAGTCCAAGGTGACCGCCAAGAGCGACGGAAAGGTGGTTTACAAGAATGTGAAATCCGTGACCAAGAAAGACGGCAGCATGGTGGTGTTGGGAAGGGAAGGGGAAATGAACTTGGTGGACGAAAAGGGAAGGATCAGAGCCAAGTATAGTGTGCCCTATGCTGCTGCCCTGCGGGTAAAAGACCAACGGCAAGTGGAGAAGGACGAAGTCCTGTTCGAGTGGGTTCCGTACATCAACACCATTTTGTCCGATCATGTGGGACGGGTTGAGTTTGTGGACATAATTGAGAACGAGAGTTTTCGGGAGGAGTTGGACGAAACCACGGGACTCCGGCAAAGGGTTATCGTAGAGCAGCGTGAGAAGTTGCTGCGCCCGCATATAATGGTTCTGGACGAGAAGGGCAGGAGACGAGGACATTATTCCATCCCCAATGGTGCTCATCTCTTGGTGCACGACGGAGACAAGATAGAAGCTGGCGACGTCTTGGTCAAAATTCCCCGTGAGATGTCGAAGACCAGAGACATCACCGGAGGTCTGCCTCGAGTGGCCGAGCTATTTGAGGCGCGAAAACCCAAAGATCCTGCGGTGGTTTCGGAGATCGACGGGATGGTCGAGTTCGGCAAAATCGTTCGCGGTTCCACTCAGGTTTTGGTAAAAGGATACGGGGGAGAGACCAGGGAATATCTGATCCCTCATGGTAAGCACTTAAGAGTACATAATGGGGACAAGGTTATGGCCGGGGGAAGGTTGTGTGAAGGTCCCATCGATCCCCACGACATTCTCAGGATTAAAGGGGTAAATGACGTGCAGGAGTATTTGGAGAACGAAATCCAGGAGGTCTATCGCCTGCAGGGGGTGAAGATAAACGATAAACACATCGAGGTGATTGTCAGGCAGATGTTGCAGAAGGTGAAGGTGGAGGAGATCGGAGACACAAATTTCCTGGAAGGGGAGCAGGTCGATAAGAGCAGGTTCAGGGAGGAAAATGAGAAGGTGATCGCTGAGGGTGGGGAACCCGCCACCTTCCAGCCGCTGCTTCTGGGGATAACCAAAGCCTCCCTCTCCACGGAGAGTTTCATCTCCGCCGCCTCTTTCCAGGAGACCACGCGAGTATTGACCGAAGCGACCATTAACGGAAAGATCGATTATCTTCTGGGACTCAAAGAAAACGTGATCATCGGTCACCTGATCCCCGCGGGGACCGGTTTGGAAAGGTATAGAGGCATTCACATAAAGGAGAAAGAGAAAGAAGAGGTAAAAGAGAAAATGGAGATATTTGAAGAAAGTGCTTGACAACTTGAGAGAAGTGGTTATTTTAAAGGTTTATCTGGTCGGAATCCGCGGCAGGCTTTACGGTTTGCCGGGCCTGACCGGAGATTAGGATGAACGCGTTTTTGAGGACGGAAGGAGCGGATGTTTTGCCCACGGTAAACCAGCTTATCAGAAAGGGAAGAAGACTCATCAGAGCGAAGGCTTCCACCCCTGCCTTAAAGGGGTCTCCCCAGAAGCGGGGAGTTTGCACCCGGGTCTATACTTCGACTCCCAAGAAACCCAATTCGGCTTTGAGAAAGGTGGCCAGGGTGAGATTGACCAACGGGATCGAGGTGACCGCCTACATTCCGGGAGAAGGACATAATCTTCAGGAGCATTCCCTGGTTTTGATCAGGGGAGGTAGGGTGAAGGACCTCCCGGGAGTAAGATACCACATTATCAGAGGAACGCTGGATACGGCTGGAGTGGCAGAGCGAAAGCAGGGGAGATCAAAATACGGCGCCAAAAGACCGAAAAAGACTCAAGTGGCATAAGGGTTCGCTCTTATCTTAAAGCTCTTTGTCGCTTGACGGTCTTTGAGGAATGACCATCTTGATCCCAGGTTAAGCAGTTGGAGGCGAAATCCTTCCCAGCGAAGGGAACGACTTATGCCCAGAAGAAAAGCGGTGGTGAAAAGGGAAAAGGTTCCTGATCACAAATTCAAGGACCTCCTGGCTGGTCAGTTCATCAAGCGCATCATGCGCAGAGGAAAAAAGAGCTTGGCTGAAGGGATTTTCTACGATGCATTGGATATCGTCACCAAAAAGACGAATCAGCCGGGTCTTTCCGTGTTTAAGAAGGCCTTGGAAAACGCTCGCCCCATCCTGGAGGTCAAGCCGAGAAGGGTGGGAGGGGCAACTTATCAGATTCCGGTAGAGGTGAGACCCGGAAGAAGCGCCGCTCTGGCCATGAGATGGATACTAGGTTACGCTAAGGAGCGGGGAGAGCATTCCATGGCGGAGAAGTTGGCCGCCGAACTCATTGCCGCTTCCAAGAATGAAGGAGCCTCCATCAAAAAGAGGGAGGATACTCATAGAATGGCAGAGGCCAACAAGGCTTTTGCTCATTTCCGATGGTAGAAAGCTGATGTTTTGTGCGAATTCTAAAGAAGGGTTAATCTAAAAGAAGATAGATCATCTTCAAGATCTCTCGATTGTGATTGAAAACAAGAGAGGTTTTTTTGTATGAAAGTGAACCTCAAAAGAGGTCAAGTGAATTCAAAGCAAATTCAAGTGTTAAGAGTCGAAAAAGAGGACATCGTTAAGGCTAGGAGTAGGCGGGTATTTATGCCGAGAGGACTTCCTTTAGATAAACTGAGAAACATCGGGATAATGGCCCACATTGATGCGGGCAAGACCACCACCACCGAGCGCATTCTGTATTACACCGGCAAGACGCACCGAATGGGCGAGGTGGACGATGGCGCTTCCACCATGGACTGGATGAAGCAGGAAAAAGAAAGAGGGATAACCATAACCTCGGCTGCAACCACCTGCTACTGGCGGAACTACCAGATAAACATCATCGATACCCCTGGACACGTGGACTTCACCGCGGAGGTGGAAAGGTCCTTAAGGGTTCTGGATGGAGCCGTCGCCGTTTTCTGTGGAGTGGGCGGGGTGGAACCTCAGTCGGAGACGGTGTGGCGCCAGGCGGATAAATATCATGTGCCCCGAATAGCCTTTGTGAATAAGATGGATCGCGTGGGCTGTGATTTCGAGAAAGCGGTTAGCATGATGAAACAACGTCTGGGCGCGAACGCCATTCCCATCCAGCTTCCCGCAATTGAAGGCGATAAGTTCCCCGGAATAATCGATTTAGTCAGCATGCAGTACAGAATCTATCACGAGGAGAGCCTGGGGGCCACCTACGATGACCTTCCCATTCCCCAAGAGTATCTGGCGGAGGCCACAAAGAAAAGGGAAGAGCTTTTGGAATCTCTGACCTTTTATGATGACAGGTTCTTGGAGAAATTCTTAAGTGAGGAACCTATAGATGAGGATGAGATTAAGCGGGCCCTAAGAAAGGCCACCCTGGATGCGAAGATCTTCCCGGTTCTGTGTGGATCTGCTTTGAAGAACAAGGGGATTCAGAAGCTTATGGATGCGGTGGTCGATTTTCTGCCGGCTCCTTTGGATATTCCTCCAGTTGTGGGGACAAACCCAGTCAGTCACAAGGAGGAGATCAGGAGGGTCTCCGATGATGAGGCTTTCTGTGCCTTGGCCTTCAAGATCGCCACCGATCCTCACATGGGAAAGTTGACATATTTCAGGGTATATTCCGGGACATTCAAGGTTGGAAAGGTGGTTCTGAACGCAAGCACGGGCAAGAGGGAGCGGGTGTCCAGGATATTGGAGATGTACGCCAATAAGAGAATAGACAGGCAAGAGGTCTTTACCGGAGACATAGCTGCAGCGGTGGGGTTGAGGCAGGTGATGACCGGTTATACCCTCTGCGATCAGAAAAAACCTATAATACTGGAAAAGATCAGCTTCCCGGAGCCGGTGATTTCCGTGGCCATTGAGCCTAAGACCAAAGCTGACCAGGATAAGTTAAGCGAGGTGTTATCTAAGCTTCTAAACGAAGATCCCACCTTTCAGGTGAACATAAATGAAGAGACCGGTCAGACTATCATCTCAGGAATGGGAGAACTGCACCTGGACATTTTGGTGGATCGAATGACCCGCGAGTTTGGAGTGGGTGCTAACGTGGGTAAGCCCCAGGTGGCTTACCAGGAGACCATCTCGGTCCCCGCAGAGGCTCAAGGCAGGTTTATCCGGCAGACCGGCGGCAGAGGTCAATACGGCTGGGTCAAAATCCGATTGGAACCTTTGCCCCGGGGAAGCGGGTTCGTTTTTGAGAATGGGACGAAAGGTGCCATTATTCCCAAGGAATTCACTGTCGCAGTGGAGGAGGGAATCAAAGAGACCATGCAAAACGGCGTCTTGGTCGGATATCCCATGGTGGACGTGAAGGCGGTTCTGATCGACGGAAAATATCACGCTGTCGATTCTTCGGAGATGTCTTTCAAGATAGCCGGTTCGATCGCCTTGCAGGAAGCCGCCTTGAAGGCAAAGGCAGTTCTTTTGGAGCCAGTGATGGATGTGGAGGTGACTGTCCCGGAGGAGTATATGGGAGAGGTGATAAGCGATCTCAAAGCCAGAAGGGGAAACATCGTGGGCATTCACCCCAAAGGGGACGTCAAAGCCATCAGAGTCACGACGCCTTTAGCAGAGATGTTTGGATATGCCACCCGGCTCAGATCCTTAAGTCAAGGGAGGGCGGTCTTCAGCATGGAGTTCGATCATTACGAGAAAGTCCCGGAACAGATATCTGAAGGGCTGATTGCCAGACTGAGAGGTTTCTAGAGGGGAGGAATGGCCGGTTAACCTAAGTCAAAAGCGATTTGGAGGTAGAATTTATGGCCAAGGCGAAATTTGTACGGACGAAGCCGCATGTTAATGTAGGGACGATAGGTCATGTGGATCATGGTAAGACCACATTGGTAGCGGCGATAACCTTTGTCTTGAACCGGAAGGGATTGGCGGAGTCACGGAGTTACGATGAGATAGACAATGCCCCTGAGGAGAAGGCGCGTGGTTTGACGATCAACGTCCATCATGCGGAGTATGAGACGGATAAGCGTCATTATGCGCATGTTGATTGTCCTGGTCATGCGGATTACATTAAGAACATGATAACGGGTGCGGCTCAGATGGATGGTGCTGTTTTGGTGGTATCGGCGGCGGATGGGCCGATGCCTCAGACCCGGGAGCACATATTGTTGGCCCGTCAGGTTGGAGTTCCCTGTATTGTGGTAT
>Ga0315541_1002263_pt1 | contig 16361 bp, 16 predicted proteins | sample SalMarSW160190MG_FD_203095 | JGI IMG/M metagenome (GOLD analysis project Ga0315541, IMG submission 203095) | Salt marsh sediment microbial communities from the Plum Island Ecosystem LTER, Massachusetts, United States - Salt Marsh Sediment SW1601-190 ...
GGACTTGAACCCGCACGGACGTTTAATGTCCACATGGCCCTCAACCATGCGCGTCTGCCAATTCCGCCACCCCGGCAATAGGTTCATGTTATCTAACCCGAACGAGTCTGTCAATAGAGAAGATAGGGTTTGGTGCTTTTTCTACGCGGAGAGTTTATCCGCGACGAATTCGCCCGCGGCAGTGATTACTTCTTGAATTTCTGGGTCATTAGGCATAACAGCTCTAATACCCTCCAAGAGCCTACGTTCGGCAATACAGTGGAATGTAGGAGAATAGTTGATGCCATACACCCATGTTACCTGTAACAGGTTCATGTCTATGAGAGAATCGATGTTCTTGTACGAGCCGGAACGTTGCTCACGTATCTCTTGTAGCAGTCTGGGGTTTGCCGGACCTTTGGGATTCGCATTCAGTAAGAGCTCCGGGTGTTCCACAAATCGCTTGTTACGAATTGCATCACTTAGCACGTAAAAGATATCAAGCTTGTCTGCATCACGAATCAGTTTAAGAAACCGTAAGCTTTCCGGTTCAAGCTCCGTGGGGATGACGCGGCAGTTGTGATAGCGGATTCCATTGAGGATTACTTCCCTGTTCTTAGGGCTGCATGAAGCTAGAACCTTTGACTCGCCGGCAACCCCGTAACCACACTCGCCATGATTGACCGAGTCTGGGTCAAAAAAGGTGCCAAACTTTGCGAACTGTGGAAATCTACCCACATCATGAAGGATACCGATCGCTTCCGCGGTTCCCACATCCTTGTCCGGCCAACCAAGCGCGGAAGCAATCTTACGGGAATCTACAGCTACACGTAGGCTGTGATCAAACTTGAGTTGTAACATTGGGTGAAGCCTTCCGTTGCCTTGGCAATAACGGTTCACATAATCATCGAACCAGTTGCGAACCTCATTTAGTGTCTGTTGATTCATTGTTTGTGTTTTCCTCTTTCTCGCGTGGGTCACAGATTTGTGAGAGATCCCAATCTCGCCAGCGCTGGTAATTACTGGTGTCTGTTTTACCGTGAGCATAGTCTGTATGCCACCCTTGCGGTACAGGCAACTCTTTATATAGTCTCCTTCTCCATGCTTCAAGGAAACGACGCCTTTGCCCCATAAAATCGGCCGCACACCCGACACGGTTTCTTGTCTCAGCATCAAGTTTATCCAACCATTCGATCCCCTGTTGAGAGCGCAGCAAGTGGTGATCTATAACAAGGAAGGGCACTCGGTTAGCCAAGTAGAGAGCGTTTTGCCAGGCTTTCTTACGACAGCTTTCCGACAATTGTGGTAGATAAACGGGTGGGCCCGATACCAAAACAACATCTGGTTTCCATTCCACTATCTGGGAAATAGGGTGTCGTTCCAGGAGTTGAATATCTGAGGCGTGCACAAAGACAAAGCCGCTTTCCTCAATTCGTGTCATCATGACGGTGCCCAGGCCGTTGTTGTACTCACCGTGTGGCATCGCCGTAGAGAAGAAGAGAGGACCATCTGTGGTCCCCTCTACTTCACGTAGAGGAGCCCCACAAGCCCTTTGAATCGCCTCTCTGCGTTGTCGCATAACGTAGGAAAGATCCTCCCGACTCGGGGCCCATAACCGCGGTTCTCGCAGCAAATGAGCGACGGAGGGCATTGGCATCTGGTAAGGGTTGGCGTCAATTAATGGAACATGGTCGCCATGAAAGTGACTGATAACAACATCGGTGACGCTTTTCAGGGTAGAGATGATGTCGCTGCGGATCATTGCGCCAACACCAACCTGAAACGGATGGGGAAGCTGTCCGTGGCGCAGGTATCCCAGAGCAATCCCCGGGTCAATGAGAATCCTTCGATCATCAATGCTTACAAGACAACACAATCCACGGACACCAAGAGACTCGGTTGCCAAGATATCAATGCGCATCGATCTTCCTTCTGGAGCGATTCAATGTAATGATACCCTTATGATTGACCATTTCGAGTTCCCATCTCAAAGGAAGCCCTAAATAGCTGTGCACAAGAAGTCTGCCGACTACCCGTTGATGCCTCAGAGAAGTTGATTCCCAGGTGGCGTTTGTGAAAGATATCTGCCAAGAACGCAAGGAGGAAAGTGTCTTGAAGAAACAAGTGATATGCCAGCTGGTGATACTGATATTGTGTGTATCGTTGAGCAGCTTTGCAGGGACAAACGACAGGATCGAGATCGCTGACGCCGCATTCGACCGCTGGGATCGGAGCTTTGAATTCGAGGCTTACCAACAACGGCTTGAGACTGCTCTCGGTGCTTATGAACAACTGCTTTACCTTGTCCCCAAAGATGAGCGACAAACGCGTGCACACATAGCCAATCGTCTTTCACAAGGGTACTTCGAGCTTGGCTTTGCCTACATTACGGATCGGGACAACCAAGAAAAGGCATTTGCCAAGGGACAGGCCCACGCGCTCACGAGCCTGCGTCTTGACCCAAGGTTCGCGCAAGTCGAAGAGGAGGGCTTCCGCGCCGCACTGGAGTCGGCAAATGACGCAATTGCCCTATTCTGGTATGGGAACAATCGTGGCAAGTACCTCGAGTTTCACTGGCTAACCGCAATCTCTGGTGGGATGAAGGATGTGCGAGCGGCGTTTGAAAGCGCAATCGAGCTCGATGAAGCCTATTTCGGGGGTGGGCCGTGGCGCGCATTGGGGTCATTCCTGGCAAAGGTTCCGACATTCCTTGGGGGAGATATGGTGCAAGCCAAAGCGGCCTTCGAGCGCGCAATCGAGCTTGGACCGAATTTGGTGGAGAACTATGTGGACTACGCCGAGTACTATGCCAAGCCCGAACAAGAATGGGAGATTTTTCGGCATGAATTGAGCAGCGCGCTTGAGCTAGCTAAAGATCCGGAAGTGATGGCTTGCTGGCCACTGTATAACACCCTTGCGCTGCGGCGCGCTGAGAAGCTTTATTCCTCGGAAGCAGGGGGTTCCAATTGATGCGGCTCATTCAGGGGCAATTTCGCTCTATGGTATTGCTTGTAGGAACTTGGGCCTATCTGCTGACAGACTTAGCGTTTATTGGTCAGTTGAAACAGTTGCGAAAACACAAAGGAGCGTACCTGACATACTATGCGCCCTGTCAACCGTCTCAGTTCCCAGACGAGACGGCCTTACTAGGCAGAGAACGAGCATTCATGAGGGCGCAGAAGTGAGAGTGCCTCTTTCCGTATCATCCACAGGAATCTTGCCTCGATTGAACATTACCTTAGCAAGTTGCTTCACACTAATGTGCGTCTTCTGCCATTACCTGAAAGAGCCTTTGTCAAGACAGCTAGACCGTGGCTTGCGCGTTCACCGCAGGAGAGTTTGGTGGTATGCCTCCCAATGAGTAATCACTCTAGAGATCCGAACGCCATAGTTTCTCGGCATCGATTCAGACACAAGCTTGGAGTACCGAGGTTTTCTTGTTAGGCTAACCTTCAGGAGGATTTCTTGACAAGGAGTAGGATATCTGATATGATGACATAATCTAAACAAGCGGAGATCTAGTCAGTCGCAATCTAGATAATGAGCTTCAGTCCAGGAGAAATAAAGACTTGAGCAAGTAAGAAGACAAGAGGCAAGATGAGATACTTAGTGATTTTGGTCTTTCTTGTAGTGTGTATAGGGATCTGTTTCTCAATAACTGCAGCTGACGAATTCCCACCGTGGGTATCTGCAGGTATGACACCCGTCACCGGCGGCTATGGATGCGGCATAGTTGGAGAAGGCCAGAACATTTTCCTGGTCAGATGTCTATACGCAGCTAGTAGCCCAGAGCTCTATCGCTACTCAGCAACATGCGGTACGTGGCGGCTGGAGAACACTACTAACGAGCCCGCGGGATCGTTCCGTAATGGAACCGCGCTTGCCTGGGATGGTACGGACTCCCTTTATGTGTTGGCCGGAGCGCGGTACAGGGATGATACATCTAGAACTCTCTTTCTGCAGTATCAAGTCGAAGAATCCAGATGGAAGATGCTTCCTGATACACCTTTCGCTCAGGGAGCAGGGAACGCCCTTTCTTGGTGTGGGTACGATTCAAGTCTCTACGCGTTTGTTGGAAGTGCCAAGCACAACGAGGGTAGATCATACTTTGTTCGCTACAACGCCGTTGCGGGTACATGGAGTGAACTTCCATACCTGTGGCTGAGCACAGATGATGGAGCGGCACTGGCCTGGACCGGCGGAGAGTACATATATGCTTTGAGAGGTGAGTATGACGAGGAACTGCCCAACGGAGACTTTGCGCGGTTCCACATTCCATCTCAAACATGGGAAGAACTCCCCTCTCTACCTGCTGTGGGAGGCGCGGGAGATGCGGGGTCGTTGCTCTGGATTGGAGCAGAACTAACTCAGTACAAAGGCTGGATCTTCGCGCTTTCTGGAGGCACCGTAGCAGAAACTCCAGGTTCTGGGTTCTACCGATATAATACCAGCGTGGACGAATGGGAGACGCTTAAGGACATCCCCTGTCCAGTGGGCTACTACGTCGGGAATCGACTTGCCTATGCGGCTGGCGCTATCTACTACTGGCAAGGATCACCTAAATCACCTCAATGGGGCTGCAAAGGGACCGGTTTCTATAAGATCCCGCTGTCTGTCAACCCACTGCAGTAACATTTCCTTTCGGGAAACACGACGAAAGTTACAGAGGGGACTTGGTAAGAATATCTTATTGCCATTCACACGTATAGGTCTCGATCATAACTTCGTCCGCTAAGCGGACTAGGAGATTAAGCTGCACCACGATTCGTATAGACACTTGCTATTCTTATGGTCTATCTAATCAACGAACTTAGGGAAGGTTTGTCTTGAAAGACTTCCAGGCTAAGATACGTAGTCTCGCCCATAGAGCAATGTCTCCAGGCAGTCTATAGGTTTCTAAGAACGCCTATAATTCCCGATAACCTACATAGCCAAGGTACTCCACATGGAAATGGGAGATAGGCACAAGTACGAAGTCAAGATGCTTGAGTACCAGCAAATCCTTCAGCTTTCGGAGAAGCTCGCTAGTGTCTCTAATGGGGCTGCAATTTGCACTTGCACAGTCAAATAGAATGTACACGTACTTGCAGAGAAAAGAAGGCGCTCATCTTGTGCTCTGTTCAAATGCTATACCGCAAGATTTGCCCTTTGAGACGGTAATATCGTCAAAAGGGTGAGTCTTTCAGAGATCTCTCAACTAAGCAATAAGCAAGGTGTCTTAGCATTATTATCTTGACGAAGAGGTAATGTTCATTCGCGGCGCGAAATACCTATCGCGGCCAAATACGAAAAACTGGCTTTCCCTTCCTGAGACAAGCCATCGTGAAACTACCTGAAATATTAGCCGCAGACAGCAGAGCACAGCGGCACGAGTGTTAGTTGATCACACTATCGATACTGTCGTGATAGATAGAATTGTCTCCAGCACGCGACTCTACTGCTCTCGGTTTGTAGCTTCTCTTGTTGAGATGCAGAAGAGCCAGTCGGATCTTGAGTGTGTATCCTTCGCGTTTGGAATACGTTGCCATGTCTCGTTGTTATCGTCGACGTCCTTCAGACCCTCTGGGGTAGCATCCGCAATGGTGCCAGCCGGGTCTCTCAGGCAGATTCGCAATCCGTTCTCGTTGTGCAGTCTCAGTTTATCGAGGAACTCAACTATGTAGTAGTCGCCAGGGCCAATTGTTGCATCGGGCGGAAGGGACAGCCAGCATTTGCAGTGTAAGTCCGAGTCGCAGTCCCTCGTAATCGTATACGAAACGTTCCATCCTGCCAAGGACACCTGCCAAAGGGAGTGGTTATACAGCTCGACCCACTCCTTTTTTGAGTCCTGCCCAGCTGGGTTCATCTCAATCTCGTTGATGACCAAGCGAGCTGGGAAGCATCCGAGAATGAATCTCGTGAATTCCTGGGTTGTAGTCTCTATTATTACTGCCGAGTAGATCCACCCACTACTACGATGGCCTTGAACTAGGATAAGTTGGCTTTCAAGAGACGTGAGACCCAACTCCTCTGGCTCTGCTCCTATTAACTTCTGTGTGGAGATCTCCGTAAGTCTCAGCTTAACGCTATGCACGTTGGCTGACGTCAGCAATCTAAACTCCCCATCACGCACAAGGCCTAAGAAGGTATCCTGGTCTTGTGGTAATGCAAACATCGAGAACGCGATACAGAAACTAAGAACCAAACACATTCCCAAAACAAGCTTCAGTCGACTCAGACCGAAATCCACCATTAGTATCACCCTCCAAATTGTCATCTTTGTCGCATCATATCACTTCTTGACGCCCAGAAGAAGTGACATAGGGCATTTGGACAACAGAAGGCTCAACTGTTGTGAGAATCAACATAGGCATTTTCGTAACACAAAGGTATTGTGTTGCATAAGACCAGTTCGAGTCCTTCTGGGTACACCTGAGGTCACCATATCTAGAACTTTCGTTCGAAGGTTCTCGGTACGGTTGCGCTAACTACAGATCAGGGAGGGCCTAGGGACTACGCTGCCCAGCGATTGCTTCCCCTACTACCTCTTCGAGAGTCATGTCGCCTCTCGGGTCGTGTGAGTAGCGGATTCGCACTCCGGATACGATCTTCTCGGGATCTCGCACCAGCACTGGCTTGTTATCCATCCCCCTGATCCTCTCCGCTGCAGCCAGTAGGTTGCCTTCCTTCACGCTGTCGCGTCCAAGCCAGCGAAGAGTGCCATCCTGACAGTACTCTTCTTTGTTGCTAGTGACAGTCTACGTTCCTACCGCATAAACTTCCGCCCTATCACAAGAACCGTCAGTGCCATCATGATTCCGCCAAGGACGGCTTCTGTCGCCGCCAAGGCGCTGCCCAGGCCTGGAGCAGGGCGGATGTCGCCGTAGCCCAACGTCGTGAACGTGATGATGCTGAAGTAAAGGGCACGGCCGAAACTTAGATGCCACTCTAATCCGGCTGAATTAGCATCGAAGAGCTGGACGCCGAAAAGTGTTAACAGGAAATAGAGAGTCGAGAAACACCCAACAAGAACTCCCCAAGTGGCGCCTAGGCGCGCCAAACTAGCGCCATAGGCGATAGGCCAACGCAGGAAGAGACAGTCAGGTAGCCATTGGAAAACGAGAATCAGCAGTCTCTTCAGAAGAGCGCGGTAATTGTGACGTTGCCACCATCTGCCTTTTAAGGGGATCCTTTCAGGCGATACTCGAGAAATTCGTTCGAAGTAATACGCGGCGTCAGCTCTTTCCCTAACGCCTTCTTTTTCAAAGGTCTTGTAGGCGAAATGCCAGAAGAGTCTGGCAGTTGCCGGATCATGCAATGCAACGCCTCGACGTTTTGGCCGTGTCACCAGAATGGTGGGCTTGCCAGGATGTAGTAAGATGGAATCGGCTTTGCAGAACCGGAATAGCGTTTCTCCCTCAAACACAGCATTAGCGAAGCATAATGATTCGAATGTTGCGCCTGAGAAGACAGCTTTCCTCTCAAACAACGTTTCCAAAAACATGCCTTGTCCCTTGATCATTGCTCCCAGAAAAAGAACGTCGCCAGAAAACAGTGCTCCTTCGCAGTGTATGTCTCCGCTGATCTCCGCGTCTACAAGCTCAACATCTCGGTACGCTCTTGCGCTCACGAAAGACACATCTCCCCGAACAATAGCTCCACACAAGAAGACGCCCGCTTTAAATATTGTTTCCTGAAAAATAAGTGAACCCTCAATCTCTTGTGGGAATAGGACTTCATCGATATCGATGTCAGCTCCCACAGCGATGCCGGTGGGGAAACGATAGCCCGTGAAATCGTATTGGGGGTTTCTTACTTTCTCAGGTCCTTCTTCGAGTATCTGTCTATAGAACTCGTCCTTGAAGCGCTCAACGTCTTTCTCACCGGCTGCGTGAAAAATACAGTGCTGCGATCCAGGCTCAGCAGGGACCTCGCAGCGATAATCATCGTCTAGCTTACTTCGCCACTCGCACATGGCTAGGCTCTCCTTCGAAACGGCCACCACCGGCGGGTTGCTGAGGGTTGCTTGAGCCACTTATAATCAGCAAACCCGATTCCACTTTCAATGAGAATGATGGGCTAGGTCATTTGTTTTCTAGCCGTGTTTTGTCATTTTCAATTCCAAAAGCTCTTCTTCATAGAACCTGCGCAATTGTTTTTCTTCCCATGCTTTTTGGGCTAGCCAAAGAAGAGTGGCTATAGTACCTGCTAGGAGCGTCGCTCCAATGGCCCCACGCAGATCTATCAATGAATTGGGATCGAACGCACCAGCCCAGACCATGATTAGGATAGGAAGGCCTGCGAAGCCTAATAGGATGCTTAACCACGTCCAAGGCGATTTGAACTGCTCGCTCTAGCTATCGACCCGCTTCTTCGCCCTTAGCTGTGCCAGCTTTTCAAGATCGCTTTGCTCCAGTTTCACCCCCCCTCCTTGTTTCGCCAGCTAGTGATTACTGATTCGTCGAAGGCTTCTCTTGCTTTGACAGGTAACGTTTACGAACAGCATCCAAAGGCTCGATATTTCCCTCAGCGCCTTTTAGCTGCCAGAACTCCCAACCTGGCGGCGCGCTGACGTTGTACTTGGCTGTCACTGCACCACCCGCTGCTGATGGGGTCTTATAGCTATTGCCCTCAAACGCGATAGTACCATCAGCTTGCACTTCTGCCGTGTAGCGAGTTCCCTTATATTCTGTAAACAAGGTTGTGCCTACGGAGAGGAGTTCTGCAGCGATCAAGTCTTTCAAGCCGACCCGGCCTCCGCCCTTTCCAGGGTGCTTTTGGGCCTTCTTGTCACTCTTCGCAGGAAGAGTCACCTCAACATCCTGAAGCACTCTCGCAGCACCCTCGTTAAGCATCTTACGGAGTGCTCCCACAATGTCGTCAGCAGTAACAACAACTCCAGTATCTCTCTTTAGGACACGGCGAACATCTCTCAGTGTTTCGTGTGAGAGAATGGCCTTAAGAAGGCTGCGTGGTTGAAGTACCTCTGTTCGCTCCCATAACTTGTCAAGCCCACCTCGCCTTACACGCTTTAGGCTTATAAGGTCGAATTTGCTTGCCAACTCTTCCCAGGCATCCTTAAGGAGATTCCAACGCTCGACAAGCTTTGTCACCGGCGGTCTGCCAAACTCCACGTGGTATAAGCGCCAGTCGCGACCGTTAGTGAGCAAGACCCATTCACATCCACAGTCTATGGCATATCCAGAAACTTGCCTCAGATGCTTTTGGACTAGATCAAGTCCCACGCGTTTGAGTTCCACCAGCATGACAGGCTCTGCTTCAGGCGTATTTTCTAGCCGGATTGCGAAATCTACATGTTCAGTTCCTCCAGCGCCTGTTACCATACGCTCACGCGACAAGTGTTTTATGTAGTCGTATCCAAGGGAATTCTCGAAGATTCTTTCCACTCTCTGGCGGGTTTCTGCCTCATTGCAGTCTGCCTGATATGTTGCTTCCATCACTTTTCGAGCATTACGTAAGGCACGCTTGGTTTCCTTGTTGAGTGGTTTTCCTCCCATACAAGCCACCTCCTTTCGTCTACCACTATACATCTTAAGGACTCAGCCGGCAAAAGAGGTAGAAATTCATTCTATTGCGTAAAATGCTCATAAAGAGGGCGGAATGCTTAGGTGGCTTCTGAAGAATGCCACGCCAGTAGTCTTTTAGATTCCCTGTGAAGATCCGTGCGCTATGGAAATACAAAAAGGGTAGTGCAACTCTCTTTGACAGAGAGAATGAGCTAGTTGTTACGAATACATTCTAGGGACTTCGAGAGTCTTCTATCCCTATAGAGGACTACTTTCAAACTCCTTAGCAGGAGAGTAAGGGACTTTCCTGGGCCAGGCGGAGTTGAACCGCCTGATTGTGGTACGCTGAGGTTGTTTTACCATATCTAGAACTTTCGTTCGAAGGTTCTCCGTACGATTGCGCCAAGGACTTCCTAGGGCTGTACTTCTCAACCACAGTGTCATCGCGAAACGCGTTGCCGAGATGAAAGAACACCAAGAATGAAGGCCTGATTCCAGAGGCTTGGGGACTTTTGGAATGCAGCCCCGAACATCGGATTTGACAGCACGAACCTTCGCAACTATGCTCTGAGAAGCGATGGCTCGGAAGAAGTTGTCGGTCTTCGACAAGCAGGAGGCATCTGATGTGTATCTTCAGGGAATGCGATAGGGACAACCTAGAGCTAGTCAGGCAAATTACCCTCCAGCGACTGAGAGACGATCCTGATTGGTGTCAGTTCGATTACTCCTGGGCAGATGGTGCCTCTCGCTTCGTTCAGTTCGATCCCTCGCGCCTCAGGTCGCGGTTTGTGGTTCTTGCCAACGAGGTGATGTGGCAGCTCATAATGCAAGGAGTCATAACCGTAGGCTTAAACGACCACTGTCCGAACCTTCCGTGGTTCCGCATAACAGACTACGGTCAGAAGGTTCTCAAATCGGAAAGGTTCGGACCACATGACCCAACAGGTTACATGGATGAGCTCAGATCAATCGGCGGATCGCTCGACATGACTGTCACTATTCGGTATACGGAGGAGGCACTTGCGTGCTTCGCCGCTGGCTGCAATGTAGCGTCTGTCTTACTTCTGGGAGTGGCAGCGGAAAGCGCGTTTAACAAGCTGTGTGATTCTATCAGGCTGAATCTGGCTACTGCCGCTGATCGAGCCAAACTAAAGCCCCAACTTCCCGTGCGGCCCAGGCATCGATGGCTGGTAGAGAAGTATCACAACTTGTCTAGTGCTGAGCGCAGGCGCCTGCCGGAATCTTTGGATATTACACTGACGTCTCTATATGAGCTCATCCGCAGGCAGAGGAATGAGCTGGGGCACCCCCAGGAACAGCCTCCACAACTTACTCGCGAGGAGGCTTTTGTCTTCTTCCGACTCCTACCTACATTCGTACAGGACGCACAGGCATTCGCGGATTACTGCACGAGTAACCCCATCTAGGATTGTGGGGACGATGCCCCCGATGATGGACATGCTGTCGACCTACATACCACAGAGCAAGCTCGCTCAGCGGCCCGTGGAACGACTCATTGCACTCGGCGACAAGCGCGATCGCTCGATCAACCACATGGTCGTAGAGGCCATGCTGCAGTACTTGGAGAGGAAGGAGTGATGGAATACAGGCTTAGTCCGTCAGATCTGACATTCCTATACGATGGATGCAAGCACTGCTTCGTGATGAAGGTCAAGCACGGCATTACGCAACCATCGATTCCACTCCCGTCGGTCTTTAGCCGAATCGCCGCTCTTCAGAAGGATTTCTACACAGACAAACGCCTGGAAGGTATAGCACCAGGCCTGCCTAATGGAGTCATCAGGCACGGTGAGAAGTGGGTCAGGTCGGCGCCCATCCAGTTCCCTGGGAAAGAGAGCACATGCTACATTGCAGGACGATTCGATATCGTCGCAGAGCTAGATGACGGATCGTATGCGGTTCTCGATTTCAAGACAGGATCTCCAAGCAACGACAAGACCAACATGTATGCTCGCCAGCTTCATTCCTACGCGTATTGTCTCGAGAACCCAGCAGACGGGGCACTGACTCTTGCTCCTGTTACCAGGCTGGGCCTTCTATACTTCATACCCGAAGAGATCATTCGAGGAGAAAAAGGACTACAAACACTAGAAGGTCCGATGCAATGGATAGCGATAGAACGAAACGATGAAGCCTTTCTCGGATTCCTTGGAGACGTCATAGACGTGCTTGATGGTCCGATTCCCGAGCCAGATCCAGAGGACTGCCCTTGGTGTAAGTATCGTTCGCGTCTTCTCGCTCAATCCTCTGTTGGGGTGGCATCCGGCCAGGCTTCAAGCAGAATCGCAACTCCCGAGTGCCCTAGATGTGGAAGTGAGATGCGACTCAGGAACGGGAAATTCGGAGAGTTCTGGTCTTGCACTCGGTATCCCGACTGCAAGGGGACTCGCAATGTCTGATGGAGCCCGGATTGAGATTCGTTCGGGGGAGAATGGTCGCTTTGAGATTCACTTCCCGTTTGACCGCCAGCTCCTAGACCTAGTGAAAGGGCTTCCTGACCGCAAGTGGCACCCGGAAAGCAAGTTCTGGTCTATCCCAGGGAGCAGCCTGACATACGCCGTTGCAGCACTAGACTCTTACGACGTCACACTGGACAGCTGTTCTCAAGCTGTCTTTGATCGCCTTTCTACTTTGGAAGTGGATAGTGGGGTAAAGGGACAGCCAGGAGATTTGACGATCTGGGAGCTCAATTCAGCCGTCAAGGCTGCAATAGAAGGTCGCTTCACGTCAAGGGTCTGGATCGTAGGTGAGGTCGTAGACTTCCGGGGAGCCGAACCTGGGAAGCCTGTATTCCTTGAGCTTGTTGACAGACGCGACGATGGCGCAGTCAGGGCTCGCGTAAGCGCAGTGATCTGGTCTGACAATTGGAGCCAGATACAGACTGCAATTGAGCGGACAGGCATCCAGTTTCGACTTGAGGATGGGCTGAAGGTTCGGGTGGAAGTGAAAGTCGGGCTATACCAGAGAGATGGGCTATACCGCATTGATATCTGCAACATAGACCCAAATTACACTCTCGGGGAAGTGGCTAGACGTCGCGAGTTCATTGTGCGGCAGCTGGCACAGGAGGGTTTGCTTGACCAAAACACGTCTCTTCCGCTTCCGTCTCTTCCATTGCGAATTGCACTTATTACCAGCATGACGGCCCGAGCCCGCATGGACTTCGAGCAGACGCTCCGGAGAACAAGATTCGGATTCACGCTCACAGTCCTCGATGTTAGAACGCAGGGTGCGAATGCGGAAAGAACGATAGTGAGTGCGCTCCAGTGGTGTCGGGAACACAGAAGCGAGCTTGATGTCGTCGCGATCTGTCGGGGGGGTGGGTCGCCCACCGATCTCTCATGGCTCGATACGCTCAAGCTCGGACAGGAGATAGCCAGGTTCCCTTTGCCAATCGTAGTTGGGATAGGCCATGAGACTGACGTGACCGTCTTAGATTCAGTTGCCCGTTCTTTCAGAACCCCGACTGCGTGCGCGGAGAGCCTCATCGCCATCGTAGGACACGCTGTTGATAAAGTGAATCAGTACTACGTGACTCTACTTCGGGAGACCCAGAGGATCTTAGGGAACGAGAAGGCTAGATGGATTGAGTGTATCAAGAAGCTGAAGTTTATGATTCCACAGATTCTCTCCGAACACAGAAACGCCATTGCGAGTATGCAGAGATCCATTGGTGGCATGGCCAGGGAGCGTATTCGCTCAGGGGAACAAGCGATCAAAGCTATCACTAGAGCGCTTTCCGGCAGTGCAGGCATGTTAATCGGAGTGGCCAAAAACTTCCTATATAGCTCGTCGGGACAACTTACCAGAAGTTCGAACAGCCACATCGCTTCGGAGATTGAAAAGATCTTGAGATTGATGAAGACCATGGCAAGGGAAGAGAGACGCGCCATCGAGTTGGAGGCCGAGAGGCTAGATGCTCGCCAACATCGTCTTCAACAACTTCACCCAAGGCGTGTACTTGAACGCGGCTTTGCGCTGCTCCGCCTGGAAGGAGGAAAAGTTGTGACTGACAGCAGTATGGCACCACCTGGATCCGCAATCCTTGCTGAGCTAAGAAACGGTAACCTACAGCTCCGTTCAGAGGGACCTACTAATGATGAATTTGACGAAGGAGGCAAGCATGTCAAATAGTGGGGATGAAGAGAACAAGGAGATCTCGTACAACAAGGCGACAGAACGTCTTGAAGAAATAATCGGTGCTCTAGAAAAGGGAGAAGTGGACATTGATGAACTCGCTACAAACGTTAAGGAAGCTGCTAGGCTGCTTGAGTTATGCAAGAGCAAGATCGAACGTGCCGAGATGGAAGTGAAAGAGATTGCTCAACACCTTGAGAGTGAGATTGAGTCAGACGCAGATGGTCAAGCCGTCAAGAATGAGGAGATCCCTCCAGAAGAAGCTGAGGATGTCCCGTTCTAAACGCATTCCCAACCGCCCTTCTCTTGAGCTGTCTCTGATAGACCTTCCGGGATAGTTTGAACTCCTGTAATTCACACCGACTGGGCTCCCTTATATATATTAAAAACCCGGGACGGAAGATTAGAAACAAAGGGGTCCTGCTTGTCGGTGTTATCATCTTCTTCGTGATTTCCTCCGCCGCCACTTACGGCGAGCTTCTTCTCAACGACACAGGTAAAGTCGCCACAGTGCTTCTGGTTGTCTTCTCCGAGCCTGTGACGATCATGGGCTTTGGTGACGTGCTGACCAATGTCAAACCACAAGGAGAGTCAACTGAGTTCATCTTCTCTGGCGGAGGGCTTGAACTTTGGGGGAGTTATTGGCTATCTTGAGAGCCGGCTTCAGCTACGTTGAAGAAATACATGTGGCTGATCTCCTACGTAGATATGCGCTTCTTGCCTGTATCAGAGGGCGTCAGTTGGGTGACCTCTATCCACAAGGCGCATTTTTCATAGCATTGAGAAGGCTGCAAACTAACTGTTCACGATCGACTGGCACACCGGTTATCTATACCCGATAGACCCGAGTGAAAAAAGAGCTGAACGCATTGCTCGATTTCGCGAGCGGCTGTGCGATCTGGGTGCCACGGGAACCCTCCTCTACATCGAACTGAGCGAGTCACTAGACACACACAATACATCCTGCTGTGAACCCTCGGACTCCAGACACACGGGAGAAGTTTTCCTCCCTTCTGCTGGGCGTTGTTCCGTTCTTCAGAACGCTATACACGATCAAGTCCTCCGCTGATGCAGCTGCAAAGGCAGCAGAGCACACTACCACTACTGAGATTACCAAACCAAGGGGTCGCTAACGCAACACAACGTGTATTGTGTTGCGTTGGAGGATATATTGACTTAACACTTTAGGTGGTCCAACGTTCCCACCGGAGCCCACCAACCCCTACTGACTAAAAGTATGCCTAGGCCTTGCTCGGGCTATCCAAGTCACCAGGCTCGATATGTCACAAGCTAGGCTGTATGATTGCCACGAGGGGGGAGACATTACTCGAGTGAATGGCTATTCGTCTTTCAGTGCCGACATGCTGCTTGGTGCAGCAGAGGTGATCAGACAAAGATCACGAGATTCTCTCAACTCTGCTACCAAACAGGGGTTCGCCCAGTACCTGACGCCAGCTCCAGTGGCCGAGTTCATGGCATCGCTATTCAAGAAGATGGCAGACGACATAACGTTGCTTGATCCCGGCTCTGGAACAGGAATGCTCACCGCAGCTTTCGTCAGGGAATGTCTCCGCAGAGATCCTGCGCCTGAGAAAATCTCAGCAGACCTCTATGAGATCGATCCAGATCTCCATTCTCCCATCAGTAAAGTGCTCAAGCTATGTGAGCAAGCTGCAAGCTCTCAACGAGCAGGCTTCTCGGGAAACGTGAGAGCTCAGGATTTCATTGAAGCTGGAGTTGAAAGAGCGATTGGACGATCTAGGCTATTCACTGTCTCGCCAGCATCCTACACCCACTGCATCATGAACCCTCCCTACAAGAAGATCCGATCAGGATCACGTCATCGGACTCTCCTGAGACAACTAGGTGTGGAAACCTCTAATCTCTATAGCGGATTCTTAGCAGTTGCTATTTGGCTTCTCAAGAAACGAGGCGAGCTTGTTGCAATTGTTCCTCGAAGCTTTTGCAGTGGTCAGTACTTTAGGCCATTTCGTGAAGTGCTGCTTCGCGAAATGGCGCTTGTCAGACTTCATCTGTTCTCGTCACGCAAGCAGGCCTTCAAGGAAGACGACGTACTGCAAGAGAACTTGATCCTTCATGCGATCAAGGGAATCCCGCAATCAGATGTCTGTCTATCGACGAGCTTCGATAGCTCGTTTGCGGATCTTACGGAGCGCACTGTGGCGTTCGAGACAGTCGTCCACCCGGATGATACTAAACTCTACATACGGATTGCGGCCAATGGTTTTGACGAGATGGTCCGTACTCAAATGCGAGGCTTCAAACAGGCTCTCCCAGATCTCGGCCTAGTCGTGTGTACGGGGCCAGTTGTTGACTTCAGGGTCCGTTCTGATCTAAGGGAGGAGCCATGCGAGGGCACTTTCCCTCTTATCTATCCTGGGAACCTCTCAGCAGGGTACGTTGAATGGCCCAAGGAGATCGGTAAGAAACCCAAAGCCATTGCGTTCTCAGATCGAACCGCAAAATGGCTGATGGATAACGATTGGTACGTGCTCGTTCGCCGTTTCACCGCGAAAGAGGAGAAACGCAGGATCGTTGCGGCAGTTCACGATCCGAATCATGTTCCTGGAAAGAAAGTAGGCTTCGAGAACCATCTGAACGTCATACACCGCTCGAAACAGAGTCTTGATCCGCAGCTTGCAAGGGGATTAAGCATCTACCTAAATTCCACTTTGGTTGACTTGTATTTTAGGCAGT
>Ga0315541_1002267_pt1 | contig 16343 bp, 14 predicted proteins | sample SalMarSW160190MG_FD_203095 | JGI IMG/M metagenome (GOLD analysis project Ga0315541, IMG submission 203095) | Salt marsh sediment microbial communities from the Plum Island Ecosystem LTER, Massachusetts, United States - Salt Marsh Sediment SW1601-190 ...
CGAAAATAGGAACCGCTCCCTGCCTCCGTAAGAACGCCCCGAAACCCCCGTCCTACCGTCCCCTATCGCCCCCGCGACTCTTCAGGTTCCGAAATGGCTGGGTAGCAGGCCTCGGGAAGGGGCCTGGGACCGGGTTCCCTCGCCGGAGCGGCGCCGGCGGCGCCGGAAAAAGAAGAAGCGGGGGAGGCGAAGGGTCTCGGTGGCACGAAGAACCAGCCCCCCCAGGGTGGGCCACGAGAATTTCCCTTCACACTCCGCCCGCTTCGACACCGGCGACTCCCAGCCGGCAACCCTTATATACAACCGCAGAACGGAGTTGTCACTCTCAATTTGGCACGATCCGGGAAAAGAGATGCCGCGCCCTCCGGGGCCCTCTCCCTGCGGACGCTACCGGGGATGCCGCTGGAAACGCCGCTGGAGGAGCTGCCTGTGACGCCGCCGGGGACGCGTTGCCCGAGGAGGTCCCCTCGCTGAGATTTCTATTGATTCCCCCTACCGCCCCCCTTCCCGAAGCGCCCTTGACTACGTCCGCCCCCAACTCCTCCGCGAAGGCCTCACAACGCCGCGTCCGGGCCCTGGTGGCCCTACGTGTCCTCGAGGTCATGCGGGACCAGGACATCCCCTCGGAGCTCCTCGAGGAGGAGAACACCACGGTCACGCTTCCCCGGCGCTTCGGGCTGAGCGATGTCGTGGGCCGCCAGATCCGGTCCTTTCGGGAGGATGCCCGCCGGGGGGTCCGCCTCACCGATCCCGAGGTCCGGGACCTGTTCCGCCTGGTCATCCGCCGGCCCGACGCCGAGGACATCTTCTTCAAGGCCGGGCAGGCGCTGGCCGGATCGAAGCGTCCGGGGTGGCGCCGTTTCCTCCCCCAGGGGATGGCCCTGGCCGTGGCCCGGAGCCGCGTCCGCCGACGCCTGAAGGCTCTGTTCGGGCGGCGGGTCGGCGGGCTGGGGAGGGGGGCGTTCTCCCTGGAGGGGCGTGGCCTCCTGTTCATCGAGGCCGACCCCGGTGGCGAGGCCTGCGCGCTCGTGACCGGCCTGTGCCAGACGATCATCGAGCAGGCGACGGGCCAGAAGACCCGCGTCACCCACACGCTCTGCCAATCCCGGGGGGACGCGCTCTGCCGCTGGGAGGGCGCTCTCCTGGAGGGAGTGCCGGACCTGCCACCCCCCCTGCCCCCCGACTCGGTGGCCGGGTGACCCGCCGGGAGGAGTTGCCGTGATATCCAAGGGCGTTTCCGCACCCGACTTCACCCTTCCCACGGACGGAGGGGAGTCCCTACGCCTCTCGTCCCTCCGCGGCCGGAAGGTGGTCCTGTACTTCTACCCGAAGGACGACACCTCCGGGTGCACGGCGCAGGCGTGCGAGCTGCGTGACGCGCTGCCGCGGTTCGAGGGCGTGGACGCGGTGATCCTGGGAGTGTCGCCGGACCCGGTGGCGTCGCACCGGGAGTTCCGGGACAAGCACGGCCTGAACTTCACGCTCCTCTCCGACGAGGACCACGCGGTGGCGGAGGCGTACGGAGTGTGGGTGCAGAAAAGCATGTACGGGCGCACCTACATGGGCATCGAGCGCAGCACCTTCCTCATCGGGGAGGACGGGATCGTCCTGGAGGCATGGCGGAAGGTGAGGCCCAAGGGCCACGCGGAGCTGGTTGCCGCGGCGCTGGGAGCTTGAGCCTGACTTCTACGTGAACAGCGTCCTGTGCGTTTGGTACCTGCGCGGGTCGTGCACCACGAGGCGGCCGGCGCCGCGCGCCTCTGCCGCCACCCGGGAGAGGCCGGCCGCGGCGATGCGGGCCGGGGCAGCGCGGTTGCCCTCGCCCTGGAGCGGTGCGAAGATCCCTGCGGCGCAGGGCCGAGGATCGGCGTACTGCCTCGAACGGGACACGGGGGACGCATGACTATCGGCATCCAGATCGTGATCGGCTTGGTGCTCGCGGTGCTGGGCTTCGCCATCGGGAGGGGCATGGGCCGGTCCGGCGGCGTGGCGTTGGGGCGCCGGGAAGGTCGCGACGAAGGCTTCGAGGCAGGGCGCATGGAGGCCCGGGCCGAGGCGGAGCGGCAGATGCGCGCCCTAGTGGAATCCGTGTCCCGGGGTCGGCGGCCGGAGGGGATCGCCGCCGGGAGCGCTGCGGCGGAGCTGCAGCGCGCCCTGGAGCAGGGGTGGGCGCCCCGGGACGCTGAGCGCCAGGCGGCTCTCGTGGAGGCGGTCGGCAGGGTGAGCGGCTTCCTGCGCAACGCGGTGGGAGCACCCCTGGCGGGTGCGACTCCCTCGGCGGACGCCGAGGAGCTCCGGGAGCGCATCGAGCGCGCGCTGGGCGCCATGAAGGACCTGGACTTCTTCATGAACGAGCCTCTGCTGGAGGCCGAGACCAAGGACCTGCCCCAGCTCGTCCAGCAGGTCACCCACGAGTTCGCCCACGACCAGGGCGTGGCGGTGCGCCTCTCCCTGGACGACAAGCCCGTGCGCGCCCGGGTGAACGCCACGTCCCTCATGGACGCTTTCTACCTGGTGCTCCACAACGCGGCCCGGTTCGGAGGGGCGGCCACGGTGGACGTGTCCGTGCTGGTGGAGGGAGGCAAGGCCCGGATTCGCGTGCGCGACCGCGGGCCGGGGTTCTCCGAGGAGTCCCTCCAGCGGGCATTCGATCCCTTCTACTCCACCGCCGAGGACGGCCTGGGTCTCGGGCTGCCCCACGCCCGCAGGGCTGTCGAGGGAATGGGCGGACGCATCGAGTTGAGCAATGCGCTCGCCGGCGGCGGCGAAGTGGAGATCTCCTTTCCTGCTGCCTGAGGGCGCCCCCGGCGACGTGCGCTACCGGTACCCGTACACCTGGTACAGGAGCAGGTAGACCAGGAGACCGGTGACGGAGACATATGCCCAGACCGGTAAGGTCCAGCGGGCGAGCCGGGCATGATCGTGGAAGCGCTTCTTCCTGATGAGCCAGAGGAGGCGGAGCACCAGCGGGACCACCACCACCGCCAGCACCATGTGGGAGAAGAGGATGCCCAGGTACACGAGCTTGGCGGCCCCCTCGCCGGCGAAGTGGTGGGTCCCGGTGAAGGCGACACGGGTCAGGTAGAACCCGAGGAAGAGGGTCGAGGCGCCCAGCGCCGTCATCATGGCCCGGCGGTGCAGCTTCGCCTTCCGACGCCGGATGAGCACCCACCCGGTGGCCAGGGCGAGGGCACTCGCCGCGTTCAGGCTGGCGTTGACCAGGGCCAGCACGTCTCCGATCCGGGCGCGGTCCACGGGAAGTCCCTCACACTCCCGTCGAGGCGGAGACTGCCGTCGAGGCGGACACGGTGCTCCGGGGAGCATAGCTGCGGTTGGCCCAGCCCGCAGTGGCCAGGTGGACCATGACGGAGAGGAGGCCTGCGGCCACCAGGGTGTGGAGGGAGACCGGCACCACCTCCAGGCGAGTGTACAGCGAGAGGAAGCCCAGACCCACCTGCAGGAGGACCAGGGCCCCGGCCCACCCCGTCCAGCTCCGAACCGCCGCCGGAGCCCCGCGGCGGAAGGCCCAGACCGCCAGGCCCACCACCACCACCGCGACGCCGTAGCCGAGCATCCGATGCAGGAAGTGGAGGAGGACGAGGCCGCTCTGGAGCGGCGGCACGATCCGGGCCATGCACAGCGGCACGTCGGGGCAGGCCAGCCCCGAGTCGGTGTGGCGGACCAGGCCACCCAGGACGGACTGGACGAAGACCAGGGCTGCGGCCCAGAGCCCCCACCGGAGGAGGCCCCGAGCCGAGCCTGGCTCCAGCACGCCCATGCGTGGCGCCCACGCCGCGGCCGACGCCAGGAAGGTGGCCAGGCCGAGGAAGAGGAGGGCCAGGCTCAGGTGGGTGGTGGACACCAGGTCGGGCAGACGGAAGAGCACGGTGAGCCCGCCGAACACCGACTGCACCAGGAGGAGCCCCACGCCCGCCAGGGCGGTGCCGAACATCCACGGACGGTCCCCCGCCTCCCTCCGGAGGAGCCAGGTGGCCAGCCCCCACATGAGGAGGAGCCCCCCCGCCACCAGCCTGTGGAGGTGCTCCCAGAAGACCCCTCCGGACATCTCCGGCACCATGGTGCCGAAGCACGTCGGCCAGTCGGGACAGGCCAGGCTCGACTCGGTGGCGTGGACGACGCTCCCCAGGAAGAGGAGGCCCAGGGTCCAGGCCACCGACACCGAAAGGGCTCTCGGATGGAGGGTGTGCATGGCGGTAGGGGTTGAGGTGGGGGTGGCGGCCGAGTACCCCCGGGGGGCCGGGGGGTTGCGCGGGAAGCGGCCACCGCTGACGGTGGTGCTGCCAGGCGGGCGATCCGGTCCTGCGGACGCGCGCGCCACGGCCAGCGTGGGAGGAGCCTTGAGCCGGAAGAAGAAGCGCCATCTGATACCCGACGCCATCAACCCCGTGTACCACGCGCAGGTGATGGGGCGCCTGGTTCGCCGCAGGATGAAGGAGCCCGGGCTAACTCCCGGGACGTTGGTCCATACAGGGGTCCAGAAGGTGGACCGGGTGCGGACCACCTACCTGGACTTCGACCCGAGCCACGTTTCCGAGGCAGAGGTGGATTCGGTGGACGCCTGCTTCCCGTTCAAGAGCTCGCCGACGGTGAGCTGGGTGAACGTGGACGGGCTGCACGAAGTGGATCTGGTTCGCCGCCTGGGCGAGCACTTCGGCTGGCACCCCCTCCTCATGGAGGACATCGTCGGCACGAGCCAGCGTGCCAAGGTGGAGGAGTACGAGGACCACCTCTTCGTCGTGCTTCCCATGCTCAGATGGGACGCCGAGCACAACCAGGTGGATCAGGAGCAGCTCAGCATGGTGCTGGGGGATCGGTACTTGTTCACCTTCCAGGAGCGCGCCGGGGACGTCTTCAACCCCGTTCGGGAGCGCATCCGCAGCGCCAAGGGACGGGTCCGGTCCCGGGGCGCAGACTACCTGGCCTACGCCCTCATGGACGCCGTTGTGGATTCCTGTTTCCAGGTGCTGGAGGCCATCGGTGACCGGACGGAAGCGCTTGAGGAGCAGCTCCTGGCCGACTCCGGCCAGAGCGCCATGATCCAGCTCCACGCCCTGAAACGGGAGCTCATCGCCATGCGCCGCGCGATCTGGCCCATGCGCGATGCCCTGGCGCAGGTGGTCCGCGACGAGGAGGATATGTTCACGCCCGAGACGGAGGTCTTCCTGCGCGACGTCCATGACCACGCTGTGCAGGTTGTGGAGAGCGTCGAGGTGCTGAGGGACGTGGTCTCGGGGGCGGTGGACCTGCACCTGTCCATGATGACCACGCGGACCAACGAGGTGATGAAGGTCCTCACGATCATGGCGAGCATCTTCATTCCGCTCACCTTTGTAGTGGGGATCTACGGGATGAACTTCGACTGGATGCCGGAGTTGCGCGTGTGGTGGGCTTACCCCACCCTCCTGCTGGCCATGGCCGCCTTGGCGGGGGGCATGGTCTTCTACTTCCGCAAGAAGAGGTGGATGTGAAGAAGAGAGCTGCTGTGTGGACCGCCGTCATCGCACTGGTGGTGGGGGGGGCGTGCCGGGAGGCCACCTTCGAAGGAGGGGCGCCCCTCTCGATCACGTTGATCAGCGACCGTACCACGGCGAACACCGGGGAGAACATCGCGTTCGACTTCGACGCCACCGGTGCCATGCTCGACGGCGTGATCGTCGAGTACGGGGACGGTTTGGCCGACACCATGTACGCATCGGGTGCCATGACCGCCCATGGGCAGTTTCTGCATGCCTACGCATCCGCGGGAACATTCATGGCGGTGGGCACGGTGTACGATGCCCTCCAGGGCCTGGCCATGGACACGGTGACCGTCCAGATCACGGATGGCTGAGCGGGCTGAGCGGTGACGCGCCAGGCCGTGGAGGGGTCGAGGCGATGCGTCGCCCTGGCGGCGTCCTTGGTCCTGTGGGGCACGGCCGCGGCGGGCGCGCAGCAGTCGGAGCCGGCGTCCGGGCCCCCACCGGTGCTCGGCTCCCTGCACGACCCGGAGGCGTATCCGCGCCCCACGGCCACGGCGACGCGCACCAGGGTGGCGCCGGTGATCGACGGCGTGCTGGATGACGAAGCGTGGCAGGCTACGGAAGTGATCAGCGACTTCATCCAGTCCCAGCCCGATCCCGGTCGCCTGGCCAACGAGCGCACCGAGGTGCGCATCGTGTACGACGATGAAGCGCTGTACGTGGGGGCGATGAATTACGACGCGCACCCCGGGTTGTACGTCGTGCAGAGCATGGAAAGGGACTTCCCGTCCCTCTCCACCCGGGATGCCGACCTCTTCGGCCTCACCCTGGACACGTTCCTGGACCGGAAGAACTCCTTCATCTTCCTCATCAACCCGTACGGCGCTTACCGCGACGGCCAGACGTTCGACGACAGCCGCAGCATGGACTTCGGCTTCGACGTCCCCGTGCAGGTGGAGACGTCGCTCAGGGACGACGGCTGGAGCGTCGAGGTCCGCATCCCCTGGTCGGGAGTCCGCTACGACGCCCACCGCAAGGAGCAGGTCTTCGGGCTCAACCTCCAGCGGAGGGTGAGGCGTGACAACGAGGACTCCTACTGGGCGCCCCTCCAGCGCAGGGACCCGTCACACCGGATGTCGAAGGCGGGCACCCTGTACGGGATCCGGGACATCCCGGCCGTGAACAACCTGTCCGCAAAGCCGTACCTGACTGCGGACAACCAGTCGGGTGCTGCCCTGGCGGCAGGGCTGGAGGGGTCGGGCCTCGGCGTGGGCGGGGACCTCAAGTACGGAGTGACGCCCGGGCTGACCCTGGATCTCACCGTGAACACCGACTTCTCCCAGGTGGACGTGGACCAGGAGCAGGTAAACCTGACCCGCTTTCCCATCTTCTTCCCCGAGCAGCGGGACTTCTTCGTCGAGAACTCCGGGTCCTTCAACTTCGGCGACCAAACGGAGCGGGAGTACCGCATGGGGGCGTCTCTGAGAGACTTCACCCTGTTCCACTCCCGGGCTATCGGCCTCCAGTCGGGGCGGCCCGTCCCCATCGTGGCGGGGGGGAGGCTGAGCGGGACGGTGGGCGACTGGGACGTGGGGTTCCTGGATATGCGCACGGAGGCGGCGAACGGACGCCCGGGCGAGAACTTCGCCGTCCTGCGCCTGCGCCGCGCGGTGGGGCCGGCCTCGGACGTGGGCGCCATGTTCGTGGACCGGACGGGGGTGGGGGAGGGGGGCGGCCGGGTGGGGCGCAGCTACGGCGTGGACGCCAACATCCACGTCCTGGAGGCCTTGGTCCTCAACTCCTATCTGGCTCGCACCGAGACGCCGGAGGCCACCGGAGACGAGACGGCGGCGCGCTTCGGGGCGGCGTGGAGGGACCGCACCTGGGACGTCTCGGGCCTGTGGCGGCGCATCGGAGACGACTTCAAGCCGGCTGTGGGGTTCGTGCGCCGCCGCGACATCGAGCACACGTACATGACGGTGGGGATGCACAGCCGTCCCCCGATCAGCTTCCTGCAGGAGGTGAACCCGTACGTCGAGTTCCATCGCTTCACGGACCTGGGGGACACGCTCGTGTCCCGGGAGGTCGAGGCCGGGCTCGTCGTGGACTTCATGTCGGGTGCCACGCTCACGGGGAGGGTGTCCCGGGTGCACGAGCTGGTGGAGGAGCCCTTCACCGTGGGCGAGGGCGTGGTCCCGGCCGGCGGGTACGACTTCGACGAGGGTTCGCTTTCCTTCCATTCCTCGGCGGGCAATCCGTTCTCGGCGGACCTCTCGGTAAGCGGAGGGGGCTACTACGGGGGTGAGCGCCGATCCGTGGGGGCGGGATTCCGGTGGCTGGTGAGCTACCGCCTCGCCCTCACGGGCTCCGCGGACTACAACCGGCTGGCACTGCCTGTCGGCGCCGTGACCACCTCGGTCTACTCCGGGCGGATCAAGTACGCGTTTTCCAAGCGGGTCTTCACCACGGTGAACGTCCAGTACAACCAGGACATGGACCAACTCGTGACGTACGCGCGGTTCAACCTCATCCACGGCCCGCTCTCCGACTTCTTCCTGGTGCTCACCGAGCGCCGTCAGCTCGGCGCCGGTGGCGGCGTGCTGGAGCGGGTCGCCACCGCGAAGGTCACGAAGCTGCTGACGTTCTGAAGCTGCTCCCGGCCCGAGGCTGGCGGGTTGCTCCTACGGAGTCGACGGCTGCTGCTGGACGGGCTGCTCGGAGGAGGCGGAGCCCCAACCGAAGGCAGGGCGGCCCAGGGAGAGGGTGCCCACGATCACGAGAGCAATCACGACGGTGGTGGCCACCGCGTACGGCATGAGCGTGCGCCGGTTCTGTCTGCGCGTGCGCATCACCGCCGGGACGAGGTGGCTCACCGCGGTGGCCAGCACCATGAGGACCACGTGCAAGCCTGCGTCGGCGTTGAAGTCGTAGCCCACCGTGATCATGACGATCCCCGAGAAGAGCGTCACGTCCATGAGCGAGCGGAACGTGATGGCGAGCCTCTTCATCGTCCGGTCGTGGGGCTGTTTCAGGGCCACGCCGCGGAGCGCGTAGACGATGACGGCCAGCCCCGCCAACAGGACGAGATAGCGTAGGGCGGAGTGGAGATACAGGAGCATCTGGGTCTCGGGGTGTCGGACGGGCGCGCGGACGGGCGCGCGGACGGGCGCGCGGACGGGCGCACAAGTCTAGAGCCGGGCCTCCCACCCGGGAAGGCGGGCCGGCATCTCATGCCGGGTTTGGGGCGCCCGGGTGCGAAAGGGGGCGGCCGCGCCGAGCGGCCGCCACCCTCCTTGGATCCTGGGAGACCGCGCCCTGCCGGCTCCCCGCCGGATTCCCCGGCGCGCGCCCCTCAGCGGCGAGCCGAGGCCTTCAACCGCTGGACCTCCGCCCTGGCTGCCTCCACCTGATTCCGCATCGTCTGCGTGGGGGGGTAGAGCGAGCCCGGACGCACCGCCGAACCATTCAGGGACGAGTACACGCTCGAGATCGTCCGGGAGACGGTCCGGATGCGGAACTCGGGGCTGTCGGAGGCGCCTGCAGGCCGGCCGTAGCCGCCTCCGGGCGTTACGCCCATCGCCTGCATGACCGCCGCGGCTTCGGCGCGCAGCGCCAGCAGGTCGAGGAGGAAGCGCTCCCTCGCCTGGTACTCGGCGACGGTGATGGGCATGTCGGGGTCGCCGCGGACGTCCACGGTGGTGGACGACTCCACCCCCCGGGCCACCAGCGTCACCGTGTAGCGCCCCGGCGACACGAAGGGGCCGCGCTCCGCGACGGGGCGCGCCAGCTCGGGGTGCTCGAAGCGCTCCCAGACGTCGTCGCTCCCGGGGAGGGGATGGCGCAGGTCCCAGTTCACCCGATGCGTGCCGGCCGCAGCCGGGACCGTCATCTGGCGAATCACCTTCCCCTCGGGGTTGGTGATGCGCAGGACGGCGTCGCCGCTCCCCGCCCCGAGGCGGTAGGTCACGTGCACGCCGTCGTCGGGGTTCTTACCCGAGAACTCGGCCTGGGCTCGGTAGGAGGTGTCCTTCTTGTAGCTCTTGATCGTCCCCGGTGCGATGGAGAAGAGATGAGCCGATCCGGAGGCGGAGGCCCACTCGGCCAGGGGCCGGGTGTCGTCGAGGATCCAGAATGCCCGGCCGTGGGTCGCGATGACCAGGTCCTTCTCCCGGGGGTGGATGATCAGGTCGTCGTACGCCGTCGTGGGGAGGTGGGGCATCTTCGCCCAGGTCGCGCCGGCGTCGGTGCTGGCGAAGAGCGCGTGCTCGGTGCCCAGGAAGAGCACGGCGGAGTTGTCCGGGTGCTCGAGGATCACGTTCACCGACCCCATGGCCGGGAGGCCGGCGTGGATGGGCCTCCACGTGGCGCCGAAGTCCTCGGTGCGGAACGCGTACGGGCGGAAGTCGCCGTCCCGGTGCGCGTCGAATGCGGCGTACGCCACACCCGGCCCCTGGGCGGACGCCTCCACGCGGCTGACGTAGGTACCGTCCGGGACGCCGCGCACGTTGCGCGACACCTCGGTCCACGTCTTCCCTCCATCCCGGGTGACCTGGACGTTGCCGTCATCGAAGCCCGCCCACAGGACCAGGGGATCGATGGGGGACTCGGCCAGCGTGGTGGCCTCGCCCCAGGTGGCCTCTCCGTCGTTGCGCGAGAGGGTGATGTTCTTGCCCAGGACCCCCATGAGCTCGACCTCGTCGCGGTCGATGCGGCGGCTCAGATCCTCGGTCCGCTCCCAGGACTCGCCGCGGTCACGGGAGATGAAGATGCGGTTTCCTCCCACGATGAAGACATCAGGGTCGTGCTGGGAGAGGAGGGAGGGCGACGTCCAGTCGAAGCGGTACGGCGGCTCGCCGTGCGGGGGCTCGGGGCTGATGTCCAGCATGTCGCCGGTGAAGGCATCGTAGCGGTGGTAACTCCCGTCGTTGGAGCTGCCGTACGTGTAACGCGCGTCCCGGGGATCGGCGTGCCAATACATGCCGTCGCCGAAGCCGTTCTGCATCCAGTCGTCGTTGAGGATCCCCTCCCAGCGCCGGGTCTCGGACGGCCCGAAGTAGGAGTGGTTGTCCTGGAGCCCGCCGTAGATCCAGTAGGGATCGCGCATGTCCACGCCCACGGCGTAGAACTGGGCGATGGGGAAGTTGTTCAACTTCCGGAAGCTCCGCCCGCCGTCATAGCTCTCGTGCAAGCCGGCGTCGCCGCCCATGTAGAGGTGCTCGGGGTCGTTGGGGTCGATCCAGAGCGCGTGGTGGTCGGCGTGCACGCCCACGTCGTACGTCGGCGGTACCGCGATCTGGGTGAACGTCCTGCCCCCGTCGTTGCTCACGTGCGACTGGGTCGCCAGGGCATAGACCCGGTTCTCGTTGGTCGGGTCGATGAAGATGTGGGAGTAGTACATCGGGCGCCCGTCGAGGGGGTTCACCCGCTCCCAGGTAGCACCGCCGTCGGCGGTGCGGTACGTGCCCTGGGCGTCCCGGTCGGCGTGCTCGATGAGCGCGTTCAGCACCTTGGGGTTGGACCTGGAGATGGCCAGGCCGATGCGCCCTTTGTCCCCCGCGGGGATGCCGTTGGTGAGCTTGGTCCAGGTGGTGCCGCCGTCGGTGGTCTTGTGGATTCCGCTCCCGGGGCCGCCGCCGTTGAACCCCCACGCCCGCCTCAGGCGCTGGTACGTGGCGGCGTAGAGGATGTCAGGGTTCGAAGGATCCATGACCAGGTCCACCGCGCCGGTGTGCTCGTCCACGAAAAGCACCTTCTCCCAGCTCCGTCCGCCGTCACGGGTGCGGTACACGCCCCGGTCGGGCGAGGGCGCCCAGAGGTTGCCCAGCGCCGCCACGTACGCCACGTCGGGGTTGGTGGGATGGACCTGCACCTCTCCGATGTGGCGCGTCTCGGCCAGCCCGAGGTGACGCCACGACTCGCCCCCGTCGTCGGAGCGGTAGACTCCGTTGCCCCACGACGTGGACTGGCGGTTGTTCTGCTCCCCGGTCCCGGCGTAGATGATGTCGGGGTTGGAGGGGGCCAGCGCCACGTCGCCGAACGTGCTCACCGCCATGGTATCGAACACGTTCACCCACGTGTGCGCCCGGTTGGTGCTCTTCCAAAGGCCGCCGGAGGAGGCGGCCACGTAGAGGATGGAGGGGTTCGAGGGGAGTGCCTCGATGTCGTGGACCCGGCCCCCCGTGACCGCCGGGCCTATGGAGCGGGGGCGCAGCGACGCCATGTCCTCGGTGCGGATGGCGCCCTGGGCGGCGAGGGCGGAGGGCGTCAGGAGGACGACCGTGGCCAGGGACGCGAGAAAGGTCCTGGGAGTGAATGGCATGATCATGATCGTTCGTCGGAAGGGGGAATGGGTTGGACGGCGTCCGCGGCCGGGGGCGCCGATGCCGAGCGCCGGCTAAGCGCTTCCTGGGCGATGCGGATCACCTCTTCGTCCATGTTCTCGGCCCTGATCATCCAGCCGAGGTAGTCGGGATCGCTGGCGGCGACCTCGTCCAGAGAGCGGCCTTCGTGCTTGCCCTTGCGGAAGACGCGGGCGTCCGCCGGGCCGCCGAACCAGCGGTCCACTTCCCGCCGCTCCGGATAGTGCTCCTCGCAGTAGGCGTGAAGCCCGTCCAGATCCCGCGGGAGGTGGGAGTAACGCTCCAGCTGGGCGCTGAGTACCGCCGCGGACGTGCGGATGTCGCCCAGGGCGGTGTGGGCCTCGTCGTGGACGCGGCCCAGGTAGAAGCGGGCCGCCGCGGAGAGGTCCCGGGGCTCCTCGTGGTGGAAGATGTTCTGCATGTCCACGACCCGGCGCCCCTCCATCTCGAGGCGCAGGCCGCAGCGCGCGAACTCGGCGGCGAGCATCACGATGTCGAAGCGCCGGACGTTGAACCCAGCCAGGTGGCATCCCTCCAGGTGCTCGAGGAGCGCCTTGGCCCGGGCGCAGAAGGGCGCCTCGCCGGCCACGTCGGCGTCGGTGATGCCGTGCACCGCCGTCGCGTCCGGGGGGATGGGGATCCCGGGATTGAAGCGGCGCACCTTCTCCAGGACGTCGCCCTGGGGGGTGACCTTGATGAGGGCGAGCTCGATGATGCGGTCGTTCTTCAGGCTCAGGCCGGTGGTCTCGATGTCGAAGAAGACCAGCGGGCGATCCAGTTCGAAGGGGAGCTTCATGCCTTCAGGCCTGTGCGGAGCGGAGGGAGGGGGCCCGGAGGGCGCCCCGGCGAAGGGAAAACCTACCCGCTCGCGCCCGTCGGCGCACCGTCAGCCCGCCTTTCCCGGGGGGGTCGAGGCCCGGCGGAAGAGGGGGATGAGGGACATGAGGGCCCAGCTCGCCTCGAGGATGATGAAGCCGGCGCGACGGTCGACCACGGCCACCCAGGTGAGAAGGGCGGCCCCCACGAAATTGATCAGGCTGTACGACACGTCGGTGGGCCGGAGCTTCCCTGCGTTGAGGAGGCCGAAAGCCCCGAGGACGAGCGCGGCGCCGAGAAGGGAGAGGGCCTGGTAGAGCACGGGAGCCTCGGGGTGTGGCGAGTTTACAGGGAGTGGTGGCGAAGGTAGCGTGCCCCGAGCCCGTGGGTGAAGACACGAGGAGGCCGGATGACAGAATCCATGCGTGCGGTGGTGATCCGTGAGCCCGGCGGCCCCGAGGTCCTGGAGCTCCGGGAGGTTCCCATACCCCTGACGGCCCCCGGCGAGATCCGGGTGCGTGTCGCAACGTCGGGCGTGAACCGGGCCGACCTGCTCCAGCGCCGGGGAGGGCATCCCGCGCCTCCCGGGTGCCCCCAGGACATCCCCGGGATGGAGTTCGCGGGGACGGTGGACCAGGTCGGGGAGGGCGTCACCCGCTGGCGTCCCGGGGATCGGGTCATGGGGATCATCGGAGGGGGGGGATACGCCGAGCTCGTCGTGACTCGTGAGGACGCCGCGGTGCGCGTCCCGGCGGCGATGGGCGCCGAGGAGGCCGGAGCCATCCCCGAGGTCTTCATGACCGCGTTCGACGCGGTGGTGCTCCAGGAGGGGCTCCAGGCCGGCGAGACGCTCCTCGTGCATGCGGTGGGGAGCGGTGTGGGTACGGCCGGACTCCAACTCGGGCGGGCTTTCGGCGCTCGGGTGGTGGGGACGTCGCGCTCCCCCGACAAGCTGCGGAAGGCCGAGGGCCTGCGACTGGATCACCCGGTCCTGGGCGACGGGAGGTGGCCCGAGCGCGTCCTGGAGATCACCGGGGGGGACGGGGCGGACGTGATCCTCGACCTGGTGGGCGGGCCCTACCTGGCCGGGAACCAGAAGGTGCTGGCGACCGGCGGGCGCCACATCGTGGTGGGCGTCACCGGCGGTCCGAGGACCGAGGTGGACCTGCGTGCTCTCATGACCCGGCGCGCCCACATCCGCGGCACCGTGCTCCGGGTTCGGCCGGTGGAGGAGAAGATCGCGCTGATGGAGGCCTTCGAGCGCCGGGCGCTGGCCCTCTTCGACACGGGGGTGCTCAGACCCGTGGTGGATCGGGTGCTGCCGGCGGAGGATGCCGCCGAGGCTCATCGGCTCCTGGAGGCCAACGCGACGTTCGGGAAGGTGCTGCTGCGGTGGTAACGCGAGGGTGATCGTGGTCGGACGGGCCGGGCGGGAGCGCGCGCGCCCTTCGAAAGACGCTCGCCCCGTTTGACCACGTGATCGCCTGACCGCCGTCGCTCAAGGGGCTCGCTTGGGCGGCGCCGGGTCGTCCGCGGGGCACCGCGCGCCAGAGGCGCGTGGTCGCGCCGACACTTTCTCCGGGGGCGCGCGCCCCCGCCCGGCCCGGCGGGCAAGATTGGCGCGGGCTTTGGAGCACACTCGCCCGGTTCGGCCGGGTGATCGTCCGACCTGTTCTGCTTGAGAGGCTCGCTTGACGGCGCCGGGGCTGGCGCGCGGCCCGCACTCCAGCATCTTTTCCGGGCTGCCGTGAACCCTGAAGGAGATCGTCCCGTGATCCGCTCGTCGCTGCTGGTTGCCGCGCTCGTCGCCTCGCCTCTCGCCATCTCGCCCCTCGCCCTCTCAGCCCAGGACGTGCCGCCGGCGGTGGACCTCAGGGTCCAGGAGATCGCCGGGGCGCCCTCGGCGGCGCGCATCGAGGCCGATGTCCGCACGTTGGCCGGGTTCGGGACCCGGAACACCTTCTCCGACACGCTCTCCCAGACCCGGGGGATCGGCGCCGCGCGGCGGTGGATCAAGGCCGAGATGGAGCGCATCTCCCAGGCCTGCGGCGGCTGCATGGAGGTCTTCTACACGGAGGCTGTCCAGGAGGGAGGAAGGCTCCCCCGCCCGGTGAACGTGGTGAACGTGGTGGGCGTCATCCGCGGCACGGGGTACCCGGACCGCTACGTGATCATGAGCGGCGATATCGATTCGAGGGCCACCGGCAACTACGACGCCGAGGTGGATGCGCCGGGGGCCAACGACAACGCGTCGGGGATGGCCGGCGTGCTGGAAGTGGCCCGCATCCTCACGAAGCACCGCTTCCCCACGTCGGTGATGCTGGTGGGCCTTTCCGGCGAGGAGCAAGGGCTCTGGGGCGGCCAGCAGCTGGCGAAGATGGCGAAGGAGAAGGGGTGGGACCTGGCCGCCGTTCTGAACAACGACATGATCGGAAACATCCAGGGGATCGACGGGGTGATCGACAACTCCACCTTCCGCGTGTTCTCCGAGCCGTTCCCCACCACCGTCGAGGAGTCGGTGCTCCGGGGCTACCGCACCACCGGCGGCGAGGTGGACGGGCCTTCCCGCCAGCTCGCGCGCTATGTGGACCGGATTACCTCCACGTACTTCAGCAGCCTGGACGCCAAGATGATCTACCGCCTGGACCGTTTCGGGCGGGGCGGGCACCACCGCCCCTTCAACGACGCGGGCTTCCCGGCCGTGCGGATCATGGAAACCCACGAGAACTACAATCGCCAGCACCAGGACATCCGCACCGAAAACGGCATTGAGTATGGCGACGTCGTCGAGGGCGTGGACTTCGACTACGCGGCGCGCATCACCGCGGTGAACGCGGCCGTACTGGCGTCCATGGCGTGGGCACCGCCGTCGCCGAAGAACGTCCGGATCGGTGGGGCGGGGCGGCCGTCGGCCGTTCTGGCCTGGGACCCGGTGGTGGATCCGAACCTGGCGGGCTACAAGGTCTACTGGCGCGACACGACGGCCCCCCAATGGGAGCACAGCCGCTTCGTGGGGAACGTGACCGAGCACACGTTCCAGAACGTGATCATCGACAACTGGCTCTTCGGGGTGGCGGCGGTGGGGAAGGACGGGAACGAGAGCGTGGTGGTGTTTCCCACGGCGCAGATCGCTCGCAGGTAGGTCGGGCTGGGCCGGGGGGGCGCGCTCCCTTCGAAAGACGCTCGCCCCGGTTGGGGGAGGGTCGTCCGACCGTTCGTGCTCAGGGGGCTCGCTTGGGCGGCGCCGGGTCGTCCGGGGGGCACCGCGCGCCAGAGGCGCGTGGTCGCGCCGACACTTTCTGCGGGCGCGCGCCGCCCCCCGGGCCCAGCCCGGTCTGCCTGCGGGGGTGCGGGGCTTTCCGTGGCTCTGTGACTGGTCAACCGTTCTTCGAGGCCGATGCGTACGGCCCCTTGCCTCGCGTGTAGGCCACGAGAACGCCGTTGGCCGTGTCAGCGCCGATGCCTTAGAGCGTAGAGGCGTGGATCGGAGGAAGGAACTCGAGGCTCTCGACGTCCGACGACGCCGTGCGCAACAGGAAGTCGGGGTCGTCGGGAGTACGCCGTTAGATGGAGCCGCCCCCCAACGGGCTTCACAGCTCGCTCCGGGAGCGAACAGGGGATAGGGTGATCGGCCGAGTCGAGAGCGCCGACACGGATAGAAGGTAGTCCGGGGCAGCTAGGCCCCGAC
>Ga0315541_1002268_pt1 | contig 16339 bp, 16 predicted proteins | sample SalMarSW160190MG_FD_203095 | JGI IMG/M metagenome (GOLD analysis project Ga0315541, IMG submission 203095) | Salt marsh sediment microbial communities from the Plum Island Ecosystem LTER, Massachusetts, United States - Salt Marsh Sediment SW1601-190 ...
TTCATATCCTCTCTCTATTTAGTACGGAGTGGGTTGGGGCAAAACTTCTTATTCTAAAACCAAACCAGTTTTTCCCTGAACATAAACATCCCCCTTTGGAAAAAGAAAAATTTCCCGGTAAAACTGAGGTTATTAGGGGTCATTGGGGAGAATTTTATTTAGTAGTTCCCGGAAGTATAACCTATAATCCAAAATCAAATCCCCCCTTACATAGAAAAAAATATATTGATATCTGGCATGAAATTGTTATACGTCCTGGTGATCAGTATATAATTTCACCGAATACCTGGCACTGGTTTCAAGCTGGTCCGGAAGGGGCAATTGTTTGGAGTATTTCCTCAAAATTAACTGATGCTGAAGATAAATTTAAAGATCCTCAAGTTAAGCGTAAAACAGTTATTGTAGATGATTACTCAGATTAAATAAGAAGATTACACAGATTTAAATAAATAAAGTGTGGAAATTTATCTATACGTTCGGTGTAATCTAATGTAACATGAGTAATCATTTATTTATAAAAGAATTATTAATAATGTGATTCTTTTTATTTTTAATCATAAAATAGGATTAAAATAAATGAATGAAAAAAGTTTAAATTGGAATGATTTTGTTAAAAAACTTTCTCCTGCTATTCCCGAAAATAAAATAAATAAGGAATGGTTAAGTGCAGTAGACAGAATAAAGAGAAAGATTATTGTTTTAGATGATGACCCCACCGGAATACAGACAGTACACTCTATCCCAGTTTATACTTCCTGGGATTTATCGACTTTAAGACAGATAATGAAAGATAAGTATAAGGTAATATATATTCTTACTAATTCTCGAGCTTTAACTTCTGTTAAAACCCAAAGACTCCATAAACAATTAGTAAGGGACTTAAAACTGGTTGCTTTAGAGGAGGGAAAAAAGTTTTTACTTATTTCTCGGAGTGATTCTACCCTTAGGGGTCACTATCCACTTGAAAATAAAACAATTTACAATGAATTAACAAAGGAAGAAAAAATAGATGGAGAGATAATTATTCCTTTCTTTTTAGAAGGGGGAAGATTTACCTTTAATGATATTCATTATGTTAAAGAACAGGACATATTGGTGCCAATAGGTCAGACAGAATTTGCTCGGGATAGTGTCTTTGGATATAAGTCTTCAAATCTGAAGGAATGGATAGAAGAAAAGACTGCTGGACAATATCCTGCAGACCAGGTCATTAGTATTTCATTAGAAATGTTAAGGGAAAAAGATATAAAGGGAATATTACATAAATTATTGAAAATTAAGAACTTTAATAAAGTAATTGTAAATGCTGTAGAATATACTGATCTAAAAGTATTTTTAGTAGCTTTATCTGAAAGTATAAACAGAGGTAAAAATTTTCTTTTTCGTACTGCGGCTTCCTTTGTGCAGGTAATTGGCGGGATTAATCCAAAGCCTCTTTTAACTAAAGAAACTTTATATCCAAAAGGGAAGCCATCCGCTCCAGGTTTAATTATTATTGGCTCTTATGTACAAAAAACTACACGACAAATGAAAAAGTTAGCCGAACTTCCTAATCTAATTTGGGTAGAGTGGGATGTTAGTCAGACAAAAACCCAAAAGTGTTTAAAGGAAGAATTCGATAGAGTGATATCTGAAGTTAATAAAGGATTTAATTTCGAAAAGGATGTTTGTATTTACACTTCACGGGAGTATTATAGAAACGATTCCCAAAATGTGGACAGTGATAAAAATCTTATTTCTTCTTCTCGTATTTCAGAAGGATTGGTTAAAGTGGTTAAAGCTCTTAAAATAAGACCAAGTTTTTTTCTTGCAAAGGGTGGAATTACCTCCAGTGACATTGGAGTAAAAGGTCTTAATGTAAAAAGAGCAATGGTAATGGGGCAAATTCAACCAGGAATTCCTGTGTGGGAATTAGGTTCCGAAAGTCGTTTCCCTGGTTTACCTTACATTATTTTTCCGGGAAATGTTGGTACAGATGATACTTTAAAAAAAGTTGTAGAAATATTGAGAAAATAAAAAAACAGTAGATATTCTTTCGAAATTTTTAGCAATTTAAAATTTAAAGATACCTCTTTATTTAACCTTAAAATAAAGGAATTTATAAAGTATGAAAAAATATTCTTTAGGGAAAACAGGAATCAAAGTAACTGAGTTATGCTTTGGTGCGTTACCTATAGGGCCTTTGCAGGCAAATATATCTGTGGAAAAGGGGGCAAAACTTATTCGTGCCGCCTTGGAGAGGGGCATTAATTTCGTTGATACGGCAGAAGTTTATAAAACTTATCCCCATATTAAAAAAGCTCTGGAAGGCTATAACGATGAAGTAATTATTGCTACAAAATCTAATGTTAAAACATATGGAGAAATGGAAAAAAGTATCAAAGATGCCTTGAAATCTCTGAATCGTACTTACATAGATATTTTTCATTTACATGCAGCCAGGGTTACTCCCTCAGTTTTTGAAGAAAGGGCGGGGGCATTTCAATGTTTGAAAGACTATAAAGAAAAAGGAATTATACGGGCAATCGGAATTTCCACTCATGTAGTAGAGGTAGTTAAGCGGGCAGCAGAAATTGAAGAGATCGATATTATATTTCCGATTATCAATAAACTTGGGTTGGGAATTATTGATGGTAATGCTTCTGATATGATTAAAGCTATCTCTCAGGCTAGTAAGGCGGAAAAAGGTTTATATGCCATGAAAGCATTGGCAGGAGGAAGATTGATTGGTGAATTGGAAGCATCAATTAATTATGTCAGAGATATTAAAGGTATTAGCTTAGTTGCCGTTGGAATGATTAGTGAGGATGAACTGGAACTGAATATAAAGATATTCAATAATGAAGAAATTTCTCAAGAGTTATTTTATAAAAAAATTAAACCTACAAAAAAATTGTTTATTTCCTCCTTTTGCAAAGGTTGCGGCACCTGTGTTAAGGCTTGTCCTAATAATGCCTTATCTTTAAAAAATGGAAAGGCAGTGGTTGATCATAAATTATGCATTTTATGCGGGTATTGTAATCCAGTATGTCCTGAATTTGCTATTAGATTAATTTAATAAGTACTCCCAATTTACCCTGCCAATATTTAATTTTTCAATTCTTGTAGGGGGCGTATCGCCATACGTCCCTACTAATGATTATAAACCAAAAACTTTTTCCCCACTCCGCATCTCGCACCTTGACTCCCATATCTTGCAACTGTAAACTGGTAACTGACAACTTATTTTTATTATTTTTATAAAAAAGAAGGATTTTTAATAGTTTTGTAGAATATAATTATAAATGATGAGGATACTAAAATGATAAAAAATAGCAAAATAGTACAAAAGTTTGAAGAAGAACTGATAAAAAAAGAGAAAGTAAATTTAACAAAAAACTTTCAGATAATGGATGCAATGTATAAAGAAGCACGAGCTTTAGGGGTAATTCCCATGAAAGATCCTCTTGATGGATGGGGTATTGATGCAAAGATCGCTCTGGTGGTGAACTATGTTCAAAAAACTTCTCAAAAAAATAGCCAATGAATTAAATGCTCATAATATTCCTTATATGGTTATAGGGGGACAGGCGGTTCTTATTTATGGAGAACCAAGATTAACTAAGGATATTGATATCACTTTGGGCGTGGGAGTTAGCAAGCTAAATGAAATTAATAGTATTGTTAAGAAGCTTATTTTAAAAATTCTTGTTGATGAAAATTTTGTCCAAAATACTATGGTATTACTGGTAATTGATGAAAAAACAGGCATCCGTGTTGATTTTATATTTTCTTTTTCACTATACGAAAAACAAGCGATTAAAAGAGCAACTGATATAAAATTCGGTAACACTATAGTTAAGTTTGCTTCTCTTGAAGACCTGGTTATTCATAAGATAATTGCTGGAAGGGCAATAGATATTGAAGATGTAAGGTCAATTATTTTAAAAAATCCAGATTATGATGCCGAATATATTAAAAGATGGCTGCAAGAGTTTGACAAATCGTTAAATGAAAAATTTTTAAAAGTATTTCAGAGGATAGTTAAAGAGATTAGATAGAATCGCTGAAAGAAAAACTATACAATCTCCTAATGTACTGATAAGAGTGATTAAATTAAAAATAAGTAAAGGTAAAAAAATCTGTCCCCCCTTTTTTTCTCTCCATTTAATTCTTTAAAAAATATTTCAAAAAATATTGTTAGAGAAACAAAAAAAGCAATTTCTTCTTGACATAAATCATTTTATATTATAAAATAATTTCAAGGATTGCAAATTATTTCATATTTAGGGAGAAATATCACATAATGAAAAGAAATACTTCTTTAGTTACTGAGATATGTAGAATGTATTATCTGGATAATTTAAGTCAGGATAAGATATCATCTGGTTTAAGAATATCTAAATCAGCTGTATCTCGTTTACTAAAAGAAGGAAGAGAAAAGGGGATAGTAACCTTTCACATTAAGGATTATGAAGATCGCTTAAGTTCTTTAGAAGATAAACTTGAACAATATTTTAAATTAAAAGAGGCAGTTGTAGTTTCTGATGAAGGAATAAATTCTGAAGAGGCTATAAAAAAGAAAGTAGCAAAAGCAGCAGCTTTACTTCTACAAAGGAGAGTTCGGGAAAATGACACTATTGCCGTTTCATGGGGGACTACTTTAGCTGAAGTATCAAGATCATTAAATCCTTCAATCCGTTTAAATGTAGATATCGTTCCTCTTTTAGGAGGAATTGATATAAGAGGAAGAGATATCCATTCCAATGAGATAGCAAGGCAGGTAAGTGAAGCCTTTAAGGGGAAATATTACGTATTAAATGCTCCGGTATTTGTTAGTAATTTTCGGACAAAAGAAACATTTGAGAAAGAAAAAAGCATTAAAGCAGTTATTGATAAAGCTAAATCAGCTGATATAGCAGTAGTGGGTGTAGGTAGTCCCAAACAAAGCTCTACAATGATAAAACGAGGATATTTTTCTATTAAAGAATTTACTAAACTGACTGATAAGGGAGTAGTTGGAGATATCTGTACTAACTTCTATGATATCCAGGGAAATATTATTAAATTTTCCTTACATAATAAAATGATAGGTTTAGGATTAAAAGAATTGAAGCACATACCCATTGTGATAGGTGTGTCATGTGGTGAAAATAAAAAGGAAGCTATTTTAGGTGCGTTACGTGGTGGTTATGTAAATATAATTGTTACTAATAAAAAGGCAGCGGAATACCTAATAAAAAATAAATAATTAAGATTAGTTTAGTACATATTTAAAAAAGTAATAAATAAAAATTTAACAAAGGATTATATGTCTAATATAAATAATTTAACAAAAAAAGAAATATTATTAGAAAAGGTTTATCGATTGGCTTTTGATTTTGAGAAAGAAAAACATTACTGCTCACAGTGTACTGTTGCTGCTCTTCAAGAAGTTTTTCAGATAAAAAGTGAGGAACTTTTTTCAACTTCTTTCGCTCTCGGAGGAGGATTAGCCAATACTTGTGAGGGGACATGTGGAGCTCTTGCCGGAGGGGCAATGATAATAAGTTATTTTTACGGACGCCGACGTGAAGAATTTTTTAAAGGCATTTCGAATAAAAAAGCAAATTATTTAACTAAAGAACTTTACGATAGATTTGTTCAAGAATATGGAAGCTGTCTATGTAAAGATGTACAAAAGAAAATATTTGGACGTTCTTTTAATTTTTGGGATGAAAAAGAGAAAGAATTATTCGAAAAATCTGGTGGACATATAGATAAATGTCCGTCAGTAGTGGCTAAAGGGGCTAAATGGACTGCAGAAATCATCTGGGATGAACTACAAAAATAAGATTATAAATTTCAAATTATTTTAGGAGATTAACATTTCTATATAAGGGAGCGAGGGAATGACAATAAGCAAAGAAGAAAAAATAAAGATGTTTGAAAGCATGCTTAGAATTCGTGAATTTGAAGATATGGTTAAACAAATATACCGGGATGGAAAATTGAATGGACATCTACATACCTGTCACGGAGAAGAGGCAATTGCTGTTGGTGCCATAGAGGCTCTTTCCGAAAAAGATATTATCTTTTCTAACCATCGAGGGCATGGTCATTATTTAGCCCGAGGAACTTCTCCTAAGAACATTATAGCTGAGTGCTATGGTAAAGTTACCGGGACCAATAAAGGAAGAAGTGGCAGCATGTATCTTGTTGATACGAAAAGAGGAATGCCTGTAGCAAGTGGAATTGTTGGAGGGAATATTTGTGTAGCTACTGGTTCAGCTTTAGCAAGTTTGATTAAACAAGATAATATAGTAACTTTAAGTATTTTCGGAGACGGGGCAACTAATATAGGATTCTTTCACGAAGCATTAAATATGGCTGCGTTGTGGCATTTACCTATTGTTTATTTATGTGAAAATAATCAATATGGCGAAGGGACTAAAAGAGAACAACACCAAAAAATAAAAAAAATATCCGATAGGGCTATTGCTTATGCCATGTCAGGGTTAACTGTTGATGGAACAGATGTAATTAAAGTCTATGAAACAGTTAAACAAGCAGTAGAAAAAGCACGTAGTGGAGGTGGTCCTACTTTAGTGGAATGCGTAGCTTATCGGTTAAGTGGACATTCAGCAGGGGATTTAGGTATTTACAGACCAAGAGGAGAAAAGGAAGAATGGGAAAAGATTTACGATCCCATCAAAAAATATAAAAAACAACTTCTTAAAGAAGGAATGTTAACTCTTCAGGAAACAGAAAAAATAGAAGAGGAAATACAAAAAGAGATAGAAGAAGCAGTAAGGTTTGCCGTTGAGAGTGAAATGCCACTTGCTGAGACAGTTGGCAAGTATGTGTATCAGGAGGACGAAAATAATGAGTGAAATGATGTATATTGAAGCCCTAAGGACTGCTTTAAGAGAAGAGATGCGTAGAGATAAGAGTGTTTTTATTATGGGAGAAGACATAACCAGATATGGATTTGGTGTTAATAGAGGATTACTAGAGGAATTTGGTCCAGAAAGAGTAAGAAATACTCCTATTTCTGAAGCAGCGATTATCGGATCAGCAGTAGGAGCTGCTCTGCGGGGCATGAGGCCAGTAGTAGAAATAATGTTTGTGGATTTTATTATGATCGGAATGGATCAAATTGTTAATCAAGCTGCCAAAATGAGTTACTTATCTAATGGTGAATTGTCTGTTCCTATGGTTATTCGAACACCTGAAGGAACAGAATGGTTTGGTGGAGGAGCACAGCACTCTCAAACTCTTCATTCTATGTTTTTGAATATTCCCGGATTAAAATTAGTTATTCCTTCTGATCCTTATGATACTAAAGGCCTTCTTAAAAGTGCTATCCGAGATGATAATCCGGTGATTTTTTTTGAACATAAAGAACTTTATACCCAAAAAGGAGAAGTTCCGGAAGAGGAATATACTATTCCTCTCGGTAAAGCAACAATTAAGAGACAAGGAAAAGATATTACTTTAGTTGCTACTTCCTGGATGGTTAAACATAGCTTAGAAGTTGCTGAAGATTTAAAAGGGAAAATAAGTATAGAAGTAATTGATCCTCGCACCTTAGTTCCATTAGATAAAGAAACCATTATTAATTCCGTTAAAAAAACCGGGAGGTTGTTAGTTGTTGATGAATCTCCGGTAAGCGGCGGGGTACAAGGAGAAATAATTTCTGTGGTTATGCAAGAAGCTTTTTGGAATATGGAATTCCCTCCCAGGAGGATAGGCTCCTTAAATACCCCAATTCCTTTTAGCAGCACCTTGGAAAAAGAAGTTATTCCTACCAAGGAAAAGATTAGAGAAGAAATTCTGTCCATATTTTCCGATTAAAAGAAAGGAAAAAAAATAGAATATGTGGAAGATCCAGATTCCTAAAACAGAATCAAAAGTTGAAGAAGCCACTCTTTTTAAATGGCATAAAAAAGAAGGGGATAGGGTTATTAAAGGAGAACTTATTGCTGAAATAGAAACATTTAAGGCGGTAGTAGAAATAAATTCTCCCGAAGCCGGTATTATTTATAAAATATTTGTTAAAGAAGAAGAAACAGTGCCGGTAAATACAGTTATAGCGGTTTTAATTGAAGAAGGAGAAGAAATTTCTCCTGAAGACATAAAACCTTTTTTGCGAAATCAAAAAAAAGACAGTAATGCTGTAAAAAAAGAAAAGAAATATTCTCCTCAAAGAGATTCAACGCAAGGAATTGATGTTAAAAATGAAAAGATAAAGGTAGCACCCATTGCCCGCAAATTAGCTTTAGAAAATGGAATAGATTTGTCCTTAATAAATGGTACCGGACCAGGAGGAGCTATTAGCAGAAAAGATGTAGAAAGATTTCTTTCCAAAAAAAGAGGATACAAAAATTCCACTATTAAAAAAGTTTATCAATTAACTAAAGTGCAAAAGCTAAGTGCCGAAAGGCTTACTGATAGTTATAAAAATATTCCTCAATTTACCCTTTGCAGGAAGATTGGTATTGGTTCACTTATCAAAAAAAGAAAACAGTTAAATACTCAATTCAATCAACATCTTTCTTTAATTGATTTCGTTATTGAAGCCCTCATTCCTACCTTTAAGAAGTTCCCCGAATTTAATGCAATTATCGATCAAGAAGGGTATAATTTTATCAAAGAGATTAATATCAATTTAGCTGTAGCGACAGAGAGAGGATTGATGGTTCCGGTACTTAAAGATTTAGAAGGAAAAGATATCTCTGAGATAGCAGAGTTAAGAAGAGAGATTACCGGTAAAGCCTTAGAAGGAAAATTGCAACCTGAAGACTTTGAGCAAGGGACATTTACAATTACTAATTTAGGTTTACAAGGCATAGAATATTTTACACCTATTATAAACCCTCCACAGGTTGCTATCCTTGGTATAGGTAAGTCAGAAGGGACATCTCTTCCGATAAGTATTTCGATGGATCACAGGATAATAGACGGATCTAAGGGGGCTGATTTTCTAGAATTTTTATCCAATCAATTAGCTATTGATGCAGAAGGAGGTGATTAAATAAATTGATTGAAACTTTTGTCTATAAGGAGAGAATATTAAAATGAAAAAAAATGGAGGTTTATTATGAAGAAATTAATTATTTTAGGTTTACTCATCTTAGGTATACTATCTTTAGGATTATTTGCTTCAGCTTCTGAGGGTGTGACGGAAATAGCTCTTATTGTTAAATCAGTAAATTCTGAGTTTTGGCAATCAATGCTTGATGGAGGGGAACAATATGACAAAGAAAATGAAAATGTTAATGTTACCCCTTACGGCCCAGAATCTGAAACAGACATAGAAGGAGCTATTACAATTTTGGAGAATGTTGTAACTAGCGCTCCTGACGCAATAGTAGTTGCATCACAGTCAGGAGAGGGCGCTATACCGGCTGTAAAGGATGCCATGAGTCAAGGGATCCCCGTGATAACCACTGATACTATTATCCCGACTGAGGTAATAAGTCACTTAGCAACAAATAATGTTGCCGGAGGAAAAACTGCTGCGGATGCAATGGTTAAGGCCCTTGAAGAGAATGGTATTGAAAAATCAGGAATTGTAGTTATTATGCATGTGGTGGTTTGCGATACGGATACACAGAGAGGTGAAGGTTTTCATAAGCGTATGACTGAAATTGCTCCGAATATTAAAATAGTACATTCTCGTTATACTGATGATGAAGTAGCCCAGGCAATGACAGCTACAGAAGACTATATTACTACCTATGATGATCTTATCGGGATATTCGGAATTGATTACAATATTGGAGAGGGAATAGCTTTGGCTATAGAACAAGCAGGCCTTCAGAATTCTGTTATGGTAGTGGCTTTTGACGATTCACAGGCTGAAATCGAAGCATTGAAAAAAGGCGTTATTAAAGCTCTAATTGTTCAAGATCCTTACATGATGGGATATAAAGGGTGTGAATTCGCAGTTCGTGCTTTAAAAGGCGAAGAAATACCTAAACATGTAGACACTGGTGTTAAAGTACTGAAGAAGGAAGATGTAGAGAAATAAAATATAGGTTATAATAGTGTGTAAAAAATGTTGTAGCATTATTATATCCAATAGGTTTACGGGCAATATTATTAATGAATATTGCCCGTAAAAAAAATTGGGGTTGTTTAATATACATAGTCAGTATACTATAGGAAATTAATTATAACCAAATGGAGATGTATGATTATTGAGTTAAAAATAATAGTCATTTAATTTTTATAGTATTACCTATTATTAATAGGAGTGAGATAAAAGTAACCTATGAAAAATTTTGTTAACCCTAGTATTTCCCCTAACAAAGCTGGAGGAACCAAATGGTTTCAGCGCGTAAAGAAATAATTAGAATGGAAAGAATTTCCAAACAATTCCCTGGTGTAACAGCACTCGATGGAGTAGATTTTCAAATTTATAAAGGACAAATTCATGGCATTGTAGGTGAGAATGGTGCAGGTAAGTCCACATTAATTAAAATACTTACTGGCGCTCTTCAACCTAATAGCGGAAATATCTTTGTTGATGGTAAAAAAGTGATTATTAGTAATCCAATCATTGCTCAGAATCTTCAAATTGGTGCAGTCTATCAAGATTTGACTGTTGCAAAAGATTTAACTGTAGCTGAGAATTTTTTTCTTGGACAGATTCCCAAGAACCGTTTTGGGTTTATTGATTGGAAAAAAATGGTCCAAAAAACGGCTGCGGTTTTAAGGGAGTTGAATATTGAAGTTGATCCTAATATGATTCTTGAAAAACTTACTGCAGCTCAGAAAGAAATGGTACTAATTGCAAAGCAATATTTTAAGCAGTACAGGGTAGTTATATTTGATGAACCTACTGCACTTTTGACCAGTAAAGATACAGAAGAGTTATTTCGAATAATAAAAAAATTGAAAAAAGAAGGTGTCGGTATTATTTATATATCACACCGTATTGAAGAGGTTTTTGAGATTTGTGATACAGTAACGGTGCTGCGCGATGGTAAGAGAATTACGTGTATTCCTATTAACGAAACTGATATAGATGGTCTTATTTCGAGAATGGTTGGTCGAAATATTGATGATATGTACTCCATAACTCATCAACATTTAAATAAAGAAGTACTCAGGGTTGAGAATTTATCAAAAACCGGGGTATTCAAAAATATTAATTTCACCGTTAATCATGGTGAGATTTTTGGGCTTTTTGGACTGGTAAATTCTGGAACAACAAAAATAGCAAGGGCTATATATGGAGCTGATCGGTTTGATCAAGGTAGTATATATGTCGATTCTAAAAATATCAGAATAACTTCCCCGTCTATAGCAGTTGCTAATGGCATTGGTTTTCTCCCGGAGGACAAAAAAACTGAAGGGCTGGCCGTAAAATTATCTGTTAGACATAATGTCAATTTAAGCTCTTATTCAAATATATCAAGAATGGGTTTTGTAAACGGAAAACTTGAAAATCAAAACACCCGACAGCAGATTAAATCTTTGCGAATTAGAACACCAAGTGCAGAGCAAATAGTAATAAATTTAAGTGGCGGGAACCAGCAGAAAGTAGTACTTGCGAAGTGGCTGGTAAACCAGTGTAAAATTTTTATATTTGAGGAACCCACTGCAGGCATTGATGTTGGAGCAAAAGAAGAAATATATAAAATTTTGGAGTTACTGATTAAAAAAGGGAGTGCTATTGTCATGATTTCTTCCTACTTACCTGAGCTAATGGGTATAGCTGACCGGATTACAGTAGTTTACGAGGGAACACAGATGGGGACTCTATCAAGGAATGAATTCGATGAGAAAAGGCTTCTCCAGCTTGCTTCTGGTGTAATATAAAGGGGGATAAAATAGATGATTAGAGGTAAAATTAAGAAAAAAGCAACCCGATTCCACGAAATGAATATATTTTTAGTATTAATCGTTTTAATTATTTCTTTGGCATTAATAAATAATAGATTTTTGAGCTTTGGGAATATTACTAATCTTTTAAGATCGACATCAATGATTGGAGTAGTAGCAATTGGTATGACATTTGTTATTATTTCCGGTGGTATTGATCTTTCTGTGGGATCAGTTTTGGCCTTGAGCAGCGTGATAGCGGCAAAGTTAATGGTATCAGGTACTTCAATATTCTTATCGATTATTATTAGTCTTGCAAGTGGAATACTAGCGGGACTTTTGATGGGTATCATTATCTATGAAGCCCGAGTTCCCCCGTTTATTGTAACATTAGCAGGATTAAGTGTTTTCAGGGGTATTGCGATGCTTTTGACAGGAGCTAAAAAAGTAGTTGGTCTCCCTGAAAATTTTGCCAATTTTGCTGTTATAAGGGTTTTTGGCTTGCCAGGCATGGCAATTGTTTGGTTGCTTATTATTGTTATCGGAGTGATTATGGCTCGTTATACTGTGTTTGGCCGAAATATCTATGCAATTGGTAGCAATCCGGAAGCTGCGCGATTATCTGGTATAAATATCAGGGCTTCTATTTATAAGGTTTATGCTTTTTGTGGATTTACTTCAGCAGTTGCAGGCATTCTTATGGCGGCAAGGCTTTGTGGAGGATCTCCTAGTGCAGGAAGTGGATATGAACTTGATGCCATTGCTGCTGTTGTGCTGGGAGGAACATCACTTACTGGAGGAATTGGGGGAGTTTTCGGGACATTTTTTGGTACTATGATTATTGCAACAATTTCTAATGGGGGCAATATCATGGGTGTCAATCCTTTTGTTCTCGAAATTGTTATTGGCGTTTTGATAGTAATAGCAGTAGTATTTGACCATCTTCAAAAAAATAAATGATTATTTTTCATATTAGAAATGAATTATTAATAAATATATAAGGAAGGAGATAATTGCCGCATGTCTATAGATAAAAAAACATTCAGTCAGTTATACCAAAGAGAAGAACCTCTTTTGGATTTAGATGGGAAATCAGTAGTAATTACAGGTGCAGCTAGAGGAATTGGAAAATCTATTGCCTTTCTTTTGGCTTCGCTTGGAGCAAAAGTTGGCATAATTGATATTTCTCCCAATGGTGTTTCTGTTGCAGAAGAAATAAAAGAGGCCGGAGATAAGGCAATTTATGTTCAGGGGGATGTAACTGATAGTATTCAAATTGAAAAATGTATGACGCTAATTGCTGAAGAATTTGGCGGGATTGATTTCCTGGTAAATAATGCCGGTATATCCAGTAAAATACCTTTTGAGAGTTTACAAATTGAAGATTGGCGTCGGATCATTGAAGTAAACTTAACAGGAGCTTATATATGTACAAAATCAGCAATTAAGCATTTGAAAGAAAAAGAATCTTCAAGTATCGTAATGTTTTCATCTGGATCTTCGATAACAGGGACCGGGGGATGTGCTGCCTATGCTGCTGCCAAGGGAGGAATAATCAGTTTGACTCGAGCCCTGGCACGTGAGCTTGCTGTATATAATATACGTGTTAATGCTGTATCTCCGAGAACTGTTAGAACGGAGATGTTAGAGACTGTTTTTACTAAAGAAGACATTATTGAAATGGAAAAACATATACCCTTAAGAAGATTGGGAGCAGAAAAAGAAATTGCCGATGTTGTTATGTTCTTGCTGAGTAAATTGTCCAGTTTTATTACCGGGGAGACGATATTGATTGATGGCGGAAGAACGTTTTGTGGTTAAGGCGATAAGTAGGTAGGTATGACATATGAACGAAAAGTATATATTGGGAATTGATTGTGGAACACAGTCGACGAAAGTTGTAGTATTTGATTTTGAAGGGAAAGTAATCACCTCAGCAAAAGAGGGCATTTCTCTCAAGAGAATGAGGTCTGATTGGGCAGAACAAAACGCAGAAGACTGGTGGAATTCTCTTTGTTCAGCTTTACGTTTGGTGACAAACGATATAGATAGAAAAAAAATTGTAGGTTTGGCTTTGGCGTATCAGCGCGAAACATTTGTGCCAGTCGATTTAAAATTTAATCCCCTTAGACCTGCTTTTCTTTGGATGGATCAACGTGCAACCAAAGAAGTAATAGAGGTAAGAAAAGTCATATCAGATAGTCAATTTTCCAGTATAACTGGAAAATTTCTTAACCCAACTCCCTCCATAATGAAGATTAAATGGATAAAAAATAATGAACCTCATATTTGGGGAAAGATACACAAAATTCTTACAGTAGGGGCTTACATCAACTACAAACTTACCGGTAGAATTATTGATTCAGCTGCAGGTACAGATACAACAGGATTGTTTAATATCAGAACAGGTAAATGGTCTGATGAGCTGCTATCCATTAGCGGTTTGAATGCAAATCAGCTTTTTGATGTGCGACCATCTGGTTCAAAGGTTGGCTACGTTACGAAAACAGCCTCTCAATTAACAGGACTTTATGCAGGGACTCCTGTTTTTCTGGCAGGTGGGGATGGACAAGTATTTGCAATAGGTGTTGGTGCCATAAAAGAATCAGAAATGGCTATAAGTATAGGAACAAGTGGAACTTGTGATATTCATGGAACTAAAATTGATTTAAAGAGCGGTAGCAGGGCTTTGGTATCCTGTATCGAAGGATTATATATCCATGAGTCGGTTCTTATGTCAGCAGCGAATACCGTATCCTGGTTTGTAAGAAATTTTAATAGTATCGAGCAAGAAAAACAAAACGAATCTGCTGAAAAAAAACTCGACCAAGAGATAAGTACTATACCTCCTTGTAGTAATGGACTGCTAACCATTCCTTACTTGAGAGGTTGCATGATGCCATACAATGATCCGAATACAAGGGGTGCAACTTTAGGTTGGTCGGATATACATACAAAGTTACATTTCTATAAGTCTATTCTTGAGGGGATTGCTTTCGAAATAAGGCTTATTATTGATAACTATGAAAAAAATAGTGGTGTAAAAATCTCTTCGATAAAAATCGGTGGTGGGGGAGCTGCTTCAAGCACCTGGTCTCAAATCATTGCTGATATAGTGGGTGAAAAGGTTCATATTTCTGATACTACAGAAAATACTGCATTGGGTGCTGCTATTATGGCTGCTTATGGTCTTAAAATATATGAAAATATTGATTTCGCGTTAAACAAGATGTGCAGAACAAGCAATTCATTTATACCTGACGATGCGAGATCATCACTCTATAATAAATTTTTTAATGAAATATATAAAGAAGTATACCCTGCCATTCGTAAATTCTTAAATTATCTTGGCAATTTTGATATAAATACAAACAAGTAATACTCATAACACTCATTCGAGAAGCAGAAGATAAATAGATAACTAAATAATAGGAGGAGTCTATAGAAAATAAGCCTATTGCCCGTAAATTAGCTTTAGCAAATGGAATAGATTTGTCCTTAATAAATGGTACCGGACCAGGAGGAGCTATTACTAAAAAAGACATAGAAGAGTATCTTTCAAAAAAAGGAAAAAAGACAAATTTTACCATCAAAGAAGTATATAAATTAACCGAAGTGCAAAAAAATAACCGCCGAAAGGCTTACTTATAGTTATAAAAATATTCCTCATTTTACCCTTTGCAGGAAGATAGACATTGATTCACTTTTAAGCATAAGGAAGGAGATAAATGCTCGATTAAGTCAACCTCTTTCCTTAGTTGATTTTATCATTAAAGCCCTAATCCTCACATTAAAAAAGCTCTAGAAGGTTACAATAAGGAAGTAATTATTGCCACCAAATCAAGTGCAAAAACATACAAAGAGATGGAACAGAGTATAAAATATGCCCTGACATCTCTTAATCGAACTGACATAGATATTTTTCTTTTACATGCAGCCAGAGTCACCCCTTCGGTTTTTGAAGAAAGGGCAGGGGCATTACAATGTTTGAAAGATTATAAAACAAAGGGAGTTATTCGGGCAATCGGAATTTCAACTCATGTAGTGGGGGTAGTTAGACGAGCGGCAGAAATTAAGGAGATCGATATTATATTTCCTATTATCAATAAAATTGGGTTGGGAATTGTTGGTGGTAATACTCTTTTCTAATCTGAAGATGAGCCTGAAACCAGTCCCTGACAGACAGAAGGTTTGACAGGCCATGTTAAGTGAGTATCTACTAAACAGGGCAGGCTAAAGGCAAGAGTCATAATAGCTATATTATGGTGATAACTATGAATGACTCAAAATTAAGCAGTATTGTTGAAATAAAGAGGTTTTTGCAAGAATCAGAGGTAATAGAATTTAAAAAGAGATTTCGGAAGGAGGCGTATGAATGGATAGAAGAGGCACTGGAAAGGTTTGATTATTTATACTTACCAAAGAAAGAAAAAGGTTTAATAAAGAGATACATAGAGAAAGTAACCGGATATTCCAGGCTCCAGGTTACCAGAAAAATAAAGGAATACCGGGAAACCGGGCGAGTGAGACTGAAAGAATATGAGGG
>Ga0315541_1002270_pt1 | contig 16329 bp, 19 predicted proteins | sample SalMarSW160190MG_FD_203095 | JGI IMG/M metagenome (GOLD analysis project Ga0315541, IMG submission 203095) | Salt marsh sediment microbial communities from the Plum Island Ecosystem LTER, Massachusetts, United States - Salt Marsh Sediment SW1601-190 ...
CCCTGACATACTGCAGCGGGGGATACTCCCAGTGGGCATAGAGTTTATGGAGAGGGATATCATCAACCTGGCCGAGCAGTATACGGGCAGAGAAATTCCCCTCCATGACCATGAAGCCTTTCTTATGATTTTTGTGGAGGGGGAAAATGACGAGGAGATTCACCGGCAGGCCAACGAAATCGGCTCAATCTGCCTGAACAATGGTGCCGTTGATGTCTTTATGCCCACCGGCAGCCGGGCCAGGAGAAACCTGCTGGAGGTCAGGGAGAAATTTTACTATGCCCTGCAGCATTTCGGCATGCTGGACTTCGCCGACGTCGTTGTGCCCCGGAGCAACATAGCAGAGTTTGTGGAGACAGCACACCGGATGGGAGAAGAGCACCGGATACCCACCATCGCCCTGGGCCACGCCGGGGATGGCAACGTACACCTGACGCTGATGGGCCAGGCAAGAGACGAAGATGAGCCAAAGGTAAAAGAGCTTCTCAACAAGCTCTGTCAGGTGGGGGTGTCGCTGGGTGGCACGATATCCGGGGAGCACGGCCTTGGCTTTGCCAAAAAAGATTATCTGCCTATAGCTGACAGTGCCGGTAAGATAGAGTTAATGAAAAGAATCAAGAGGGCATTTGATCCTAACGGTATTATGAACCCGGGCAAGATTTTCAGCCCGGAATAACCGGGCAGAATGGAGACCAGCAATGGGACTCTCCGACAGAATTAAGGCAAGCATGGCCAAGGGCTCCTGGGTAAGGCGCATGTTTGAGGAGGGGACAATCCTCAAACGGCAGCACGGCGACGAGAATGTCTTTGACCTGTCCCTGGGCAACCCGGTGATGGAACCACCACTCCAGTTCCACGAGGAACTGCGGAAGCTGGCCAACAACCCCCAGCCGGGAATGCATCGCTATATGCCCAATGCCGGCTACGAAGAAACCCGCGCCGCTGTGGCCGAGCATTTCTCACAAGTGAGCGGCGTCAGCTTCTCAAACGATGACATAATTATGAGCTGTGGCGCCGCCGGTGCCTGCAACGTTGCCCTGACGACCCTGCTCAATCCCGGTGACGAGGTCATCATCTTTGTGCCCTACTTCGTGGAATACACACACTACATTGAAAACTGTGGGGGCATCCCAAAGCTTCTGCCCACAGACGAGCATTTCCTGCCTAAGCTTGACGCTTTTGAGGCTGCCGTCGGCCCCCGAACCAGAGTGGTGATAGTCAATTCACCCAACAATCCCACCGGTGCGGTCTACGATGCCGGGCTTCTTCAAGCTCTCAGCGACATCATCAGAAAAAAGGAGGCCCAGTTCGGTGCTCCCATCTACATCATCAGCGACGAGGTCTACCGCCGACTTGTCTACGATGGCATAAAGTTCCCCTTCCCCCTGCAACACCACACCAACTGCATCACAATAGCCTCGCACTCAAAGGACCTGGCACTGCCCGGTGAGCGAATCGGCTACATAGCGGTACACCCCGAGTGCGCCGACCATGAAGACCTGCTCAACGGCATGACCTTCTGCACCAGAACACTGGGCTTTGTCAATGCCCCGGCACTGATGCAGAACCTGCTGCGTCATCTGCAGGGCGTCAGTGTTTCCATTGCCGAGTACCAGAAAAAGCGCGACCTCATCTACAACGCGCTTAGCGGGATGGGTTATTCCATGGTCAAGCCTCAAGGGGCCTTCTACGTTTTCCCGCGGACTCCCATTGCTGACGATGTTGCCTTCGTCGAGGAGATGTTGGAGCATCTGGTGCTGGTGGTGCCAGGAAGTAGCTTTGGCTTGCCCGGCTATTTCCGCGCCTCCTTCTGCGTTGACGACGATACCATAGAGGGTTCACTGGACGCCTTCAGTAAGCTTGCCCGCAAATACCGGATTGGCTAGCGTCGTTATAAAATATTGCCAAAAGAAAAATGAGGCCAGTCTCTCATGCTACTGCGCGGTGCGAAGCCAAAGGTTATCTCTGAAGCCCTGGGACATTCTAGCGTAGCCTTTACAATGGATGTCTACAGCCATATAATTGAGGGTATGCAATCAGATGCTATGGCGTTACTGGACGAGGTCCTACCACCCGGCAAAAATGGCATGTTTGGAAAAAACAACGTCAATTTAACGGCAGAAGATTGACTTTTAGCTTTGGCGGGCCGCTAGCTCAATTGGCAGAGCAGCTGACTCTTAATCAGCAGGTTCAGGGTTCGATTCCCTGGCGGCTCACGTTCAACCCCACCATTGTTTGCTAACATTTTGCTAACGAACTTTTCACCACCATAAACAACAAGGTGGTACTAAACAGCACCACCTGAAGCTAAATCGCCAATAAAAAGGTATCAGAAATTACCTCTTTTCACGCACGGGGACATAGCTTATATTACCCCTCAGCGTCCTTCTTGCGGCACGGCGCAGCCGATAAGCTTGTAGGCTAATTTAGCCAATAGAAAAGCGCAGGAGCCCGGCCCCTCCCCGGGACAAAATTCCATTAAATCGAAGCCCACTACATGCTTGTGAAGGGCAACTGATTCTATTATGTCAAGAACCTGCCGCCAGGACATGCCGTCAGGCTCGGGGGTGCCGACTGCCGGCATAATGGACGGGTCTAGAACATCTACATCTATGGTGATATAGACTTCTTCGCTAAGCGAGTCTACTATCTGGTCTACAGAAGCTGCATTCGACGCCAAATCAGACATATAGAAAGGCGTCAGCTTGTTTTGTGTCAGGAATTGTTTTTCTTCCCAGCTAAGGCTGCGTACTCCTACCTGGGAGATAGGACAAAGCTCAAAGATGCGGCGCATAACACAGGCCTGGCTATATTTAGTCCCCAGATATTCATCTCGAAGGTCAGCATGGGCATCCAGTTGCAACACGGAAAGTCCGGGAAATGCTTCCTTGAAAGCTCGAACTGCCCCTAAAGAGAGGGTGTGTTCTCCACCAAGCAACACTACGAATTTTTCCTTTTGTATTAAGTCTTTAATCACCTGATAGACTCTGTCAATCATGTCCTGGGGGCTGCTCAGCAGTGGTTCTACTTCAGGCAGGGTACAGATACCAACTTTATATATCTCGCGGTCCAGCTCTAAATCGTAAAGCTCTAGATACTGGGAGGCGTCGATAATAGCCTGTGGGCCATGGCGAGAGCCGCCTCGCCATTCGCTGGTGCCGTCATAGGGGACAGGCAGAATTACAGTCCTGGCTTGCTTTAAATTTGAATAAGGTGGTTCTAATCCAGCAAAGACCCTAGGTGGCAGGAATGTCCCTTCATGCCAAGAAGCGAAGGGCTCAGGGTTACGGTCGCGGTCATTCATGGTAAATAAAACTTTGGGGGTTGGCCCAGCACTCAGCACCCTGAGTGCTGGGTTCTGCTTTGGGCCATTCTCTATCAATCAAGCAGGTCCGCAATTTAATCAGCTGGAATCCTTCTCGAAAATCTTCTATTGCTTTCTCGGTATCGAAATCCTTGCAGGAGAAAATGTCTATGTTAATGTAATTTTGCTCGACAAAGGTATGGATGCCAATATGACTTTCCGCTATAAAAACAAATCCTGATATTCCCCAATCCTCTAACACCGGCCCCATGTATTTGAGCACGTATGGCGGTGAAATCCTGGTCATTCCAATCCTGGCGGGATAACCTTCCAACCACTTCCGAAGGAAATCTTCGTCTCGGAGAATTTTTTGGTCGCTGGAATAACCATCTATAATTAAGTGCATTCGACCTCCTCGAGCAACATCATTGCGCAGAACGGGCTCGGAGAAGCAGTCTCAATTAGCATTTACTTACTGAGACGCCTAGATACTTTTCTACTATCGCCATAGCGCAATATTTGCCACACATGCTGCAAGTCGCTCCGCTAGCAGGCACCTTACTATGGATTTGCTGCGAAAGCTCCGGGTCTAGAGATAGTTTAGCCTGGGTTTTCCAGTCAAGAGCCTTGCGCGCCCTGGACATTTGTTCGTCCCACTCTTTGGCGCCCTTTACGCCCTTAACAATATCGGCAGCATGAGCAGCTATGCGAGAGGCGATTACCCCTTCTTTAACATCCTCTATGCCGGGGAGGGAGAGATGCTCAGTGGGAGTAACATAGCACAAAAAGTCTGCGCCGGCAGCAGCGGCAATTGCCCCCCCAATAGCAGCAGTTATATGGTCGTATCCGGCGCCTACATCGGTCACTAGAGGGCCGAGGACGTAGAAAGGTGCCCCACTACAGAGGCTCTTTTCCAATTGAACATTAGTGGCGATTTGATTCAATGGCAAATGCCCGGGGCCTTCTACCATGGCTTGAACTCCAGCTTCCCTGGAGCGTTCCACTAATTCACCGAGGATAATCAGCTCTTCGATTTGAGCCCTGTCGGTGGCATCAGCTAAACATCCGGGACGTAAGCCGTCGCCTAAGCTCAAAGTGAAATCGTATTCAAGAGCCATGTCCAGCAGGCGGTCATAATATTGATATAATGGATTTTCCTTATCATTGTGGAGCATCCAACCGATGAGAAAGGCTCCTCCTCGAGATACTATATCAGTCGTCCTGCCTTGCTTTTTAAGTCTGGCCAGAGATGCCTGGGTCACTCCGCAATGGACGGTCATAAAATCAACACCGTCCTTGGCATGTTCTTCGATTACAGCGAAAATATCGTCCATACTCATGTTTACGATGGCTCCACGATTCTCAATCGCTTCAATGCCCGCCTGATAAATGGGCACCGTCCCCACCGGCACAGTGCTGGCATTCAGAATAGCCCTCCTGATAGCTGAAATATCTCCACCAGTGCTCAGGTCCATCACGGTGTCGGCACCAAAGTCAATGGCGGCCTGTAATTTCCTTAGTTCCATGTTCAAATCACAAAAATCTGAGGATGTGCCTATGTTAGCATTGACCTTGGTCCTCAGCCCTTTACCTATGCCGCAGGGGACTAGGTTTGTGTGATTGACGTTGGCCGGAATTGTGATTTCACCATCAACCAGGCCGTGGATGATAAAATCCGTCTCCACCCCTTCTTTTTCGGCTACGTGTTTCATCTGGGGTGAAACAGTACCCTTTCGCGCTAATTCCAGTTGGGTCATCTTCCTAAAAACCTCGCATAAGGTGGAGCAAAACTAAAGTATAAAACAGGGCGATGGTCAATGCAAACGCAACATCAGCAATAAAAATACAGGCAAAAGCGAAGAACCTGCAGGCAAATTCAAGCCAACGCCCTTAAGGTTTGCTTCTGGATTTTGAACAGTTTAGCTATCCCTTGCTGGGCTAAAGAAAGTAAGGCATCGGTATTGTCTTTAGAGAAAGGCTTGCCCTCGGCAGTTCCCTGAATTTCCACAAACTCACTTTTGTCGGTCATGACTACATTGAAATCAACTTCAGCCTGGTAATCTTCTTCGTAGCAAAGGTCAAGTAGCATATTGCCATTAACGATGCCCACGCTGGTGGCTGCTATCATTTTAGTTAATGGCATAAATGGCAAAACGCCCTGTTTTCTCAAGTTATGGAAAGCGTGATAAAGAGCAACGTATCCACCGGTGATGGCTGCTGTTCTGGTGCCGCCGTCTGCTTGCAATACATCACAATCTACTACAAGTGTCCTTTCTCCCAGGATGGCTAAGTTGGTCACTGCCCTTAAACTGCGACCGATCAGGCGTTGGATTTCCTGGCTTCTTCCTTCTCCCTTGTTGCGTGGTGTGCGAGTAACTGTGGAGCGGGGCAACATAGCATACTCCGCAGTAACCCAACCCTGGCCACCACCTTTAAGAAAGCCGGGCACCCTTTCATCCATGCTCACAGAGCACAGCACCCTTGTTTTTCCCAGTTCAATTAAAGCTGAACCCTCAGCGAAGCTCTGGTACCCTAAAATTACGCGCACGGGGCGAAGCTCATTGTCAGAGCGGTTATCTGTCCTGGTCATATCAGGAGAAGTATAGCAAACTATCCAGCAATCTGTCTGTTCATTTTGAGCTATTATTCACCACCGCCCTCTTTTCTGATAGGTCTCGATAAATTTTTCGATAGAGCGGTCATAGGTCTTTTCCACATCGTCGGGGAAAAAGCAGGCCGGCAGCTCACCTAACCGCCAATGGTATCTTATGCATTCGCAGCAAATGCCTTTCCTACTGCATGGTTCATAGGTACAGTTACATTTTTCTTTGTTTTGCTCCACGTTGCACTCTCTCATATTCGCTCCTTTGATAATTGTTTCCCTGAATACTTCCTTCCTCCCAAGTCGAAATTATACTATGTAGTGAGTATTAAGAACACAAAGCTGCGCCACTTTCCCAAACATATGTTATCATATGCCGAAATGGGGATATCGGAAAGGAGGGCGGCAGGTTGCAGCTACCGGTTGATGCTTATCTTGATATTGAGACCACAGGTTTGTGCTCGTTTTATGACGAAATAACCGTTATTGGCATCTGTTTGGCCAATGGCATGGAGAATAGATTGGTTCAACTTGTCGGGGGTGATGCAACCAAGTCTAACTTGCTCAGGACCTTGCGTTGTGTGGATACAATCTATACATACAACGGCAGCCGCTTTGACCTTCCTTTTATCAATTTCCGTCTGAGGGTAAATCTGAGAGAGCATTTTCATCACCATGACCTGATGCATGATTGCTGGAGGAACAATTTATATGGCGGCTTCAAGGCGGTAGAGCGGCAATTAGGTATTCCTCGACGGCTGCGGGGTATTGGTGGAGCAGAGGCTGTGATACTCTGGTGGAGATATCAGATTCACCGTGACAGAAAGGCGCTGGATTTGTTGCTGGAGTACAACAAGGAAGACGTGGTTAACCTGATGACATTGAGGGGGAAGCTGAAAAGGTTCAGGTGTGAACCCCGCTGAGGAAAGTAGTTAAAGTAGATTTTGCTATCTCGCTTCGCTTAATCTTCATCCCTCCCATGGAAAAGATTCATAATAGTGATAGAGATCGTTAAAAGCCAGTGTAATTTCATATTCTTCTAGTTTAGAATCAGGGTGTACCTTGGAGGATCCGAACCAGCGCTGCCAAGAAGGGAGTCGGGCAGGCGCTTGGGACTCTATCCTCCGCCACTGCCCGTCGTGATACCAATTCTCTATCAGGAAGGCATGTCCATATTCCTCACCACCAGCAGCAAGGGCGACATATACCCGCTCCGCATCAATGCCATAGGCTCTAAGGAGGGAGCATAATAAGGTAGCAAAGTCTTCGCAATCCCCAGTGCCGTAGTACAGGGTTTCTCCGGGGGTTTGCCAGTAATCCCCACCCCATTGGTCTTCATCAGGCTTATAATCTATATTACTAGCGACCCAGTCTCGGATATCATCAAAGCCGACTTGGGAAGGTTCGTAAGGGGGATTACCCAGGATATCTTGTAGAGCTTCCTCGACCGATGGGCAATCAGGTGTGACGTAAGACTCAAATTCAAACCTTGTCATCGGAAGTCTGTGACCAGTAGTCGGGTTCTCGCGATAAATGGCGCAACTGAAACAACTCAACCCAGACACGATGAGCAAGCTAAGCGTGGCCCCCAAAGCTAAGGAAACTAAAAAGCGCTTTTTCAACACAAGCTCCCGGTCATGTCGAAGAATAATTGTGTTTCACAATTATTAGATTTATAGTATATCACCCCACGCATTTGTTCCGCCAAGCGCGGCTGGAAGCGGGTTTACTGCGATTTTTTCTGCCTTCGTGCTATGATTTGGGGATATTTGTGGGAAGAGACTGGAAATTCATGATAGCATTTGAGGCACGATGCAGCACTACCGCTATGGGGATAATGCCTCATAGGGATGTTGACCGGGCGCTGGAGCTTGCCTTGAGCCTGGATATCCCATTCTGGCCTCAGCTTCCCAAGGTAAGCCTGTATGAGGATATGTATGTGCAAGCATCGCAGAGTTTCCCGGGCATAGCTATTGACTTTGACAAGGAGAGGCTGGTCTTTAATACTGCACGATTTGAGCAAGAACTCGATGATTATTTCGTGAAGATGGATATCGCTGAAACTTTTGCCCTCACCGCCGAGTACTCCAGGGTATTCCACAAGTTTCTCTCCAGGGAGCTCCAGGGTTATAAAGCTATCAGGGGACAAGTCACGGGTCCGGTGAGCTTTGGCTTGAAGGTATTGGATGAGGATCTGAAGCCCATTATCTATAACGAAGAGGCGAGGACTATTTTGTTCGATTTCATTCAGAGAAAAGTCAACCTCCAGTATCAAGAACTCAAGGAAAAGAATCCTAATGCCATTGTCTGGGTGGATGAACCAGGGCTGGGCTACGTGTTCAGCGGCTTTTCCGGGTACAACGAGCAACATGCTAGAGAAGATTATCATAAGTTTGTTGAAGGCTTGGAAGGCCCCAAGGGGCTGCACCTCTGTGCCGAGGTAAATTTGCCCTATCTGTTAGAGTTGGGGGTGGAAATTCTGTCCTTCGACGCCTATCAAATTGGGTTTATGCCCCGGGAATATGCCGGTAGCGTGGCTGAATTTATCAAGAGTGGCGGAGTTATCTCCTGGGGCATTATCCCCACTGAATCCACAGTTCTGGCGACGCAGACACCGGAAACACTGGCTGCGATTCTTTCAAGCTATTGGGAGGTAGTTTCGGAGAATTCAGATTTGTCCATGAACCAAATTGCAAAGCAGGCATTGGTGGCTCCAGCCAGATGCTGCCTCAGCGATTTAGGCCAGGTCAATGCAGACGGTAAGACAGCAAGCGAATGCCAGGTCTCAAGTATTGAGGAAAGGCTTGTTGAGAGAGCGTTTGCCTTCTTGCCCGAGCTCTCGCAGATACTTAGAGACAGGTATGGTGTATAAAGAATGGAACTTGATTCCTATTCAGGGCTCTTTTCTGGGTCTCAGTCCCGGAGGGATTATGCCAATTCTATTCGGGGCGCTATAATTATGGGAAGGAGAGCGATATGAAAGTATTAGGCATTATGGGCAGCCCCAGAAGAAAAAGCAATACCGATATTCTTCTTGGTAAGGCACTGGAAGGCGCTAAGGAAGCAGGAGCCGAGGTCGAAAAAGTACTGGTCTCAAAACTCAAAATCTCACCATGCCTGGAAATATATGCCTGTCTTAAAGATGGCGATTGTGCCATTAAGGATGATATGCAATCGCTCTATAAAAAGCTTCTGGAAGCAGACCATGTCATTTTTGCTTCACCGATGTTCTTCTATGGTATTACCAGCCAGGCAAAGGCCATAATAGACAGATGTCAGGCGCTTTGGGTAAGAAGACATGTGCTGGGTATGGGCAAGGAGGACAAGCGGGTGCGCAGAGGGGTGTTCATTTCAGTTGGCGCCACTCAAGGCAAAAAGCTCTTTGATGGCGCAGTGCTCACGGTGAAGTATTTCTTTGATGCTATCGGCGTTAAATATTCTGGCGATTTATTAGTCAGGGGAATCGATAAAAAAGGCCAGATTGAGGAGCATCCTGAGGCCCTTGAGGATGTATTTTGCCTCGGCCAAGAGCTTGTTCGCGGTAAATAGACACGGATAGTGAAGACAATAATAGCTGACAATCTAACCAAGATGTTTGGTCATCTTGTTGCTGTAGACCATATCTCGTTTGAAGTCGAAGAGGGAGAGGTTTTTGGTTTTCTTGGGGCCAATGGAGCCGGCAAGACCAGCACCGTCATGATGCTGGCTACGGCGCTAAATCCCAGCTCGGGGACGGCCACTGTATGCGGGTATGATATAGTCAGAGAGCGGGACAGGGTCAGGGAATCAATAGGCATAGTCTTTGAGGATCTGAGCCTGGATATCAATCTAACGGCGAGAGAAAACCTGGACTTCCATGCCAGATTGTATCACCTTCCCAAAAAAGTGAGGAATGAGCGGGTATCTCAAGCTCTGGACCTGGTAGGGTTAAAAGACAGACAAAATATATTGGTAAAATACTACTCCGGCGGCATGCAGCGCAGGCTGGAGATAGCTAGAGGAATGCTAAATGCTCCCAAAGTCCTATTCTTAGATGAGCCAACTTTAGGCTTGGACGTACAAACGAGAAGGCTATTATGGGATTATGCTAAGAGGTTGAACAAGGAATCAGGGACCACTATACTGCTAAACACTCATTATGTTGAAGAGGCGGACTATCTCTGCAATAGGATAGCTATCTTAGAGCATGGAAAGATTGCGGTGGTGGATACTCCCAAGGCATTAAAAAGTTCGTTGGGCAGCAGCGTGCTTTCTATCAAGTTTCCCCAGGGGGAGTTGGCCAATGGATTTGCAGGTTTGCTAGATGGGATGAGCTGGGTCAAAAAGATTCACCAGCATGATGCTCAACTGGAGTTAACCGTAGGAAATGAGGGGATGAAAATACCCGAGGTAGTGAGGTTGGCACGGAAGCACGGATTCGTTATTGCCTCGATCGGCGAACACAAGCCAAGCCTGGAGGATGTTTTTCTGGACTATGTCGGGAAGAAATTGCCAGACGGTGAACATGAATAGCGTAATAGAAATTGAAGACCTGACCAAGGAATTCGATGGCTTGCTAGCCGTAGACCATATTACTTTGAATGTTGGGGAGGGGGAGATATTTGGCTTCCTCGGCCCTAATGGAGCCGGGAAGACGACAGCCGTAAAGATGCTCTGTACCATACTGAACCCCACTTCGGGCTCAGCTAAGGTTTGCGGATATGACATCGTGCGGCAAAGAGATAAGGTCAGAGAGTGCATAGGGATTGTGTTTCAAGATCGAGCCATTGACACATTCTTAACTGGTAAGGAGAACCTGGATTTTCATGCCCGAATGTATCATTTGGATAGGAAAACCAGGCAGGAAAGGGTCGCAGAGGTGCTGGACCTGATGGATTTGAGGGGTAGGGAGAACATGAGGATTAGTGAATGCTCCGGCGGCACCCAGCGCAGGTTTGAGGTTGCTCGAGGATTTCTGAACCATCCTAAAGTCTTGTTTTTAGACGAGCCGACTTTGGGCCTGGATGTCCAGGCAAGGAGAAATCTCTGGGATTACATCAAGCTGCTAAATGAGAAAGAGGGTATAACCATAATTTTGACTACTCACTATATGGAAGAGGCGGATTATCTCTGTCACCGGGTGGCCATTATAGACCAGGGCCGCATAGTAGCCATGGATACACCGGAAAAACTCAAGTTGGCAGTGGGGTTAAATTTGATTTCACTGCAAATAGCTCAGGATAGCACCGGTAGCTTGGTTGATTCACTAAAGCAGCTTGGTTGGATAAAGAAGATTGAAGCACGTAATGGCTCGCTGGAGCTGAGTATCGATGGCGGCGAGGAAAGAATACCCGAGCTTATTGATTTTGCCGATAATCGCGGACTTGTTATATCATCCATCAAGTTGTATAAGCCGAGTTTGGAGGATACCTTTTTACATTATACCGGCAAGACCATAAGGGAGGAAGAAGGAAGTCTTAAGGAAATATGGAAAACATGGATGAGGAGTATGAGCAGGAGATAGTATGAGAGTAATTGGGGTACGGCGACTTATAGACCCGCTGCCGATTTATACCATGTGGCTGCGGGAGATGAAAAGATTTTTGAGAGTAAAGGCCAGGGTAGTTGGTTCACTATTGATGCCTATCTTTTTTCTTGTTTTTCTGGGATTGCCTATGAGCTTCGCCAGTCAAATACCGGTGCCGGAAGGCATAGGTTACCTTGACTTTCTCGCTCCTGGAATAGTGGGTATGACCTTATTATTTGCTGGTACCATGTCAGGGGCATCGGTTATCTGGGACAAGGAATTTGGCTTTCTAAAAGAGGTCCTGGTGGCTCCGGTTAATCGTTTTTCCGTCATCTTGGGCAGAAGCCTTGGCGGCATGACCACAGCTATAATTCAGGCCCTCATTATAGTGGGAATAGCCGTAGCCATGGGAGTCCAATTATCCAGTGTGCCGGGATTCCTTTTGGCCATACTAGTTATGATTCTTACCTGCGCCACATTCACGGGATTTGGCTTGATTATTGCCACCAAGCTAGGCAATCTGGAAGGCTTCATGGCTATAATGAACTTGATAGTATTCCCCATATTTCTCCTCTCAGGTGCCCTGTTCCCTATACAGTCTATGCCGTCCTGGCTGAGATACATAATGTACATTGACCCTTTGACCTATGGAGTGGATGGGTTGAGGGGCACTCTTATCGGCATTTCCGCCTTTCCGCTCTGGCTCGATTTCACGGTTCTTATCGCGCTGTGTTTAGCTTTAGCAACATTAGGTTCTTACTTCTTCTCAAGGATGGAAGCTGATTAGGAAGCGGAAGAAGTGAAAAGGTGTCGGCGTGGATTTGTTCACGCCGTATTTTTTTGAGGCCAAGTTGCATCAGTGATAAAATAGGTCTCAAATGGTACCCCAAAATCGATATGGTATCCTGTGGAATTCAATCGGCACATGAGCTTCATTAGACCTAATATTATCCGACCTCCCAGTGAATGGAAAAGCTATTTTCTCCCTCTAACCAGTGGGTGCTCCACCAATACCTGCACTTTCTGTATGTACTATGGCTCAAAGCTTCAGATGCGAGACGTCAATGACGTCAAGAGTGAAATAGATGCTCTAGCCTTGTTCACTCGAAAAGGCATGCGGCTTCCTGGTGTTTCTAATGTGGTATACGACATAGCTCGAGGTTGGGATGGCAAAAAGGTATTTCTTCAGGATGGGGATGCCCTTGTTTACCCCTTTCCCAGGTTGAAGGAGGTCCTCCGGTACTTGAATGAAAAACTACCCTCTATCGAAAGGATTGGCACATATGCTACGCCACAGGATATCCTGCGCCGGAGTGTGGATGAGCTTAAGGAATTAAAAAGGCTCAAGGTGGGTATTTTTTATACCGGGCTTGAGAGCGGTGATGATGAGCTGCTCCGGAAGATAGGTAAAAAGGTAACTCCGGACGGGATGGTCGAGGCGGGGAAGAAAGTGAAGGAGGCGGGGATAACTTTTTCTGTGACGATAATTTTAGGACTTGGCGGTGTCGAGGGAAGCCAGAAACACGCTTTGGAGACGGCCAGAGTTCTCACTGAGATTGACCCGGAGTATGCCGGGGCTTTAACCTTGACCTTTGTCCCCGGTACCCCGCTCTATGAACAGCGGGAACGAGGTGAATTCCATCCCCTTTCTCCTTTTCAGTCCCTGGAGGAGCTAAAGTTAATCATAGAGAATTCCAACTTTACCGATTGCTTCTTTAGCTCGATGCATGCCTCAAACTACCTTTCCGTCCGGGGACGATTGCCGCGGGACAAAGAGAAAATGCTCAGCGAAATAGACAAGGTTCTGGCAGCCAGAAACCCTTCTCTCCTCAGACCGGAGTTTCTCAGAGGTCTATGACAAGGGCAGGTAATGTGTTATCCACACAAGCTGGCTACGGGTTTAGGATTGATGGAGATTCAAATCCAATCTACCAGAACAGATTGTACAATACAAAGAATATTTAGCCTGGCCTTTGTCATTCCTTAGCCTGCTGCAGCTTGTGATTTCTCTGAATCATTTGCCCTTTCTTTTCGTAATAATTTTTTATCCGGATAAGGATGGGGGCGGGAATAAGTGGTCTTATTAGATAGTTATCTCTTTTCTCTCTACTATTACTTTCAATATCCGAAATCATCTCAGCATAAGCCCTTTTTAGCTTTAAATCGAAGAACGGTACTTTTTTGGTCATTGCGACAACCTGTCCTGTCCCTATGCATATCGCAAACCTCCAGTTGAGAGAAAGCCTTTTGCTGAAGTTCTTTATCACCCTGATAGCTTCCTCGTTGATTTCCGGTCGGAAGAAAGCGCAGTTTACAATCATATAGACCTTGGCATCTTTGTTATACTTGTTACCCGCCTTTATATACTGGTAATAGTCTTCAAGTAATCTCATAAGCGCGCCTGGAAGCCCGTAATTGTGCAGCGGAAAAATAAATACGATTGCGTCGGCACAAGCGATGCCTTTCAATATATTTTCGGGGTAGCTTCCCTTTAATTTTGCCTTGACAGTGAGGGAGGTCTTGTTATATTCCGTATCAGGAAGCCTACGCTCTATGTCCTTTAAAAATTCCAAGGACGAGGCCTTCTGTCCTCTGAGGCTTCCGTTCACAAGGCAAATACTTTTCTTATCTTCATCCAGCATATGTCTTTAATGCTTCGCAAATTATCATGTTGTCTTCAATAGACCTGCTTACAAAGACATCCACTTGACCATTCATGCCGGGGTGAACAATGTCTGCCTTTCCGCAGTGTTTGGCTGTAAGGTCGATGAAGGTGCTTTTCTCCTCATCATTGATATCCTCGCCGAATCCGATAATTACCTGCCAGTTGTGACTTCCTGTACCCTTAGCCATAACGTTTGCTATCGTTGAAGAGAAATGTCCGAATAACACAGGAGTCAGATAAAAGGTCGCATAGTATTTTTTAACGTTTTTCCTTATTTCGTTTACGATATCCTTGGTAACGCATTCCCCTGGATGTTTTGTCAGGCAGAGAAGGCATCCGAGACACGGAGATACATCATTTTTTCCCAGCTCGACTACTTCAATCCGGTGTCCTTTTTCTTCCAGAGTTCTTACAACCTTAGCCTTCAGGTCCTCCGAAAGCTTGGTCTTGGAATCCTTATCCAGAATCACAAGGGTGTTCAAGAATAATCCGCCTTAAACTGTGTTATCCAGTCGAGTTGGGTGAAAGATTATGTCAACTACTCAACTTTTTAATTAGAAAGGCCATATTTTTACCGAAGTTCCAGGCTGTTTCAAGTCCTTCCTCATCCTGTTCCACGTCGCCTTTTTCTCGGCCGATAGCAACATTCCAGTACGTAGAACCGGGAATGAAGAACCCTAGAATCTGAAACCAGAGGGTAAGTTGAGCAATTGTGAAGTTCCTGCCGGAACGTCGTGCCACTACCAACGGCCCACCAACCTTACCGTGGAAGGGCTCACCATTCCAGCGTGCGATGTAGCCAACACGCTCCATAAGTGCCTTAATCAGCGCCGTAGCAGAGCCATAATATACCGGTGAGGCTAGAATTATGCCTTCGGCTTCTTTCATTCTGAGGTATAGTGGAAATAGGTCGTCCTTGATAGAGCAAATCTCTTTTTCCTTGCATGCCATACATGCAGTGCACGGTTTTATTTCCAGGCCCGCTAACCGAATAAGCTCGGTATCCAACCCTTCCTCAGAAATCGCTTTAAGTGTATGCTTGGTTAACAGTTCTGTGTTGCCGTTTTTTCTCGGACTGCCGACTATACCTAGGACTTTCATCTTGCGACTCTTTGTATTTGAGGTCAACGGCGCTCCCACCAATCAGGATAGATTTGCGTCAGCACCGGAGAGGGGTCGCAAAGAGACCCAAGATACGCAATAGGATAGCCAATTCCCCGGCTTTTAAGCGCCTTAAGTCCCTCGACGGCCTTAGCCATCATTTTCGGTGGCAGCGCCATAACCAGCTCATCCTCGGTAACAGCACCGAAAGCCCTTTCTCCCATACAGGGAATAGCCAGGGCTGGCTTGCCGGTAGTATAACACTGAGCCAAGCCATCGGCGCAAGCGCCTTCACCGATGAAGAAAAATTGAAAGCGTTCGTAGTCTTTAAACTGGAGTCCGTTCATCAGCAACATCATTTGCGCCGGGTTACCATAGATTAAGATAACATCGGGGTAAAATTTGCCCGAAGCCAGCGGGGCGAGCACGATGGCCTCTCCGGGTGGAACCAGGGGATATTCCGCCATCTGTTTTCTGGCTTCTTCCACGTTGGCAAACCAGCCATGGGCGAAGCCTTCTGCCTCCCAGGCGACCTCCTTTTCGGTAGTCGGTGCCAGACCGGTGATTCGGGCACAGCGCTCACCGAAGTTGTCTCTGGTGGCAGCTACTGTCAAGCCCATGGTTCGGGCTATCGCCGGTAACTGGCAAAAAGTAGCTCGGCGGTCAAGCCTCATCACCTCCGGTATTTTATCCAGTTCCTCCAATTTCTCCAGTCTCTTGTAGGCAACAGGGCTTGCTTTCAGACGAAGCAAACACTCCATATCCCGGCTAAGTCCTGCCCAGTCAATCGCTGACGCTTCCTTTTTCACCATTTATTGCCTCCTTTTCCTTTGTCGTTTCCGTGGCCTTTCCTAGAACGATGGGGAGTTGCACATTATAAATCATTCTATCAAGCATGAAAAGTTGTAACATACTACCGAGTTCAGCCTACGGTTTATCTAAGTCCCTCAACTTGCAAGAATAGGAATCCAGTCAACAGCTAAATTCGTGTTACAATATATAGCAACAGTTCGAGCATCAATAATTCTCAAAACATAGAGGTGCATAGTGGAAGAAATGGATTACAAGATTGTCAGGACTTTGCGCTGCAAAAACGCTAGTATCCCAGGTACACTAGGCAAGTTGGCTACAGCTATTGGCAGTGTTGGAGT
>Ga0315541_1002273_pt1 | contig 16324 bp, 12 predicted proteins | sample SalMarSW160190MG_FD_203095 | JGI IMG/M metagenome (GOLD analysis project Ga0315541, IMG submission 203095) | Salt marsh sediment microbial communities from the Plum Island Ecosystem LTER, Massachusetts, United States - Salt Marsh Sediment SW1601-190 ...
GATCGATGCCATAGACCTGCAGGCTGGGTGACCTCTTGGCAATCTCTATTGACAAATAGCCTGTTCCCGAACCTAAATCAAGAATAGTCCCGTTTCCCATCTTTTCCACTATGTCATTAGCTATCTTCGTTTCAGGCTTTCGAAGAACTTTTGCCACTGTTGCATTGTAGAATATGGCACCAGGGGTGGGGATTGCTTCAGGCCTCCTCAGTACATCCTTGATGAATCTTGTTAGAGACATGCTCATTCCTCGAGCAAGATGTCACTGAAATCACGCCACAGTGGGAGGTCCACTTCGCCCATCTTAACATATCCTTTGTCCTCAAAGAGAGATGTTGGTTGAGTTAGGAAGGATGAGCAAGGCAGAGCGTGAAGAACATACGTGGTTTGGGGTGTATTTATGGGAGAACAAACATAGCAAAGGGAGAAAATAAACTGCTGTTATGGGGTTTGATTCTATGTAAGTTTGTGGGAATTCCAATTCAGACTTAAAGCATTACTTTAGAGGCCATGCTTTGACAGCTATGGCAGCTAGTGCAATCTGTCTGTTAGCTATAGAGTTTTTATCCCATGAGTCATAATTTGCAAGGTCCTTGGTGAGGAGATATGCTGATTGGTTATAAAATGGTTTTTTGAATTTAAAACTGTCATTTCCTGCTTGAGTATTTATAGGAGTAGTCAGTAAAGCTAAATTACCTATTCTCTTACAGTATAATGCCTTATCTTCATCGCTGATATAGTTCCATAAATTTGAAGGGTTTTGAGGCAAGACATGTTCTAAGTTTACAATGTCAGTGTTTTCGGTTGGGATAAATTCAGGGTTAGTATTACCTCTTTGTTGTTGCTCAAGTACTCTAAGGTAGTATCGGGCAAGGTATTGCGTTGAAACAGTGGCAGTGGAGAAGTAATCCTCGAATTTAGCATCTGTCGGAATGATTTTCTTCAATTGGTCACTCAATTGTTTTGCGGTCTTAATGGAGCCACTATATATATCTCGTGCGCGTAGTGAATAGTGAGTCTCTAGAGTGCCTCCTCCTAGACCACCCACTATCAAGAAACGAACAACCCAAGAAACCATGAGGCGAAGGGCTTTTTGGGCTTCAGGAACTGAGAATTTACTTAGAACCGCAAGAATTAGGGGGCGTATTTGAATCATTCTGAGAAGGTTGAGGGTGTTCATGTGCTCGCGAGTAGTCGGCCCATACTTTTGCCATAGCTCGTGAGATGTATTCAACATTGCGGAGTATAACTTGGCGTTCTGGGCAAGGTCTGTTGAAAATGATAGCGCCTGTGTTTTATTTCGAACATTGCTTTTAATTTGATTATATAAGTCTTTCTCTCTAGTGGAGCCATACTTAGATGACCAAAAATGTCGAATATAAGTCACTGTTATTTCTTCGTTATCTATAGCCTCTAATGTAGAAATCATCTGCATCCAGCGTTGTTGGACTTCTGTAATCCTGTCTGATGAAATGCCAAAAAGATAATTCTTAAGTAAATCAGAGATTGCCAGTGCTAGCCCTCTGTCGTTCAGTGTTTCAAATATAACGAATGCATTGGCATCATCTGGGACGGAAACCCATATAACCTTCAATGAATCATGTATATATGAAACTAGGGAAGAAAGTTTTTCTTCTGGTTTAGATGATTGTGAGAGTTCGGCAACGAATTCTTTGGCCAATTCACACGACCGAAGTATCTTTTTATGTGATTCTTTAGAAGGTTTGATGGCACGGTCAGACGAATCAGGATTACTAAGAACTCTTTTGGAAAAGAATTCATTATCAGCATCATTTAATTTCAGTTTGGGTGTAGTATCAAGCGTGGTCAGGTCTTGGGAATAAAGATACTTGAAAGTAATACTTTGAGCTCTTGTTTGATTTTCTTTAGTTGCACTGTTGAAAAAATAATCGCGTATAGCGGAAAGTAATATTGTGACTGTGGCAAGGCGTTGCTGGCCATCGGATACTTCAGGTCTAGTAGTATCATTCTTAGTTGTCACTATTGTTCCAAGAAAATACTCGTTTTCGCCGGTGTTTATAGCGTTTGTGGTATCAGAGAAAAGGTCAAGAATGTGCTTATCTTCCCAAGCGTAAGAACGCTGGTAAAAGGGCACAGCTAGTATTTTGTTATATATTGATTGTCCAATGCCAAGTAGCTCGATATTTATTCTCTCTACAGCAGGCATAAATATCACCAATTAAGTCATAGATGTGTGATTATTATATTCTTTTTATTGAAGATTGGATAGGGATTATAACGTCATATAAAGACAGGATAATGTTATTATTTGATTTAGAAAGGGAGCAAGCGGTCTCTGCCTTTTCTACTGGATAAATGGGGTTTCAATCCGGTCAAGTTTCTTTTTCTTTGGTAAATTAATCAACATTCTGAATTCTTCTGATTGATGTAACAAGCAGAAGAATATGTTAATGTGTCGCATGTTGACAATAAGAGAAAGGTGGTTGTAAAGTTGCCATAAGTATTTGAAATGGTGAAGGAGCAAAGATTATGGGGACTATAAATATAAAACCTAAAAGAAAACAGGTAAAGATGGAGGGAAAGGTTGTGTTTCGTAATTTATATGGAAGGGATGAATTAGGAAAGTTTAGTCCTCTAGTATTGGGGTTGGGAAATATTGGTCAGAAGTCAAGACGAATTGACGTTATTGCTGCAACATTTGATTTAGGGGGTTTCACAAATTTTGGTAGTCAAGTAGATGCTCATTTGAGCATGCCAAGATTCCTTCAGGAATTTTTGGATTGGCTTTTTGAAAGTCTTAAAGCTGAGTTTGTAGAAAAAGAATTTGAGGAAGGAACTCAATTGTATACGGATTTGCCATTTCTTGCCAAGTTCACGGGAGACGGTGTACTGTTTTTGTGGGATACAGAGAATATGAACATGCACAGGATCTGCAATGTTGCGGTACTGGCGGATAATATATGCGGTAAATATAGTAGAGAATTTGTACCGAAGGCTAAAAAGTATTTATCCCTTGTACCCAAAGAGTTAAGATGTGGAGTGGCATGTGGTATGGTGTGTTCAGTAGGTAACGGGGAGGATTATGTGGGGTCGTGTATTAATATTGCGTCAAGACTGCAAAAGTTAAGTAATCTAAGGTTTTGTTTTTCGCAAAGGGGAATAGACTTTGAAAAAGGAATGATGGAAGCAACTGCAAAAAGCTATATAGTTAAACGTGTGTCAATAAGGGGTATTGGAAGAGACGAGCGAGTTTTAATTGACAAATCGGATTTTGAAAAGCTCTCAAAAAAAGATAAGGTAGTTTTTAAGAACGTATAGTTATTGAAGGATTTGCGGAAATTAGATATTATATTGTAGTAAGGAAAGGAGGCAAGCGGCCTCCGCCTTTTCTACTAGCTACATGGGGTTCAGATAACTAAGGAGAGTCATAATAAAAAAGCCCGTATAACATGAAACACAATTACTAGGAAAAAACTAACGGCCATGCTCAAATGCACGAGTCTTAGTGTGGCCATCCGTGTGGCAAGTATCTGGTTTTTCCGCATGATGCCTGTCACCACGAGAGCGAGTAAGCTTACATACGCTGCGATTCCGGTGCCAATCTCAGGAGGAAAAACTCTGCGAATTTGCGATCCAATGTGCAGCGATACTAGCATAAAGGCAACTATAAAGCCAACCTCATGCACTTTCATTAGCCTCGGGTAGATTTTGGGCTTTCTTTTTTTCAGAATTACGAATATAGGAACATAGATGACGATAAGACCCATTGACAACCACCCTAACCAATGATTCAACCAATAGGGACCTAATTTGTAACCTAACGGTATTAAGCCTAGATAGCTCAAAACAGCAAGCACTAAGCCGACTGCTACAGCGGCAAAGGACAGCCATATTGATAGATATCTGTTTCTAGATAGGGTTCGGGGTTGTAAGGCCTGCTTCATTTTTCTTTGCTCCCTTTTGTTTTAAAGGTATTAATTGTATCATACATCAAATTATCAGAGCTGTAACGATTGTCTGAGATGTTCAATTTATCTCCAATCTAGGGACTTGCCAGTATTCAAACGCTATCACTTGATATTCGTCGCCCAGATTTGACTGCATTGGGAGGATTGCAGCATCTACAGAATGTATTGACAAGACATAAGATAGAGAAGTAATATTGGAGCTTGAAAGGAGGCAAGCGGTCGCTGCCTTTTTCACCAGCTACATGGGGTTCACGCGGTCTGGGTCTCAAAGTTCTGGTAGTCCATAGGAGTTATAAAACTGTAGGTATGTAAGATGGCTATTTGGTTATTTTTTAATTTTTTAATAGCTGGTTTTGTACTCTTGTTTGATGGTGTAGTGCAACTCTGCGTAAGAAAGAAAACAGGCCCGTGGAAAGAGGGCGGTGCAAGTTTATTAGCTGGTGCCATTATTGCGGGAGTGCCATTATTTGTGGCATTAACTGGGATAAGGTTAGATGTGTCTTCGTCTTGTTTGGTAATAGCTGGTCTGGTACTCGCGCTTAATGGTGTGGTGCAACTCTGCGTAAGAAAGAAAACAGGCCCGTGGAAAGAGGGCGGTGCAAGTTTATTAGCTGGTGCCATTATTGCGGGAGTGCCATTATTTTTGGCATTAACTGGGATATTGTTAGATGTGTTTGTGTCTTGGTTGTTAAATGGGACGTTGGCAACTGGGTATGTGATTTGGTGGAGTTTTATAATAGCTGGTCTGGTACTCGCGTTTAATGGTGTGGTGCAACTCTGCGTAAGAAAGAAAACAGGCCCGTGGAAAGAGGGCGGTGCAAGTTTATTAGCTGGTGCCATTATTGCGGTAGTGCCAGTGTTTGGGGTAGTGTTAGCTGTGCTTACTCCGACACCGCCTGCTTTTTCACTTATGTGTTTAGGTTCTGCAACAGCTGGTCCGGTACTCGCGCTTAATGGTGTGGTGCAACTCTGCGTAAGAAAGAAAACAGGCCGGTGGAAAGAGGGCGGTGCAAGTTTATTAGCTGGTGCCATTATTGCGGTTGTTCATCTTGTGCCTTTTGCGTGCTTGTTGTAGTGGGGTCATTGATCTCGCCTATGTAATTCACACCTATGATAGCGGTTATGTCCTGGTCTTACCAAGAAAAAGAAGATATAATAAGCTTTGGAAAGGAGGCAAGCGGTCGCTGCCTTTTTCACCAGCTACATGGGGTTCAGGTGGTCGGAGGTTCAAATCCTCTCACCCCGACTTTGAACTGAGAACAAAGTGACTAGGCCACTTGAGTGGCCCAATAGTAAAAGTGTCGATTGTACCAGCAAAGTGTAAAGCGGAATGGCATACTATAATAATTGTCAGCTTGATTAAGGAGGAGAACAATGAACGTTCGTGATTGTATGAAAAGCCCAGTTTTTACGGTAACTCCTGACACTCTAATAGATAATGCTCTAGAAACGATGCGCGAAAAGCATGTCCGCCGCTTACCTGTTGTAGAAAACGGAAAGTTAGTAGGCCTAGTGACACGGCACATAATAAGTGAGGCAACACCATCACCACCCACACCGTTGACTTTATGGGGGCTTCACTATCAATTGTCTTGCATGAAGGTAAGGGATGTAATGATAACTGACGTCATTGTGGTCCACCCTGATGACACAATTAAAGAAGTAGTTGCCATAACTGAGAAGCATCGAATCGGCACTTTCCCTGTAGTGGATGACAATGGTAACTTAGTGGGAATTCTTACGAGTACCGATTTGCTTCATATAATGACTAAATTACTAGATTAGTGTAAGCGAAAAAACTTGTCCCCTTTTTATCGCACGGTCATATGCCTAGTCCTCAAGCATGATATTCAGAACACCTTTTTATATCTGCATTCAGAGTGACAATATTGATTGAGCAGGAGCGGAAGGAATATGGTCAGGTACGTCCCCATAGCTACTCGGGCTATTTGCAACTTGACTCTAGGGATAGAAGGCTGGTAAATATAACTTAAAGAGTAGTGTCTCCGTCTCCGTTGTCTATCTCGTTATCAAGGTTTAATAGGGAAATTGATTTCTTTAGTTCCTGTTTGCTAGAATCTCACCCAGTAAGGAGGCAAGCGGTCTCTGCCTTTTCTACTAGCTACATGGGGTACTAAGTAGCAAGTCCCGCCGCTTTCAGGATATCTGGAACCACCTCTTCCCGGCCTATAGCCATGACATGAACTCCATCGCATATGGATTCTTTTTCCAGAGTGGCAATCATCCGACCCGCGATTTCTATACCCCTATTGATTGCCTCGCCTTTGGGGGCAGCCGCTAATTCATCAATCAAGTTTTGGGGCACAAAGACGCCCGGGACATTCTCAGTCATATATGTTGCCATCCTGGCTGACACGAGCAGAATGATGCCAGCCAGTATCTTGACCGGGAATTGGCGGGCATATTCCATAAACTTAGCAAATTTGTCCAGGTCATAGATGGCTTGCGTCTGAAAGAATTCGGCACCGGCTTCAACCTTCTTTTCAAACTTGATTAACTGAGGCTCAATCGGGTTTGCTTCAGGGGTGACTATGGCTCCGGCACAGAACTCCACAGCCCCATCGAGCTCATTCCCCCCCAGGTCTTTGCCCGCTTCCATCTGCCGAATTGTCATCAACAACTGTGCTGAATCCAGGTCGAAAACGCCCTTGGCCGCCTTGTGGTCGCCAACTACAACAGCATCTCCAGTTAGGCAGAGGACATTTCTTATGCCTCTGGTGTATGCGAAGAGAAGCTCGGCTTGAAGGGCAAGACGATTACGGTCGCGGCAAGTTACCTGTAATATAGGCTCGCCACCTCGCTCCTTGATAGCCAGACAGCCACCAATGGAGGGAAAGCGCATTACGGAACTCTGGTGGTCAGTAACATTCAGCGCGTCTACTTTATCCTTGAGAAGGTCAATATGGTGGAGCATCTTCTCAATGTTCGTCCCCTTTGGTGGACCAATTTCGCTGGTTATCACGAATCTATCAGATTTGAGAACTTCCCTAAAACTCTGTGCCATAGCTCCTCCTTCACGTAATCCTGGCCGCTCGCGGCCTGAGGACCGCGTTGTAATCTCTGGGGGAATAATACTTACGCATCAAATCAAGCCGGCCCTGTTCTTCCAGTCGCTGATATATGAGAGTCCAGGCACAATCCTTTTCCTTATCTACCTCGCATTTACCATTGTCGGTGCCACCACACGGGCCATTCAGCAAACCTTTGTGACATGCCGTCAGGGGACAGATGCCAGCAGTTTGCCCCAGGACGCACTGACCACACTGGGCACAAACTTCTTGAAAACAGCCCGGACTATCCTCGACGCCTATGAAGAGAGTATCCAGGGCTGGAATGACTGGCTTGTCAATATAGGTACTCAGCTTATGCACTCCTAAAGCACAGGCCATGACCAGAATACATTTGGCATTCTGAATGGCTCCATTATTTTCTTTAATAGCTACTTCGGTCATCTCATCACAGGCGGTAGGGATAACTGTCCAGCCGGTGACTAGCTTGCCCAGCTCTTGTAGACGCTCCCTCATTGCCAAGACCTCTTCCCTCCCACCAGTTTTAGTCATTGTAGCGCATGTGCCACAACCAGCAATATACACCCGGTCAAACCCGTCTAACTGCTGCTCGATTTCCTCAAAAGTCTTCTGTTTAGTAATAGATTTCATGCTTAACCTCCCACAAATTAAATCCTAAATCCTAATTTCTAAGCCCTAAACAAATTCTAAGTTCCAATGTTCTAAACTCAAATCCTTGACTCATTGGGATTTTGATCATTTGATATTGTTTAGGATTTAGTATTTGGGATTTGGTATTTTTTATTTTTCCAGGTCGCATCTTAAGCAACGCTTAGCCTCCTGTCTCGCCTTCTCCTCAGAAAAGCTCAGTTCAATCTCTTTAAAGCTACCTTTCCTCTCCTGGAGAGGGAGATGAGGTGTTTCTGGCCTGAATTGTGGTTCCCAGCTTTCTTCTTCCTCTCCACTTATTTCTTCTTCAATAACGCTGGGCTTCAGGTCATACATCTCGACCCGTGAGGTATCGCCCTGGAGATATTTGTCTATGGCGATAGCCCCTCTTCGGCCAGCCGCAATAGCTTCTATGACCATGCCAGGCCCGGAGACAAAATCCCCCCCGGCAAAAACCCCGGGAACATTAGTAGCTAATCTGTTTTCATCAACCGCCAGCGTTTCCCACCGAGTACGCTCAAGAGCACTATCCGGGGGTAAAAACGACAGGTCTGGAGCCTGCCCCACAGCAGCAATGACGGTATCCGCGGGAGCAAAAAATTCTGAGCCAGGAATGGGAATTGGACGACGGCGTCCACCGGCATCAGGCTCACCCAGCTTCATGTGAACACACTGTAAACCGGTCACTTTCCAGTCGTCGCTTACTAGGCGGGTGGGGCTGACGAGGAAATTTACCTGGACGCCTTCAGCCAGAGTCTCATCATACTCCACCTCAGTTACTGGCATCTCTTCCCGCGACCGACGGTAAAAGATACTCACCTCATCGGCACCAATGCGAAGAGCTGTGCGGGAAGAGTCAAGGGCTACATTACCACCGCCGATAACAGCTATCTTGCGTCCAATCTTAATAGACTTGCCAACTTTCACATCTCTGAGAAATCTCAAACCATAATAGAAGCCCTCGATGTCCTCCAATTCTCCGGGTATGCCAATAATCTGGCTCTTTTGAGCCCCAGCGGCAATAAAGACAGCTTCGAAGCCACTATCTCTGATATCTTCTATGGTGAAATTTACGTTGATTGGCGTGTCGTATTTTATCTCCACTCCCCGCTTGGCGATATAATCTATCTCCTTTTCAATAACCTCCCGCGGCAGGCGGAAGTCGGGTATAGCTACCGAGAGCATACCTCCGCCTATGGGGAGGGCTTCGAAGACCGTGACAGGATAGCCCATCTGAGCCAGAAAGTAGGCGCAGGACAACCCTGTAGGTCCCGCTCCTACCACCGCTACTTTTTGGCTGTGAGTCCGGGGAAAGGGTTCTGGTTCAGGTAATTCTCTAATGTGGTCAAAATACCAGTCGGCGGCAAAGCGCTTAAGCGCCCTGATAGCTACGGGCTCATCGAGTTCCCCGCGGCGACATCTTCCCTCGCAGGGGTGATGACAGATGCGGCCGCAAATAGCGGGGAAGGGATTACGCTCCCAGATGGTGTTGACAGCCTCCAGGTACTCACCATCGGCAATATGAGCCACATATTTAGGAATATTGATTCCTACCGGGCAGGTATGCTGACACGGTGATATCATGAGGGCATCGCAGACAGCAGCCGGGCATTTCTTCTCCTGTATGTGGGCTTCATATTCATCTCTGAAGTACTCAAGGGTGGTGAGCACGGGGTTGGGACAAGTCTGTCCCAGACCGCAGAGCGAGCATTCCTTGACTGTCCTGGCTATGGTAAGCAGGGTATTTATATCTTCTTCACGCCCTTTGCCCTGAGTGATTCTGGTCAGAATCTCCAGCATTTGTCTGGTTCCCAGGCGGCAAGGGACACACTTCCCGCAAGACTCAGATTGAGTGAAGCTCAAGAAATATCTGGCCACATCCACCATACAGGTGGTCTCGTCCAGCACCACCATGCCGCCAGAGCCCATAATCGAGCCCAGTTGAGCCAGTGTTTCATATTCCACGGGGGAATCGAGAAATCGGGCAGGGATGCAGCCACCTGAAGGACCACCCGTCTGCACCGCCTTAAACTGCTTGCCCCGGGGGATACCACCCCCGATATCAAAAATGATGGTGGATAGAGGAGTGCCCATAGGCACCTCCACCAACCCACTGTTGGCAATCTTCCCCGTGAGGGCAAAGACAGCCGTCCCCTTGCTTTTTTCCGTACCGATGCCGGCGAACCAATCAGCCCCGCGGTCAATGATGATGGGAATGGAAGCCAGACTCTTTACATTGTTGATATTGGTAGGCTTTCCTTCCAGACCTGATTGGGCGGGAAATGGAGGGCGGGGACGAGGCATGCCCCGTCGGCCCTCAATAGAAGCCATTAAGGCTGTTTCTTCCCCGCAAACAAAGGCCCCGGCGCCTTCTTTGATGTGCACCACAAAATCAAAGCCCGAGCCGAGAATATCTTTACCCAAAAAGCCTTTTCCCTGGGCTTGCTCTAAGGCAGCGTGAACTCGCTTTACTGCTAAGGGATACTCGGCACGGACATAGATGTAGCCCTCATTGGCACCTATGGCATATCCAGCAATGGTCAGCCCTTCAACAACAGCGTGGGGATCTGCTTCCAGGATGGAGCGGTCCATAAAAGCACCGGGGTCGCCTTCATCGGCATTGCAGATGACATATTTCTTTTCTCCGGGAGCGCTTCGGCAAAACTCCCACTTGAGGCCGGTTGGGAAACCAGCGCCACCCCGCCCGCGGAGGCCAGATTTCTTAACCTCCTCAATAACCTGCTCGGGGGTCATCAAAAGAGCCTTTCTCAGCGCCCGATAACCTCCATGAGCAATATAATGCTCGATTTTTTCCGGGTTGATACGCCCGCAATTTCGCAGAATGACGCGCTGCTGTTTTTTGTAGAAGTTGATCTCTGAATAGTGCGGCATGGCTTCGCCAGTTACCGGGTCATGATAGAAAAGACGCTCCACAGGCTTGCCATCTCGAAGATGAGAGGTGACAATTTCCGGAGCATCCTCGGCCTGAACACGGATGTAGAAAATGCCCTCAGGTTCAACAACTACGCTAGGACCTTGCTCGCAAAGGCCATGACCGTGGCAGCCACTTATTTCCACCGCGGCGTTCTTTAGCTTTTGCCGAGTTACTTCTGCCTTGAGCGCCTCATAGACAGCATCAGACCCCATAGAAAGACACGGCGTCTCCTGACAGACAAAGACAGTACGCTGGTCTTGCATACTACCCTCCACTCTCCCGGTTCCTGAACAATTGCTCCACCTTCTTAGGGTTCATGTGACCATGAACACGGTCAGCGACGACTATATTGGGAGCAAGGGCACAAACGCCGATGCAGGCCACGGTTTCCAGGGTGTATTCAAAGTCAGGGGTAGTCTCACCCTCGTCTATATCCAGGTGCTGCTTAACCAATTTCAATATCGTCTTCCCTCCCCGCACATGGCAAGCCGTCCCCCGACAAACTCTAACAACTTTTCTGCCCCGTGGCTGAGTATAGAGCTGGGTATAAAAACTAATCACCCCCTGTACCTGACTGGGAAAAAGCCCCAAGCTTCTGGCTATAAGCGGTATAGACTGAGGAGGGATATACCCTAACTCATTTTGGATTTTTTGCAGCAGCGGTATCATTGCCCACTTCTGCTGACTATATTCAGAAACAATGGCATTTATTCGTGCTAGTTCAGCCTTTGTGATTTTCTTCGCTTTAGCCATGAAGCCATATCCTTTCTATTCTCGTATTAAGTAGCACGGGGGCTTGCCCCCCATCCTTTTGCCAAGGACAAGCCTCGGCGTCACAACCTCTCCCCTCAAGGGAGAGAATTTTTCTCTATTTTTACGCTGCATGCTTTCAGTGAAGGCGCTTTTGTTTCTGGATTTAAGACAATGTCGAATAGCTCATTAACCGGAGTCTCTGGAAATGAAACTGGCATAAAGAGCATCCCCTCACGCAGTGTATCGGTAATCTTGACCATTGCGGTCACCTCGCCTATAGCTGAGATTACCTTGACCTTCTCACCATCAGTGATGGCAAGTTTTCTGGCGTCAGACTCACAGATTTCCACAAAAGCCTCTGGGGAGAATTTTTTCAATCGTAAAGACCTGAAGCTTCTGGAACCAGTGCCAAAGTGATAAAGATTAGTCCCGGTGAGCAGAGTAAAGGGATAATCTGACTTTCTCTCCCTTGCTTGTGGAGTATATTCAATGGGGGAGAAACGGGCAAATCCCTCTAAGAGTTGCCTGCCATAAGTACGTCCTGTTTCCCCGTAAGCTAATTCATCCTGTTTTTCGGAATCAGTATAGTCTTCGTATGAAGGAACTAATTCCTCAATCTCACTCATAACATCCTGTAGAGAGGAAAATGGCATCGGGGACCCCATTTTGTCAGCCAGCCGCAGGATTATCTCCCAGTCCGGCAGGCTTTCACCAACAGGCTTGATCGCTTTACGCACCCTGTTTACCCTGCCCTCGAAATTAGTGAACGTTCCTTCCTTCTCGGCGAAGCTTGCGGCAGGTAGAACCACATTGGCCAGTTCGGCCGTCTCGGTAAGGAACATATCCTGCACCACCAGAAAATCGAGGGAAGTCAGCATTTCTGTAATGAGCCTCGAATTTGGAAAGCTCAAGATAGGATTTTCTCCTACTATGTACATGCCTTTAACCTTTCCCTTTTTTACCTGTTCCATAATCTCCAGGGTCGTTAGTCCGGGTTCAGCTGGCAAACTTGCTCCCCAGCGTTCTTCGAACGTTCCCCTGGCCTGGGCATCCGTTACACTCTGATATCCAGGCAGAAATTTGGGCAGTGTTCCCATGTCGCAAGCGCCTTGTCCATTGTTTTCTCTTTGCAGGGCATAGATGCCACCTCCCTTACGCCCGATATTTCCCATCAGTAATGCCAAATTTGCCAGAGCCCCCACACCATCCGTTCCTGTGGTATGCTGCGTGATTCCAGTGCCATAGACAATTGCCGCCCGGCTTGCCTCAGCGTATAGTCGAGCGGCGGTGCGAATTTCTTGACCTGTAACGCCAGTAGTCTTCTCGACGTAATCCAAGGTATACTTTTTCAAGCTTTCGTCAAAAGCTTCAAAGTTATCTGTTCTTCTGGCGACAAATTCCTCATCCAGCAAGCCTTCGTCAATAATCACCTTGGCCAGACCATTTATAAGAGCCACGTCAGTGCCGACTTCAGGTCGTAACCAAAGATGGGCAAACAAAGAGAGCTTTGTCTGCCGAGGATCTATCAACAATAATTTGACACCGTGCTGTTTGACAGCACGCTTTATGGCATAACCGACAGCAGGGGCTGAGGAACTGAGATCAGTCCCAATGACTAATATGAGCTCTGATTGCTCCAGATCACTAAGATAATTTGTAGTGCCGGAGAAGCCAAGGGAAGACCCCAGGCCTATACGACTGGCGGAGTTATACAAGCGACCGCCATTATCAATATTGTTGGTGCCCAGCACAGATCTGGCGAATCTCTGCAAAAGGTAATTCTCTTCGTTAGTGCACTTAGAGGAGCCCAGGATGGCTAGGCTGTCACTACCATATTCATCCTTTATTCGCTGGAATTGAGTGCCTACCAATTCTAAAGCTTTTCCCCAAGATAGTTCCTCAAAATTACCGCTACCTTTGACCAGGGGTTTGAGCAACCTATCCGGGCTATGGATAAAATCACAGCCATAGCTTCCCCTCACGCAAAGCAAACTGTGATTTACTGAGTCTTCCTTACCAGGTATAACTCGCACGACCTGATTATCCTTGACTTCTAAGCAAATACTGCACCCGCAGCCACAAAAGGGGCAAGTCGTTTCCGTCGTAGACTTAGTCGTGCCCCCATATATCCTATCCTTTTCCATTAATGCTCCTGTCGGACACAGCGCCACACAAGTTCCACAGAAAGTACACTCGGAGTTTTCCAGGGGCAAATTGTTCAGTGTCGCCGGTATGGTCGTAAATCCTCGTTGAAAGTAGTCAATAGCACCTTCAACGACTAGTTCCTGGCAGGCTCGAATACATTTGGCGCACAGTATGCACTTGCTCAAATCCCGTTCAAGGAAGGGATTGACCTCCTCAATGCTGGCCATCTGGGGAATCCTTTGCAACTCCACCAATCCGATGCCCAAGTCTGAGGCAATTTGGCGTAGCTGGCAGCGATTGCCTTTATCGCATACCAGGCAGGAATCAGGATGACTGGTAAGCATCAGCTTGACTATGGTTTTGCGGCGCTCGATGACTCGTGGGGAATGCGTGTTGATTACCATCCCCGATGCTATCGGGGCGACACAAGATGCCAATAAGGCACTATTTCGTTCGTCTTCTACCAAACAGACACGGCAAGCCCCAACTGAAATGAGTTGAGGATCGTGACAGAGTGTGGGGATATCTATGCCTGATTCTTTCGCCAGTTCCAGGATGGTCATCCCCGGATAGCCACTCACCTCACGACCGTCAAGAGTAATGGTTATCGGCTGCAAACCAATATCCTCCTTCATAACCCAGCAGGTGGGGGTAATGCTTTCCAAAGGGGATTACTTCTTTTTATCTAGACCCTCCGGCCAGTTGGCAGACACATAGGCAAAAGACCGAGGGAAGTATCTTCCTTCACCTACTGTCCTTATACCAGTCAAGAGGTCGGAACTGGCAGCGCTCTTGGCAATAAAGCCGTAAGCCCCTACCTGCTTAGCAACAAACATGTTCTCTTCTTCGTCATATTGGGTTAGAATCAAAACCTTTGTCTCTGGGTATTCCTCGGTTATTCGTTTCGTTGCTTCAAGTCCGCTCATCACCGGCATGACTATATCCATCACCGCCACATTCGGCGTAAGACGCTGCACTTTATCAATAGCATCTCGCCCGTCAACAGCTTCACCTATTACCTCCATGTCTTTTTGCAGACCCAGCAGGGCGCAAATTCCTTCCCTGACTACAGCATGGTCATCTACCACCAGTACCTTGATTCTTCTCAGTGTCTTATCCAGAAATTTCTCAGCCCAGGCCACTATTGAACCTGACTCGACTGGCTTGATTAAATATTGTTCGGCTTCAAGCTTCAAGCCCTCGTCCATACGCCACCCCTTAATCAGACGCTTTTCCGGTGGGGCATCAACCACAATGAGAGGCACTACTTTGAAATTGGGGCTCTGTTTCAACCACTGGTGTAGCCGAAAGGCATCTCCACGCGGCGTTATTGTACCCAAAATAATCAGGTCAGGTTTTTCGTGACGCGCTACCTCCTCTGCCTGTAATCTGTTGCCAGCGGTAAGCACCTGCCAACCTTTTGCCAGTAATTTAGCTTGCATATCCTCGATGAACTCCGACTCATCATCCACCAGCAGAATTTTAGTGTTCTTTTCCATCTTTCACCCCCTTGCCAACTACACGTTTTTAGGAGTTTGTTTTAGCCTGCTACTATAAATTATAATGTCCAGTCTGCTGAAGGAATAGAGGTGTTTACCCCAGAAGGTAGGGAAATCTCACCGCAATTTTCTGCAGTTAATCGCTCATTTATGTGGATAACGCTTCCCATTAGTGGGGTGTGGGAAATAAGTAGCGCCGTGAAGACTACGAGGCAATAATCTCAGACGACGATAATGCCCTTGCGCAGGGCATATTTGAACAGGTCAAGGCGGTTGTGGATATCCAGCTTTGCCATCAGGTTAGTCTTGTGTCTTTCTACAGTTTTGGGACTAATGACCAGCATTCGGGCTATCTCACGAGTAGAGTGCCCTTCTGCTAGCAATTTTAGTATTTCTCTCTCTCGGTTGGTCAGTTGTTCAGAGATGTCCTTGCTTTTTCCTACTCTGGCTATCTGTCGATAGTCTTCGACTAAGAGTCTGGCTATGGATGGAGATAGGAAAGAATCCCCACGGTACACAGACCGAATGGCTGAGGTAAGCTCTGAGGATGCTGCCACTTTACTGATAAAACCGCTGGCCCCAGCTTCAATAACGGGTAATACATATTCCCTGTCTTCGTATTGGGTCAGTACTATCACCTTTGTCTCCGGAAACTCTTTGCGTATTCGGCGAGTTGCTTCCAGCCCATCCATAAGAGGCATGACTATGTCCATAAGCACTATGTCAGGCGAGAGCTTGGTAACCATTTCCAGCGCGTCCCTGCCATTGGCGGCCACGCCTACTGCTTCTATATCCCCGGTAAGAGCAAGCAAGGCACAAATACCATCACGTACGATGGCATGGTCGTCAGTCACCAATACCCTTATTTTCGCCATATCTAATGTCTTGACCTATTGGAATCTTGGCCCAAAGCGTAGTTCCTGCTCCAATCTTGGACTCCATACCGCTGGTGCCGCCAAGGAAGCCGATCCTCTCCCTCATACTGAATAATCCACGGCCTCGCCCACTTTCCTCTACATCGGTGATTTTGGAAACATCAAATCCTTGCCCGTCATCGCTAATAATTAGCGAGAACTCATCTGGTTGATATACCAGCACTATGGAAGCATTCTTTGCTTTAGAATGCTCAGCAATGTTGCCAATGGTTCCCTGAACAACGCGGAAAAGAGCAGCTTCTACATCAGAAGGAAACCTCATCTCAGTCCCTTTAACCTCCATTGTTACGTTAATGTTTAAGGGCTGAAGCCTATTCTTGGCATGCTGGCGAACAGCAGCGACTAACCCCAGCGTATCCAATACAGCAGGGTGGAGATTGGAAATTACCCTACTTACTTCCTTATGTAC
>Ga0315541_1002279_pt1 | contig 16280 bp, 17 predicted proteins | sample SalMarSW160190MG_FD_203095 | JGI IMG/M metagenome (GOLD analysis project Ga0315541, IMG submission 203095) | Salt marsh sediment microbial communities from the Plum Island Ecosystem LTER, Massachusetts, United States - Salt Marsh Sediment SW1601-190 ...
TCCAATCTTGCTCTCAATTTCTCTTCTGATAGTTTTTCTTTTTTGAGGTAATCCTCAAAATCAGCTCCCTGTTCTTCTATTTTACTTTTTAGTTCTTTGATTCTCTCCTCAACTCTTCTTTCGATTAGAGGTGGGGGAACCTTTACTTTAGAATCATTCACTGCTTTCTCTATTATTTCCTTCTTTAGTCTTCTCTCTTCCCAATTTTCTTTGGTCTTTTGCAGTTCATCCTGAGTATGTTTTCTAAGGGCTTCCAAATCATCAAATTTGAGATTTTTAGCAAATCCATTATCAAGCAAAGGAGCCTCTTCTTTCCTGAGCTCTTTTAGAAGAACTTTAAAGGTGAATTCTTTCCCTGCGAAGTCTTTCTGGGGATGAGAAGATGGCAGTTGGACTTTGAGGTCTTTTCCCTCCCCTGCTTTTAGACCAACTAAACCCTTAGAAAAAGAGGCAGGAAAGGTGGATGAACCTATCTTGAACAAAAAGTCCTTTTGTGTTTGGCCGGGAAGTAACTTTCCTTGCTGAAAAACCTGAAAGTCCAGAACCACCCAATCGTTTTCTTTTACTTTTCGCTTTTTTTTTAAGGGCACATACCTGGTATGTTGTTGTTGAAATTGTTCTAATGTTGTCTCTATTTCTTTTGCTGATACACTTATTTCTTTTTTTGCTATCTTGATTCCCTTATATTTACCTAAGGTGACTTCGGGTTTGTCTACCAAATCAATCTTTAGGATGAGAGGTTTATCAGTAGAAAATTGGACTATTTCCAGAGTTGGCTCAATTATAGGGATAAGCTTATGTTCTTCTACTATCTTCTGATAGATTTCCGGGTAAATTTTTTTTATGGCTTCTTCTCGGACTACAGCTTCGCCAAATCGTCTTTCGAATATTTTTCGAGGGACTTTCCCTTTTCTAAATCCGTCAACTTTTACATCTTTAACCACTCTGCGGAAAGCTTGAGAAAGTTCCTCTTCCACTCTTTCTTTTGCTATCTCCACCTTAAAAGTGATTTCTGTTCCCTCTTTTTTTTCTATAGCTACTTGCATCATTAATCCTCAGATTTCGTATCTCGTTGTTCGTATCTCGCTGGTCACTCTCTCAATGCTCATTTTCCCTCTCCCCATTGGGGAGAGGATTAAGGTGAGGGGGCACAAGCGACGAGCAACTAGCAACGAATTTCTGGTGCGAGAGGGGGGATTTGAACCCCCACGAGTTTCCTCACTAGATCCTAAATCTAGCGCGTCTGCCGATTCCGCCACCCTCGCAATTTTCGTTGCTAGTTGCTCGTTGCTAGTATCTCGTAAGAAAAGACCTTAAAATCCACAAAGCAATGTTATTGACACAATACGATTTACGTACTTCTTTCCCTTCCCCTCGCAAAGAGGGAGCACGAGCAACTAGCGACTAGCAACGAGCAACGGATCTTAAGGAATGTCCTTCGGCAGCCGTATAAATTGCCTGATCCCACTATTCATTTTCCCAAAGAAGAAAATTGGAGCGGGAAACGGGATTTGAACCCGCGACCCCCACCTTGGCAAGGTGATGCTCTACCACTGAGCTATTCCCGCTCGGGTGGGCTGTACAGGAATCGAACCTGTAACCTACGGATTAAGAGTCCGTTGCTCTGCCTGTTGAGCTAACAGCCCGCAGTATGCTGCCATAAATAGTATTGGGGTGAGCGAGGGGATTTGAACCCCCGACCCCTGGAGCCACAGTCCAGTGCTCTAACCAACTGAGCTACGCTCACCATGGAGCGGGGAACGGGATTCGAACCCGCGACCATCGGCTTGGAAGGCCGATGCTCTACCACTGAGCTACCCCCGCAGTTTGTTTATTAATAAGGCTCTCATGAATTACGTTACGCTTAGGATTTTACCCTGGTGTCCACCTGGTGTCCATTTCGCTGCACAATCGTTCCACTGCTCGCCGTTTGTGACCGGGTGACAAATGAGCATACCGTAAAGTCATCGTAATCGATTGGTGACCCAAAAGCTCCTGCACTGTCTTCAAATCCACCCCTGACATTACCAAATGCGAGGCGAATGTGTGCCTTAGGTCATGGAACCTGAAGTTCTTGATTCCAGCTCCCTTCAGTGCTGACTTAAAGCTCTTGGTGATATTCCCGTAAGGCCGGCCATCACGGTTAGCGAATACGTATGAGGAGACTCCTTCTTTTTCTTCAAGAAGACACAGTGTCTGATAAAGAACACTATTTATGGGGACTTCTCGTTGTCGTCCCCCCTTAGTTTTTATAATATATATAGTTTTTCGATATGAGTCAATAGCTACACATAAATGGAAAGGTCAAAAGGTCATATTGATGCAGGCTACTGTGATTCTCGTATAAACAGACAGGAAAGACAAATCTGGTTCAAGGGGATAAGGGGATAAGAAAAAACCAAATCTTAAGAGTTTTCAGTCCCATATCTGGTGTTGGAAAGTGCCCACAACAAGTGCAAAATAAGGCAAATTTTGGCCTTACCTGGATGTTAACCTTGCCTTTTTCAGTAAAACTACTATTATATTTAATGTCTTTTACGATTTTTAACCAAAACATTTAAATTTTACAAAATGAGTTAAATAACATGTACACGCTGGAGAAACTATCAGGCATGGAACAGAAGCTTTACTTTACCCTGGAGGCAGAGGATGAAAGAGTAGTGAATGCCAAGAGAGCAATGAAAATCCTGAATGTATCTCAGATGCATGCCTACAATCTCTTGAAGAGTATGTACGAGAAAGGGGCATTGGACAAGGTAAAGTCCAATCTTTATGTGAGAGTTCCCGCTCACATAGTTCACAACAGGGGTAACTATATTGAGGACCCTATCATAGTCGCGAAGAATATAGCGGTGCCTTACTTTTTCTCCTACTACACCGCTCTTTCTCTGCACGGTCTTGCTCAACAGTACACGAAAACCTTTTACATCTCTACCATCAGGCCAATCCGAAAAATAACCTACCACGGCAATGTGATTCGACCGGTAACGCTCATCCAGAAAAGATTCTTTGGGTTCCGTGAGATGAAGTATGAGAATGAGAGGGTTATGGCATCCGACCTTGAGCGAACAGTTGTGGATGTGGTGAATAGACCAGAGTATGCCGGCGGCTATGAGGAAATTTTTCGCTGCATGCTGGATGTGGAAAAACTTAACTGGCAACAACTTCTCACCTATATTGACAAAATGGAGGAGAAGATTCTGGTCAATCGTCTCGGATATCTGTTTGAGCTTTTGAGGAAGCAGGTACACACACCGGATTTTTTCTTAAAAAGCCTGCAAAAAAGAATCTCTGAGAACATCTACTCTTTCGAGCAGAGAAGTGGTACGTTCGACAGGAAATGGCGGATAATAGTTGATGAGCGGTTGGAAAAAGCAGTGGAGGCCGGATAATGGACCTGCGAGAGCTTCGAAAAATACAAAGAGATACTGGATTCAATCCAGGGTTCATCGAAAAGGTGTATCAGCTCACTCGCATACTTGAAGCCGTCTATTCTGACAACAATCTCAAGGAATACCTTGCCCTCAAAGGAAGAACAGCCCTCAACTTTATCTACCTCAATATTCCAAGACTTTCTGTGGACCTGGATTTTAATTTCGTTGGTGCCCTGGAAAAAAATAAAATGCTACAGTTAAGACCAACTGTCACTGACAGGATAAAGGTAGTAGCCGATAGTCTGGGGCTTACTATATCCAAAAAACCCTTCTCCTATATACTTGATAGGTTTCTGCTTAGATACAGGAGCTTGCAGGGGTTGCGGGACAGTATAAGAATTGAGATAAATTATCTGGAAAGGATTCCAGTTGTTGTACCTGTCCAAAAGAGTTTCCACCATTTCTTTGGAGACATTGAAAGGTTCAAAGTAAAGACCTACCAGCCAGAGGAGCTGGGTGCCATGAAGACCAAGGCCTTAGTGGAAAGATTATACGCCAGGGACCTCTACGATATCTATAACATCTCCCAACTGGATTTGCAGAATCGAATAATGAGGAAGCTCATGCTGCTCTACATTCTCATGGCCAACCGGGAACCAGAACTGCAAAGTATTGTTCGCAAAATTGCACAATACAACGGGAGACATTTCATGCAACAGATAAATCCTTTCATCTCGTCTTCCCAGAATATAGACGCTTCTCAGGTAAAACAAGACGTTGTTGAATTTTACAAGAAAGTCCTGGTGCTAGATGGCAATGACAAGAAATTCCTCGAAAATATTAAACAGAAGGTAATGGACATGGAACTTTTGTTTGGAGGAGATATTTGCAACCCTGCAGCCAACACTCACCCTTCCCTGCTATTTGTGTTGGAGAAGAGGTAGGTAAAATCACTCTTATTCTCTTACCCGGTCCGTGCCCCTTCACACCCATCGACTTTTGGAATAACCCGCCCTCTGCACGACGAGAGAGTTCGTCCATATGGTTACTTTCCGACCATATCTCCGGGCTCTATAACGCTTTATCCATTCGACTGTTGCTGGAGTCATAGAAGTGTTCCCAACCCCACTCCAAATTCCGAGAAAATCCTCAAAAGTAGTAATATTCTGTGTGCACAACAAACAAACAAAAAGTTTATCTCTTTTGGGGGGATAGGGGTGTACCCCTATAGCTTTTCTAGAGCTGCCTTCTCTCTTTCTTTCTCTTTCTCCTGTATGAGTTGAGTTATCTTATTGATTGTGTTCATGTCAAGATACTTAATTGTTTCATATCCTTGGTCGAACGTGATTCTGCGATTGCTTTCGTCCTGCCATTGAAGTTCTAAGTCGCCGGTGCCAGTGGGAGGTCCATATTTTTGTATCAATAATCGCCGAAAATTCTCCACTCTCAAAGTTTCTATACTAGGTGTAACAGGTTCACTACTAGGTGTAATAGGTTTACTAGCTCTATTAACCCAATATAGAAGCAATTTATTTCCATCATCGCCTAATATTTCTGTAACCTTATGACCGCCTCTTGATGTTGTGTTTCCGTCATTCCTTCATTTACTCTTTTTAAATAATCATTTATCATTTGAGCTTCTGTCCCAGATACGGCTCTTTCCAATATCTGAAGCTCGCTCAACTTAGACTCTTCCCGTTTTTTATCAATCAAATCGTTAAAAGTTGGAGAGGGAGGTGTAATTGCTACCTTATATAGTTGATTATCGAAAAAGTAAAACCAGATTCTTACCTTATGACCTAGAATTGTATCGTCGAACCCAAAATAGTATACTAGTTCATCTTCTTGTTCTAACTGACTAAAAGACTCACCTGGAAATACCTGCTTCACTTAACTGGGACTCATCCCCCATTGAGCTTCCCGGTATCCTTCAATTACCAAATTACGAACAGCAAACGAAAATCCTTCAGGAAGCACCGCAAGAGGTCCCACCCCGGACACAAAACAAAAACTCAGACTCAACAAGATAATAGCTAGTAATTTTTTATATCTCATTTCTTTATCTCCTTTCTCTAAATCTCTCTATCTCATAACTAGCTTTCACTTTAATCTATTCCTCCCGCAGATAATATTTGCCCTAATAGAAGTAAGCTAAAGTAGTCTATCGCATTTCTGACAAATCAAATGGAAAGATTAATTCTTCCCCCATATTTGTAACTACCGTTAATACCATTCTTCCTAAGAGTTCAGAAATGTCTTCATTGAAAGACGGACTACCTTCCCGGAGGCCCAAAATCTCCTCATAAGAAAAAGCGAGATAATAGAAAAAGCCGGCGCTCTCAGCTTCTGGAACCACACTCTCTCTGCTGCTCACATAAACCGCTTTTGCCTTTATTTCTTCGTCTACGCCCATCACATAATCCTCCGGGTAGTACCTCAAAAAGTATTTAGTCTCAGGGGGGAATGGAAGCTTTGAATGAACAATAAAAGGTATATGGAATATCCAGGTATAGTGAGCAGTTAATTCAAACATTCTCCGGGCCTTTTCGGATTCCCTCCTCTTTGTTGACTCAAAGAAATACTCTGCTTGTTCCCATTTTTCGGCACTTTCTTTGGCAACTTCCTCCGCGCAAGTGCCGCAGACTACAAACAGGAAAGGTGTTAAAATAATAGCAGAACTTCCCAACCATTCGGATAACATATTGTCGTCCAAAAGGGCGAAATATACCACCGTAGGAACTCCCATTGTCCCCCATTCGCTTCTTGCTATCTGCCACCAATTGTCTATACGCTTATTTATTTCCTCTAATATTCTTTTGTCAGTGGTTATTTCTACATCTTGGTCCTTTCTGATATAGAATTCTGGATGATTAAGGGCATAGTTTATACCTTCCTCTATCCTTTCTTGCCAACCTTGCTCCGACGGAAAATACATAGCTTGAGAATATCGTGCAGAAAGAATGAAAACTATTAAAAAAATTGTGGTCATCCAAAGAATTTTTTTAGACATCTGATACCTCCTTAATTATTTTGTTAGATTCCCAACTTATCAGGTAACTGAGAAGGATATTGTTTCCATATTTCTTCTCACCTCCTCATAATTGCTGTAACTCAGAACCAGACTATCACAAGATAGCCTCATACAGATAGGCCATTTTTCCGAGTATAGGTCATCTTTACCTGAAAAAGTGCCTGTATCAGCCTCTATGAGCCTCTCTCCTCTCGTTGCACATTTACGTCCAAGCGAGTTAAATATAAATATAGAAAGAAAAGTTTCTAACTTTTGCAAATCTCATCGAGTCAACTCAATCAACTCTCAAGTTCTTTGCTCACTCAATCCCAGTAAGTCTCACCAGGCTATCTAACTCCATGGCAAGCTAAGCACTAACTCCACCGAACACCTCGCTCCTGTGGGCTCGGTGTTCTAGTTTATCCCTTATCTTATCTAACTCCAAGCTTCTTACCTTAATCTCTCAATCACAGTATCGAGCTTTAAAGGCGAATTAGCTTCGCTGTGCTCCACTAATTCACCTACCATACTTCAGAGCCTATTCTCCGGGAAACCTTCTCACTTCCCCGCTCCACGCCACTAATTCGCTTACCTAGTTCTAGTTAAAGTAAAACTACTCAGCAGCGAATTAGCATCGCTCCGCTACTCTCCAGCGCATACCATACACACATCCAACTCCACTTCACGTAACATCAAGCTATCCATCTCATCGTTCAATCCAAGCATTCAACTCCTTCCAGACTCCACTTCACATCTTCCCACATATCTCATTCTTCAATCAACCAGCCTTTCCGATAACGGTGTTATCGGAACTAAGCCCTACGGGCTGAGTCGGCTTAGTTTATAACAATACTTAACATCAGGAGACTTTACATAAGAAGCTTCTTATGTAAACCAGCTAAGAAGCTGGCCAGGTCTCCCGCAATTTCAAATAGAGTTTTATTTTATCAATCCTGTAATCCAGGAGACTTCTTCAAGAAATTATGGCTTCATTAAAATCCTTCAAGACCAAATTCCTTTTCAGAAGTCAAGTTCAGTTCACTTACCTTGAGCCTCTCGACCCCACGAACCCACCCTATGATATTCAGCGCATAAGCCTAAAGTTTGATCCATTCACTCAAACGAGCAAATATCTATCATTCGGTGATGTCGCCTGACTTCCGCTACAAACAAGAAGACCCTGCCCTTCGGAAGACCTCAGAGCAAAACCATGTGGAATTCTTCTCTCTCGGTAGATATTCCCCCTTCGCTCAAAAATTCCTCTATGCCACAATTAGCTTGATAAAATTCTCTTGATAGAGAAGTCCTAGATTTACCCAGGCCTATAGGTTATCTTCCCTTGAGAAAGTGGCTGTATGAGGCTCTATGAGCGTCTTTTTTGTTGTGAATCAGCGTAAGACCTTGATTTAGCCCGATTTTTCTATCCTGGAAAGTCTAAGAATACGCTATATCTTGCAAATAGAGTTTACCTTGCACCTCCATGTCTCACTTGCGATACGCTCACTCCTCTCTTTTCACTCCTTAATAATTTCCTGAGTTCACTTCTCTTTCTTACTTTTACCTTCTATAGCATCCACATACACAGCGACCCCCCAACTAAAATACCAAATTGTGCTAATCACGAGAACAGCAATTGCCAGTAGAAACCAAGATATCGGCTCCAAGCCAAGAGTGCCGTCGATAGCATCACCAATGACTCCTAACACAGCGAACGCAATACCAAGAAAGAAACAAACGCCGCCTAGCATCGTCCATGTACCACCCTTACTGATTATCCATTTATGATCCCTCCAGCGTTCCAGCATGAGTATCACCTCCTTTCTAGCCTATTAGTTTTTGCTTCAGTCAATTTACCCCGATTTTTCCAAATTTGTTATATCTTGTCTGCCAGATATATCTATTTCTATTGCTGCCTCGTTGACGCTGCCTCCCCCCAGGGTCAGCCTATCTCATTAATGAGCTTCTTAAACTCAATCCAATTATTATCAAAGAGATAAAACCTAAAACCTCTTCTTGTTGCTCCCGTATAACTATCAGTTTTAACAAATATCCTTAGATCTATCTTCTCATTATCAATAAGAGAAGTAGCAAGATCCTGATTATCGGATAGTCTAATCCGTTCTATTTTCGGCACCCATGTAGAGTAACCTGTCTAAGTTGACAGTATATCTCAGACTTTTACTTTTCAGTTTCTGAAACTTCTTATTTGAGCGGTCTTTTTGTCCGCATTCTAGGTGATGTGTATGATGGTCTACTGCTAGGGACAGTACGGTCATGAATTGTTGATTTGGGAACACCCAAACGTTTTGCTATCGCTCTAATGGAGAATCCTTCATCCCTCAATCTTTGAGCCTCTTTCCAAACGTCAATTTCGCCCTTATTTTCGCTCAAGATACCCGTAGAGACCTTTTTCTCTGATGTTTTTGTAGACCCTTGGCCGGCTTCCACTATCTCGTTTTTTATTCTCTCATCCAGAACTTTATCTACCCACTCTGTATTAGGATACTTACTAACAACCTTACCCATTAGCTTGCGCTTTTTCCCTTGATTCTCTTGTTGCATCGCTAGCATAAAAAGCCTTTCGGCTTTGCTCTCTCTTTTACAGGCCCTCCCTAGCCAAAAACCAACTATGCAACCTGCTATTCCTGCCAACATTACCCCCACTAGCAATTCAGCGGATGGCTTGGCATAACGAGAAACCATTATTCCAATATTCCAAGAACTACCCCGATGGCAAACGATAAGACAGTCAATAAGAGGCTTGCCCGTTTACTTTTTCTAGAAGGGCGTTCAATCCTCTTGCCCGTTTCTTCCTCTGAAATTACATGCATTACCTTCTCGGCCATTTCCTTACTTGATCCCCTATAGATTAGTATCTTGAAGAACAAATATGAGCCTCAAAGAGAAGGTCGAAGCCTATCAATGCACAAAATATCCTCATTGAAGAATTGAAGCTTCCCATTTTTGGCTAATCTAGCGTGCAATATTATTCCTATTTCTTCACCACGAAAAGATACGCTATATCAACTCAAAGATAATCTATTCCACTATCCTAAATAAAAGCATTAAGTCCTATTATTGATTTAAATTGGGAATTATTAGCCTGATGGGAAAGTAAGGTGATATACTTTGACCTGGAAGGAATTAAGGTCTCACGTTGATTGCCCATAAGCTACTCCATTGTAGCATACTGCCAATCTAAAAAAACCTTTCTAAGTTTGTATATATAGCATAAATAAAGAGTTTGTCAAATTTGGATACTTTTGATATGATGATAGTCATACAAAAACAAGATTAGCAATTGCTTAGGCTTGGTTTGATCTTAATCTGGCATTAGGGCCATTAGGTCAGGGAATCTAACTTAACAGGTGGTACAGTCAATTTGGGCAGGTCAATTGAATTGACCACTATTTTAAGGGAGAAAGTTAAGGGGCTGTAACGACCTTAGATACCAAAAGGCTAGTTTCAAAAGAATGGCAAAATCAAAAGGCCAGCTCTAGAGAATTCTAATTAAAGAGAAGTGAGACGGTAGAAAAAGAAGCTTGGCGTATGGAAGACTCATGAATCTTACAGTCGTAACCAACTAAATCTTAGTAAGATCGGGAGGAACTAAAATGAGCGGTTTTTGGAAGCGGAGAAAAAAGGAAGAAGTAGAAAAGGAAGTCATACCTAAGGAAGCAGAGAAGAAACCATCTCGAGAGGAAATATTAATGAAAATATGTAAGAAGTATGATGCTTCTCACATGTATGATGCTCTGCTTAGGATTACCAGTTATGCAAACCCTAGTAAGGACTACGAACGTGACATAGTGATGGCAAGGCAACATGAAGAGAATTACAAGAAAGCAAAGGGGGAGGATGAAAAAAACAAACTTGCTAGAATTGTTTCACTTAATTATGAGCTAGCCCTTGCAGGGGCATTAAATGATTTAAGTGTAAGGAGTAAAAAGGGGGAGGTTATTGAAGGAGAGGAGCTAGATATCAAGGTTCAAGTAAGTAGAGTCAATGAAGCTTTGGATGGACTTTTGAGATTCCCTGGTAGAGAAGACTTAAGGGAAAAATATAGTGAAATTTCAAAAGACATACAAAAGACATTAAAGATCTTTATAGAGTATCAGCAACAAAAAGAATAAAAATACAACTTCTCTGAAAAAATAGTTTTGAGAAATATTTTGGTTTTTAGAACAATAAATACCTGACAACTCAAGCTATGTGATTCCATCATTCTCTATGACATTTGCATTACTAGTGGCCATGTGACCTGCCCCCGTTAATAGTACCACTTGTTAAGTTAGAGTCAACGGAATAATAGCCTCGGGAGCAGGTGGTCTGTAATTCAAAGCACTGTGCGGCCGTACCCTCTCAAAACCGAATATGCAAGTCCTTACATTAATTTCCCAGCATAACAATGCAATAACATTAATCTCCGAGTTTTCAAAACATATTATGTAGTGTGTGTGAGGTTTTATAAGTTGCTTTATCGTACGGCGGGCAGTGCTCCTCCCCCCTGGTTCCTACACACCATAGCTAATAATGTGCTTAGCGGGTAGATTGCCTGCAGACTTAACTGTGTTTAAGAGTGGATGGATTGCTGAATGGCGGGCTTAGGCCACAATTGAGGAGTATTTTTGGATGACATCGCTGATGTCGTTGCCTAGGCAAAAGTTGCGAAACTCGTCCAATGAGGGGAGGCATCGTGAGGAATAGAATCCTAGATCCTATTTAACTCCCAGTGATCCTACTTAAGAGACGCCCAATGGCTACAGCCAATCTCTCTTGTGGCGAACCGAGTTTCAGTTTAAGATTAAATGTGTATTTAATCTGTGATATATCACAAGGAGGGAGAAAGCGATGGCTGGCCAAACTTATCTTTCTCTATTCATTCTTCTTGGTTCTATCGATATTGCCATAATCCTAGCGGGCTACAGCTTTTCCGAGAACTGGGAATTATACGGATGGCCACCGAGAACTAATCTGTCTGACGAAGATAGATTAAATGGGCATTTAATCTGAGGTATACCTCAACGGTTGAATACGAAATAACTGGTTGAAATGTGATATATAAAGCTTTTGCAGATTATCTCACTTATTTAAGTCGAGGACGGGAACGAAGCACTTGGATTAGACCACTCTTTAGGTCAAGCAACGGTATGCCAGTACTCTCCGAGGTCTACGGTCTTCTTGAAACAGAATATCAGGAAAGCGCGGAAACCATGCAGTGCTTCCACCTAATTTTCTGGCTCGACTGCAAGTTCCCCGAATTCATTGTATCCCATTGACCTGCCCCCATTAATAGTACCATTGTTAAGTTAGAGTCAACGAAATGATGGCCTCCGAGAAGGTGGTTCGCCGTCTTACTCCTTCAATCTCAATATTGAACCCTGCCGCGAATATCGAATAAGCAAAGTACAAGTGTTAGCGCTGAGGCAAGAAGCAACGTGCCTCCAAAACTCACGATACGAGATAAACCTCATGATGACATGACCTCTTGGACGACAGGCGACAGAGCAGTTATACCTAGGAATAGTGCAATTCCGTAGTAGAGTAGACGGCTTCTGAACAGTTTTTCAATATCTGGTGAGACGATAACGGGAATGTCCTGTATTTCCCTTGGTATTCCTAAAAATCTCCTGACGTCGAGGTCCAAGTAAATTTTCCCAACCTTCGGATACTCTTCTGTCTTCTGCCCATCGACTTTTATTGTCTGGCTCGTCCCTGCAAAAACCCGCAAAGTGCATTTGGCAATACAGTATTTCCCTTTTTCGCTCAATCGCACTAATTGCAGTCTAACGTATTCACCCTGCCTCAGTCCCAGCAAGCGAATACTGTTCAAATGAAGAACACAAATGTTTTTCTCGCTATCTGCCCAAACGGGTCTGTATAGTGAACAGACAAGGGAACGTGGACTAACAAAGGGGAATATCAAGCGTTTTCCAGTAACCGGATGAATAACTACGGTTGCACCATAGCATTCCCTCCCACGAATACCCAAAGAATGACGAATGCTTTGGTCCAGTTGACAACTATGTTTGTCTAATGTCTCGAGATAGGCAACTTTTGCAAGGCATACTTTATTTCCGTACGCCACGGCAGAAAACCTTCTTACCTTCAATCTCTTTGCCACTGATTTGGATATTTTCAGAATATTCATACCCCTTGCTTCTACACGCATATCTGTTGGGAAGACTAGAAAATTTCTTCGAAATCGGCTTCCATTTTCCCGTCTTAGAGTCTCCAGGAAGTAGATGTAATTCTGCGGCAGTTTGTGTTGTCGAGCCCATCAAGAAGAAGACCTAAATACTCTGGGCTCGGAGGCACCTCCTTGGACTCTTTAGACACCACAGAGTATGTTATTGCGCGTTTGATTCTTTTGCTCGCAAGCACAACCTCAATTTCCTGCCGGGCATAAGCGAAGCCAACGCCCTCTTTCTTATCGAGGGATGAAATCTCTTTTTCGTCGACTTCGTATACAACCCCCCACACAGCCATACTTGGTGCTGGCACTATGTCAGCAACTCCCGATCCTGATTTTACGGACCTCCTTGTGAACGCCAATCTCTGGTCGATGAGCTTCGCCGCCCCTAGTACTTTGTGCGTGGGACATACTCTTGTCATAACCGTGGGAGACATATTACTCCCGTAAGCGAAGTATTTAACCGCCATTCAATGGCTCCTCTTTCGGGCTAGAAACCTCCCTTTGTCTTCTTAATAAGGTGTCAACGAATCCCCTTGGAACCGCGATCTGTTCGTTGACTGCAAGGCAATAACAGACGTCCGAGAATAATGCCAGGGCGTCATTCAGGCGTTTTCTATGTCCATCGATGTACAGATGACCTGCCCCTATTAATAGTACCACTTGTTAAGTTAGAGTCAACGCAATGAAAGCTTCGGGAGCAGCCGGTTAGTCGGTGGCTCTGTGTTTTCGGAGAGTGTGTAATGAGAAGTCTGCCTTGCCTTTGGAATAGGACTGATGGCTCGATAGACTGATTCGAGATCCTTTCACGACAGTGTTGACTAGTTTCGTATTGTGTAGGCTCCGGGGAGCCAAGCAATACTAAGAGATGGTTGACAGGGCTGAGAGACTGGAAAGGCAAGCTTTTCGGAAAATTCTAACCTCTTTTCAATAGAAAAAGAGAGTTCTTAAACCAGCTTTAACAATCAAACACTTATGACACAGAAGGGTTTGTTTTACAAGTAACAGCAGGGTACGCAAATAAAATTTGCCTAACTACACTTAATTTAATGATACACAACTTATATCATCTCCTCAAGTCCTAGTTCTTTCAATTTTTCCCTTGAAGGTATGCCGGTCTTTCTATCCCATCCTCTGGAATCGTAGTACTCATCAAGCATTTTGTTATAGTTTTTTATCCTGACTTCTTCGATACTGAAGTATTCTCCGAACGCTGGTAGATTGCAGATCCTTTGGGGGACCATATCGTCTTTTCTTCTAATTCCTTGTCGGCAATTGAAATATCTTTGCAGGTTTATAGCCCTAGCCACGTTGCCCAAACTTGCCCTTTCGCCCTATGAAAATAGCGCCTTATTGTGGTTCTATGTTTATATCTTTTCCTGTCAATAAGGATAAATACTCAAAAACAGCTAAAGATTTCGTCTTTTTGCTCTTTTTCAAAGAATTAATGAGAAGACCAATAGTTATGGACTTTACGTAATTCCTTACCAAAAAACTCATCTTCATTACTTCCTTGATAAACGCCTAAATCACGTGCTAATTTGAAGAATCCCTCACCTGGTGCATTCTTTTCCTGAATATTTACCACTGCTGAAAGCATTGGATGACTTTGTTGGTGTTCATATCTATTAATGTCGTCAAGCATTCGCCATAGTCTTGGGTCGTGTCCACCAAGTCCTATTATAGCCCCTAGTTCACGATAGGTAATTATTGTTTTTGTTTGTGCTACTTCCATAAGCTTTTGGTAGATAACCTGTTCAATATCTTGTTTTAATATTCTTTCCACTTTTCTCTCTCCTTCCAGGAATAACTACAACTAGCTTATGTTTACAAACATAATATCAGCTATTACCTAGGTCATATATTCTTACTTCAAGAAAATGGCTATATGAACCTCTATGAGCGCCTTTTTTCTTACCGATGAAAATAAAACCGTAATTTAGCCCGATTTTTCAAAATTTATTATATCGTGTGTGTAAGGTTTATCTATTTCCCTTGCTACTCTTTCGGGCATGCTCCCCCTGGGTCGACCTATCTCATCATAAGCCTTATTTATCTTATTAATGAGTTCCTTAAACTCAATCCAATTATTATCAAAGAGATAAAATCTAAAACGTTTTTTTGTGGCCCCTGTAGAATTATCAGTCTTAACAAATATCTTCAGGCCTAGCTTCTCATTATCAAGAAGAGAAGCAACCAGGTCTTTAGTATCGGATATAGGGTAATCTCTGTTTCTGGGAAGACTCGTTTTTCTCCTTTTTGAGTAATGGCTGAGTTAATCCTGCTTCGCAATACGTTTGGCAATTATGATAATTACAATTACTGCAACGACAGTAACCACAACTGCATAGATTAACATCGCTAGAATAGTATCAGGGTCTCCAAAGACCTTGGCAAAAATAGCCCGAATAGCTCCATTCCAGGCCAGAGCCGCCACTAAACCAAAAGCTGCTGTCAACAATGCTGCTATCTTTTCCCGAACCTGTTTACGTACGTTGTCACTCATATTTTTTCTCCTTCACTCATTTTAAGTACTATCTCTTTCAGAAAAGCTACTCCGTGGGCTCTAGAATAGTCCGAGCCTTATTGATCATCTCCTCTAGTTGACTGGTTTTTCTTTCAAGACTCTTTCTCTCTTCTTCTCGTTCAATCTTCAGTGTTTTTATCTCCTGGGTAAGTTTATCGATCGTGGCCTGCAAGTCCTGAAGATTTCCTCTAAGTGTTATGACTTCGGTTCTAAGGGCCTCAGAAGTCTGATCGGATTCTTCGAGCCTTTTTTGGTAGATCTCTATTTGAGTTTCTAGTTCAACTTTCACAGTCTCTATCCTTTGGATAAGATCATCGTTTTCCTTTTTCAGCTCTTGATTCTTCTCCCCTAGAGCTTCGACCTGTGCGAGAAGAGCAGGTGTGTTCTGATTCGCTTCTTTTAGGTTTTTCACCTCTTCTTCCAGTTGAGAAATACTCTCTTCGTATTCCTGCGCTTGTGTCTTCATTTGAAGATTAAGCTCGTCGATCTGCTGGGTAAGATACTTATTGTTGTTCTTAAGATCTTGATTGCTCTCCTGGAGGACTCCAACCTCATCCAAAAGAGATCTATTGATGACCCTGAATCTAAGTTCCTCAATACCAAAGGTAATAATAATACCTAAAACTACTATTCCAATGATAATCAGCACTCCTTTAAAGCCCATTCCCTCCTCCTCTTTACCTTCACCAGGAAAAAAGATAGTCTCACCAAAAACTGCTGCTATCAAGTTCCCTCGTGTTTTAATCTCTCATAACCACCATCGGTCCTGCTCTACTGTTTTTTTAAGCTTCGAATACTCTTCTCTTTTGCCTCCATGTCTTTTTTTGCCTGGGTAATTTTGCCTGCTAACTTTTTAAGTTCCACATTGCCAATCTTTTTCTCCAGGTGAAGTTGGTAGGCCTTCGTTCCCAGTTGTTTGGTGAGACTGTCAACATCCTTTTCCTTGTCTCCGATCTCGGATTTCAGCTTGGCAACCTGGACCATCCCTTTTGCCTCATCGCCGACTTTCCCTAGCCCCTCTTGGGTGACTTTTTTAATTCTTTCTCCCAGTTCCTCTAGTTTCTTTCTCCAGTCCTTCAGTTCATCACCTGCCCTTTCTATCCCTTCTTGAGTCCGGACCGCAGCCTTGTCGGTCAGTTTATCTAGCTTCTCTCCCAGTTCTTGAAATCTTACCAT
>Ga0315541_1002280_pt1 | contig 16277 bp, 9 predicted proteins | sample SalMarSW160190MG_FD_203095 | JGI IMG/M metagenome (GOLD analysis project Ga0315541, IMG submission 203095) | Salt marsh sediment microbial communities from the Plum Island Ecosystem LTER, Massachusetts, United States - Salt Marsh Sediment SW1601-190 ...
TACCGAGGGCTTTTGCTTAGCCGTCCAGATGACGAAAACCTCTTTGGCTGCTTCGTGGGCGTGCTGGAGCTCCCTTTCTACTCCGCTGGATACCGCCGCCCGCCCGTCGGCAAGTGTTGGAACGAAGCTTACTATCATATCTGACTGGTCGATGAGCATAAAGTCACGGGCGTATATCTGGCTGTTAATATCGTGTTCGATTTGCTGTACCTGGGCCAAATCCAGCCGGACCTTTCGCCCAAGCGATGATACTTCGACAAAGTATACACCCTGTTCAGCCGCCTTGTGTGCATAATGCGGTAAATAAGATTCCTCCAAATCACCAGGGTCGAAGCAGATAAAAAATCCTTTCATTAATTTCCGAAATCCGTCTATTTCTTCCTGCACACCTCTCATATCAGCCACAAGGGTCATTGGAAAACTCAGATACGCCTTTTTGCACGAGCGTTCAAAGACGAGTTTATAAAATGTTTCAGTGGTTTGCTCTTCGGCTCCGCGGGCAAGACAGTAAAGAGTAGCTGATTCGTTAACTCCTTTGCAGAGCATTTCTGTGCCGATTATTTCCTCCTCCCGCCAGACAATCAGGTCTTTCAGGGAGTGTTCGACAGAGTGTTCATCTATGAGCCGGGAGTGCAGGGCAATGACTCCATCAATCAGGCAAATGTACATATCGGCACCGAGCTGGCGCATCTGGTCGAAGTCCACGGCGGGGAATAAGCCGTGTCGCCAGCGGAAGGTTGCGTGAGTGTTGACTATGAGGTTGCGGGCCTTTTTGGCCTTTGCAATGATGTCTTTGAAAACACTGCGACGAAGCGAGTTTAGCCGCTTCATTGCTATATCAAGGATTTTGCCCTTTGGAATATCAGTCGCTTCGGCGTACATCATATCGCCAACATTGCATAACAGTACCTCTTTGCCTTTCTCCGCAGCGAATTGACATACTTTTTGAAGATAGCTTTTCTTATCGACACCAACCATTCCGGTAACAACAACTATCATCTCGTATCTCTCATCTTAGAGTTTGTGTCTCGTCACCAATGTCCTATATATAAATTGCTGGTTAAGATTATAGGTTTTTTAATCTTTGCTGTCTGTCATAAATTTTCAGTGCTGCAATAAGCTCGCCCATATCGCCGGCTATTATCTTATCGAGGTTGTAAAGCGATAGATTTATTCTGTGGTCGGTAACGCGATTTTGTGGATAATTGTATGTCCTGACTTTACCAGACCTGTCACCCGTACCTATCATAGTTTTTCGTTGTGAATCGCGTTTTGCCCTTTCTTTGGCCTGGTGATATTCATAAATCCTGATTTTTAGGACTCTCCAGGCCTTGGCTCGATTTTTATGCTGGCTTTTTTCGTCCTGCATACTAACGGTGATTCCGGTTGGTATATGTTCGAGTTTTATGGCGCTACTGACCTTGTTAACGTTTTGTCCGCCGGGTCCACCAGCCCTGCTGACATGCTCGACGACATCATCGGGAGATATCTGAATATCTAACTCCTGCGGCTCAGGCAGCACTGCCACCGTCGCGGCAGAGGTGTGAATTCTGCCCTGAGATTCGGTCTGCGGGACACGCTGAACGCGATGGCCGCCACCCTCATAGCCCAGTTCAGACCATACTCCGTCACCCTTAACGCTGAAAATAACCTCGCGAAAGCCGCCCATCTCTGCAGTACTAAAGCTGAGTTGTTCGACCTTCCATTTGCGGTCCTCGGCATATTTTATGTACATATTGTATAAATCGCGGGCGAATAATGCCGCCTCTTCACCGCCGGTACCTGCCCGGATTTCCATTATGACTGAATCGATAGCCATCACGTCAGCCATAATAAGCGTATTTTGAATTTCTTCAAACAGGGCATTTTTTTTATCTTCAAGCCCTTGTTTTTCTTCTCTTGCAAGAGCTTTGAAATCTTCGTCAACTGTACTGTCGCTTAGTATCTGTTCTGCATCTTCAATGCCTGCCACCGTAGTTTTGTACTGGCGGTATTTAGCGACTATCGCTTTTAGTTTACCCTGCTCTTTGGAGAGCGCAATAATCCTGGCAGAGTCGCCGGCAATAGCCGGGTCGGCAACCTGCTTTTCGATTTCAGTAAAGCGTGCTTCAAGCCCATCGAGTTTCGTTAGTAAGCTGTCTTTTTTCTCAGCCATGAATGTAGTCCGCTAAAAGTAAAAAATAGCGAATAGCGGAAAGCAGGTATTAATTGATTAGTAGCTAAATGCTGAACGCTATTCGCTATTATACGTGGTAAAGCAGTTATTGTTGCCGGTCTTTTTTGTTGTCTTTGGGATTCCCATTTTCCGGCTTTTTGGGAATTGGGGCCCCTTTGATGTAACTTGTGCCGTATTTCTTTTGGAACCGTTCTATTCGGCCGGCGGTATCGACATATTTTTGTTTGCCGGTATAGAACGGGTGGCACATAGAGCAGATTTCTGCGTGTATTTCTTTTGCTGTGCTGCGGGTCTCGAAGGTATTACCACAGCCGCAGTGAACCACCACTTTCTTGTATTCCGGATGTATTCCTTTTTTCATAAATACAGTACCCTTATATATCTAAAACACTAAATACTAATTAATATCAACGAACATTTCAACATAAATTTTTTACAAATTAGCAACTTTCAGCCGTTTTAACCCGAGAAGCCATATTTGTTATTCGACCCAAAAGAGTGCCCAGTAACTATCTTTTTGCCAAAATCGATGTTTCCAGCCCGGAAAATGCCTCGATTTTCAAGAAACTGTGAAGGTCTGTTTATTTTGAATCGATAATACAGTAGCTAAAATTTATATAGAAGGGTGCATTTATTAGCCACATATGGAGCAGGTGTAATGCGAATCAGGTATGTTGTTTCCACAATGGTATTTTGGGGCCGTGAGCACCCGCTTTCCTTCGAGCAGGAATGCCAATTTTTGAAGTCATTGGGCTTCGGGATAGAGTTATGGCCCCATATAAAAGGCCAGAACGAGTGCCGATATGAGAGGCGTAATTGGCCAAGATTGGTTGCAGCCACTCAGGGCATGCTGGTTTCAATGTGCTCTCGCAATGAACGGCCCACATTAGAACAATGGAATGAGCAAATCGAGTGCGCCAAGCAGTTGAATGCACATATTGTGGTTGATTTGCGAAGCCTGGGTATCGGCGATGGCTGTGAGCTTGACGGTTTTGCTGCCGAGGTAGTCAATCTGGCTGAGCTTAACGAAGTCAAATTATGCCTCGAAACCGGCTCGCTGCCGATGCTCAATAAGGCAGGTGAAAAATTTAAGTCTCTTTGGTATTGCCTCGACACCGGCTATGCCAACCTGGACCCGGAGTTCAGCTTCAGGCAGTATGTGGATGATTTGGCCCCAAGGGTAGCCCATTTGCATCTGACCGACAATTACGGTCAAATGGACGACCATATACCACCTGGCTTGCATGGTGGTATATCACGGGAAAATTGGGATTATCTGTTAAATACTTTAAGCAAATACGACAATGATGTAGTTGGTTCGCTTGAAATGCGTCCCTGTATGCCGGCTGTTATGATACGCCAAGCCACGGAGTTTTTATTTGATGAATTGATATGGCCTAATCGACCTAAAAAGCAACCCGGCTACGCAGAGGCAATCTATAATCCAACTTAGCGCAAATCGAGAATCGGAATCCAGTTCTGTGAAAGCCCCGACACTGAATCCGTATTATATAGGCAAAGGTGTTTTATCTTTTGGCGGTTGTTTCATCTGGCTACTAAAAGCCGTATACCGGCCTTAGCTGTTCCGAAGTCGGCAGCTTATCGTAGTACTCACCTCTTGGCCCGACGTAACCAACGCCTTGTTTCTTGAGCTTTACCGGCGTAATTGAGCCATTGCTGTTAGTGACGTTGACCGTGACGGTGCCCATTTCGCTGCGGAGTTCGTCCATCTCGGCTTTGGTCTTTTTCTTGTCCTGCTCGCTGCCTATCATGTAGCCGGCGCCACCACCCACTGCTGCACCAATCAATGTTGATTCGGTACTCCTACCTGCCAGCTGGCCGATGCCGGCACCGGCTAAAGCTCCAATGCCTGCCCCTTTTTGGGCATCGCTTTCACAGCCGACAAAAAAGGCCAAGCCCAGACTCACAACAACCACGGTCAAAATCGTTATCCACTTTTTAGCCATTTTATACCTCCATAATCTTTTCTCTATATAAAGTATGAAAAAGGGTTTTGCTTCGAGTCAATCCTCAATTTTCTATTTTACTGTAGCTTAAACGAAAAAGTCAAATAAATAATCGGTTATTCCAATAAAATACGTCTGTGTCATTATTTTTGTTCGGCTATTGGGCCTTAATATCTAAAGAGGAAATAATGAAACTTTAATCGGAGGATATAATCACCTCCTTTTTTGCGCCGCTAAAAGGGCCGATAAGTGTCAATTTTGCTTATATTTTCCAACCGCTGATATAAAGGCCTCGACGTTTTCTGTCGGAACATCGGGGGGCATACCTCCGCCGCAGGACATGATAATGTGGCTTTTGTCTGTTACCGAATCCAGCGCGTCTTTCGCACTTTTCTGAACTTCTTCGGCTGTGCCGGCTGCCAGAACATCACGTGGGGGAATGTTGCCGAGCAGCGCAACGTTGTTATTTGTGAGCTGTTTCATCTCTGCCAGCGTGTGCTCGTGACTAAAATTGAACAGGTTCACGCTAATTTGTGTTAAGTATGGTGCACATACAAATCCAGGTGCGTCATTGTGGAAAAATTTTACGGTCACTTCAAGCGATTGGAAGATTCGTGTCAGGTACGGCAACGCCGTTTTCTTAAAGTCGTCATCTCCTAAAAAGCCAACAATGTCGTCGAGGACCAATATACCATCGATAGACGGGAATGTTTTTGCCTGCAGCTCGACCCAGTCTATAATAAAATCTGTCACGGTCTCAAGTAACTTTTGTGTTTCTTCAGGATTAGTACGAATGGCCATGAGAAATTCTGTGCTGCCCATAAGAAACGACGCGATATTTAACGGCCCACGGGACACCGCGAACTTAATCGCGTGGCCTGCGTTCTCAATTTGGCCTTGGTAGTGCTTTAGGCGATTAAGAACGAAAGGCGGCAGACCATCGCTTTTTGGGTTCGGCTTGTCGAGCGAATGAACAGCATTAATATCTGTGATTATTTTCTCCGCGAAAGGCATCTCGTATTCAGACCAGCGACATTTTGAACCGAAAGCAGACGGCTCCGTGCACATACCGAACTCCGACCAGAATCCGGGCAGAAATAAAACATCGGGAAACCGTTGGATGACTTTTAGATTTGCCTCAAACCACATCTGTTCGCTACTGAAGTAATCAAGGATGGACATACCTGCCCAGCTCGGAAGCCAGGGACAGTCGATAATAAACCCAACCGGCGGCGGCTCAAAAATCTCTCCATTGATTACAGCCAACAGTTTTTTCCATTGTTCATCAGTCATGCCGACACTGCCTTTCTTTTGGATTTGCAAATGATGTGGACAATTAGAATCAGCCCGAGAAAGAGGGTGATTACGAGAACGCTCCACGACTTTAATCTGGACCAGAGACTCCATATACTGACAAGTGTTGCTGTGCAAACGGAAATTGACATCAATATATTCCAGACAGCTCGTCTGCCGCCTCGCAGCATATTATCGCCGAGCACACTTTTCTGGTTAATAAGCAGCAGGAATGCAAAATATGCGATTGGAAGCAGAATGATGCAGAACACCGACGTTGGCATCGCCAGCCAGGGGGCGGGTTTTTTCCAGGAAATAGCCCCCAGAGCGCCAACTGAGACCATTAAAGCGCCAATGCGTTGAGTCCAGCCTTTCGGTGGTCGGTTGAGCAGCTCGCAGAGACAAAGACCATTGATGGCCATTAGCACTGTTGCAGCACTGATTGTCATACCGACTACGCCAAGACCAAATACAAATTGTGCTAAAAAATTACCGGTCAGTGGTGCCAGCGCCGCAGCCAGGTTAAAATTGTCACGCTTGACAATCATTGCAGCCATCTTTTTATCTGCATAAGGCAGCGATTCAATTCGCTGTTTCTTTTGTACCTCTGATAACTGAGCAAAATCCTGCTCGCCAATTTCAGATTTCAAACGTTGCGCCAGGAGATTATTGTATGGCACGACCAAATTCTGAGCAGGTTCCACTGTTACTGTCCCTCCCGGCTCATCCGGCACAAAACCCGGTGCAGCAACTGTATGGAACCGTGATGCCGATGCGATTACTACAAAGCCGGTTGCGAGGATAAACGGTATAAATAGTCCGGTTGAGAGGTCAAATATTGCAAGCCCACGGAAATCTTTGTCCCAGCCCTTGCGGAGCATCGAGTAAGGCAAAAGGAATGTCATATTGATACCGACTGCAGCAGCGGCTGCTCCTATCATAACATCGCGTTCCTGGCTAACGATTAGCTTTGTCCAAAACAGGCGAAATTGGGGAGCCACGGCCTCGATGAAGGGCTTAATCGAGTCAGCGGGCTCAGATAATAATCGCAGTCTTGGTATTAGTCCTCGCAATATCTGACCCCAGGGCAATACTCCTTCGATACTTAACTTGATAACAACGCCGAAGAAACTCAGCACAATCATACTGACGATTACCTTTATAATGATTTCAAATATTTTGACTCCTCGGCCTCCGGCGCCGTAGAACATCGTCAAAGTGATACAGATGCCTAAAAGGCAGCTGACAACCAGTATCTTGCCCCATGGGTCAGGTATAACCTGCGGTCCGACTAAATTAGGCAGCAGGTTCTGCTGAATCGCACGCGTTCCCAGGGTAAATTGCGGCATAGACCAGACCAGATTAGCTGCCATTGATGCAAACAGCCAGCTCCAGCCCAGCATCGGATTGACATGTTCGTTGATGGCTCTCAGCGGTCGCTGGCCGGTAGAAAGTGTTACATAGGCAATTGCACAAAGCATAATAATGCCCAATATCATAGCCACCGGCTGCAGCCACATGAAACTAAAGCCTGCAAAAATACCGAGATAAAGACTTGATGAAAATGATACACCTCCAAGGGTGATTCCACTTTGAAGCCAGCCCGGCCCGGACAACTTCACAAATGTCTTAAAAATTGCACCTCGACCTTTTTGACGCGCCGCTGCCATCAATTGACGGTCTTTTTCAATGCGAGGATTCATCCCGATTGCATCGGAAGCGGCTTGATGCGTTTCGTTTGCCGGCATATTTTTTTCTCTTGGCTAATATAAGTCAAAGGCTCTATTTCGCTAACCATTGTTGTCCGGCGCAGGGACTCTGTCAATTTTTTTTTGTTGAGGAATTGCACGTGGGCGTATTCCGAACGAGCATTTCAGATACGGCTTAATGGGAGAGCTTTGTATTCAGATTTTCTGTTGTACGGGACAGGACTACTGTCGAGTGTGTATTGTTGTGTTGTCTGGGCGGTGAGTTAGACGTATTGATAAGCAGAGGAAGCTTACCTCGGGAAATACACGGCATGATATAGTCCGGAAATCATACATTATAGGGACCTTGCGGTTTTACATGTTTGTCATACTCTGTTTTTTTGCGATGTTGGTGTGCGGTATTCTTAAGCAAAAACCTCGAAATAAGACAGAAACTGGGAATTATGTGTTCGTGGTGTACGTCGGGTAGGCAAGAATAGCCTTTTGTTCTGCCGGTTTTTGTCCGAAGGCGTATTTTGATTAACCTTCGATGGGAATGAACCGATATAGTTGCTTGTAATGTTGGGATGGTAAATCTTTTATAGAAAAATAAGATGTTCGCCTCCTTTGGCAGGTAGGTAATAAAAGCATATTGTTTGGAAGGTGAGGTTGATGGGGGATTTTGTGCGAAACTTCCAATATCGTTGGCATATGCTGGTTAGACAGCGTTGTCGTAATGGTTTTTAAGGGAGAGTAACTATGACTGAGAAAATAGATAGATTTGGTCGTCGTTTTTTCATAATAGCAGTGCTGCTCTTCAGCGGACAGGTTTTTGCAGAAGGGGTTGTGCCTGATAAAGAGGCGGATTTGTTTGAATTGTCTATCGAGCAGTTGATGGAAATAGAAGTTACCTCGACTGCGACCCTGACAAAAACCAAGCCGCGTTTAGTTCCTGCTGCTGTTACAACAATCACACAGGAAGATATTCAGGCCTCAGGTGCACGTAGTCTGTTTGAGCTGCTTGACATCTACGTACCGAACCTGCAATGGATGCGGCACCACTGGGAGGCCGACGTTATGGGGCTGCGCGGGATTATTGGCGACCGCAACGATAAATATCTGCTGCTCGTTAATGGACGTGTTATGAATGAGCGCACCCACATGGGTGGGTTGAGCGAGCAGGATCTGGTTCTGCTCGGTGACATTCATCATATTGACATCGTGCGAGGTCCCGGCTCTGCTCTTTATGGTCCGGGCGCCGTATCGATGGTGATTAACATTATCACTCACAACGCTGAGACATTCCAGGGTACGGAAATAACAAGCCGCCTTGGCGCCGTTGAGGAGTTCTACTCGGGTGAGATAAGGCATGGACGGAAGTTTAAGGATGGCGACGGCGGTATCTTTGTTTTTGCAGGCATCGGCAAATATGTAGGAGCCGACAAGTACGATGCGCCTCAGATTTACCCATTTACTTTCCCTACGCAGTCAGACTATACCTGGTGGGACCCAAGTTGGGGGACTTGGTCGGAGACGCCCCCTCCAGGTAGTCTGCCCGGTGACGGCTCAAAGGCGGGAGAGCCAATGATGAATGCTCCCTTAGGTAATGACGGAGCAAGTGCCAGGGATTTGCCGCCCTTGAAGCTGCATGCTCAGATAACAAAAGGCAACTGGGATATCTGGGCGCGTTACACACGCGGCGGCAAAGAGTTCACCCCGCACACCGGCATTATGGCCCGCGACCGCTGGGGGTGGAGCGACTGGAACAATATGTGGTGGGACATCGATGCATCGACACAGATATTACCCTGGAATCCCAACTTCTACGGTTACCAGCAGGCGACCGGCTATGTCGGATATACGCAGGAACTGGCCGAAAATCTCGAAGCCGATTATATATTTAGCTATGACATGTCTGATTTTGAGCGATTCTATGGCAACTTGTTAAGTGAAGCCTATCGCGAAGACGAGTATCAAGGTAAGGCACTATTGCGATGGCAACCTAATGACCGGCACAGGATTGCCTTCGGCGGCGAGTTCTCACACCTAGAGCTGGGTATGAAGGGCCTTGGCTGGCCTGATGAGCATCCGGTCTGCGCACGATTAGGTTCTATGCCGCGCTGGTCAACCAATCTATACTCGCTGTTAGGCGAACATCAGTGGACGATTAACAACAAGTGGACAACCTTTATCGGCGCCCGGCTTGATGACCATACATATACCACCTGGATGTTCTCTCCACGTGCAGCAGTTATTTACACACCAAACCAAAAAGATACGTTTAAACTGCTGTGGTCGCGGTCGGTGCGGGCGAACTTTGAAGAAGAAATGAAAGCCCAGGCAATGGACCCCAACAGCAGCGACATCAGCGACCCCGAAATTCTCGATAGTGCAGAAATTCGCTATGAGCGACGGCACAGTAAGAACCTCGACCTCGCCGCATCGCTATTCATCCACTATAGCCTGCAAGCAATTTCATGGGATGAGAGTACTAATACAAGTAGCCTCGCCGGTACACAAAGGGATTATGGCTTCGAGCTCGAGGCCTCTTACCATACCGAGAAGACCCGCCTGACTATTTCACATGGATATACAAAACTTTATGACTTTGACATGGAGCCGGACCGAATGACGTCTCTCCCTACTGAGCCAGCCACGTATATCACCGCTGAGCCATACGGCTACGGCAACGACCTGACTAACTGGGCCAATCACATTACAAAGTTAATACTTGAGCATAAGCTTGATGAGAAGTGGACGTTCGACGCATCGCTGCGCATTTACTGGAAATTCCCGGGGATGAAGGATTTTGACGAGTACTATCCCTACACCTGCAGGGATGCTGCCGCCTCTGGTACGTACCCTGAGGGAGGTTCCTACTCAGATCACCCAGTCATTGAGGAGGGGTGGAAGAGGGCGTATCGCGGCAACTATTACCTGAACCTCGGCCTGCAATATAAGCCGAGCAAGGACCTCACCATCGGTGTGAATGGCTACAACCTGCTCGGTATTTTCGATAAGGACCTCAACAAGCGTAACTACATAGAGACAAAGGGCGCCGGTGACTTCCGCTCACATGCTGCTGCGGTGGGTGTGAGTGTGACGTACAAATTTTAACCGAAATTGAAAGTGCAATCCGGAGGCGCGTGACCCGAAAATCTCTATAACCACTCTAACGGTTGATACCACCGGCTTACCTATGCCGCTTGGAAGCTAAAGCGTTTTAACGGGAACTTCGGCCCCCATTTTTTCAGCAGAGACATACGCGCTGTAGATAGTAAGTATGGCATCTGCCGCCAGTGAGCTGTCACTTTCTAATGGCTCATTATATGCAATGGTTCGGTAGAATGCCTCCATCTCCTGAGGATAGCCGGTAAACCAGTCTTCATCCGGCGATGGATTCGACCAGCCCTGTTTGGTGCCGGTTTTTTCCACTACATAGATATCCTTAAAATAATCATCCACCGGATTGTATGTTTTCATTGCCGTATTGGGATTGATGTTGCAGATAGTCCGGTGATTGTTTGCACAGACTTCAAGCCAGTTGTGGATGCCGCCAAGGATGATTTCAGAAGCAAAAATGTCGGCAATGGTGCCGTCCTCGAAGGTAACGTGCATAATAGAGAAATCTTCAATATCGTGGTAATCTGCGCGAAGATGTCCTTTGTCCTCGAAATTCTCCAGCCGCGTCAATGCAGCGGTTCGGGCGGATACCGACTTCGGGCGTATCGGCCTGCCGGCTCGGGCATTGCCTTCCACACGCTTAAGATAAAGTGCACCTGTCAATGGGTGACAACCCTTGCCTATCATAGCGCCACCACCGGAGAACTTCCAGAATCCATACGTTGATGCATGCGAGCCGGAATGCGCCTCTTCGCCGTGCATCCAGAGAATCTGGGCTCCGGTCTTTTCGATAATCTCCCGCTCCTTCTGTATCGAAGGTGCATAGACCCAGTTCTCTGCGTAAAGTATCCTGCCTTTGCTCTTTTTTTCTGCTTTGACCATTCGTTCGATGCTCGCTTGGGCATTATCGACCGCAATCTGCTTGGGAAATTTCTCACCATGGAAATCATCAGAATCATCACCGAAATATCCGGTAAGTGGTTTCTCTACGATTGCGAATTTGTCCTTCTCAAGAGCAGCTAATGCGATTGACTCGTGAACTATTGGCGGTGTGCACACATGGATAACATCAACTTTATCGATGAGTTTCGCCAGGCTATCATAGGCGCGAATCCCTCTCTTTTTGGCATACGCTTGTGCATGTTCGGCAGTCTTCGAAAATACACCTTCAACCTCAACATTAGTACCGTGGACCTTCTTCAGGCATTCAAAATGAAACTTCGCAGAAAACCCGCACCCAACAATTCCCGTACGAATGGTTTTCTTTTCCATATAAGACATCCTTTCTCAAAGATAAATCTATAGTACAATTCTTATATGGTTAGAACCATAAAAAATGAAATGCGATATGTCAAGACTCTGCTTTTTAACAAAGTCCTTTGGCCCTTGCTTATTCAGCCGTCAAATCGAATGGCGAGATGTAATCGCCGTGTTCGTCCCGGGCTGCTTTCAGGCGTTTGCTAACTTTGTCAAATGTATCGAAAAGTACCTGAGGCGTATCTGGTACTTTCTCTCTGTAAATCTTCTCCACGCGGTCGAGCTTGGCAAGATTTTCGGGTAAACGAATCATGAACTGCTGAATGTAATCATCCTTAGTATATTGCGTATCAAGATGTTCTTTGAACAGTTTCGCCAAATCTTCATATTTTGGTATCAGGCCGGTCGGCGTTTCGATTACATCAATGTCACCGTTTACGCGTAGCTCAGCCCAAAGAATCCAGACCTTCTTATCAGCCATACCGTTTAAGTACTTGCCGCCTTTACCCCTGAGGAAATAATTGACCGAGAAAATAAGCGGGGGATTGTCAATGCTTTTAGCGAAATCCAGATTGTTCTGGATATATCGACCCAGTGGAATTGAAAGAAAATCGAGATTTGACATCAGATTAAAACTTCTGACGCCTTCTTTACCGAGCGTTGCAGCGGTTGTTTCGGATTCCAGCGCAGCGCCTTTTATAATGATTCCTTCTGTCCAGTTAAAGGCCTGCTCAACGGGGACCCATGTGTCACTGTCGCGTCCCCCGTAAACCATACCGCCGACCAGCACACCTTCCGGGTCATCGAGCAACGGGTCGCAGTTGTTGAGGTCCGGGATGTTGAGGCAATAGCGAGCGTTTTTGTGCGATACAGTAACTTCATTGCCGTCGGCGTCGGTTTTACCTTTGTGCCATTGCCCGGAGTGGTTGATTCCTTCGGTCGGCAATTCGGCGCCCATTCCAAGCCAGTGGGGTTTATTTTGACTATCAATCAAAACATTGGAGAAAATAACTTCACAAGGGCTTGTAAGGGCTTCATAAATAATCGGGTCATCTTCTGCGTTGACATCGCGAATAATGCCGAAAATACCCTTTTCAACATTTACACAGCGGGCCTGGCCGTCTTTTTTGCGCAAGTAGGCGATGTCATCACCGACAATCGTCTGTCCGGGCAGCATTGAGGTTGACGTTTTTCCGCAGGCCGATGGAAATGCGCCGGCAAAATATGTCACGCGCCTGCCCGGGCCGTGAGCACCCATCAAGAACATATGCTCGGCAAGCCAGCCTTCTCTTGATGCTTTTTGTATAGCCAGGCGAAGAGCGAGTTTTTTCAGGCCTATTGTATTGCCGCCATACTGAGTGTTGACGCTGTAAACAAGATTTTCTTCAAGGTCGATATAAACCCGGCGCTTGTCAATATGTTTACTTACTGCGTTTTCCAGTTCTCCTTCAGAATGAATGAATCTAAAAAAGTCAGCCCCGCTGCTTCGATTTTGCGAAGCAAAAAGACGGGGGATTTTTTTGAATTGCTCGTATCCGGGCCGGTAGAGGATGATTTCACTATGAGCAACATAGGGTGAATCTGTTATCTGAATGCAGGGGATAGAAAACTCCGAATCGAGCGGTCCCAAACAGAAAAAGCAAACAAGCATCTCTTGGCCGACCATAGAGTCCTTTAAGAATGAGCGTACCTCTTCAACACCCGTCTTTTTGTCGATGGAATTAAGACTTTCGCCCAGTTCTGAGCCTGGTGGCAGTAAATATTTTGTTCTGGCCTTATCGCGGGCCTGGTCATTGTATCCATCGAAGTGACAGGTATGGCCGGGAATATCCAGCGGTATTTCTTCGCCGTTTTTTCTTGCCAGTTCACGAATGTAGGCAATATCAGCGTCTGAGCCGGTGAAAACAAAAACCGAGGCTGGCTGCGTAAGCTCAATCGCGTCAGCCACGAACTCGTGCATCTTTGGATTATCCAATGCAATGAGCCTGGAATAATTTTCAGTTGTTAATTTTTCTTTTAGCAATTCTTTTACATTATTCATACAGCACCATCACCTCTTTAATATTTAATCGAGTTCAAAAAAACCGAGAGATTGTATCCGTAGAACCAGCGGACGTCAACTTGTTTTTCGATTTTCCAAAGGGATGTTTTTAGAAAAGTACGTATTGTATTAGCTGATAGTCTCTTGACTTTATCCTGCGAGCCGTATCTTTGGCCTTGAGAAACACACTATTCAAGGCAAAAATAACCGGGGCCTATGCCGATTTCTCAGCATAGGCCCCGAACTAATACAATCCTTTACGTCATTCCCGCATAAGCGGAAATCCAATGCATAATCAATGCTGCTTTACCACGTCGGCCAGATCAGCCCCTCTTCACCCCAGTATTTGGCTAATTCGGCAATGTCCCTGAAGTCAATCGTCTGGCCACCATACAGGTTAACTCTGAATTCATAAGGTATCTGCAGCCAGTTTTCTGCCAGCACATTAAGGTCAGCATAGTCAATCGAGCAATCGCGGACAAGGTCGACTGGAAAAGAACAATCTGCTTGATACAGCCGGATATCGTCAATATACACGGTACCCGTGCCGTTTTGTGTCGGATTGTTGCAGTCACCGAAGCCGATATACATCTTCTGGACATTATCCCGTTGCACACCCGTAAAGTCGTTCAGGTCAATCCTCCACTCGGTCCAGTCGGGTGTCAGCGTTACATTGAGGTCATCGTGATAAACAATCGCGTTGCTGTCACCATCTTGGAGAATCACATACATCAACTCGGCGTCGTTGCTTGCTATACCGATATCCTGCGACTGCCAACCTCCTGAAATCGAACCGGTCATGGTGACATGGTCGATTACAGCTGTGCACATATCGCGGTCATTATGGCTGGTCACGCACAGGCCTATATACATATCCCCAGGCAACGCAGTGATCAGCAAATCTTCGCCTATCTGCAGCCACGTACCAGGTGTGCCACCGTTATCCTCTGCATGTTCGGCCCTAAATCTATAAGTGGCAGCAACAAACTCGTCATAAGTCAGTCTCACCCAGTGCGGAGCGACGTTTCCGTCTATAGTTTCTTCGTCTATGGTTTCAACGTTCTTAATATCTCGATGCTGGAAGGAAACTCCCCTACCGGGTGTAAGAACGACCGCCACGTTTGTGGAGTTTGGATCCAAATCACTGCGAATCATCACGCCTGCCTTGGCCCATTCGTGCGTGTCCTCTACGCTGAATACTCTTGCCGTAATCGACACGGGCAGGTCCCCCAAGATGTTGAGCAGCTTATAGCCATAGTGGAAGCCGTCTTCTGTGCCATAGATATCCCAGCCGTCAGATTCTATCGTGTAGGTAACCGGCGGAACAAGATTCTCAGTGAAACTGCCATCAAGGTCTGGAATACCCTTGAACCACAGCGACAATGCCTTAACATTTTCTGCAGTCCAATTATTACTGTCGATTTTAAGACTGCTGGTAACAGCATTGGCCTCTGAATAATAGGGTGGGACATTGTTGTCGTATACAAAGGCCATCGCCTGGGCATCTACATGGACCGGATCTGTCGAAATACTTACCGTCGCACCCCCGCTCGCCTTCCACGTATCTTTGATACCAGGATTAAGAGGATACGACTCAAAATCATCAGCGATGATAAAGTGGCCGACCTCAAAGCTCCAGACATCGCCTGTCCAGATGATTACATTGACCTCGTCAATCCGCCAGTAGTAGGGTGTGTCGAAAGTCAAAGGATTTCCGAGATAACCTGTGATATCAACATCGTTAGCGCCGTAGGCCCGGTCAAAATCGTGAAACAGCACGTCCGTGTAGTCTGCTCTGTTGGCGTCTTTTACTTTGTCATAATCGTCACCGAAATATACGTCGTGCGTGCCGGCGCCTTCCCCAGACGTCCAGATGAGATGAGTCTTCCTCTGCACATCTGTCTCTTTGTCGCTCGGCCTTGGGGTAGAGGCAATTTTCGAGTTGTATAATCGCGCATTGTCGAAGTAATAAACACCATGGCCATCTGCCATTGTTCCGATACTCAACGTTATTTCAGCGTTAGGATCAAGCAAACTAAAATCAACAGCAGAGTAGTCCCATTTAAACCTCGTCGTTTGCAGGCTACCTTCAGAGTTAATAACCGTGCCACTTAAAGGTGCTAACTGCAACCCTCCAATCCCGTCGCCATTGATAATAATACTTTCGATATCCCCTGTAAACTCGGTAGTATCCCATGTTACGTCCAATGAGAAGCGGTTGTTAGACAGAAGTTGGTCGGTAAGACCAGTTTCGTGAATCGGGTTTTGCACAGTATTAAACCATTGTGTCGGAGGGTACACCAAGAGGCTGTAGTTGTTCAACGTTGCCCCGGCAGTACTGTAGCCTAACTCCATATTGGCGTCTTCGGGGTCTGTGGCTACCCATCCATCCATCTGCTGTTCCCAGTCACCGATAACAGTGATTTTTGAGCCCGGAATAAAGGTCGTAAAGTGCCAGACAGGACCTTTTGAGGGCGTGCCGCCAACAACATCATCGATCCGCCAGTAATAAGTCGTACTATTACTGGTTCCGCTTGTAGAATAGTTGTTAGGGTCGTAGTTCGTAACTTCCGAAACACCGCACGGCTCGGCTCTGGTGGCGTTGTTTACATCATTAAAATCGGTGCCGAAATATATATCGAATGTGTCAGCAGGTGCTTCTTCATCCCACTCAAGGATGGGGTTAATCTCCACACCCCATGCACCGTTTCGCGGTTTCTCGTTACGGCTGG
>Ga0315541_1002286_pt1 | contig 16234 bp, 12 predicted proteins | sample SalMarSW160190MG_FD_203095 | JGI IMG/M metagenome (GOLD analysis project Ga0315541, IMG submission 203095) | Salt marsh sediment microbial communities from the Plum Island Ecosystem LTER, Massachusetts, United States - Salt Marsh Sediment SW1601-190 ...
AAAAGAAAACCGGCTTCCTTTCAGAACCCGGTATTAAACAGTGGGTGGAAGATGGGACTCGAACCCACGACCCCTGGAACCACAATCCAGTGCTCTAACCTGCTGAGCTACATCCACCATAAATAAGGATTGCAAAGGTAATTATTAATTGCCATTCTTTACAAAAGAAAAATCAAAATTGTTTTTAATCTTTCGGGTTTCGGTTTATCTTTACCCGGTTTTTTACTAATGCATTGAGAAACAAATCAATTAACTCATTCAAAATACGAAACAAACCGGTCCATTGAAGTCTGAGAATTTCATCAACAACATCTCCAGCCTCCAGATCTACCAGCTGCTGAGGTTCAGTACATTTCTGTTGATCAGTATCCTTTTTACCAAAAGCCACCTCTCAACCGCCGATATAGGAATGTATGAGGTGTTTCTCTTTATCGCCAGCATCATCAGTTTTTTCTGGGTAACCGGCATCATTCAGTCACTTCTACCACTGTATAACAACAACAGAAGCTTCAATAAGACTGGAGGAGAGGTGAAGGGTAAATCTCCCGAGATTTTCAATGCATTTCTCTTAATCACCTTCTTCAGCCTTCTTATCCTCCTCCTGGGATTGAGCCTGAGGGGTCACTTTTCGGTTTTCGGGATCAGAGGAGACGTTCCCTTTATCAACCTGTTGCTTGCGTATATCTTCCTGAGCAGTCCGACCTTCCTTATCGAATACATCTACCTGCTGAACAATAAAGCCCACCACATCCTGGGGTATGGCTCCATATCTTTCTCGATACAACTGGTTATCGTTACCGTCCCCATTTTCACGGGATACGAAATTGTATATGCCATCTGGGGACTGATCATCATCTCCATCCTACGGTTCATATGGCTGTTCGTTCTGCTAACACGATATGCTGAATTCCGGTTTTCATGGGATTTTATAAAAGAACACATCTCGCTCGGACTGCCACTGATCATTAGTGCACTGCTGAGTGGTTCAGCTCAATACGTCGATGGGATCATCGTGACCAGTAAATACGATGCAGAAGCATTTGCCAAATTCCGCTTTGGAGCGAAGGAGTTACCCCTTGTGCTTCTACTGGCGAACGGATTGAGCAATGCCATGCTCTCGGAATTCGGATCGAAGGAAAAACTGATCAGTTCCCTGAAAGTCCTGAGGCATAAGTCGAGAAGACTGATGCACTACCTGTTTCCCATAACCATGGTATTCATGCTGTTTACCCGGGTACTCTACCCGGTACTGTTTAACGAGAACTTCATCCGGAGTGCCGATATTTTCCTGATCTACCTCCTCCTGATCATCCCCAGGCTGGTCTTTCCACAGACCATATTGATCGGACTGAAAAAAACCAGGATCATATTAATCGCATCGTTTATCGAGATTGTACTGAACATATTCCTCAGTCTCTACATGGTCCAGCTTTACGGTCTTGTGGGAATTGCCCTGGCAACCGTCGTCGTTTACATCATTGAAAAGGGATTTTTAATTGCCTATAATTATTTCAAGCTCCATATCAAACCCAATGAATACATCCCAGTGACAACACACCTGATCTACTCCTTCCTGACGGCTATTCTGTTTGTCCTGATCGACCATCGGATTATCGATATCCATTTATAGTTCAAAAAAGTACCCTATATTTGAAGTCTGAAAAATTTCGTACCATGAAAATTGGAAGATCTTCAAATCCTGCGCTGACAAAAAATAGCTTTGTGCAGGCGATGTACCGCACAGCCGATGAGCGGGCAATGACCATCCAGGGTACCGTTAATAAATCACTGATCCTGCTGATCCTGGTTTTGCTCGGTGCAATATATACATGGAACCTTTTTTTTAATGCCATCGATTCCCAGGCTGGCATTTCGAAAATTATACCTTGGATGATCGGAGGTGGGGTCGGGGGTTTTGTAGTTGCCCTGATCACGATTTTCAAGAAAACCTGGGCACAATATACGGCACCGCTCTATGGTGTGCTTGAAGGACTGTTCCTGGGCGGCTTGTCGGCACTGGTGGAAGTGCAGTTTGAAGGTAAAGCACTGGTGATGCAGGCAGTTGCTTTAACATTCGGTACCCTCTTTGCCCTGCTGTTTGCCTACAAATCCGGCTGGATCAAGGTTACCCGGAACTTCAGGCTGGGTGTGGTGGCAGCGACCGGCGGAATCGCCCTGGTCTACCTGATTTCGTTTGTTGTCAGTCTTTTCGGAGTACGGCTGTCGTTTATCTACGGGAATAGCCTGCTGTCCATCGGTATCAGCCTGTTTGTTGTGGTGATCGCAGCATTGAACCTGGTCCTCGATTTCGATTTTATTGAAGAGGGAGCAAAAGCAGGAGCTCCAAAATACATGGAATGGTATGCTGCGTTTGGATTGATGATTACACTGATCTGGTTGTATATAGAGATTTTGAGGTTGCTGACGAAGTTAGCGAGTAGAAAGTGAAGGAGGATCAGGAAATTTCGGATTTAAGAGCTTTGAGAAATAAGTTAATAAGTTATTGGGTTAGTGGGTTATTAAGGTGTCTTACGTTATGATTTGAGAATAATGGGTATAGTTATGACTTAATGGAAATAGCTTAAGCAAATACCAATAAAGCCATAAGTTTAACAATTATGCACTCAACCCCGAAGGGATGCCTATGGCATAACCCACTAACTACTAATCCTGAAAATTAGCTAATCTTTGATTAGCGTAAATTTTCGAGGATTCTCGGGACCTATTAACTTGCTTAAACGAATTGTGCTGAGTAATACTTAAATTTCTTTGGAATTCTCATGGAAAAAGATGATTTAGAGACATATTTCGAACAGTTCAGGAAAAACATCATTGGCATTGACCAGGAGTTTGACTCGCCGTATGGGAAGAAACGGATCATTTACAATGACTGGATCGCCAGCGGACGGTTGTACATGCCGATTGAGAAGAAGATCTGTGAAACATTCGGACCGTATGTAGCCAATACACATACCGAAGCATCGGAAACCGGTACACGAATGACACTCAGTTACCACCGGGCACATAAGTTGATCAAGGAGCATGTCAATGCAGGCCCGAATGATGTGATCATTACCGCTGGATCGGGAATGACCTCTGTGGTTTGCAAGCTGCAGCGAATACTGGGAATGAAGGGACCGGAAAAACTGGTAAAGAAAAAATCCATTCCGAAGAAGAAACGGCCCATTGTATTTTTAACGCACATGGAGCACCATTCCAACCACACCTCGTGGTATGAAACCATTGCCGATGTGGTCATTCTGAAGCCAACCAGGGACCTGCAGGTTGACCTGAACAACCTGAGGAAAATGCTGGAGAAATACAAGGATCGTAAATTTAAGATTGGCACATTTACAGCCTGTTCAAACGTTACCGGGATCATTACACCGTACCACGAGATGGCGAAAATCATGCATGAACATGGGGGTATCTGTTTTGTCGATTTTGCAGCATCCGCACCTTACGTAGATATTGATATGCATCCTGATGATCCATTGCAAAAACTGGATGCCATCTACTTCTCACCCCACAAGTTTCTTGGAGGACCGGGAACCTCCGGGGTGCTGGTATTCGATTCCAGCCTGTATCAATCGACCGTTCCGGATAACCCGGGTGGAGGGACGGTGGAATGGACAACCCCCTGGGGAAAGTACAAGTATATCGATGATATTGAGGTAAGGGAAGATGGAGGTACCCCCGGGTTTCTACAGGCAATCCGGACTGCACTCACCATTAACCTGAAAAAACAGATGGGCACCGACAAGATCCGGAAGCGGGAAGAAGAACTGGTAAAACTTGCCTTTAAAGGGCTGAAGGAGATCCCCTCCATTCGCATCCTGGCTGATAATGTGGAAGAGCGGTTGGGTGTTATTTCATTTTACCATCCTGATATACACTATAACCTGATTGTTAAAATCCTGAATGACCGGTTTGGAATACAGGTGAGGGGGGGATGTGTATGTGCCGGAACCTATGGCCACTACCTGCTGGAGGTGAGCTATAACAAGTCAATGGAAATAACCGAAAAGATAATGCATGGTGACCTTTCGGAAAAACCAGGATGGGTCAGGTGGTCTCTGCATCCTACAACAAGGGATGAAGAAGTGAAATGCTTCATCGGAGCCCTCAAACAGATCGTTCAACATATCGGAGAGTGGAAAAAGGAGTATATTTACAATAGCAAAACCAACGAATTTGTGCATCAAAACTACCGTGGAGAGATAAAGGACGAAATCAAAGAATGGTTTTCATTGGAATAATTTGCTATCTATAATAAACGGCTATGGAAATTTGTGAAGTAAGGAGCAAAAAAGGGAAACAGCAATTCTTCGATGTTGCCAGACAGCTTTATCGTGATGATACCGTCTGGGTGTGTCCCCTGGATTCACAGATTGAAAGCATATTCGACCCCGAAAAAAATTCCTCCTTTAAAAATGGTGATGCCAGACGGTGGGTTCTGAAGGATGATGACGGTGAATTGATCGGCCGGATTGCCGGATTTTACAACCGCGACCGGATGGGAATAAACAAGCAACCTACGGGCGGTGTCGGTTTCTTTGAATGCCTTAACAACCAGGATGCAGCAAACCTGCTCTTCGATACTGCGAACAACTGGCTCAGGGAATGCGGCATTATAGTGGTGGATGGACCGGTAAACTTTGGCACCAACGACAGCTTCTGGGGATTGCTGGTTGAAGGTTTTACACACCCGGGATTTGGAATGCCGTTTAACAAACCCTATTTTCAGAAACTGTTCGAAACCTATGGCTTTCGCGACTATTTTGATCAGTTGAGCTACCACATCGACATCTCGGTAGTGAAAGAATTCCCGGAACGACTTGAGAAGATCGTGGAATGGGTTTCCAGGAAAGGGGAATATGAATTCAGGCATTTTACGTTCAAAGAGGCAGACCGGTTTGTAAACGATGTGGTGGATGCATACAATACAACCTGGGCATCCTTTAAGGAAGATTATATCCCCCTGGATCCGGATGACTGGAGAGAATCGCTTAGAAAAACAAAACCCTTTATGGATGAGGAGTTGATCTGGTTTGCTTACCATCATAACAAACCCGTAGCATTTTTTATCATTCTTCCTGACCTGAACCAGATCCTGAAACACCTAAACGGTAAAATGACCCCCTGGAACATCCTTAAATTCATGTACTATACAAGAAAACATGAAATAAACCGCATGAGAGCCATGGTGGCCGGTGTCCTTCCAAAATACCAGAACCGCGGATTGGAGTCAGTGATCTTTAAACGCCTCTTCGAGGTTTTTCAGAAAAAACCTTATTACAAAGAAGTTGAACTTTCCTGGGTGGGCGATTTTAATCCCAAGATGCGGGCAATCTATGAAGCCATCGGCGGTAAACCGGCGAAAAGACACATTACCTACCGCTATATGCTGGATCCTAAGGTTCCGTTTAAGCGGTATGTGGATGAAATTATAGAGGTGAGGGGTCAATTGTAAATGCTCCCGGTTGCAGATATCCCGATAAGAATAAAAAAATCATTTTGGATATTATAAAACAATATGTATTTTTGCACTCCGAAATCATCCAGACTTGCTGAAAGAAAGATTTTTAAAGAAAAGTGAAATGAAAAAAGGAATGCATCCGGAAAATTACAGACTTGTTGTTTTTAAGGATATGTCGAATGGGTTTTCATTTTTAACCAAGTCGACTGTAGCTTCCAAAGAGACGATCAAATGGGAGGATGGGAAGGAGTATCCATTGATTAAACTGGAGATATCCAGTACCTCACATCCCTTTTTTACCGGCAAAATGAAACTTGTCGACAGCGCAGGACGTGTCGATAAGTACATGAGCAGGTATAAATCACATATGGATAAAAAGAAGAAGTGAAACTTTTCCTGAATATGAAAGGCTGTCTCAAAAGGGGCAGCCTTTCTTAGTTATAGGTTATGCCAAAGGCATCCCTATGTGATAAGTTATGCCATAGGCCTGCCTGCCGTGTAACACTTCACAATTTCGGTAACAAAATCAAATAATCATCGGGATGTAGATTATATCGCAAGTCTTTCTACTGAATTGTTTATTAACCATCTAAAATTACCCCGGCAGGGGTAGAATAATGAATAGCCACCGGTCGTAACCGGTGGTTAAGATGTACGAGGAGATAACAACCCTACAGGGGTTGAATATTCAAATGTAAGGCATTAGTATTCAACCCCCTGCCTGCCGGCAGGCAGGCATTCAGGGTTGTGAATAACTAGCATCAACATACCCGGCACTACGCCCCGACAGAATCGTCAGTGCTTGTACCGGGCTATTCATTATTCAATCCCTTCGGGATTCTCTTCATGAACTAATCTAAAATACCCTAAAAAATCTTTATCTTAATAATTCTAATTCACCTGAAGACATGAAATAAAAATCCGTTACCTGAATACTGAAGAAATACACTGCCTGCCGGCAGGTCTGACCATCATGCATCGTATGGAAATGTCAGGACTTTCGTATGACAGATGAAATAATAGATAAAAGCCTGATCTTATTAGCAAAAGTACCGTTCTTATTTCAATGTCTTTCTCACAACATAATACTTCTTGTACTTTCTCCAGATGGTAAAGTCAAGCTTTTCATAAATGAGCCTACATCTTTGAATTGGTGACAAATGCTATTTTTTTGCTGTCCGGTGACCAGCTGGGTACGTTGATGGTCCCTTGTCCACCATAGATATACCCGATAACCCGGGGTTGTCCTCCTGTAAAAGGAATGATGCGTAACAGACAGTGTTTGTAAAAAGGATGGTCATCCGGTTCTGTCTCTTTTGGAAAGGAAAGAAACACGATCCATTTCTGATCCGGACTCACATGAGGGAACCAATCGTTGTAATCGTCAAAGGTCAATTGAGTCTGGTTTTTCCCATTTGCATCCATCCTCCAGAGTTTCATTTTCCCCGTTCGTGATGAATTAAAGAATATGAATCTCCCATCCGGACTGTACTCGGGCCCATCATCCAATGAACTTTGATCGGTAAGTTGTTCTTCTTTTCCCGATTGTATATCGACCGAATATATATCATATTTCCCCTTCCGGTTTCCGGTGAACACCATTTTTTTATTATCAGGAGACCATCCGTGCAAATAGGAAGCACCGGCACTCGGTTTTGTTACAACAACAGGTATTGAATCTCCTTCGGCAGGCAAATAATAGATTGTGGAAGCGCCTCCATCTTCCCGGTTATGATGACTGATGCCCAGCAATGTTCCATCGAAGGATAATACATGATCGTTGTTGTTGTTGGTTGCAAATCCCGTATTCAAGGGCGTGATTGAATAATTCTCAATGTCAAATTGATATAAATGTCCTTTTGAATTATATATCAACTTTTTCCCATCCACCGTCCAGTTTGGAGCCTGAATAGAATGCCGGGAATTGTGGAGAACTTTCCTGTGTCCGGTTTCGAAGTCCAGCACTTCAAGGCGACTTCCAATGTAGTCAGCATACGGTTGAAAATCCTGATCCGCCGGTTTAATTATCCTTACATTTCGGAAAATTGCCGTCTCAAGAATATCCGGATTATGAGAACAAATGTATATCCCGGCATATACCTCATTATCCAGTTCCATGGAATTCACCTGTACAGTTGTGAACTCGTTGCCAAACCGGGCAGTTGACATGATAAACGTATCACCTCTTCTTTCCAGCTGGATGACATCCGGAAATGAATCGGATGAAACAACTTCTTCCGTCAACCCGCCTGCTATTTTGCGGTATTGCAATGAAGTCAGTCCGTCGCCGTGAGTGGTAGCATTAACATGTTGTGAATTACAATCCAGATTATTCTTGACAATCCAGCCGACTTTTCTGTGCGGTTCGACACCTTCCCCGAGGAATTTCACTTCAGCTCTGAGGATGAAATTTCCCTGAAGAGTAGTCCATACATACTGAAACTCATCCCGGTCAAACCACATGTTTGTTCCTGCACCGCCAATGGTGTAAGTTTGGTTATCCGGATTGTACATTGCAAAACCTTTCGTTTTGCATTGACCAATATCCATATGATTATCAAATATGCCGAGATTGGTTTGACCCGGCAACGTTCCATCCATCACAAATAGGCTGAAAAAAAGAAGAAAGAGAAATTTATAACGATTCATTTTCTGAACTATTTATCATGTTAATACCTTTTCACCACCGGATAACTTAATTATGTGTATGACCAATCAGGATAAAATACAGGCTGCTTACATCTCTATGAGAAAAGTTAAAAGTAAAAAAAGTATAGGCTAATGCTAGGGGAAAAGATAAAAAAGAAGTTGATATAAATCTCTTCGCTGTGATTTAAATGTTATTCAGTTCCCGGTTATACAATTGAATTACTACTGACTTATCTAGTCCAATATTCCTGATAATTTACGATCCTTAGTAATGTAAATGCCATCCCTGAAAAACAAATTATTGGTTTTTTAAAATTTCTATTTTGTCATAATATAAATTTCAGGATAGTACAGCGAATTTTATTAATTTAGAGGGGAAATTAAAATCAGAATCAACTAAACCAAATAACTATTGCATCTATAAGGGATATAAACGCAATGCGTTTATGCCAAAGGGAGCCACTGCCATTGACTGAAAACAAAACATATTATTTGAGATATCTTTTTAATTCATATGTTTGCGATTAACTACATTTTTCGTAGTTTTGTGCAAACGAATGACTATGAATAAAAAGCTTACCAACAATTACATTGACAGCTATCTCACCGAGGTAATGTCTAAAGGTAGATATTCTGTGACTCTGGACGAACTTAAAATGAGATTTGAGGTTTCGGAAAAGGCTATACTACAAAACATTTATAGACTTAAGCAAAGAAACCAATTAGCACAGGTACGGAAAGAATTCTACGTAATTATACCTCCTCGATACTCCAATAGAGGTATGCTACCGACAACACTTTTTATTTCAGATATGATGGAAGCACTAAATAGAGATTATTATGTTGGGCTTTTTTCTGCTGCGGCCTTACATGGTGCTGGGCATCAACAACCTATGGAATTTCAGGTAATAACTGAAAAGCCTGCGCTGAGAAAGATTAAAACAGACAAATTATCAATTGTTTTTTTTACAAAAAGTCAATGGGAGCAAGACAATATTACGAAAAAGAAAACGGAAGCTGGCTATATTAATGTTTCTTCACCAGAATTAACTGCTTTCGATTTGATTAATTATCATAAAAGAATTGGCGGATTGAATCGTATAATACCCATTCTGGAAGATTTGACCGAAAACATTAATTCTATTAGATTAAGTAAAACAGCCCGGGACCAAAGCACAAGAACAATACAACGATTGGGGTATATTTTGGAAGAGTTAGGTAGTGAGCCCTTGTCAAATGCATTATACAGTAAAACAAAACATAAATTAGCGAACCGAATACCACTATCGCTTGCTCATGAGAACCGATTGGGTGTTGTTAATAAGAAATGGGAATTAATCATCAACACAACTCTTGACTTTTAAATGGTACCAAGACGCTATATTGAAGAATGGAAAGAATTTGCATCCTGGCCAGAGGATGCCCAGGTAGAACAAGACCTCGTAATTGAGAAAGCACTTCTGCAAATATTTTCAGATCCATTCCTTCAAGAACGTTTAGCTTTCAGAGGAGGTACGGCATTACACAAATTATTTCTAAAACCGCAAGCAAGGTATTCCGAAGACATAGATCTAGTTCAGATTAAAAGTGAACCAATAAAAGACACATTGAGTGCTTTACGAAGGCAACTTAAATTTCTCGGGAAACCAAAGATTAAACAAAATGCGAATAACAATACAGCGATTTATCGTTTCGAGTCTGAAGTTCCTCCAATTATTAATCTTCGTCTGAAAATAGAGATAAATTGCAGAGAGCATTTTACTGTTCTAGGATACAAAGACATCGAACACTCAATTGAAAACACATGGAGTAAAGGAGTTTGTCAGCTTACTACATTTGAAGCAGAAGAGATGCTTGGAACAAAATTGAGAGCCTTATATCAACGAAAAAAGGGACGTGATCTGTTTGATTTACACTATGCACTGACCAATATCGATTTAAATATAGAAAGCATAATGAAATGCTATAAAGAATACATTGCATTCTCTGTCAAGAATCCACCGACTAAGAAACAATATCTAAGTAACATGGAGGAAAAGATTGCTGATCCAGATTTTCGTGGAGATATCTACGGGCTGTTAAGACCAGGTATCGAGTTTGATCAAGATGCAGCTTATGAGCTGATAAAGAATGATTTAATTGAGAAAATATAGAATTGCACTAGCTACAATAAATAGGACTTCATGTGGCCGGAACGGCCCAGCATGAAGTCCTATTTATTATCGGTTGGATTTTGGAGTTTCCCTTTATTCTAAAGAATGCTAACATATTAGTCTTTATTTCTTAGTATCTTTTCCATACTTTTTACTTCTTCTCTCGATTGTTCAGGTATCCAATATCTATTATAGAACCCCAGGATCCTGGAATAACAGTCCTTCGATTTCGCCTCATCGCCGATTTCAGCATAAATGGCGGCAAGCTGCTCGTAACAGTACATCTGTTTTCTCTCGTTGGTGATGGGCGCATCAAGAGCCCTTTTGTAATACGCTATCGCTTTGTCGAATCTCTTTTGATACATATAGTAATATCCCATGTTTGAGTATGAAGTCAGGAAATCCGGATACTTCTCGATTTGCCTATGGATGATCGCTTTGGCTTTTGCAGTGTCTCCTAATTCATAGCATGCATTGAAAGAATTATGCAGCGTCCAGAAGTTCTCCACGGACAACCCTTCGATCTCAAGGACCATTTGCCGCAATTCATCCTTGTTTTCCCAATTCACGTCTTTCCAACGCTGCTCGACCTCCATGTATTCAACGATATCGGGATCGTGCAATCTGTCATCCTCATTCTTATAGACGCAAACTTCGTCGGTTTTATAGTTGTATACAAACCACTTGTAGAAACCGCAATAAGGATTGCCGTAAGCGAAGTAGACCGTGCAGTTTTCAGGATCAAGAACAGCCGATGATCCGGTCTGGTTGTTGTTGATATTGCCACCCTTATACGGCGGCACCCTTCCCGTGTAATCGTAAAAATCGGTGTTGGAGAGCAATCGTATGGCGTCATCGACCGTGAATTCTGATTTACCGCTAAACGTCTTCTCAAACGTGTACTCCCTGGCGCTGTTAAACCAATCCATATCAAAAATAGAATTGTATTCCTTCCTCATGGCTGGAGATACGCATCGGTTGGCAGCATAGATGTAGCCACCCTTCAAATCTGTCCTGACAACATTTTGGTCCACGATATCATAAGCTGCTCCCTCCCGATCTTCCAGGCTACCTATCATGGTAACAAACCTGTCGACGTTCTTGGATATTTTGTCCACATCGTTCAGATTGCAGCATTCTTCCAGTATTCTGTTGAACATCAACATGGTGCCTTTCCCCTTAAACGGTCTGGACGTTGCCTGACTCCAGGAAAGAGTCAGTCCGTGTTCGTTTATCCCGGTCACCGCGAAGGGAGTGCCGATGATTCCGATATCGATGTAGCTGTACTTGCCGTCTTTATTATAATGGGCTATCAGGGGATATCTGGCGAAGAACTGCTCGATGCCGTGATCGGCATTACGCCCATGGATGATTTTCCCGCCAACGTTACTGATAAATGAGGAGCAGGATACAAAATCGGGTCCGAATGCCACACAGAGGATTTTGTTAAACGGAACACCAGAACCTTCTGACATGCCCTCAAGTTGCGCCAGAAAATCATCAGGGGTTCTCTTTTTGAAAGAGTTCAGTTTCTTTCTCATAACGAAGGGATAGGAGATCTTTATCAGAATGTCCTTATACCAAGGCGATTGCTTGTACACGTTGGCCATCATGTCCTTTTCAAATCTATCCACAAGAGTGTAGAAGCTTCTCATCTCTTCTCTCAGTAATACGCCGTATTGAAGACCGATTGCGTAGGAATCGCCTTTCAGATGAATGAATGGAATACCTTCCCTGTATATAACATAGCCTTCGCCAAAATGCTTTACTCCATCCTTGATTGTGATCTGATATTTCTCTTGAGAATAAGACACAAAGTCTGAAATGATAAAAAAAAGAATTACGAAAAATATAAATGATAAAAAATATAAAATTATTTTTTTCATTTTTTTATGTTTTATATTCATTACTCCAAAATCTTAATGATAACGGTTCAGCTATGCGTAGTGCGGGATCAAATTGCACCTCACTTTCAGTTTGCCGATATGCATATTAGTATTCATTTACTTTCAATTTTGCACTAAAACACGTATTACGTATAGGTTATGTTGTGTGGTGTTTTCACTTCAACTCATGTTTTGAATTCCGATGATTTCATAGTTGTCAAAATGAAAAATTGATTTTCCTCTCAGTTCCAAAGTCTCTCCTTTTTTCAGTCCTCTCCGTAAATATTTTGCTAGAGTTCCTGGATAGTCAATTTCCAACTCTACTTTGTTCTCGTTGCCTCAGTTCCCTGCCAGAGAATCGGTTTGTTTCTATTCAAATCAATCAAACATAATATAGCTATTATTCCCCATACCGCTATCCAGGTACATTGGCGAAATAATTCATCCTGAAGCATGGTCATAAATGAGAATAAAAGCTGTGAGAAGAGATTGGCAGATGCATGGGCCAAAGCCGGTATCCAGATACTTCTTGAACGTAAGTAAAGCCATCCCATAAATATTGCCAGGAATATTGTGCCTAACGGCATAAGCAATAGAGCCCCCAGGATAGGGTGATTTGGAAAGTTGAAACCCATTAAAATAATAGGCAGATGCCAGTAACCCCATATTATTCCCAAAAAAATCAACCCCTTGCTCAAACCGAACTTTCTTAGCATTTTTTCCTGTAAATATCCCCGCCAGCCCAATTCTTCGCCAAGTGTAATGATACTGCCAACAACTAAGAAAATTGCGTGGGAGAGCAGAAAATTCAAAATGAAAAATGGAATATTTTGTGATTGGTTTCCAAGAATCAATTTAATGTTCGAAATCTCAACTATTCCATCTTTTAAAGTGAATATTTTACCGGAGAATGTTGCCCAGTGCATCGCCTCCATTAATAATACAATTGAAATTGTGAGAATGAGCGGAATAAAAATAGCAGGAAAAATATACCGCCACTTTTTCAAACGCCACCCTACTTTTCGGAATCCTTCCTTTTTAATAAGGATAAAAACAATTGCAATAAGTCCCGGGATCCACATTAGCAAAGAGAAAAGAGGTGATTGTACACCTCCGGTGCGAAATATGACGAACTGCCACAAGTAGCTTAAGGCGAATACAATAGCCAAGTACCGCAAGTAAATGTTTTTCTTTTTCAGAATCTTTTCATTTTTATTGATTAATTATTATGTCGCAAATCGTTAAGATAACCAGCTTTGGTCTGTGTTGTGTTTTTCACCGTCATTGCAAAAGTCTGAAGGCGGGTTTATAGAATACTATCATACTCCTACCGTACCTAATTGTATTCAAGATTATTAAAATACAGTTATAAATATAGAGTCCGGCAACAATAATGTAAATCCATGAAATAGAAACGGTATCAACTATTGGAATAAACATATTGAATACGAACACAAACAAAAAAAGAAAAAGAATCAATGTCCATGTAATCTGAAAGTTAAGTATGGATCTACCCACATCCTGTACATTTTTAACTTTATCCTTCTTTTGAATCCAGATTACTAAAGGGATTATTATTCCAATCAGAGGAAATACTAAAAAGCCCAATTGCGAGAGGTTAAGCATTGTTATAACATTCTTGTTCTCTAAAACCTGCCATTCAATTAGATCATCAGGCGTAACTTGTAATGCAACTGCAATTCTTTTGAGTGAATCCCCCCGCGGCATCACTTCGCCATTCTCAATACGTTGAATTGTACGTAAGCTTAATCCGGAATTTTCTGCAAGTTCTTCTTGGGTTAAGCCCTTTCTTGTGCGGAATTCTCTTGCTCTTTTTCTTTTTGATAAATCTGAATTTTCCATTACAAGTAATTTAAGTTTTAAGAGCAAGATAACTATTGCGCGCCAGAATGATCGCGTCTATTTTATGACATTCTTGCGTCATTTGTGTCGCACTTTTTCAATAATGCAACACAACGTGGAAAAACCAGTGCAGGTGAGCACCTCAAACCGGAGTAAATTGAGCACTCCATTCCGGACCAATGTGAACACCTTTAATCGGAACATATCTATCACAATATCAATGCAGAACGGTTAATACAATTTACTTTAAACGAACTGCTCACAATAAACCGGAAATACGTGCTCAGTAACACCAGAATTTGCACTAAGTTATCGTTGACATAAAATGGCTATATTTTCTCCGATGCAACAGAACCTGCTAACTTACTATTATCAAATTCTTGGGGAAAGCGGTTATTATTTAAGCATGTCAATTGCAAATTTCAATTGCTTATCTCTGCCACTGGCAAGGTCTTCTTTTGTTTGTTCAACCAGGATATCCGGGGCAACACCAATCCATTCCCAGGGTAAACCATCGTAACGGCGAAAATCCGCCGTGCCAACCAGAATTCTTTTTCCACTTGGCAGCTTATATTCAGCGGAAACCTCAAGAGAAGATCCTGCAGATGCCCCGGCTGTTGTATCCCCAACAACTGTGACTGTTGATATTTGTTTCATCATTTCAGGGAAATAATCACCTGAACTGATACATACACCATTGATGATTACAACAACTGGATTGATATATTGAAAAGGGCCTTGAGGCTCAAGAGGAGGTAATTGAATCTTTTCGCCAAGTATATAATATTCAGGTTTTTCAAGTGAGGAAGTTATAAATCGGCTAACGACTGTTTCTACTTGAGGAAATCCACCACCGTTATTATGCCGGATATCCAATATAAGCGCTTTTGTATTTTTAACATAATCAAGTGCTTCATAGAAAGGGTTTTTAAAGTTTCCAATATTGAAGCTGCCAATATAAATATACCCGATGTTCCCGGGAATTACTTCATACGCGAAATTCCCTTCCCCATTGATTCTTAATTCCTTATCAAAATAGTTACTGACAACAATTGGGTGGAATGCATATTGATCTTTCAGCCATCTTGGCGCTTGATAGGTCTCAATCAATTTGCCTCCATAAGTTATTATATGAACATGCATATCTTTTAATTCACCCAGCATATCAATCAGTATTGTGTATATTTCATCTCCCTTGGATTGCTCTGCCCTGGGTTTGTAAACCTGGTATATACTATCCCAATTAATCTTCTTAAATTCAAGATAGGGATAAATCGCATCTACCCTTTCCCAGGCTGCTTCAAAATCTTCTACATTTCTATTTGATCCTGCTGGTTTTAGGATCATATCTTCGCAGCCAGTCAATATAATGACAGAAGTCAATAGTATCAGTATTTTCCCTTTTACCATGATCAAAATGTAAAGTTCAAAGAAATGATCAAATTATTGCCGGAGGCAATGTATGGATCCCATTTATTAATGCGTATAAGATCAAATCTATACCTCAAAGCAGTTGAAACTCTTTTTAAAAGATAATAGCGCATGGAAAGGTCAAAATCAAATTTTGTTACAGTAAAAACAGTGAGTAAGGCAGGACCCGGTTCATCCTCATATTTTCGTTCATCATAGTCCTTCCCGGAAAACGAAATTACATTGGACCGTAAATATCCTTCTATCCTGAGTTTATAATTTACCGGGTAGATAAGCTCAGTATTAATCGCTAAAGAACCAATAATACCAAATGTTTTGGGAGAAATGAATGTTCCCGGCTGTCCAAAATTGTATCTAATATCATAATAGAAAAATTGAACTGAAGGTCCCAGATAAGCATAAACATTTCTGGAGAACAGTGGAAAACTTCCAACAGGATAAGAAAAATCCTGATTAAAAACGAATTGCATTACCCTTGCAGATATCTTGTTATTTTTAATATTGGTTGAATTTCGATATTCAAATTCTAAATGGTATGCTTTTTTATGATGAAACCGCCCCCATTCCAAATTGATGTATGGCAAGGTACCTGAATACTTCTCTTTTGATATATATTCATCCTTTACGGAAAATAAACCCTGGCCATATCCAACCGAAATACCGGATGGAAATACAGTTTTATTGTTTAGGGTGTCCTGGCCAGGCGATTCAAAAGCGAACAAAAGCAGGCAAGCAGAAATGATGATTCTTGACGTGGTTTTCACAGGTTCGTA
>Ga0315541_1002287_pt1 | contig 16230 bp, 14 predicted proteins | sample SalMarSW160190MG_FD_203095 | JGI IMG/M metagenome (GOLD analysis project Ga0315541, IMG submission 203095) | Salt marsh sediment microbial communities from the Plum Island Ecosystem LTER, Massachusetts, United States - Salt Marsh Sediment SW1601-190 ...
TCAGGAGCCAGAACCACTCTGTGAGAGAGAATAAAGGGTGCAATCATCTTTACATCATCAGGGATAACATAATCTCTTCCCTGAAGATAGGCCCTTGCCCGTGCTCCCTTGAAAAGCCATATCGATGCCCGGGGGCTTGGCCCCATCCGGACGAGGTCTTTTTTTCTTATGCTATCCACTAGCATTACAATATACTCTTTCACCCTATTAGAGACATAGGTCTTTTTAACTTTGGCAATTTCCCCTAAAAAATCTTCCAGCTTTACCCGAGCACTAATTGTAGGAGCCTCCAGCTCATCAATACGAGATATTATTTCCCTTTCCTCAGGAGAGGAAGGATAATCTACCTTTATCTTAAAAGCAAAGCGGTCAATCTGCACCTCGCTTAAAGGATAGGTTCCCGCACTTCCAAAGGGAATCTGGGTAGCAATGACGATAAAAGGACGGGGAAGAGAAAAGGTAGTTCCCTCAATACTCACCTGTCTTTCCTGCATAACTTCCAGAAGAGCCGCCTGAGCCTTGGGAGTGGCCCTGTTGAACTCATCACAAAATAAGACATTGGTAAATACCGGACCTTTCCTTATATCGAAGCTGCTATCTTTTAGACTAAAAATAGAGGTTCCCACAATATCGGCCGGCAAAAGGTCCGGGGTCATCTGCAAGCGATGAAAATCCCCTCCTATGGCTCGAGTAAAGCAGCTAGCAATAAATGTCTTCCCCACTCCCGGTATTCCCTCAAGCAAGATGTGACCCTCAGATAATAGAGCCAGAAAGAGAGCCTCTATTAGCCTCTTCTTCCCCACCACCTTTGAGGATACCTCCTGAAAGATACCTTGTATTAACTCGGGATATTCTCCTCTCTCATCCATTTCCATCCCCCCTCTTTTGTTCTAACGTTTTTGTTTTGAACCTTGAATTTGTTTTCAACTCTAATCCTTTAATCCTTCTAATCCTGCTTTACTTGATTTTAACCTTGACCTCAATCTTGAACTTTGAACTTGTTTCAAGGTCTCCTTATTCCATTCAGGATGCCTCTTAAGAACGCTTTCCATATCCTCCTCATATCCCGCCTTTTTCCTTTTAATCCTTAGCCAGACAATAGTTATCACCAACAGAAGGAAAAGAGCATATCGAACCTCAAGTCGGGAGATAATCTCATAAATTGTTATCTCTATATTCCTGAGCCTGGAGAGAATACCCACCGGATAATGAGAGGTGTCAATAAATAGCCTTTTTCCTTGAATAATAGTTTGTAGAAACTCTCGATTTTCCGCCTCATCCAGCATAGAGTTTATAAAAAGACTGGAGTCAGCCATAAGGTAAATCTCTCCCTCTTCATAAGGGATTCGGGCTATCATTGGAAAAGGCCCTTCCTCCTCACTCTCTTCTCTTTTTTCATTCAAGTTATCATCAAAAAAACTAAAAGAGCTGGAGCTGGCTACTATTTCCCCTCCATAATCATTGACCTGCAAGGATGTGGGATAATTAAACATCAAACTCTTAATATCAGCCAGGGAACCGGCTGTATCCACAGTTTTTGCCAGAAGAGAAGATTTACCCCGAAAAAGAGGATCTACCACCAGATGGCCAGAAAAACGAGATTCTAGTCTCAATCCCCTTACAATAGAGTTCCCCGAGCCAAAATCGTCTGCTAAAATAACCGTCCCTGCTCCCCTAAGATACCTGAAAATGGCTGATATCTCTTCACTGTCATAAGCACCCCAAGGGCCAATGATGAAAAGAACGGTTCCCGAGGAAGAAGGCATAAGGCTAAGGTCAGAAATCTGGCCCAGGGAAAATGCTCCCGTCTCTTCTCTAAAACTCTTCAATCCATTCCAGAAGGGATTATCCAGATTAAAATCCTCATTAGAAGGGAAAAAACGTATCAATAGAACCACCGCCACCACTCCTGCCAGAATCCCTAATAACAATGCTTTTCTCATCTTCCTCTTTTCAACCAACTTAACCGCTTCCTCGCCTCAGCCAACTCCTCCTCACTTACTCTCATTAATCGATAAAGGAATCTTTCCGTAATCAGAGAAATGACTTCAAAATCAGCATACCTTTGCCCCAGTGGTTCCTTGATGAGTTCAAGGTACTCTTTAATAGTGTGACCGGGAGCCTGCTGAGTACCCGTAATGTGACTCACCCAATCTAGTGCCTCAGCATATATCCTGATCGGTGTATATGTCCCCCTTAGTTTGGCTATCTCTTTTTCCTCAGGAGCTTCTTCTTTCTGGGGCAATCCCTCTTTTACCTCCTCTAACACCCTTTCTGCCTCCTTAATCCTTTTTTTTCTTCTGCGGCTTACACCAATGAAAAGAGCCAGAAGAGCAAAGAAAGGAAACAAAGTAAGGGGATTAACCACTAAGACCTTTTCTCTTCGGTCTAGAGAGGAAATCCAGGCTTCCTGAGGATATAAAAAAAGACTTATTTCCTTCCATCCGGAAAAGCTGACAAGAGGAATACTAATCTTTACCTCAAAACTCTTCTCTTCAACTACGGTAGTTATATTTTCTTCTCCCGTAATTACCCTTACTGCTGGCCTTTCCATCAGCCCACCCTCAAGGCCAACCTCACCCTTAATCTCTAAGGGGGAAAAGGGGGCTGCCACCGAAGGCAGCTCAACCATCATCGAAGGCACCTTATGACTTATAGGCAGATTTATAACTAAACTTGCCGGGCCAATTATCTTCCGGGAGGGTGTAAAAATCCTCAAAGGAAAAGTTTTGCCCACCCCGGAAGGCAAGGATAGCTCAGCCTGGAATTTTCCTTCCTCATCGCTGCTTACCTCAATTATCTTTTCCTCTACTTTTATCCTGACTGGATAATCTCTCAAAGGCTCACCTTCCAACATCAGCTCTCCCTGCATCTTGAAAGGAAGCACCGGATATACCGGTTCCTGATACTCTGCCTTAATGATAGGAGTATAGAAAATAGGCTCGATTAAGACTTCATTTGAGGTGTCCCCATAGTATTTCTCTTCATCCTCTCCCTGGGGAACAAAAAAAGCCAATACTCGGACATCCTTTTTATAGAGAGAGGGAAAATCTATTCTCCCCTTGAATTTCCCATCTTCACCAGTAGCTACTTCCAAAATCTTCTCTTTCTCCAGAAAAATATCCACCTTTCTTTCAGCTAGAGGCTTCCCTTTTTCTCTTTCCAGGCTTCCCGAAATCTCAAGTGAATCTCCCACCACCACTTTTCTTTCCGCCACCGAAATCTCAAGGAAGGTAGCTTCCCGTCTCTTTCCTTCTTTCACCTCCCGGTAAAGCTCCTCAATCTTTCTTTTGTACTCTTCGGCTAATTCAGCCAGAGGAGCAATCTCTTCTCGCAGTTTTTCAGCAGCACCTGCTCCTATCTTTGCCTTTAGCTCATCTACGGCAGAGTCTAAATCCGCCAGAATTCTCTCTGTCTCTAGAAGAGTTTCCCAGGCTCCTTCTAGCACTTCACCCGCCTCATCGATTTCCCCCTGCTTCAGGAGAGTCTCGCAAGCATCGATATCCTTCTTCACTTTCTTTAGCTTATCTCCCACAGTTTGAATAAGCTCATTAAACCGGGTAAAAATATAGCGTAAAGGCTCAGGAATATAAGAGAGAAGGGTTCTTTCAAGTTGGGAGGAGGCTAAATCCCACTCCCCAGAAACCTGCAGCTCAACAATCTTAGCATAAAGAGCTATCAGCCCAACAGGCAAGAAACTCTCTTCCCGAATTTCAAGAGGGTTCCTATGGCGAGGAAATCTTCCTTGCTCACCGCCCTCTTTCCACAGCAAATTGAAAACTCCCACCACCTTCCCCCCCATTCTTCTTAACTTCTCCAGCAAACCTAGCCCGAACTGCCTCAAACTTCTAAGTATATTCCGTCCAACAGGAACATAATTAGCCAGAGACTCCTTGAGCCCCTCAAAATAGGAAGAAGCTGAATCCCACATCCCCGCTCTCTGGAGACTAACAACTTGAGCCCTTTCCGGTTCAATTTCGACAATCTTTTTCTGATAAGGAAAAGTTGCTACACAGCCTGGCAAAAAAGACAGTGTTAGCACAAAACTCAGCCCAACCAGACCTCCCAGAATTAGTCCTTTTCTCATTGAACTCGCTTTTGAACCTTGCTTTTGGTTTTGACTTTCAACCTTCAACCCTCAACCTTAAACCTTGAACTTGTCTTCAACTCACCAGAATCTCCACCACCTTCCGCGTCACAATAAGACCAAAGATGATAACCAGTCCAAGAGCCACCGGGTCAAGACCCAACGCTTTCATAAATTTTCTTCTGGGGCGAAGTACCTCCACTAGAACCAAATATTCGATGGTAAAGACTGCCATATAAACATCAAGCCTTCCCTCCCCCATAGCGGTAAAAAGAACCAATGTAAAGAGGAAAAAAACAGCCAGCAGTAAAACGAAGAGAATATGCCTATCCATCTTCGCCTCCCACCTCCAGCACCGCTCTCAGCCATTTTCCTTCTTGACTCTCCACCACAATCCTTACTGACATCCTGCTCGCCTTTGCAACTACACATGCCGCTAAACTTACCGGAACCGAGCCTAATACCCGGGTGAATCGGGGAGCCTCAACCTCAATCTTGACATTTTTCATCGCTAAGAATATCTTGTTTTCCTCAATGTTGATTCGCACTTTGGAGGCAAGCTCAGCAAAATCAACGATACAGTAGCTGATACTATTTTCTACCTCAGCCTCTATCTCCCTCATCCCTTCCTCTCTGTTTTCCTCTCCCGTAACTCCAGAAAGGGCTGCCACATCTGACCCGGGAGGATAAATGAAAAGGCCAGGATGTCCATCTACATTGGAAATTATTCTTTTTGGTGCGTTGACTATTTCACTGAACTCAGGATAAGAAGGATTCCCCGATAGAGGAATATAGGCATAGACTTTTCCTTCTCTGGGTGGTAGATAGATAGCCTTACGAGTTGCTCCAAACTCCTCCAGCACAGCCTCGATATTAGCCACTGAGCCAGATATCATTCCCCTGACTACCTCATGAGGAACCAGATATTCAGGCAAGATAAGCATCACCAATCCTAAAATAGCAAAGGCAAGCCCCAGAGTAGTCAAAGGAACACTAACCAACACAAAATAGGAAAATGGAGCTAAGACAGCTCCAAACCCAACCAACCCTACTCCCGCTCCAGTCAGCCTATTCATCCCCAATCCCTTGCATTTTGGTTCTTCAGAAAATAGATTACCTTCAATTATACCTGAAACAATAAATTCGTAAAGCATATAAAGCCTGAGGCCTTGATTACCATAAGCGATATTTATCCTTTTTCCATGTTTCCATTCGTATTTTTGACATCCCCTGCCAATAGTATATATTTATCTTATGACCCATAAACTGAAATGATATATTTGTCCTAGCGGTTCTCGATAGAACGACAGACAGGCTTTAGCTTTGAGCGTAGAGCATTGAACAAAAAAAGAGGGTTAACATTGAGTCTTGAACATCGAACTCTGAACATTATCATCGAATCTTGTGTAATATCCTTAGTCATATTCACTCCCTTAGCCCTGGGCACCACCCAACCCTGGTCCATCTTCATCATGAGAATAACCGTACTTGTCGCCTTACTCGCCTGGCTCCTCAAGCTATTTAGTACCATTCACGATTCACGATTCACGATTCACAAAATACCATTCACCACTCACCATCTTGGAACGCCCTTACTCATTCCCATATTAATCTTTTTATCTGTAGCTGTAATCTCCACCATAATATCTTCTTATAAGTGGTTCAGCCTGAGCCTCTTGACAAATCTTTTTGTCTATGCAGCTATCTACTTTCTCATTGTAAAGAATCTAAAGAGCAAAGCCCAAATCAAAAGACTCATCACAGCTATCTTCTTAACCAGTCTCATTCTGGGAATCTACGGGCTTTTGCAATATTCTCGCATATTAGTTCTGTTGCCTCACTATCTTCTAACGAGAATCTCATCTACATATTATAACTCAAACCACTATTCAGGTTATCTTGTTATGGTCACTCCCATACCTATAGCCTTGTTTTTATTCTTACCTCGCAGCAAGCTTACCATCTGCTTAATCATGTTAAGTATTCTTTTAACTATTAATCTCGCCCTTTCCTACTCATTTGGAGCTATAGGATTTGGCGCAGGGATTATCTTTCTGGTGACTGTCAAAATTCATCTCAGCAATAGAAAAAAGCTGGCCGCTGCAATAGCTACCATTGTCCTTATCTCTTTTGGTCTTTTAGGAGCGCTATCTATGCTAAGCAAAACTCCAAAACTTCCTGAAAATACCTTTTCAGAACGTTATGCCCATATGGTAGAATTTGCTATCTCACATACGAAGGGCAGACTATACGTATACAAAAATACTATTCCTCTTATCTTAGATCATCCTTATCTCGGTACAGGCCCTGGCACTTTCATCTATACATTTCCTAAACATAGACCCCCGGACATGTCAATGTTCAGGAATTACGCCCATAATGACTATCTTGAAATTGCATCTGGAATGGGATTTATTGGCCTAGCAGCATATCTATTCTTAATAATAAGCATCTTTGCAAGAGGCTTTGCAGTCCTGAAAACAAGCTCAGGGTTTAACAGAGCTTTAATCATAGGAGCTTTAGCGAGTATTTTATCCATATTAGTCCATGGTCTTTTTGATGGAAATCTAACCGTCATACCCGCAAACATCCTACACTTTTATGTAATAGTAGGCCTTCTGATATCTACAGTAACTAATCTTGAGCATCGAATCTTGAAAGCCGAGCATTGAGCCTTGAATTTATTTGAGTTGACAAAACTTATTAAAATAGCAATACCAAAAACAAAAAAAGAATTAAGACAACGCCTAGCCGACCCATTATATAAAAATTCCTTCTTCTTAGTTTTAAGCAGAGTTTCCAATGTTACCTGTGGCTTCCTTTTCTGGATGCTCGCAGCAAGATTTTATTCCATCGAAGATGTTGGGTTGGCTACAGCTCTAATTTCTTCATTGGGATTAGTCATACTTTTCTCAAGATTTGGCTTCGACTTCTCTTTAATTCGTTTTCTTCCTATTAGTAACAAAAGCAAAGTTTTTGATACTTGTCTAATCATAACTACTGTTTCTTCTTTTATTGTTGGAATTGTTTATATCTCAAGTATTAAGTTTTTTTCTCCAAGTTTGTCTTTTCTTCAAAATCCAATTTATGCAATAATTTTTCTCGGTTTTGCACTGATGAACTCAATAACCTCAACAACTGGAAATGCTTTTATAGCATCAAGAAAAGCTGAGCAGCGTTTTATTCAAAATATTTTTTTAGCTTTAAGAATTCCTCTTTTAATACCTTTAGTCCTTTTTGGATGTTTTGGTATATTTGGCTCCTGTGGGTTGGCTTATCTATTCGCTGCACTGTTTGCCCTCTTGTTTCTGAGGAAATTCATAGAAGTTAGCTTTAAGATCGATAAAAATTTTATAAAGGAATCCTTCAGATTTTCATCTGGAAATTACATATCAAATATCTTTGTTGCAGTTCCCACATTAATTTTGCCAATTATGATTTTAAACATGCTTGGAGAAGCTGAAGCTGCTAAATACTACATCGCATTTGCCATTGGGAATTTGGTATTAATAGTTCCGGCGGCTTTAAGTACTTCTCTTTTTGTTGAAGGAAGCCATGGAGAGAGCTTGAGGAAAAATGCCATTAAAGCTGGGCTGGGTATTTACGCCTTTCTTATTCCCGCCGTTATACTTCTTTGTTTCTTTGGGAATTTCCTTCTCGGCTTATTTGGAAAAGATTATATTGAGGCTTTTCAACTTTTGAGATTATTAGCCTTATCGAGCTTATTTGTTGCTGTCTATTCTTTATTTATTCCCATTCAGAACGTGAGAATGAAGGTCAAGAGCATTGTAAAGTTGAATTTTGTTAGATTCTCGCTTCTCTTCGGATTGAGTTATATCTTCATTCTGAAATTTGGTATTATTGGTGTTGGATATGCTTGGATAATCACTTATGGAGTTCTGAGTTTAGGAATTCTTGGATTGGTGAAGATAAAAGGATGGGTTTAAGACTTTTATTTAAATATGAAAATGGAAACATAATTATCTTGATATATTTTGTCTTGATTTTGACAATTATTTATTCTTGCCCATTCAGGCTTCAAAAGAGCGCGGGCAGTATTCGAGTGTATTGGAAGTCCTTCTGACATCGTCGCATGGTCAACTACAACATAATTCTTCGTTAAATACTTCGGTATGACCTCGTTATCACCCACCAAAACACCATAACTATTCGGGGAAATATATCTATACTCAATGCTCGGTTTTGACAGTTTTGCTTCTCTTTGTAAATATTTCCCTAGCACATTAAAATCTGTTGTAATGGTCTTATATCTATCCATGTTATGATATAACCATTCAAAACTACTTTTTGTATCTTTGTATTTTGTAACAGAAGTTGTACCTCCTTCACTTGTATGATTTAGAGAGATAATACATATTAAGCTTGCTATAGCCATTGTTGAAAGACTCAAAATTATAAATTTTTTTACTTTTTCTTTATTGTCTATTGTATTTATGAATATATAAACTCCAAATATTGGAAAAAAAAGCGGCACCAGTGGAAAAGCTAGAGAGTTAGATTTATAATATCCTATTACATGTATTATTTGAGCAAGTAAGATAGATAGACCAAATATCAAAGGTAGTGTTACTTTTGTCGCCTTCTTACATATAAATTGTAAAATATAGAGAAGAATAGGAATAATTAAAGTCAATGTGGCGAGAATGTATAACAAAAGGAGAGAAATGAAATATATTTTCCCCCAGAACAAATCCTTATAACTGAATGCGTACGAAACTGGGAAAGGATTTCCACCAAATAACTTTACTAACGCATTTGATAAAAAATCCCATAAACTTACTTCGGTAAGGAAAAGTGCGATATACTGACTTTGCCATAGATGCGTGAAAGTTAAAGAAATCACGATAGATATTACAAGAAGCGATGTCGATCTTAAAAAAATAACTTCAGTATTTTTTTTCTCCCTATTATTGGCAAATTTCGGTAATATTAAGGTGAGTAGATAGAAAAAACCCGAAACTATCCATAACGATATTATAAAAAACACTATCATCATAAGGATGGTATGCCAATAATGAGCTAAACTTAACATAGAGATGCAAATTATAAGGTAATAAACACTTCTCCTTCTGCCATCTTCTTCATAGAATCTTTTTATACATAAAAACAGCGCTAACAGTAATAAAAATGCTGTCGGGGCAACATAAAATGAACCATACCATCTTGTTGCTACTAAGTAAACTGTAATGTAAACTGCAAGTGAAAACTGAAAAATAAGATCAGGACTATCTTTTACAGGAACATACGCCTTTATTATTGCTAAATATGCTATTGGTACAAATAGTATTCCTAATGGCAAAACTACTAATAATTGTGGAGATAGTCCAGTAATGTAATGTAAAATTAAAAATAGCGCAACGAAATTTGGAATATATGACTCGGTTTCCATGATGTGTTGGACCGTGTTGGATAAGGAAGGATCTATTTCAACACCTGGGGAGAACAGCGGAATAAGAGAAAAATAATCTAAAGATATGTGATTATTTAAATACGTTTCAATAAATCCTACAAATATGCCTTCATATCTTTGAATATGAGGTTCATTGGCAACATAATAGACTATAACATAGAATGTAACAATACAAAGAATAATGCCCCATATTTTTGAGAGTCTTCCCCCTATTCCACTTTTAATTCTTGTAATCTCCATATTTCCGCTACAATCCTATGTCTTACTTAGAACGAAAAATAAACAAGACATCAGATTTCTTTTTCTTTTAAAAACAAGGTTATATAATAGTTTGTTTATGATCCTACTTTTCCTAAAAGAACCGAAAAGACAATAAGAAAAGCATTCTACTTTTAGACTTTTTTTTTCAAACAACCTTGTCAAGGTATCGTAGGATGTATGTAGAAGATGGTCTGGATGGATATTTCTCTTACTTACTAGAATATTTCTTATTGCACCATACGAAAAACAATTTGGCGCCGTTAAAATAAGCCTTGTGCCTTTATTCATTAAGTTCCTGATATTATCAAGTGCAAACCCAGGGTTCTCCAGATGTTCAATCGTATCCGGAAGCAGAACGTAATCGAAATGAAATTCATTTAGGTTGATGTCATATCCAGCACTTTTGCCAATATCTCCATAGAATATGTTTTTTATTCCGAAGTTTCTTAGTATCTCTATAGCTTTCTTATCTACATCCAATCCAATTAACTCTTTGCAAACTCCCTGAAGTTCCTGGTGAAGAAGTATCTTCTTCCTTGCTCTCTCTATGTGATAAGGACTATCGCATGCGCCTAAATGTAACACATTTTTGTTTTTACAATAACTAAGTATCAAATCATGCTTGTATAATTGTATCATCTCATTACATCTCTATAGATCTCAATTGTTTCCTTAGCAATTTTCTCCCACGTAAATTGCTCCGCATAATCTCTTATCTTTTTGCTATTCCACTGCTTCTTCAACGCAAATAGAATCTTTTCCGCTAGATCCTTTGGATCCCCCGGCTCACACAATAAACCATAATCGTCAGAAATGATAATTTCTGGAATCCCACCGACTTTTGTCCCAACAAATGGTTTTCCACATCCTAAGCATTCAAACATTACAGTTGGATTTCCTTCGCTTAAACTCGGTAGCACAAATAAATCGCAAGCATTCATCCAGATTGGGATTTCATCATGCGTCTTCCCGCCAACAAGTTTTATATAATCTTTCAATTCTAATTTCTCAATTTGTTTTTCTAATCTATTCTTTAATGGACCAGGTCCACCAATTAAACACAAAACGTTCTTTTTTCTTTCTGCTATTATCTTCATCGCATCTATAAGATAATTAAATCCTTTTCTTTCTACTAGCCCACCCAAGCTAAATATAATCTTTTTATCTGCTGGCCAAAGTAATTTTGACCTGCATTCATTTTTATTCAACGGTTTGAAACTTGGAGGAAAACCATTTGGAATTGAGTATACATTTTTGTTAAAATTCTTCAAAATGGGCACATCTTTTTTGTTGACTCTTATCAAAGCATTTGCATTTTTCCAAGTATAATTTATTAATGGATAATTCATACTTACTTCTTTATTAAACCATTCACAGTTTTCATGAATTGTTATAACGACCGGTTTTTTATATTTTTCTTTCAATTTTACCCCCACATATCCAGAAGACCAAGTAAAATGTGCATGAATCAAATCAAACTTTACGTTATTCCTTTTTATCACTTTTTCTACTGCCTTAAAATGCTTATCTCCAAGTCCTTTATATCCTCTTTCAGTGGGTGTATATAGGATTGGTGTTGGAAATACTTCGATATTGGACGGTTTAGTTGCAAGATCCACTTTTGAATCCCATCTAAAAGGATCCAAATAATGTACAGGCAGATATTTAGATATGTTTGCAATCGGATTATACCTTACTAATACATAAACAGAGTCCAAAAAATTTGCTAGACATTCAAGTGGATCTTTTTGAAAGTTAGTATAGCTATGCGATATCACCAATAATTTCTTATTATTAAAATCCAATTTCAGCCCTATTTATCGTTTCAAGATAATTTCGAATTGGCAAAAATCCTCATAAATAAAATACATTTTTATACAAAATTAACCATCACTCCTAATTGCTTTTCTTGCTTGTCCTTTAGTTCCTCATAACTTTTCCATTGATTTTGAACTAATTTTTTGTATGTTGGATAAAAATTTCTATCTCCAATCTGATGTGCAAATATAAATAGCTGTTTACGAAACATTTTCATCCCTCTGAATTTTTGTGTTTTTTCTCATTTTATGAAACTCCCTGGATGTTTTGATGGCTTCTACAATCTTTTTACTCGCATCTCCGGTTCCAAATCTATTTTTATGTATTTTTGACAAAGATTCAAAGTCATTTACCATTTTAATAATCTTTTCTTTATTTGTTCCAACTAATACATTCCATTCATCCCCAACCGTCTCAATCCACTCTGTATTATTTCTTAATGTAATACACGGCACTCTCAACATATAAGCTTCCTTTTGAATGCCTCCAGAGTCAGTTATTACTTTCTTCGCATGATTCATTAATTTTAGAAAATCCAAATAACCCAAGGGCTTCATTGATTTAATTGATGCTTGAAGATTTAATTTATCATACAATCCATATTTTCTTAAAAATTTCTCTGTACGTGGATGCACTGGAAATACAATTGTTTCTTCTATATTAGAAAAGGCATCAATAATATTCTTAAGGTTCTCTTTGTTATCTGTATTACTTGCTCTATGAATTGTAGCTAATAAATACTCTTTGCTTATCAAATCCAAATCACTTAATATTGTAGATTTATTCTCTGCAATTTCTCTATTGTATAACAAAGAGTCAACCATTACATCTCCAGTTAGATATACTCCATTAATGATCCCTTCTTGCTCTAAATTCCTAACAGCATTTTTCGTTGAACAAAATAGTAAATCAGAACAATGATCAGTTAAAACTCTGTTAATTTCCTCTGGCATTGTTTTATCAAAACTCCTCATCCCAGCTTCAATATGTCCAACCTTTATATGCAACTTAGCCCCTGCTAATGCGCCGGCGAGCGTTGAATTAGTATCTCCGTAAACTAAGACTAAATCGGGTCTTTCTTTTATTAAAGCTTCTTCAATTCGCTTTAACATTTCTCCACTTTGATATCCATGAGTTCCAGAGCCAACGCTTAAATTGTAATCAGGTTCCGGAATTTTCAATTCCTCAAAAAATACTCTATCCATTCCATAATCATAATGCTGACCCGTATGGATGATAATTTCATTGAAATGTTTTCTTAGCTCCTTTGAAACTGGAGCTATCTTGATGAACTGGGGACGAGCGCCAACGATAGTTGTAATTTTCACCTTAATCACTTAAACCTATATTGTATTTCAGGATTTTCTTTTACTTGCTCGAAACTTTCTGGATAGTTCTCAACGAACCAAACCATGAATGCAGTTACATCTATTTTGTCTCTTAGTAATTTCTCTCTTTTCTTTTTCCACTCTTTTTTTAAGTTTGGTTGTTGAATTAACTCAACCGATTTGTTTATTGCTTTATCCGGATTATTATAATTGAAAATTAAACCATATTTTTGTTCGAGTTCAATAAAATTGCCCATATCCTTTTCTCCAACAAAAGAGTTGCATCTTATTGCAGGAGTCCCTAATACAGCAGCTTCGGTGGTCATTGTTTGGGAATCGCCTACAAAGAGATCTGCAAAGTGCAATACATCATGGATCTTCTCTGGAGAGACTTTCACTTTGTATTTTTCTAAATCTTTATCCAACTGTTCCTCTGAAGTGATAAACACCCGTCCATATTTTTCAAGTTCCCTTACTAATTCAACCTTGTTTTTTATTCCATGCTGTCCAACATCGTGACTTGCGGTCCAAGAAACAAATCGCAAAATAATAAATTTGTCATTTTTACTCAAATCTAATTCGTCCAAGACCGCTGGATTTGGCTTAAAATAATTCGGATGAAGGTAAACCAATTCTTTATAACCATCATATTTTACTTGTTTCTTCCCTAATTCCCTTGTAAATGCGGTAGGAGTACAAATTGTATTAGTCCAAGGATACGTCAGAAATTTATTTACAAACACCGGCTCACTATCATTAAAAATAATCGTAGGTTTTTTTGCCAATTTACCAACAATAGCTACTGTTTCTCCCGCACCATACATTAAATCAGGTTTAAACTTTTTTACAATTCTATATAGAGAATAACATCTTTGCATCAATTCCTTAAATAAACCAAAAAAGTTCGGTTTCTGTTCACTAATTTTGATAAAATTTATGTCATATTTTTTTAATAAATATATTAAAACATCCTTATTTCTTGCAGAAACAAGAATTTCGTGTCCTTTCTGCTCCAGAATCTTTATTACATTTCTATGAAAATGAACCTGTGCAGGATGACCTATATCAACAATTATTCTCATTTTTCACATCTTTCTCGACATCCAACTTTTTGATGATACGAGCTGGAATACCAACAGCAACAGAATGAGGCGGAATGTCTTTCGTAACTTGGGTTGTTACATTAGTGAACTACATCCACCGTCGACAATTAGATTGGTTCCTGTTATCCATCTTGCAGCATCTGAAAGTAAAAATGCACAAGCATTGCCAACATCCTCTGGTTTTCCCAGTCCCAAGAGATAGTCTTTCTTTAGATTATCCATTTGCTCTTCTGATAATTGCTTCGAAACGCTTTCCATCATTCCTGTCTGTATATAGCCTGGAGAAATACAATTTACTCTTATATTTTTTGAAGCAAGCTCGATTGCCATAGACCTGGTAGCTGAAATTAAAGCTCCTTTTGAAGCAGAATATCCAATCAGAGCTGCATTTGCAACAATTCCCATAATTGAAGCAATAAATATAAAACTTGCACCGTTTTCATCTAAATACTTGTTTTTCGAAATAATTCTGGCAAGCTCAAAGCCAGATATAACATTTATAGCAAATACTTTCTCATAATAAGAAGGTCTCATGCTCCTTAAAGGCAATGTCATACTTATTCCTGCTGAATGAATAAATCCAGAAATTTTGCCTATCTTTTCAACAGAAATTCTTATGATGCTTTATACCAAAAGTCTATATAAACTTTCGGTATATGTAGGATATCCCGAATCAAATGAAAGTTTCATCTTCTCATCTCTCCACTAATATTTCTCTTCCCACTAATAACCTCTTTCACCTGGTGCATCATAACCCTCAACGCTCCAAATGCAGGTAGGAAGTCATCTTTTGATAAAATATCATAATTCGTCTCATTAAATTTAAAAAATTCCCTTATAATATGCCATTTATCCTTTCCATTCTTTAAAGATGCAATAAACCAAAAAATGTCCCCTGTAATAAACCACCTACATTTAACACCTGTTTTATATTCTAATACCGGCTGAACATCCCCTTCGATTACCATTTTGTGTAGCAAATAAGGAAAATCAACGCCAGCTGCAATTGAAAGTGGAAGTGATCCCCAGAATCTTCCATTTACTTCCATTAATTTTGGTTCTCCATCTTTTTCATCAAGCTTAAATTCAACCATTGCTACTCCATGCCATTCTAAACCCTTCATTAAATCTAATGTGATATCCTTCAACTTCTCGTTATAAACGCTTTCCCTCAGCGTACTCGCTCCACCAGTTATTGGATACTCCCTCAATCTTCTATGTATGAAAATTGCTCTTAACTCTCCATGGTTAAACAGAACCTCTACACCATATCCTTTTCCGTGAATATATTCCTGAACTAATGGCATCTCACCGCTTTTCTTGAAAATATCACCTGAAATATTAACCAAATCATTCTTGTTGTTTACATAATTCCTTGAAGTAACTTTCAACATCATAGGTTTTCTGTCACTCCATGTTGTCTTACACCTCGATTTAACTACTACGGGATACTCAATAGTACCAGAAATCTCTTCAAGTTCTTCCATGCTTTCGACAAAATATGTTTTTGGAACTAGAATTCCATGCTCCGTTGCAAACTTGATCGTCTTTGCTTTATCATGCACCATTAACATTTTACTATAGTCCGGAAATGGAACTTTTGTATACCTCTCTAGCTCTTTCTTGTAATAAGAAATAGGAATTGTTGTTACTTCTCTTGATGAATAAATCGCTTTGTAATCACCATTTTTCAAAATATCAATTAATCCATCTATGAACATTTTACAATTTACTTGAGGATCTGGATAAACAAAATTCTTTTTACAGTATTTTGATAATGCTGCTGTAGAAAAAGGATAACTTTCACCACAATGAACCTCAATGCCTTTTTCCCCAAGTGATCTGGCAATCGCTAAACTTGTTCGTTCTGCACCGTCTGCAACAAATACACTCATAATCTGTTCCATCTCTTGATTCTTGATGTAATAGAACTGTGGTCCTGCGATATATAACAAGGAAGTTCTTTCTTATAACATTCTCTCTCTTTCTTCATTGGCATCTTTTGATTCATCTGAAACATTTCATTTGATATCCATGTATTTCTGTTGCACCTTTTCTCCAATTTCAAAGTGTGTGCACATCGCTTCCTAAAGTGGACCCCATTGTCAAGACACTAATTTGCCATACTTAAGATACAGTCAAGTCTCTTCTCTTGATTATTGCTGTCAAAGTACATCTCAGCTGGTGTTTTATAGCTCAGTG
>Ga0315541_1002289_pt1 | contig 16225 bp, 12 predicted proteins | sample SalMarSW160190MG_FD_203095 | JGI IMG/M metagenome (GOLD analysis project Ga0315541, IMG submission 203095) | Salt marsh sediment microbial communities from the Plum Island Ecosystem LTER, Massachusetts, United States - Salt Marsh Sediment SW1601-190 ...
GGGACTTTCCTCGGTGCCGGCGAATAGCCCGCCGATCATCACCGAGTCCGCGCCTGCGGCGATGGCCTTGACGATGTCACCGGAGTACTTGATCCCACCGTCCGCGATGACCGGCGCACCTTCCTTCGAGGCCACCTCGGCCACGTCCAGAATGGCCGTAAACTGGGGCATCCCGGCGCCGGCGACGACGCGGGTGGTGCAAATCGAACCGGGGCCCACGCCGACCTTGATCGCGTCGGCGCCGGCGTCGAGGAGGTCCCGGGCGCCCTCGGCCGTAACGACGTTCCCAGCGGCCACATCAATATCCGGTAAGGCTTTCTTGACCAGCTTAACGGTATCGGCGACCATCTTGCTGTGCCCATGCGCCGAATCGACCACCAGCGCATCCACGCCTGCGTCCACCAGGGCCCTGGCACGGTCGAGTTCGGCTTCCCCGACACCCAGCGCCGCCGCCACCCGCAACCGGCCCTTCTCGTCCCTGCAACTCATCGGGAAATCCCGTGCCTTGTTGATGTCCTTGATGGTGATCAGGCCGGTCAGTTTGCCGTCTTCCGTAACGACCGGCAGCTTCTCGATGCGGTGTTCGTGCAGCAGGCGCTTAGCCGCTTCGAGCGTGGTGCCCGGAGGCACCGTAACCAGGTTTTCCTTGGTCATCACCGTCTCGATGGGCACAGTGTAATCGTCGAGGAACCGCAAGTCGCGGTTGGTCAGGATGCCGACCAGCTTGCCTCGCTCATCGGTGATCGGCACGCCCGAGATGTGGTAGCGCGCCATCAGGTCCTCGGCGTCCTGGACTTTCCGGTCGGGCGTAAGAGTGAACGGGTCCGAGATGACCCCCGCTTGGGACCGTTTGACCTGATCCACTTCGGAGGCTTGTTGATCAATCGTGAGATTCTTGTGAAGGACCCCCAGGCCGCCTTCCTGGGCGATGGCAATGGCCAGCCGCGCTTCCGTAACCGTATCCATGGCCGCGCTGACCAGCGGGATGTTCAGGCGGATGTTGCGTGAAAAGCGGGTACGTAAGTCGACACCACGCGGCAACACATCCGAACGTGCCGGTTTCAACAGCACATCGTCGAAGGATAGCCCTCGCGTGATTCGTTCCTCTTGTTTCATAGCGCCTCGCCGTCAGATGGGCCTTAGGGCCGGCCTCTAATCGCAACCCCGGCCTTTGTAAGGTAAGCCCAGATTATAGAGCCCCTTAGCGGAACTGTCAAGGCGAGATTGCTTCGCTTCGCTCGCAATGACGGCGAGGATGGGCCTCCGGCTCGACAGGAGTCTCGCCCTCCCCCGACGCCTCGTTTCTGTTTGAAACACGCGCGCATCGCGCGTAGTATAACCGTGCCGGAATGGACTTGACCCTTTTCATGGCTGCGGGTGTGCCTGGCCTGCCAGCAGGAGGAATCTAAATGAGTGTTGGCGAGGGCATTTCACGGAGACGCTTCTTGGCCCTGACAACGGTTTCGGCGATCGGTTGCGGAGCAGTCTGTGCACCGAAACCGGTCTCCGCTGTGTCCGCAGCGCGCGTCGTCGGGGCAAATGAAACGGTCCGCATCGGGGTTATCGGCTGTGGCCGGCGCGGCATTGCACTCATACGCGCGATCCTGAAACGGCAGCGCGCCGGGTCAAAGGTGAAACTGGCCGCAGTGTGCGATATCTACGAGCCGCGCAAGGCGCGGGCGCGGGCGCTGACCCAGGCCGACCTGCACCATCGTTGGCAGGGGCTGGTGGACCGTAACGATATCGACGCGATCATCGTGGCCACGCCGGACCATTGGCACGCGCCCATGGCGGTGGCGGCGATGGAATGCGGCAAGGACGTCTACTGCGAGACGCCCATGGCGCGGCGCGTGGACGAAGCGAAGGCATTTCGGGATTGCGCGGCGCGGACGAGGCGCGTCGTCCAGATAGGGGCGCAACAGACCTCTGAAGGCCAATGGCATACGGCCCGGGATATCCTCCGTGCGGGCCGGATCGGCAGGCCTGTGTGGAGCCAGGGCAGCTACAGCACCCACGCCAGCGACACCTGGACCAGTCCTATCCCTGCCAAGGTGCGCCCCGATAATCTCGATTGGCCCGCGTTCTTGGGCGATGCACCCAAGCGCTCGTTCAGCCCAGAGCGATATGCCCGATGGCGTGCGTATTGGGACTATTCCGGCGGGCTTGCCACAGACCTGTTCTATCCCAAACTGGCTGCACTCCTGCTTGCGCTGGGTCCGGCGTTCCCCCAGCGCGTCTCGGCCGCGGGCGGGGTGTACGCGCGTGACGGCCGTGAAGTTCCCGATAGCTTCGTGATGACCTGTCAATACTCCAGCGGCAACACGGTGGTGCTGGCGTCGGCGATGGCCCACGGGAATCGCTTTCCGGCCATCATCCGCGGCGAACAGGCGACGCTCGAATTCCTCGGCGAGACGGTGCGAATCACGGACGAAGCGGATTGCGTAAAGCCGGTGAAAGTCCGATTTGGCCGGGACCGAACGGCGCGAATCCCCACAATGGGTCGGCCCGGTCACATGGACAACTGGCTCGAGGGCATCCGCACGCGGCAGCGATGCGCCTGTGATGAGGAATCGGGCTATCGCGCCATGGTTGCCATCGGCATGGCCGTCGAAGCCTACCGCCAAGGCAAGACACTGTACTTCGATGCAGGAAAGGAAGAAGTAACCGTGCGCCCTCAAACGAGTTTGAGGGCGCCACGCCCCCACGCCCGTGTGCTGATTGTTTGAGGGGAATAGTTTTCAGAGAAGAAGGTCGCTATGGGAGAGGGGCTATGGCAAGGGTAATCGGGTCCGTTGGCAGCCCACGCAAGGGCGGCAACACGGACACCCTGGTAAAAGCTGTGCTGGCAGGCGCTGCGGAGGAGCATGCTGAAACCTGCATCTACTACCTGAACGACCTTTCCATCAGAGGTTGCCAGGCATGCGAGGCGTGCAAGGACGAACAGGCCTGCGCTATTGATGACGACATGAAACCTATTTACAAGGAGATCGTCGAGGCAGACGGCATCGTCATCGGCTCCCCCATATACGCTGCATACTTTAGCGGCCAGACAAAGCTTTTCATTGACCGCTGGTATGCATTTTTCGACCGCGACCTCGCGAGTTGGCTTCCCAAGGGTAAACGATTCGCGCTGATCGTGACCTACGGCGACGAAGGTGACGAGGTTTACAACAGCGCAATAGAGGGGCTCACAGCAATCGTCCAGTTGACATCACCCGCGTGGCTCGAGACCCTCATCCTTTCCGGGACCACAGATAAGGATTCCGCGGCACGCAATCTCGACATAATGCGCCGCGCCCACCTGCTCGGCCAACGTCTGGCCGGGGAATGACCGCGTGGGGTGCGATGCGCTGGTGAACCACTGTGTTACGATCGCAAATGAAGGGAGCAATAGGATATGTCTGATAAGCACCGCGATTCTGGAAGACTGACAAGCCGCAGAGATTTTATCGTGAGCATACCCCTGGGTATCGGAGCGCTGGCCGCCGGCCGCCGCGTGTTGGCCGATCCGGCCGGGGCTGTCAACAAAAGTACGGCCGCGACACCATTTCGCATCGGCATCCAGACACATGCACATGATTTCCTCTACGAAGGGACCCAAACAGTCATCGAAACGGCGTGCGATAAAGCCGGGGTCAATGCCGTGTTCACCTGTGCGACCTACGTGAAGGAGAATATGCGCCTTCCGCACAACCCGAAGTTCACCCGCTACCCGACTCAAGGCGGGTTCTACTTCAACTTTGACCCGAAGCTTTACGCGGGCTGCGCGATCCAACCCGTGCGAACCCCTGAGGAGAATGTGAACGAATTCGATGCCATGCGCGCCGTGTCCCAAGCGTGCAAGAGGCAGGGCGTACGCTTCTACCCCTGGGTTTCATCCTTCAACTACCCCCAGGAAGGACCCTTACATCCCGACCACCAGGTAGTGGCCGCGGACGGCAGGAAACACACCGGCTGGCTATGCCCCAACAGCCCGGAAGCCAGGAAGTTTTCATTAGCCGTATATGAAGACCTGGTAAGAAACTACGAAATTGACGGCGTTTTCGTGGATAGATTCAGGTTTCCTGATGATTTGACCACCTGTTTTTGCGACCACTGCGCCCGGGCGATGAAGGATCAGGGACTGGACCCCAAGGCCCTTCGCCAAGCTGCATTGTCCCTTACGGACAAGGCCTCACAGATCAACTATCTCGCTTTGACCACGCTTGGGCTGAGCATTGACCCCATGTTTTACATTGCCGAACTTCCAGAAGTGGCGGCCCTCGTGCGGTTCAAAATGGATACCATTTCCAGCTACGTTCAGTCCGTCTACGAGCGTGTCAAATCCATCAACGCGCAGGTGGAAGTCGGGTTGGACATGTTCTCCCCCAGCGTCGCATGGCAGGTCGGGCAGGAACCGGCGGCTATCGGCCGGCACTGCGACTGGATCAAGCCCATGGTATACCATGTCGGAGATGGCCGCCAAGCCATACGGATGATCGAGCGGATGGCGCAAGGCGGTCTCGGCGATGAGCAAGCGCTTTACGAGCAGGTGAAACGGATGCTCAACGCCAAGGGCATGGAACTACCCGACGCATTCGAGGAGTTCCGCAAGACCGGCTTTCCGGTGTCGTGGGTCGAGACGGAGATAGAACTCACCCGAAAGCTTACAGCCGCACAGAAACCGCTTTACGCCGGCATCCAGTTGTGGCCCCCGACGCCCCCGAGTGTTGTAAGCGACGCAATCCGTGCAGCCGTCCGGGCGAAGTCCGAAGGTGTCTTCCTGTACTGTTATGGATGGTCGACCATCGAGAATATGGAAGTTGCTGGACGCACGCTGCGGCAATCAGGACTCGTTTGAGCCCCAATAGACTGTGCTGCACCTGTGCCACACTTTTAAGGGTCATTCCTGATCGGCTTAAGGAGGGGTCGAAATGCTTGCTGCGATCGCTGCGCTGATTCTTGCACAATTGGAGGGCCTGCCCGTGGACGTTGCCCCTTTCGGCATGCCCTTGCCTGAAGGCAGTGGGGTCTACTGGGAAGACCCGCGGGAGGTCCACCGCGTCGTAGTGCGCTTCGAGGGTTCGGCCCCGCCGCCGGACCGCGTGCGGCTCGAGTACTGGGGCAGCCGCTGGCCTAAACAACACCTGCCGAAAGACCGGCAGCCAAGCGGCGGCGAGGTCGGCTGGTGGGAGCTGGGAAACTGGTATAATGGCGACTGGCGCACCGCCGACGCCGAGGCCGTGACTGATGGTTCGAGCATCACTTTCACATTCCAGCCCGTCAACATCCGCGAGTTCCCTGACATAGCCGATTATCCAGCTACATTCCGCTACACCGTGAAAGTACGCGTGGTCTCCGATGATCCCCTGCCTGCCATTGCGCAAATCGAGACTTACACCGATTCCGTGTGGGCGGCGCGGCAAGTTCGCCTGGCGTGGCGTGAAGCACCCGCAGGCGAGGTCAAGCTCGAAGCCTTCAACGGCACCGTGGAGGCCATGGAACACCTGTCGCCAAGTGTCCACCGTATGCGCCTACACATAACGGAAAACCGCGACCCCAACACGTACGACCGTACGCTGGTGACGGTATGGTCTGGCGCTGAGGCGTTCACCTTTGCTGTAGACGACCTGGCGCAGGGTCCCATCCTCTTGCCGAGCTTCGGCGTGGCCGTGCTGGACGGCTCCGACGAACGCGATTACGCCGCCGTGGCCGGGGCGCAGCAGGCGAGCAATGCCAAGACACTGTACGATCGCGTGGCGGCCATGCCGGAACAGACGTGGCAGGCCGCCTGGGAGGGCATGCCGGCCAAACGACGGCCTATCTTCCTACCGCTCGGTCTGGACGGCGGCCGGCAACGATTCAAGTTGGAACCCGACGGCAGTGTCACATTCCGGACCAACGACCACTTTCTGGAGCGCCGGCCGGGAAAGGAGAGCCCCCGGCTTGCGCTGGAAAAGGGCCACGTGCACTTCTGGTTCCGCTTGCCGGACAGACCAGCCGCCCGCACCATCGACGAGAAAAGCCTGCCCATCGGCCAGACTACCTGGGAAATCGATGGCGTGCGCGTCCACCAAACTGCTTTTGTGACGCTGCTCGATGGGGCACGTCCAGACGCTCCGCCGCCTGCGGGTGACGCCTTCGCCGTCCTAATGGCACGCTTTACGTTCACCAACTCGACGGAGACCTCACAAGCCGCCAGGTTTCGCGTCGCGTACAAGGCCGGGGATGAACGGCCGCCGCTCCGTGCCGACACACAAGGGATGGTGTGGCTCCGTGACGCCTTGCGGGCCCAGGTCGTGGTGGACGCGCAATCAACAGATGATCGGTCGAAGCTGTTGTGGACATGGAATCTCGCGCCCGCGGAGACGGGGGAGGCCATCGTGAAGCTGCCCTACGTGCCCTTGACCCAACCCGAGGAACATCAGGCCCTGGCGCGGCTGGAGTTCGACCGCGAGCACGCGGCGATAGCCGGTTACTGGCACCGCCGTTTGGACGCGGGTACACAGTTGATTACACCCGAGCCGATGCTCAATGAATTCTACCGCGCCCATGCCGGGCACCTGCTTATCAACTGCGAGCGGGAGCCGGCCAGCGACCGGCGATTCGCCCGCGTCGGGTCGTTCGGGTACGGTGCGTACGGTAACGAGTCGTGCATGATGGTGGTAGACCTCGACCGACGCGGCTATCACGAGGATGCGCGGCAGTGCCTCGAGGCCTGGCTGCACTATCAAGGCACGGCAGGGCTTCCGGGCGACTTCTCCTCCCAGGAAGGCGTGCTTTACGGAGCGGGAGGCTATGAATCAGGCGGCTACAACCAGCACCACGGCTGGATTCTGTGGTGCCTGGTGGAGCACTATCGCTTCACGCGCGATAGCGACTGGCTGTACAAGGCCGCCCCGGGCATCCTGGCGGGCGCGGAATGGATCATGCGCGAGCGCCAACGGACCACCGGCCGCACCGACCTCGCCCGCGGCCTGCTGCCCGCGGGCCGCCTCGAAGACATTGGCGACTGGTGGTTCTGGCTGTCCACCAACTGCTACACATGGCGCGGCCTCGACGCAGCGGCGTGGGCCTTGGAACAGATGGACCACCCTGAAGCCGAGCGGCTCCGCAACGACGCCGATGCCTACCATACCGCGCTCGTCTCGGCGTTTCGGGCAGCGGCGCGGCGCGCGCCCGTGGTACGCCTGCGCGACGGCACGGCGGTCCCCCACGTTCCATCCCACGTACATCGCAGGGGGCGCAGCTTCGGCTGGGTATGCGAGACGCTCGAGGGCGCCATCCACTTGATGATTGCGCGCGTCATCGACCCAGCCTCGCGCGAAGCCGAGTGGATTCTGAAGGACTACGAGGACAATCTATACCTGTCGAATCAGTATGGATATACGTTGGCCGACTTTGGGGCGCACTGGTTTGCCCGGGGCGGCATGTCGATGCAGTCCTGTCTACTGCTCGGCGCCGAGCCCTATCTGTACCGCGACGACGTGAAGCATGCGCTACGCGCCATCTTCAACGCGATCGCCGTGGGCTACTTCCCGGACGTGCGCATGATCACCGAACATGCCCTGCCCAACATGGGCGACTGGCGCGGCGATCACTACAAGAGTTCCGACGAGTCCAACGCAGCCGGCTGGCTGCGCTACCTCTTCGTACGCGAGCAGGGCGAGGAATTGCTGCTGGGACAGGCCGTGCCGCGCGACTGGCTGCGACCGGGACAACAGTGCGGAATCGAGCGCGCCGCCACGCATTTTGGCCCCTTAAGCCTCCTCTACATCGCTGAAAAAGGCCAAATCACGGCGCGTCTTGAGGGGCCTACACGCAACCCGCCTAAGCGGATAAACCTCCGGTTCCGCGAGCCGGGCCAGCGCGCCATCGGGTCGGTAACCGTCAACGGTGACGACTGGACCGATTTCGACGGCGAGTGGGTGCGCTTGCCCGGAGACATCGGCCCAGCCACCGTCCTGGCGCGCTGGTAATCGCTTCTCGCGCTGGGCTCGGCAACATCCTCTTTCGACAGGTCGACACCGAGGTCCGCCCACAGGCCTCCCAAGCTCCGCCTGGCGTCACGCGCCGCACGTGATACCGCTTCCCCCGGCTCAACGTTAACCTGTGTCTCGTCCGGAAGGGAAACGTGTTCGTCCAGCAGCACAACGCCGTTCTTGATATGTCCGCGATAGGGCTGTGTTCACGAACAAACTCGTTTAGGCGTCGAAGTGAAATCGCTCAATACACGCCGGCCGCTTTACCCCTCCGACAGTTTCGTGCGGCCCTCGAGGGCGTGGCGGAGCGTGACGTCGTCGGCGAACTCGAGGCCGCCGCCCATGGGAACGCCGTGGGCGATCCGCGTCACCGTGATGCCCGGCGCACCGATCTGCCGCGCCATGTACAAGGCAGTGGCCTCGCCTTCGGCGGTGGCATTGGTGGCCACGATGACCTCCGTCACGCCGCCCGATTCAATCCGTTTCATGAGGCGGTGGAGCCTCAGTTCACTAGGTCCGACACCCTCGAGCGGGTTCAGCACGCCGTGCAACACGTGATACACCCCGCGGTAGGTGCCGCCTTTTTCTATGGCCATGGCACCGGTCGGGCGCTCGACAACGCAAATGGTGGAGTGGTCGCGGCGTGCGTCGGCGCAGATGGGGCAGGGATCGGTCTCGGTCAGGTTGCAGCAGACAGAACAGGTCGTGACGCGCGCGCGCGCCGCCCGGACGGCGTCGCTGAGGGACAGCGCTTCGTCTTCGGGCGCGCTCAACAAGTGCAAGGCGAGGCGTTCGGCGGACCGTTTCCCCACGCCCGGCAACCGGCGGAGTGCTTCGATAAGCCGCTCGACACTCGGCGCGTCGGTAATCATGTGCCGGGGTGACTCCCCTCTACGGTCGCGCGCATTGACTCGCGAACCTCTTGCCATTCGCGCAATTTGCCTTCCCGGGACAGGATGTCGAGCCGGTCCAGCATGACTATGCCGTTGAGGTGGTCCGTTTCATGCTGGATGACTCGCGCCAACCAATCGTGCGCTACGAAATCCAGCGCCTTGCCGTCCACATCCTGGGCGCGCACGTGGATGCGCACGGCGCGAGGCACATCCGCGAAGAGGTGTGGCAAGCTCAAGCACCCTTCCTCGGCATACTCGGTTCCTTCCATATCAGAAATCTCGGGGTTGATCAGGCAGATTCTCTTGCCGTTCTCCGGGTCCCTCATCACAGTGATGCGCTTGGCCACGCCTACCTGCGGCGCGGACAGTCCAATGCCATCGTAGGTATCCATGGTATCAAACATATCGGTGACTAACGAGGGCACATCGGGCTCGATTATATCCAAAGGCGCCGAAACCTTCGTGAGCGGATCGTCTGGGTAGAGTACAATATCCCTGACAGCCATGAATTTCGCTCCTACGCTGTGCAACATTTATCTTAACACAGCCGTCCTCCTGCCGCAAGAAAAGGGATGCCACGAGAATTTCGGACCGAAGCGCCGTGCGGCATGAGTACGGTGTGGGACTGTTGGCGGGCGGCTACGAGCGGATTTTCCGCTCAAACTGCGTCAGGGTCGCGCGGGTAGCCAGGTCTTTTTCGGCATCCTGGGAAACCTTCCGGCAGGCGTAAAGCACAGTGCTGTGATCCTTACCGCCAAAGGCTTCACCGATCTCGTTGAAGGACAAACTCTGGATCAGTTTCTTGCACAGATACATGGCCATCTGCCTCGGATAGGCTACCTGCCGCTGCCTGCTGCGCCCGCGCAGGTCGGCGATGCGCACGTCGAAGTGCTCCGCTACCGCCCGTTGAACCGCCTCGATTGTCACAGGCTTGATGGCCTCGCGCCCGATCAGGTCGCGCAAGACTTCCTGCACCATGGGAACAGTGAGTTCTCTCCCCGTGAGCCGGCTAAACGCCAGGACCGTGATCAGCGCGCCTTCCAGCTCCCGAATGTTGGTGGTAATCTGTGTGGCGATGAACTGAACCACATCGGCCGGGACCGGGTGGTTTTCCTCGGCCGCTTTGTTCTGCAGGATGGCCACCCGGGTCTCGAGGTCGGGCGCCTGGATATCGGTGACCAGGCCCCACTCGAACCGTGATACGAGGCGCTCTTCGACGCCCTGGATTTCTTTCGGGCCGCGATCACTGGACAGGACGACCTGCTTGCGGTTGTCGAACAGCACGTTGAAGGTGTGGAACAGTTCTTCTTGTGTGGCCTCCTTGCCGGCAATGAAGTGAATGTCGTCGATCAATAGCACATCGACCTTGCGGTACCTCGCGCGGAACCGGTTGGTGGATTTCTTGGCGATGCTTTCAATCAGTTGGTTCGTGAAATGCTCGGACGAAATGAACATAACGTTGAGATTGGGTTGTCGCGCGAAAATATCTTGTCCGATGGCCTGCATCAAATGCGTCTTGCCCAGCCCCGTGTCGCCGTATAGGAAAAGTGGATTATAGGCCTGGGCCGGCGATTCGGCCACGGCTTTGGCCGCGGCGTGGGCAAACCGGTTCCCCGCGCCCACCACAAACCGCTCAAAGACGTATCTCGGGTTGAACCCGTTGAATTCCCGGGGCGGCCTTGACATCTTTCGCCGGGGCGCGCGAGTGCCCGGCGGGGCGGTTTCCTCGGACACCGGCATCGACGCCTCGGCCGTGGGCGCGAAAGCGATTTCGTGAAAACCCGAGACGACCGCGCGCACCGATTCGCTTATCACATCGAGGTAATGGTCGCGAAGCCAATCGGCAAAAAACTGGCTGGGTACCCCCACGACCAAGCGGCCGCCCTCGAATGATTCGTAACGCGTTTGTGAAAACCAGTTCTTGTAACTATGCTCATCCAGAACTTGGCGAAGACGTTCTTGTGCTAGCTCCCACGGATTCAATTCTTTTGGCGGCATCTTGGCTCCTGTCAAGAACTTATCAACCGTGTAGCTCCGCTTTGGCGCACCCACATCGCGCCTGCGTGACCAAGGTGCACGATGACCCTCGGCGAAGTGGCCTGATATCCGTTTCGTTCCCCAGTTCTGCTTTCCGTGACTGGCCCGAACTATGTAAGTCACTGAAACGAGGGCTGTTAGCGCGGGTTACCCGCAAGGAAGGCCTCACCCCGCATCGTCCTGATCCCTAAGTGGCAGCTCGCGTTAGCCCCGTTGCGGATTCATGGCCCCTGCGATGGGTGACCATGAGGTCTTTCCGTGGCGCCGGAGTTATCCACAGCTTTTCCACAAGCACGACAACCGCTAGAAATCGGGGGCATGAGCGGTCTTCGCCGTGCGTGGCGTCATGGTCCCCGGGCCATATCAACTCTCTGAGGCGCGGGCGCCTCGAAGACGCTCCTTCACCCGCTCCCAAACTTCATCCAACTCTTCCAGCGTACATGTCTCCATGATGCGCCCCACCCGGTACAGTTCCTCGTCCAACAGGTCGAAGCGATTGGTAAACCGCGCGTTGGCGCGGTGGAGTTCTGCCTCAGGGTCCGCGTCGAGAAAACGCGCCAAATTCACCGTGGCAAACAGGAGATCGCCCAGTTCCTGCTTTGCTGAGTCGGAGTCGCCACTTGCCAGGGCGCGCTCGATTTCACCGATCTCCTCCCGTACCTTTGCAAAAACACCCGAAATATCGGACCAATCAAACCCTCTTTGGGCCGCCTTCTCCTGAATTGTCCACGACGTCTCGAGGGCATCGCCCTGGGAACCCCTCACTACACCACTCTCCCCATGATCGTCCAGACACACCTCTCGTGTCAGTGAAATCAGTACAACTTAACGACGTTGCGAAGGTTGTTTCGGAGCCTCAAGAGTGAAGTTTACACCCATTGGCTCCGCCTGCCCCCGGCTCCTCTCTAGGGTGCCGGGCCCAACCTCGGCCCAAACAATTGGTAAAGTATAGCACCCTTTTGCCGAACACGCAAGGGCAAAATCGACTAATTTCAAAACTCGTCCTGGGCTAGTTTCTCCGCCGCCAAGGTCGGGCCGAAATCCTTATACCGCAGTTCCGGTCACGAGCAAGCCTGGCACGACGGGAACAGCCATTCGCATCTTCACGCAACGCTCACGGGCCCTTCGCTCACCGTGCCGCCACCCCATGGCGCGCTCGCAGTCGGCACCTGGCAACGGGTGTTCCACCTGGAATGTTCCGATCAAAGGTAGACTGAACCAGGCACCACGCCGAGTCGGAGGAACTTCTTCCACTGCTTGGAATTGCGTTCAGGCATCGCCACTTCGCGCCACTTGGCGACAATGGTCACGAAGTCCTCATCCTGTACCTGGACCCAGTTCTCGGGCAGGTCTACGCCGCAGTCGACCACGACCGGGATGCCGGCGTCGGGCAGGTTCTTTGGCGCGAGTGTGATGAGCATGTTCTGCTTCTGGGCTAAACGTTCGTCGCCTACGCGGAACCGCAACTCTTTCGACCCAATCCAGCGCCGTGAGGCCCACGATATCTGCACGGGGACCTCCTCGGGTGCCCGCGTGGCCAAGGGGACACCGGCGACTGCGGTCCAGTTGTTGCCGTGGAAGTCGCGCACTGCTTTGCGAATTTGGTCAACGTCGTCCGCCACTACGAACTTGTGCCGTGCTAGTGTGTCGGCGTCGGAAATGTCGACGAACCCGTAGCTGTCGCCCCATGTCCGCAAGACGTCGCGGGTGTTGCCCGGGTCATGGCCCCAGGCCTTAGTGAGCAACGCGGGAATGTCGGAAATCTCCAGCGTCATGCGTTCCACGAACCACGACCGCAGAACCTTCGTGGCCTCTTTCGAGTCCTTGTTCCACGAGGCCTCGAGGAGGTCGCGCACATCCGCCGTGCTCAGGATATCCTTGTCCGTCATCCACGATTTGACCACCTTGCTCGTGGTTTTCTGGTCTGTTTGGTACGCCTGTTCCAGTATGGCGCCCAAAGGCGCTTGCGCTGCCTTCTTTCCGACCACTTTGACCACTTCGTCGGTCCGGTCAATTTCGATCGTGAATTCCGTGACCGTGCTGGGCTTGGTGGATTTAGGCTCAGGGGCCTTCTTCACTTCGCTCGGGAGCTCCCTCTCAGCAGGCGCTTTTGCGTCAGGTTTCCCGGGTGCCTTTGCGCCAGGCGAAGGCACGGGTCTCCCTGGACGTTCCCGCTTCTTGCACCCCGACCCGGACGCAAGCCCCAAAACGACCAAGCACAACACCACGGCGGCCACCACGCGGCGCCGCGTGCCTTGCTCGATGCCAAACCTTGTCCTACATTCTTGATTAGCCATGGGTGAATTCCCTCCGCAGGTCGAGCCTTCTTATCAATTGAGGGCAGTATAGCACAATCGATTTGTTTTTTTGCAACCCTACAATCGATCGCAGATTTCGGATGGGCTCTGTGCGCTGGTTGGTCCGGATGCCCGCCCCATCCGACGTAATCGTGGTTGGCGGGGATTGAGATGGTAGGTGCGCGCGTTTCGTTTACCAGATGAAGCCGCCCGCGGGTCGTTCTGTGGCCCAGGTCGGGCGCTCGGGCCGGTTCTTCGGCTGAGATGCTATAACCTGTGACTGGGCTTGGATTTCCGCGAGCGCTATCTTCATGCAGGCCGGGCAGAATCCGTGTGAGACTTTCTCAGAGGGCGCGTCTGGGAGTAGTACCCAAGCTCTTTTAACCTTGAATCTCTTGCACTTACAACATTGAACCGTCATGACTCAGTGCCTCCTTGCACCCGTCTGGCCTCATCCAGTATGATCGGCGCGTTCGGATGAAACTTTAGCTTTTGGTGGCAAAAAGCAGTGAAATCTCTTCCGCATATGGGGAAAGTTCCTGAAACTTCAGAGGATTGGCTGGTTGCCCTGGTGAATCTGGCGCGGTATCTGCGCGGCCCGCAAGGTTGCCCCTGGGACCGCGAGCAGACGGTGAAGAGCTTTGCGCGGTATTTGCGCCAGGAGGCTGAGGAGCTTAACAAGGCCCTCGAGGAAGACGACAGCGGCCATATCGCAGAGGAGCTTGGCGATACGTTCTTCTGCGCTCTAATGACCGCGGTGGTGGCCGAAGATGAAGGACGATTCACCCTGAAAGAGGCCCTCGAGCGCGTCCACGAGAAAATGGTTCGCCGCCATGCCCATATCTTTGGCGACCGGGTCGCCAAGACGCCCGGCGACGTCGTCAAACTCTGGCGCCACATTAAAAAGGATGAGGGGTGATCTTCTCCGCTTCGAGGCCTTTGGCTAGGGTCTTCTTTTCGCGGGCGGTGAGCTCGCGAAGAGGGGGCCGCACATACCCCGGATCAAAGCCGCGTAATCGAAGTCCTTCCTTATAATAAGCCGCCATCCGGCCGGCCTGGAAGAGTCTGCAAAGTCGCCCCAATTCGATTTGGGTCTGCCACGCCTTCTTGAGATTCCCCCTTTTGACGTTGTTGAAGATGGCCAAGAACAATTCCGGCACGACATTCGCCGTGCTGCTCACTAACCCTTTCGCCCCGGCGATCAGCGCCTGAAACGTGTACTCATCCACGCCGTTGATCACGTGGAATCCCCCAGGCGCTCCGGCCAGGACCTGGTTGAGCGCGGCCATGTCCCCGGTGCTGTCTTTGAGGCCGACGATGTTTTCGACCTCCGTGGCCAGTTTGAGAATGAGTTTCGGCGACAGGGTGTTTTTAGCACAGCCTGGAATGTTGTACATCAAGATGGGGAATCCTTTCACGGCCTTGGCGACCGCCTCGAAATGTGCGAACAGCGCGTCGTCGTCGAGCGTATAGAAACCCGGTGTAACCACGCCCGCGCCGAAGGCGCCGGCCTCCCGGGCATGCTGCGTGAGCTCGATGGTCGTGGCCGTGTCGAACGCGCCCGTATGGGCGATGACCTTAATGCGTTTGCCCATGGCCGCCACGAGTTCCTCGATGAGCTTCTTTCGCTCGGCCACGGTCATCAACATGCCTTCGCCCGTCGTGCCGCCAGGGAAGATGCCGTGGACGCCCTGGTTGGCCAGGCGGTCGGCGAGTGCACAGGCCTTGTCGTAGTCGACCTGTTCGCCGTTCTTAGTGAACGGGGTTAGCATTGCCGGGATTACACCCTCGAGATGAAATTTCATGGCTCCCTCCAGCGCCCTTGGCGCAGTTACCTATGGGGCTTAGGTTTTGGAACTTGCTGAACGCCGGTAGTCTGTCAGCCTTAGTGTGATGGGTATGACCGCTTACCAAAGCCACCAGAATTACCGCTGATTTCGTGACAATCCATTCCTTTGTTATTCGCGTTTCAACCAGAGTAAGTATACTAAAGGAAGTATATAAGGACGAAATAAAGCCCATCGGCGCCGGGCTTACAGAAGGACATCCAACTGAGAACTTCTTGCACCGTGCTGTTTTTCACCGGTTCTGCTATGCTTCAGGTCGGTTTGGGTCGAGAGGGTTCTGATGAAACACGTTGTCCGTTTTCTTTTACTATGGATTTTGCTGATAACCGCGGGCTGCGCCAGAGAACGGGACCGGTATGCGTGGTTCAACGAGGTGACGACCGAGAAGGCGACGCGGCATGTGGCCTGGGGCAAGCCGTTGCGTGGCGGGTCCATTCGGACCTTGTTTATCACGCCGCGGTTTACGTTGCGCGACGCGGTGGAGCTCGCCCAGCGGCTCGATCTGGATTTCGACACGGCGCCTGTGTGGGACGCACATCACCTGGGCTACGACCCGGCCGTCCCCGATCAGCATGTTCCCGGCGCCTCTGCCGATGAGACGGTGGCGCGATTACGGCGCCGACTTAAAAAGGACTATGACCTAATCGTCCTGGGGAACCTCGATCTTTCGATCCTTCCCGAGGACATTCTTTCAGCAGTCGCGGAGAAAGTGGCTCGGGGTGCGGGGTTGCTTTTGGCACACCGTCGCGCAGCATATTCTGGGGACAGTATACTTAATTCAGTAGGAAGCGAAAACCAGGACCAAAGACCAAGAGCGACTGAATTAAGTATACTGTCCCCAGAATATGCGCTGGTTCCAGTCGAGGACACGAGTGCTATCACTAGGGGTATTGGCGAGGACATGACCCCGGAATGGTTCAAGGGGCTGGACTTCGTTACGGCGTCGACGTTCGAGCTGGGCCGGGTGGTTGAATTGGCCTACCCAGGGGAACCTCCCAAAACGCATTGCTTGTTGCCGGTGCTGACCCAGCCGCTGCTTGCCCGGCCGGAGTTCATGGATACGTACTTTTCCTTGCTGGCGAAAGCGGCGCGGTGGGCAGCGGGCCGCGAGCCACTGGTATGGATCGAGCGGCTCGAGTTCACGGGACCCACCGGCCCGGATGAAGAGGAGATTCCGCCTGACTTTCCTG
>Ga0315541_1002292_pt1 | contig 16214 bp, 15 predicted proteins | sample SalMarSW160190MG_FD_203095 | JGI IMG/M metagenome (GOLD analysis project Ga0315541, IMG submission 203095) | Salt marsh sediment microbial communities from the Plum Island Ecosystem LTER, Massachusetts, United States - Salt Marsh Sediment SW1601-190 ...
TACAACACATTTCAGGCTAAATACAACGTTTTACCAGCGCAAAGCCCGTGATTACGTTACTTGACCCCGTGATATGTAGCGTTCACTGTCGAACGTCTGCCCAACGTATAGAGTAAAGCTTCAGATTTTTGAATGGGTATTTTCTCGTTATGAAAGCCCCACTTGTTGCCTGCATATTATTAATGGTCCACGTCACTAATCTTTCGTTAACCTGTTGTGCTTTTTTATATAAAGAAGCAGGCAAGAGAACTTCAATGGACTTAAGCTCGGAGAACAAGGTGATTGCCTCCGCACAACTAGCGATATTCACTGGGTAAAGCTGATTCGGTTGTATCTTTGGCATTCCTTCGCGGGTAAAAAAGTTACTCAGATAGAATTTCAGGCCCCTAATAAAGCTTTCCTTGTAAATATCACGTGTTTTTCGATCCACTTTTGATGTTAATAGCTTCAGTAAGCTCTGCAGTATTATAGCATTATGATAATTATCAATAACAGATGGACCATCTTTATAACGATGGGAAAAGTAGCACCAACTCCCATTGGGCAATTGCTCCTTAATAACAAACGCTGCCACCTTTCGTGCTAATTCTATAATATTATCCACAACAGCTATTTGTCCTACGTCCCAGAAAACACTCGCAATTACAGCGTTACTATTAATCACCTCAGTATTACTCAATGGTGTATAACTAAACGAGATAGCAAAGTCACCTTGCTCCTTCCTCTTCATAATCCTTATTATAGATTCGCAGGCACCTATTGCTACATTGAGAGCCCATTCATCTCCTTTGAGCTTATAATATTCTATAAATGCTTTGGCACATTCAGCGGTGGTGTAGGCTATAGGGGTATGTTTAGGGACAAGAATCGCGGATTGCCAGTCGAACGGGAATCCCCAGCAGTAATCCTCATACCCGTCAATACGATTATTCACTAACCAGTCTAAAATCCGCTTTGCTTCATCTAAATTCTCCGGATTTTTTGTCGTTTTGTAAAGCTCAATGTAGCCTGATGCTAAAAATCCCATTCCTCCTGCTGTAATATTAGGTTGAATCTCAAAAATACGCCGCAAAGTAACAGGAGCTATAGCATATAAGGAATAAAGAAGGAATAAAATTACTCTTCGAAAGAGACTCTTTCTTCCGACGAGAGTAAGGAAAAGAGGATGTCCCTTGATATCATTCGGATCATAGCTAAGCCAGCCATTTCTCTTGATCCAAGCATTAACTTCTATCAAAGATTTTTCTATTTCTCGAGCCATGCTACTCATAATGTCTCCTTACCGATGGAATTTCTCCAGATCGTAAGAGTGTTGGCAACTGTCTCTACCAAGCAATCTTTGTTGGCTAGCGATCTATAAAAATCCTCGAAAGAACGTTTCCAGTCCGGCTCAAAAAGTTGACACATATAATTAGCGTGAAAAAGCACCACAAGTAGCCCATTATACTTTTCTACAACCTTTGAAAATTTACTAAGTACACATCTTCCCTCTTCTGGGGATAGATTCCCCCAATGATCTAACGTGCAGTCCATAATAATAAGCGGAACTTCCCACAAATCCAGCGAAACACCTTTTCCCAAGTCAAAAACTTTGAAGGGGTAACAAATGCCAGCTCTAAAACCCCATTGATCATCGAAACACAAAGTGGTATCATATTCGAGACTGGCCTCTCTCCAACTTCTCCAACTTGTCGGTATCTCGCACTTCAAATGATGCTGTCTAATACCTAATATAGTTCTGTTTATGATTTCTTCTAGCCGCTCTTTCTCCTTTTTTATGACCGTAGGCTTATTGTATGCAGGAAAAGCTGTATGAAGTCCAATTTCAAAACCCTCTTCTTGAATAACTTTTAGGAACCCTTTCAACCAGCGGTCCTCGAGTGAGTAATCTCCCTCATGAGCAAGAAAATAAAAAGAGGACTTGAAGCCAGACTCCTTCTCCAAATCTAACATGTGGTAATATACATCATGAAATGGGTCTTCCTTAATGTGTATTTTAGTCTTCAGATAATCACTGAAGATCAGTAAGGCTTTTCGAATATGTTTTCTGATAAGGGATCTTCTTATGCTTCCTAGTGGGGGATAGGATTTATATCTTTTTATTTGGTCCACATCATGAGTTAAGCAAACGGCAAAATTCTTATCACTCCAGGGATTCTTGCGCTTTAAGCCTAAATTGAAGCCTCTAATCCATTTCCAGAGTAGTTCGATATATTCGTTAACAACTGGTCTATCTAGAAATCCTTCCCTGTATGCTAAACTAGCTGTGGCTGGAAATCTCTCATATCTATCCTCTCTATTTGCAACAATCTCTTTATACAAGATAATCTCTTCATAGCGGGTGAGCATAAAGAAAGAGGAGGCGATGATGTCTACATCCGTTTCTATCAGTGCCTTCGATCTTTCCACTAAGGAATTAAGCTTCCCATTGCCCGAATAGATTACAGGCAGATCCTTGAAACTTGGAAGCGGGCGTTTCGGCAAAGATGCCCGAGTTAAGTAGCCATCCCCGAAGAAATCCGAAGCATGGATATGGATTGATGGCGCTTTTCCTGAAATAAATGGCTTTTGGACTCCATAAGAAAGAACTAAGATAGGCATAGTCCCTTCCGAATCGTACCGGGAATACGGTATGATGACATATGATGTACCAAGAATCGAGAACAACACCTCAAAAGTGTACTGGATCTCATGCGCAAACTTTTCGTTATCATATAGGATAAGGATCTTCTGTTCTCCCACTTTACTTCTCCCCCCTCGGCAAGGTGAATACTGATCTGATCAGTAACCAGTCCTCCCGCTTTAGTCCACCGATTAAGAACATCACCAACCCATATACTGCTGCACCTAGAGCAACAATGCCAAGGATCTGAGCCCAACCTCGAGGAGGAAGCAACCTGATCAGAGCAAACATTCCTGCACTTGCGGCAACGACCTTGGCAAGGGAAACCAGCTCAATACCTACTCCGTATATGCTGCGGGAGTATCCATAGATAACAGAAAACTGAAGGAAATAGGAAATTACTGTAGCGATAGCTGCCCCAGTTATTCCAATTCTGGGAACCATAATCCAATTGAGTCCCAGGTTAAGTCCAGCCACCCCTAAGAACACAAAGGGGAGAAATCTCGTTTGTTCCTTAAGGTGAATCGTATAAACATATAACTGATAGACTCCGACAAAGCACACTCCAAGGGCGATGTAAAGAAGAAGAAGCCGGTCAATAACAAATTCAGAAGTGGTCAACATCCTAAGCAACCTTGGTCCAAGCCAGTAAACACCAACCATTGCAGGAACCGCTAGCATCACGTAATAGCGAGATGCCCCGCGAATATAGCGTTTTGTCAGGTCCTTCTTCCCCTCTTCCCATTGCTTGGAAATGGTGGGGAAAAGGACAAACGCTATTGGATAAAGGAAGAACGTAACCAGTTGTGCCAGACGGTAGGTAGCCGAATAGATCCCCACCTGCTCGAGGTCGAGAAAGTGGACGATCATGTATCGATCGCTTGAGTTAATCACCCAGCACAGAGCAGCGTTGGGAACCAACGGTAGGCTGTATTTGAGATATGGCCACAGATTCCGCCAGGAAAAGCAAGTAGGAAGACCTTCCCGACGCAAGATATCGATAAGCATTCCCAGGATGAGGATTGCTTCCCCCAATACTATCGACAGAACTGCTCCAGGAATAGCCCATTTTAAGGCCACGACAAAGGTAAAGAGCAGGCCCAGCTCCAAAGCGATCTGCAGCAATTGAATGAGAGAATACGCCACTATCCGTTTAAAGGCGCGGTAGTAACCATGCAAAAACTGAAATAGGACACGCGCTCCGATCAAAAAAATGAGGGAACCAATAAAACCCGATAGTGATGGGTCGTCAAAAAGGAGACTTGCAAATGGCTTCTTTAAGAGAAAAAGGAGGATCCCTATGAACAGTACTGTGCTTCCGAGCACCGCTAACATACCGAAGAAATCTCTTGCTACTTCTCGTCCTCTCTTGGATGAGAGGTAGCGAACGCAAGCCGTCTCCAACCGCAGGGTAAGAAAAGGAGTCAAGAGTGTTAGGGTCACAGTTATTTGCGCCCAAACCCCGTAATCGGCACTACCCAATACCTTAGCGATTACTGGTAGATAGACAAGGCCTCGGACACTTCCAAGTAGGTTGATAAACAGACGCACGATGACGTCGGTAGCAAAACTTACTCTTCCGTCTCCCTTGTTCTCCTTGCTTTGGGTCAGGCTCACTTGTTTTTTCCCGTAGGAATCCTCAGTCAAGTAGTCTGTCCTTCACTGCACCAGAAGTTCCGAATGTCATGGAAGAATCTGAGCCCCCTTAGAGTATTGCACATTTGCTTTCTGGGAATTATAATACTTTTGCTACTAAGCAGGTTACTATTTTCGTACCGGAACTGATCAATGTCAATCATGCACGGCAGGGGCATATATGAACTTAGCTACTGTAAAGTCGGTAAGCAGATCATTCAGCGGAATTACACTTCCAATTCCCATCATCCTTGAAGCTTCTGGCCTAAATGGACTAGGAATCATACGAGGACTTGGTGCGGAAGGCATCGCCTCCATAGCCCTTAGCTCCAATCGTGCTGCATTGGGATTTAGGTCGCGTTACTCAACAGCAATCTTATGCCCCAACCCTAAAACGGACGAAAGCGCCTTCATCGACTTCATGAAAGACATGGGACAGAAGCTTCCGCAAAAAGGTGTTCTATTCTTGACCGATGACACTTATTTAACCGCTGTCTCCAGAAATCGATCTCAACTCGATAAGTACTACTTGTTTCCGTTCTCCCCCTGGGAAACGGTTCGCTACATGATGGACAAAAAGCACCAATATGAAGGAGCAACGAAAGTAGGAATAGCCGTACCCAAGACAGTCTATCTTTCTGAGCTTACGTCTGACGAGGCAAACAAAACATTCAGAGGAATGAGATACCCTGCTATCTTAAAAGGCCGATTAGGAAAGGCGTTCAACACTGCGGTAGGGCGGCAAGTGCTAATTGTCAGAACCCCTGCAGAAGCAGCAAGAGCATACAAACAAACTGAACAATACGATCCCATGTTACAAGAGATCATTCCGGGCGGGGATGACCAGCTATACACTGTTGGGAGCTACATAGACGTTGATGGAAATGCTTTGGGCCTGTTTGCCGGACGTAAGCTCCGACAACGTCCCAGAACCTTTGGCACCTGTCGCGCTGCCGAAAGCTTGCTCTTACCAGATCTTGCTCAAAAAGCCCTCGAGTTACTACACGCATTCGATTTTCATGGTGTATCGCAAGTCGAATTCAAGAAAGATCCCCGTGACGGACAATACAAACTCATCGAAATCAACGCTCGTTACTGGCTCTGGCACAGTCTGGCCACGGCGTGCGGGGTAAACCTCGCCTATCTTCAATATCTGGACGCTCTGAGCGAGAACGTTACACCTGCAACCAGCACAAAAATCGGCAAGAAGTGGTACTTCATATCCGTAGATCTTCCCATGTCAATATACGAAGTTTTAACTGGGCACCTGTCTCTACACTCCTGGGTATCCTCCCTGTCCCCAAACTGTATCGATGCAGTGATATCGTCATGGGATCCACTCCCTTCGTTGATGATCCCGCTGAAATTTCTTCGGGTACTGAGACAAAAAATGTTTAGAAAGTTCTAAAGTCCGCCTTTCAACCTCCATTTTATTCCAAACATCCTGCTGGCAAGAGCCCCCGTCGGTGGTTAGAATAGTACGTTATGTCAAACTCCGGATCTGATTTTCTCAATCCGACTCCCTTACTGCGCAAACTACAAATCCTTCGCCTCATTTCCCAAGATCCGAAGAGAAGTCAGAACCAACTTGCAAAACAACTCCGCTTCTCCGTATCCGCGGTCAACCGCATCGTCAGGGAACTGCAAAGTGACGGGGCTCTGATCCGCCAGGTACATGGATGGCTCCTCACCGACAAAGGAAAGAAGCTCATGTTGGACTTGACAGCGACTTATAATTCTGAATTGGAATCACTGACCTCGCTTCGACAGCCCCCGCAGCCACAGCCGAGCGAACCGATCAAAATCGGAACGCTCCGCTCCTTAGGCACAGCCGTCCCGCTCGTCGCTGCAAAGCTGAAACTATTCAGTGCGGCAGGCTTGAATGTCGAAGCACACCTCTACGATTACGCTACCGATATGCTGGACGATCTCCTCGCCGGCAAGCTAGCATTCGCCCATGGAGGGATGGCGGCGTTCCTCGAACGCAAGCGCAAAGATCTGCAGCCTGAGATCCTGGCAGCCTGCAATTCTGGTGGGCATGCTTTGGTGATTAAAAAAGGCCTGGGGATTGCAGATATCAAAGACTTAGAGAAAAAGACTCTCCTGATCCCTCCGGAATCGACGATGACGTATCGGCTCTTCTCCACGTTCCTGAAGAACAGATATCCATCCCTGTTGGGTAAGATTAGTCTGGAAAGCAGCGTTTCACCGACAAATATGCCGTTTGCCCTGGAGTTCAACGAGCGCTATGCCGCAATGGTATCCTGGGAGCCATGGGTCTCCTTTGCGGAGACCCGTTTCGCTGATTTGCACGTAATGCTGGATTTTGTCCGCGCGTGGCAGGATGCCGTCGGCCGCCCTTACTCGACGGCTGTACTCGTATCGCTGGCGAAGACCGTTGTAGATCAACCAGATCTCGTGCAAACGGTTCTGAAGATCCATGAAACTGCGATCAACTTCTTAAACGAACAGCCTCAACAGGCCAATGAGATCCTCAGCGAGGTTCTGAAGATGCCGCCTGACGTCATCGAACGAGCGCGAACCCGTGTCTCGTTTCACAGCGATCTGCAGTGGTAGTTACTTAAGGACCCGTGACTTGACAAACCTCGTTTCTTGCTGTATTCTTTCTGAGAATGAAAACTCCGAAGGAGGTACATAGAATGATGAAACCCGTAGCAAAGCTAGGATTGGCTCTGTTTTCCATGGCGTTTCTCCTCGTCGTTACCAGCATAGTAGGGTTTGCAGACACCGCTCCGTTGGCCGAGGAACAGATCTTGCATGTCGGATTGAGCGCAGGGGATGTCGGACGGTTGGATCCGCACGTAACATCACTTGCTCAGGATTACCCACTCGTTGAGGCGATCTTCAACGGTCTTGTCCGGTTCATCCCCGACCGCGTCTCGTTTGTCGATGTGGAACCCGACCTTGCCACCACGTGGGAGGTATCCGAGGATGGAATCGAATGGACGTTTCACCTCCGCGAAGGGGTGCAGTGGCACGGTGGATACGGTGAGGTCACTGCGGAGGACGTGAAATTCTCCTTCGATCGAGCGCAGAACCCTGCGGTCTCAGCGTGGGTCAACGACTACACGAACCTGAGATCAGTCAACGTAGTGGACCGGTACACGGTAAAGATGGTCCTGAACGAAATCGATCCGTACTGGCTGGGCAAAGTAGCCAATTATCACGGTGGATTTATCGTGTGCAAGGCCGCTGTGGAGGAGCTGGGTAACAAAGACTTCGCGTTGCATCCAATTGGGAGCGGTCCATTTGCTTTCGATAGCTATCTGTCAAAGACCAAGCTAAGGCTGGTTCGCAATGCCGACTACTTCCGCGGAGCACCAATCCTTGAGGCCATTGAGTTTCACTACATGCCGGATACATCAAGCCGGCGTGCTGCCTTCGTGGATGGTTTTCTTGGAACCACAGACGGTGAGTGGGATCAAAACTGGCTGGACGAGGTCGTGTTAGCTGCCGACGCCACGCTAGACCTGATTGCCCCTCCTCGATTTGTCTTGCTCTCTTTCAACATGACAAAGCCACCCCTCGACGATATCCGCGTTCGAACAGCGCTGGCGTTAACCATCGACCGCTCATTGATCGCAGCCTATTTCGGTGAAAGCATCTCCGCGCCTCTATACAGCCCTGTCCCAGTGTCGTACTTTGGCGGCATCAAGGATGTAAACCAGCTTGTATACGATCTGGAAAACGCGAAGGTACTGTTGGAAGAGGCTGGTTACGCTGCTGGTTTCAAGCTGTCAATGTTCATCAGCGAGCGCAGTGATTACGTTGAGACAATGGAGATCGTTCAAGCGATGTGGGCCAAGATCGGGGTAGAACTCGAACTCAAAGTCGTCGATCACACCGCTTATCACTCCAGGATTCGCCAGGATGAAAATCCCGTTGTACTCTACAGTTGCTCACGCAAGCCAACGGCTGACGAGCCCCTGACCCAATTCTTCCACAGTGACTCAATGATCGGGAAGGACACCGCAATCACCAATTTTTCCCTCTTCTCCGATCCAAAGGTTGACGAGGCCATCGAACAGGCTAGGGTCACTCTGGATACCGAGGAGCAGCTTGCCCTCTACGCCTTTGCTCAACGGAGAATTATGGAAGCTGTCGCCGCCAAACCGCTGATTACTATCTTCACTCCTGTCTTACGACACGATTGGGTTGAGTTCGGATATGAACCTGGAAGTTCCGTGACCTATAACTATCACTTTGACGAGACGGCGATGATCATCGAACACTAAGAAACGGTAACACCCGGAGAAGAGTTGAGTGGGGGCATTCGTTGCCCCCACCTGTTAAGGAGATATGGGAACGTACCTCGTTAGACGATTGCTATGGATCGTCCCTACAGTGCTCTGTGTGGCAACGATCATCTTCTTCCTCATCCGACTGGGGGCTGGAGATCCCGCCCAGGCAATTCTTGGAACATACGCTTCTTCTCAGTCCTTGGAGGCCTTCCGAACAGCGATGGGCTTGGATCAGCCGCTCATCATTCAGTATGGGAGATACCTCGGCCAGCTTCTTCAAGGCGACCTTGGGAGCTCGTTGATTACGGGTGAACCTGTATCCAATCAGCTCCTTGTTGTCCTTCCCTACACGTTGGATCTCACGATCGGAGGTATCCTTCTCGGTCTCATCCTGGGTATCCCTCTCGGGATACTGATGGCCCTTAGGCATAGCACATGGCTCGATTCTGCCGGACGTGTTTTGTCACTGGCTGGTATCTCCATGCCTGCATTCTTCCTGGGAATCCTCCTCTTGATGCTCTTTGCAGTCAGGCTCGATTGGTTCCCAGTGAGTGGTGGTGGAAGCCTGGCGAATCTTCCCGACCGTCTCTACCACCTCGCTTTGCCCACGGTCACCCTTGGCCTCGTGATGACGGCATACATCACGCGGACCACTCGAGCATCAATGTTGAATGTGCTCACTGAAGATTACGTCCGCACTGCCCGGGCCAAGGGAATCCGGGAGGTGATGGTGATTGTACGTCACGCATTGCGCAATGCATTACTCCCTGTTGCTACCGTGTGTGGAATGTACGCCACGATCCTGTTGGCCATCTCTCCACTTGTCGAGATCGTCTTCGGTCGTCCAGGACTAGGCCGTTTGATACTCGGAGCGATCAAACAGAGCGATTACATGGTTCTTCAATCCGTTATGTTAATCTACGCCGGTTTCGTGGTGGTCATCAACCTCATCGTAGATCTCTCCTATTCCGTTATCGATCCAAGGATTCACTACAAATAATGGATTATCTACACGTACTTCGGAAAAACCGGCTAGTGTATTTAGGAGTTGTTCTGGTGATACTGGTCCTATTGACAGCGATGTTTGCGCCCTTGATCTCCCCTTCGCACCCCAACGAACAAGATATCCTAGCGCGCCTTCAAGCCCCAACATTGCAACATCTCTGCGGCACCGATAAGTACGGGCGCGATGTGCTCTCAAGGGTCATCTGGGGAGCCCGACCGACTATTGCTATCGCTTTGCTGTCCATGGGGATAAGCATGATGGTTGGCGTTACGATTGGGGTCGTCTCTGCCTACCGTGGAGGCTGGATGGATAACCTTGTTGTCCGACTCGTGGACATTTTGATGTCTTTCCCCACGCTGATACTGGGAGCCCTGATCGCAGCTGTCCTTGGAACTGGCTTCTACAAAGTCATTCTGGCTATCGGCATCGCCTTCGTCCCCCGATTCATCCGGTTAGCCCGCGCCCCAACCCTATCGATCAGAGAAACGATCTATGTCGAAGCTGCCAAGGGTGTTGGCGCTTCCGAACTGAGGGTACTAGCCCACCACGTTTTGCCAAATGCTATCACCGAGATCCTGGTCGTAGGAACCCTATGGCTGGCAACGGCAATCCGGGTTGAAGCAAGTCTCAGCTTCTTGGGACTTGGGGTACAACCACCTACAGCCAGTTGGGGAAACATGATTCGGCAGGGTGTCGACCGTCTTGCCTCTGCGCCCTGGCTCCCTTTTTTCCCCGGTCTCGCCGTCCTTATTCTGGTGTTCGGAATCAATCTGGTGGGAGACGGCCTTCGGGATGTCTTTGATCCCAGGGTTCAGTCCCCGAAACGATGAAAAACAAGAACGTATCCGAAAAGCTAAGGCAGTATTTCGTTTGTAACAAGAACCGTCAATTGCATCGTAGGTGGCCCTGGAACCAGCACTTTTAAGATGTGTGTACTATCCCGCGATTTGTAGTAGCGGCCTCAAAGAAAACGGATAATCTCTTCAAGTGGGAGGCGGCTCGGCCCTGTTGGGGTTTCCGCGGAGTACCCAACTGCGATCACAGCCATCAGCTCCTCCTGCTGATCAGCACAAACCAACGATTCAATGGCGGGATCCTGTGTCCTTCCCGTCCAACAGGCACCCAATCCAATCGCTTCTGCTGCCAGTAGCATGTTTTGAATGGCAGCGCCGATTCCTTGTGCATCCTTGAGGTTATCGTAGCCTGCATCCCGATTAAGAAGCACAACAATCGACACAGGTGCTGAAGCGACAATACCTTTCTGAGGTGCAAGCTCAGCTAACTTGCCCCGCTTCTCCTCGCTTTCGACTACTACGAATCGCCATGGCTGCGTATTCCTTCCAGAAGGGGCCCATCGAGCCGCTTCCAGGAGAATCTCCAGCTGCTCCCTGCTTACGGGCTTTTCTGTAAACCGGCGAATACTCCGACGTTCTCTGATAGCCTGTAAAACTTGATTCATGATTTCCTCCAACCTGAATCCCCCCCTTCTTTGGCAAAGGGCGTAATCGCTTTGACAACATACTCTTGCTCCTCTTCCCTAAGCTCCGGAAAGACAGGGAGTGAGAGGGCCTCTTGGCTAGCCAATTCAGACTGTGGAAGATCACCGTCACGATATCCAAGTTCTTTGAAGCACTCTTGTAGATGAAGTGGCCTCGGGTAGTAAATGAAGGAGCTGATCCGTTGCTCTTTGAGGTAATCATACAGCTCATCCCGTCGTCCGTTTAACACGCGAATCGTGTACTGATGGAAGATGTGCGTCCGATCTGGAGCTCGATACGGTATTTCGATGCCTTGCATGTCTTGGAGCAGCTCATCATAACGAGCGGCGACGCGCTGTCGGGCGGCTGTCCACGCGTCAAGGTGTGGAAGTTTAACACAGAGGATCGCCGCTTGCAGTGCATCGAGTCGCGAGTTTACACCCACCATGCGGTGGTAGTACTTCGGCTTGGATCCATGCACTCGCAAGATGTGCACGCGCTCGGCGAGCTCGTCATCGTTCGTCACCACCATCCCGCCATCCCCATATGCCCCCAGGTTCTTGGTGGGGAAGAAGCTGAAACAGCCGAAATTGCCAAGGCTTCCAGCCTTGTAGGCTTGTGGCTTGTGGTCTGTGGCTTGTGGGGAAGCCGACTCTGATGTGCTTGCTCCTGTCCTGCCTACTCGCAACTGGCTACTGCCTACTGGCTCGGACGTAGTCCGATACTCGGCGCCGATGGCTTGGGCGGCGTCCTCCACTACTGCAATGTTGTACTCTTTGGCGATTGCCATGATCTCATCCATATCCGCCATCTGACCGTAGAGGTGAACGGGGATGATAGCCTTAACTTCAGTGACAAGTGATGGGTAATGAGTGAAGAGTTGCTTGAGATGCGCAGGATCGAGGTTGAATGTTCTAGGATTGATATCGCAAAAAACCGGAGTTGCTCCGACGTTGTGAACGACTCCAGCGGTGGCAAAGAACGTGAAGCTGGGGATGATCACCTTATCGCCCGGACCAATTTCCAAGGCCCGCAGAGAAAGGAGTAAAGCATCGGTACCACTTGCCACACCGATTGCGTGTTTGACTCTGCAGTAAGCACCTACTTCTTCCTCAAATTCCTTCACCTCGGGACCGAGGATGAAACGACCTGATTCTACAACCCTCTGGATAGCAGCATCGATTTCAGGCTTGATCGTCTCGTACTGACGCGTTAGATCAAGAATGGGGACGTGCATTTTGTTTTCTCCTTTACTTTGGTTTGATCATCAACAGTCTGTAGCTAGTAGCCAGTGGCTTGTGGTAACCATGATGACGGTGATTACATTCCTTCATAGAACATTAGAGAGTTATTTGTCTCTCTTCTGATACTTAATAAAACTACTCAGCCGTCTGGCCAGCGTAGTTAGTTGCTGTCGAAGTTCCGCGGTTGTGCCACACGGGCTCAAGCCGATCTCCTTGGCCAGATAGAGCAACGTATCCAGTTCATATAACGAGCCCAGCGAAATTTGAGCGAAGTGAGCTGACTCACGTGGAGTGCCACGCCCTACACCTTCTGCGATATTGGCTGGAATTGACACAGCGGCTCTACGAACTTGGCTGACTAATCCGTATCGTTCGGAATCCGGCCAGCTACGTGTAGTCTGATATAGTGACTTAACAAGCGCTACCCCCTGCTGCCAAATCTCTAAGTTCTCAACACTTTCCACATCAAATCCCTCGGCGAGTTTTCCACAACAAGCTATATGCCATTTGCTACTAAGCCACTCTTTATAATCTACGGACTATCCCTTCTTCCTTCCTATATTTTCGTCCGCATGTGAGACAGGTCGCTTGATCTTCCTGGAAGTTGAGTTTTTCTCCGCATTCACAGGCCCAATCTTGAATCCGTGCTGGGTTACCATAGACCACAGCATACGCGGGAACGTCCTTCGTTACCACCGCCCCGGCACCGATGAAGGAATGCTCTCCTAGAGTGTGGCCACAGACTATCGTGGCATTGGCGCCGATGCTCGCTCCGCGCTTGACGAGTGTCTGGACGTAGCCAGACGGCCCCTTGGGGTACACCGCCCGTGGGTTCATGTCGTTGGTGAACACGCAGCTTGGGCCGCAGAACACATTGTCCTCTAGGACGACGCCCTCGTAGACAGAAACGTTGTTCTGTATCTTGACGTTGTTACCGATAGTCACGTTTGGACCAACAAGTACGTTCTGTCCCAGTGTGCAGTTTCGCCCGATTCGCACACCGTGCATAACGTGGGAGAAGTGCCAGACCTTGGTACCGGCACCGATTTCAGCCCCTTCATCGATGTAAGAAGATTCGTGAACAAAATATCCTTTATCTCCAGGCATCTTTTCCCCTACTATTTCAGATCCAAATTCATCACTATCGTCGGTTTCCCACCAGTATCTAGAGATCGCTGGGCAGCATCCAAAACTTTTAACACCCTAAGCCCATCGTAACCGTCACTTCTTGCTCTCTTTCCATTTTCAACACAATCCAGAAAATGGGAACACATTCTTTTTAAAGGTTCCGCCAACTCGATATTAGGGATGTGGACGTCGCCGAAGCGGACGTTAAACCTCCCCTCATTTTTCTCCTCCGCTCCTTTGTCGAAGATCTTAAGCTTGTCGCGGGACTCCATATCGTCAAATACCATCATCTCCCGATCTCCCACGACGGTCATCTTTCGTATCTTATGGGGATCAAGCCAACTGAGATGGGAATGAGCCCGGAGGCTACCTGCAAACTCGAGGTCGAGGAAGACGACATCTTCGATATTTTCCTCTTTTTGCAAGTAGACGCCTCCATGAGCGGAGACACGTTTTGGCTCATCGCCCAAAAGATACAACAGCACGGATATATCGTGAGGCCCCAGGCTCCACAAAGCATTTTCTTTAGTTCGCACCACGCCTAGATTTACCCGCTGTCCATAGGCATAATAGATCTGGCCCAGCTCGCCGGAATCGATTCTCCTCTTCATCTCCTCTACTGCGGGATGATATTCCAAGAGATGATCTACCATCAGGGTTTTATGTTTCTCTTTGGCCAAGTTGATCAGATCAACCGCCTCACCGATCTCCATAGCAAGAGGCTTTTCTACTAATACATGTTTGCCTTCTTGTAACGCTCTTCTCGCTAGCTGAAAATGGGTCACGGCCGGAGTTGCTAATGCGACCGCTTGAATCTTCTCATTTGAAACTAAACTCTCAAAATCCCCCTCTGTTTTAACAGCGGGATATTTTCTCTTCATTGCCTCGAGTCTTTCCTTATCCGAATCACAGATAGTTACATCTTGCTCGCCTAAAATCTCGCAGAAATTTCTGGCCAGATTCTTCCCCCAATTACCGACCCCGACTACTGCAAGTTTTGTTGGGTTCATAGGGTTCATTGGGTTTGTTGAGTTCATGGGGTTCGTAGTTCGTGGTTCGTAGTTCGTAGAGTTCATGAGATTCCTACTCCCAATCGCGCGATCTTAGGGGATTCTATCCCCTTTGTTGCGTTGCGCGTGTCGAGGATCAACGGAGCATGGTCGACTACCTCCTTGTAGTCTACATTCGTGTGCGCAGTGGTAATAACAACGAGATCCTGCGCCGTCAGGAGCTTTGAAGTAAGGACAACACCTCGAAGCTCCAATCCTGCCAAGTTGATCTCCGGAATGTACGGGTCATGGTACGAGAGCATAGCCCCTCGATCGGCAAGCAACCGGGCTACTCTAAGCGCAGGGGACTCCCGCAGGTCATCGATATCGCGTTTGTAGGCTACCCCTAGCAGTAGCACCCTTGAGCCCTTCAAGGCCTTTCCCTGCTCGTTCAGAAGTTCTATTGCTCGCCCGGCCACGTGGTCGGGCATAGCATCGTTAATCTGGCCAGCGAGCTCTATGAAGCGGGTTGTAAAACCGTACTCCTTTGCCTTCCAGGAGAGGTAGAACGGATCAAGCGGGATGCAGTGACCACCGAGCCCCGGTCCAGGATAGAAGGGCATAAACCCAAACGGTTTGGTCTTCGCCGCCTCGATCACCTCCCAGATATCGATCTTCATCTTCTCACACAACAGAGCCAGCTCATTTACTAAGGAAATGTTCACGATGCGAAAGATGTTTTCCAAGAGCTTCGTCATTTCCGCCACTCGCGGAGAGGAGGCTGAAAACACGGTCCCTTCGAGAACCTGCTCGTAGAGAGCCGTGGCGACCTCTGTGCAAGCAGGGGTCACTCCACCGACCACCTTGGGGGTGTTCTTCGTCTTGTAGCGATCGTTCCCCGGATCGACCCTCTCTGGCGAGAAGGCAAGGAAGACATCTTCTCCTACCCTAAGACCACGCGACTCGATTCGCGGGAGGACCACCTCTTCGGTCGTGCCCGGATAGGTCGTGCTCTCCAGGACGACGAGTTGGCCTTTATGAAGGTAAGGAAGAGACTGTTCCAACACCCTTTCGATATAGCTCGTGTCCGGCTGCTTGTTCTTGTCAAGCGGCGTGGGAACGCAGATCGTTATGACATCGACATCAGCAACGATGGAGAAATCCTCGGTCGCACGTAGCTTCCCCTCTGCTACCACTGTTGCTAAGTCGCTGCCCAGGATGTCCGGGATGTAATTCTCCCCCCGGTTGACCATCGCCACCCGTTCTTCTTTTCGATCGATCCCGATAACAGTGAACTTCGCCTTTGCCTTCTCCACAGCAAGTGGCAAACCGACATAACCAAGACCGATTACCGCTACTTTTGCGTCACGCTTCTCAATTTTTTGTAGCAAATCCATTTTATCTCCAGGTCCTTACTTTACCCGAAAGGTTTCGTAGTTCATAGTTCGTGATACGCAGTTCATTGGGTTCGTAGCGTTTGTTGCCCCGTGAAATAGCCTCGTCTCCTGTAATTGCACGGGGCAGGGGTTCATAGAGTTCGTAGAGTTTGTTGAGTTGAAAACCAGTCTAGGCTCGAGAGCAATGGTCCCTTCAGCCTTCCATCTCTTGCTTATCGATCACTGTTCTGCTAATCCGCAACTCGAGTCCTCAGGCCTATTCCCCTTTTCTCTTTTCGCCACCTCCAGGCTGTATCTACAATCTCATCTAATTGAGTAAATTTCGGCTCCCAGGCTAGCTCTCGCTTGGCTTTGCTGAACGTCTGGGGTCAGACCTTCATTCTTCGGGTCTGTTCCTCTAGTGAAGCAGTAACAGGTAACAGGTAATGGGTAATGGGTAATGAGTGACAGGA
>Ga0315541_1002293_pt1 | contig 16212 bp, 13 predicted proteins | sample SalMarSW160190MG_FD_203095 | JGI IMG/M metagenome (GOLD analysis project Ga0315541, IMG submission 203095) | Salt marsh sediment microbial communities from the Plum Island Ecosystem LTER, Massachusetts, United States - Salt Marsh Sediment SW1601-190 ...
GGCCACATGTGTGGCAAGTCCGAGTAATGAAACCCTGGCCGGAAGAGCTGTTCTGGAAAAAACTCCCGACACTCCCGGTAGTCTCGGTATTGCCATCAGCGAGGCAATTGAAGCAGCAGTCACTGACACTACAGGAAAAACCAGATATTCACTTGGCAGTGTGTTAAATCATGTGATGATGCACCAGACTGTAATAGGTCTTGAAGCTAAGAAACAACTGGAAATTGTCGGTGAAAAGAAAGTTGATGTAATAGTAGGTTGTGCCGGAGGAGGCAGTAATTTTGCCGGACTTGCCTTCCCTTTTGTATATGATAAGATCAATGGAGCAAATATTGATATTATACCCGTTGAACCTGCATCCTGTCCTACATTAACTAAAGGTCCTTATGTATATGATCACGGTGATACAGCTAAGATGACACCTTTGGTTGCCATGTACTCACTTGGTCATAGCTTTGTACCGGCTCCCATACATGCCGGCGGTTTACGGTATCATGGAATGGCACCGCTTGTCAGCAAAGCCACCCAGGAAGGTCTTCTTTCACCAATGGCGCTGCACCAGTTAGAGAGTTATGAAGCTGGTATTCTATTCGCAAAAACCGAAGGAATAATTCCTGCACCTGAAACAACTCATGCTATTGCCACAGTAATTCGCGAGGCAAATAAAGCAAAAGAGGAAGCGAAAGAAAAAGTAATCCTGTTTAATTTTTCCGGCCATGGTTTGATGGATCTATCAGGATATGATAAATTTCTTACCGGCCAATTACAAAATTATGAGCTGCCTGATGATGTAATAAAAGAGAACCTGAAAGAACTTGCAGGTTATCCATTGCCCTGACCAGGGATACAAATCTTTAGAAATTGCCTCCCGGGATAGATGAGATCAATATGTTTTGAAAAAATCCTCGAATATACCGTTAGCGGCTTCAGGTGTCAGCTCAGATCCCGACTGAATATAAAACCTGTGACAGAGGGTCATGGATTCTCCTTTTTCCAGTTTATAGTGTTTGCTCTCCTGTTTCGGATCATAAGATTTCTGTCCCAGGTTATTGAATGAAAAAAGGCCATAGCCTCGTGCATGGGCATAAGCCGGATAACCAGGATTATCGGGATGGTCAAAAATACCGAAGGTGATCAGTGTATTGTCCTTTGTTCCGGAGAGAAGCACCCAGTCGTTCCTGGTACCCCATACAGCATCACCTTTCAGACCCTGGCTGGATGTGTACATCCCTGTAACACCGGTATTATCAATTGCTTCAACTGTTGTTGGATTACCTTTGTCGTCTGTAAAAATGAGAGGCTGGTTCGAGGGCATCTCAAAGGCCCTGTCGACCCTTATGGCAAACATGCCCTCTTTGTTATCCAGAATTGTAACCGGTCCGTTTGCTGCTGTCAGTGTTGTCAGGTGGTCAATCGTCCTGGAATTTTCTGTTGCAGTGAAAATATATTTTGTTTTTTCCACCAGCATTGTATTTCCATTATTATCATCCCAGTCAGCAATCACTTCAAGCACTCCTGTTTTACCGCTTTCGGCTTTAACTATTTCACGGGCAATGATATGCCCGTATTCGTCTTTCCTGTCGGCAGGAATGGCTGAAGAGTTATTCCAGAAGTCAATTCCGTTAATGCTTCCGTGATTAAACCATAATCCAACCTGGTGAGGATGATCAACACGTTCTCCTTTCCTTGGCTCAAGAGGGAAACCCCTTGTTATAACCGATCCGTTTGGTGCATTGACAGGATAAAGGAAAGGTTTTTCAAAGTTTTGCGAATACCGGTAAGAAGTAAATAGTGCATCGTCAATAATAATATCAATTCTCTCCTTGTTATCAACCCTGACCAGTTTTATATCTTTTGTATCCGATGGCTGGCAGCTCAATATGATACAGGCTGTGACAGTAAATAAAATTGCCGGCAGGATTGATCTGGCTAATACGTTGTTATTTAGCCATTTACAGGCCAATATTCCTGTGCGTTCTTTTTGGATTGACATGATGTGACTTTTTAAATATATAATTATGATTCAGGCTCATCAGGTAAAAATAAATTATTTCAACTTCAATTCGCAACAAAAAGGCTTCTTTTTCCATCCCTGGTTTCCATAAAATGTTATTTTTGTTATGGAAAAAGAAAACACACCAGCCTCAAAAAGATTATATTCACTCGATGCCCTCCGTGGATTCGATATGTTCTGGATCATGGGAGGAGAAGGTATCTTCAGAGGATTGATCCTTGTTGTTCTCGGCATCCTTAATAACATCGGACTTTCTTTTTTGTTGTCATCGGTATGAATCCGATAACTATCTATCTTGCAGGCAGGATCATCAGTTTCAGGCAGGCATCGAGATTTTTCTTCGGAGGATTTGTTGATCTGCTGCCAGAAATATGGACTCCCTTTGTAGAGGCTGTAGGTGTAACTGCCGTTGGATGGGTATTCCTCTATATTCTGTATAAAAAGAAGATATTCTTAAAAGTCTGAACCTGATATGAAAGTCAAATTACTCTTTATCAGCATATTGCTTACACTATGCCTGATTGTATTCCCTCAAAAAGCAGAGTTATCCTGGCCTGAAGTTACACGTGTGAACAGGCCATGGACCCGCTGGTGGTGGCCCGGGAACATTGTTTCTCCCGAGGATATAAAAGCTAATATGGAAAAGTACAGGGTAGCCGGACTTGGAGGAATGGAAATTACTGCCATCTACGGTGTGAGGGGACAGGAAGATAAATTCATAGAGTATCTGTCGCCTGAATGGATGAATATGTTAACCCATACTCTTCTGGAAGCAGAGCGTCTTGATCTGGGCATTGACCTTGCCAATGCATCCGGATGGCCTTTTGGCGGGCCATGGGTCGATTCTGCTGATGCATGTAAGAATATAAACTACAAAACATATTCACTCAATACAGGTGAAAAACTAAGCGAGAAAATCGAATTCACCCAACCGCCAGTGGTAAGACCTGTTGGTAATATCCCGGATAAAATAAAAATATTTGACCAGGAAAACAGGACGCAAGATATTCAGTTATATGCTATTGACCAGATAAAACGTAAGAAGCCGCTTCCGATACAGGCTGTAATGGCCTATTCCGATTCGGGCCAGGTTGTAAACCTCACTGATATGGTTACCGCTGACAGGGACCTTGAATGGACAGCTCCTCCAGGTATCTGGACAATTTATGCTCTCTTCCAGGGATGGCACGGAAAACAGGTTGAAAGAGCAGGCCCGGGTGGAAAAGGAGATGTAATCGACCATTTTTCCGGACAGGCAATAAACAGGTACCTGAAACATTTTGATACTATTTTCCTGGATCATGATTTAGAATCACTCCGCGGTTATTTTAATGATTCCTATGAAGTTGATGATGCTCCGGGGGAAGCCAACTGGACTAATGACCTTTTTTATGAATTCATGATAAGAAGAGGATATGACCTCCGTGAACATCTTCCAGCCCTGTTTTTGAAAGATGATCCTGAAAAAAATGAATGTATCCTGTCGGACTATCGTCAGACAATCTCCGACCTCATACTTGAAAAATTCACATCAACATGGACAAACTGGGCACACAGACAGGGCAAAATAACGCGTAACCAGGCACATGGTTCTCCCGGTAATATCCTTGACCTTTATGCAGCCGCTGATATTCCCGAGACTGAAGGCAATGAGATTACCAGAATGAAATTTGCCTCTTCAGCAGCAAATGTTACAGGCAGACAATTTGTTTCATGCGAGGCTGCAACATGGCTGGGAGAACATTTCACTTCAAACCTCTCCGATGTTAAAAAAGCAGTCGATCTCTTTTTCCTGGCAGGAATTAATCATGTCTTTTACCACGGAACATGTTATTCACCGGTTAATGAACCATGGCCGGGATTCCTGTTCTATGCCTCAACAGAATTCACACCGGCAAATCCTCTCTGGAACGATTTCAAAGCTCTTAATGAATATGTTACACGAGTTCAGTCATTCCTTCAAGTGGGAAGGCCGGATAACGACATACTTCTCTATTTCCCGATATTTGATCACTATGCGGATACAGGCAGCGGAATGCTGGCACACTTTGACGGAATTGATTCTTTCTATGATGGATCTCATTTTAAAAACGCGACTGAAACAATGCTGGAGAAGGGTTATACATTTGATTATATATCAGATCTTCAGATAAAAAATACAGATTTTTACAATGAGCTGCTGTTTACTGAAGGTAATATATACAGAACCCTGGTTATACCACAATGCAGGTATATCCCTCTGGAAACGTTCTCATATATCATTAAGCTTGCAAATGAAGGAGCCCATATTATATTTTACGGAAATATGCCGGAAAATGTTGCAGGATGGGCATATAAAGACGAAAAGACTTCATTTTTCAACCAGATGAAAGCAGGTATCAATTTTTCTCCAACAAATAATCCGGAGGTGTTCAAAGCTGTATATGGGAACGGAATGATCCTCTCAGGAAATAATCTGGAACAACTTCTTGTTTTTGCAGGGATCAGGAGGGAGACCATGTCTGACGATCATCTCATGTTTATACGTCGTGAAACGCCGGCAGGATTTACCTATTTTATTTGTAATAAGGGGGAAAAGGCATATGATGGATGGATACCTCTAAATGTAGCTGCTACATCAGCAGCTATTTTCAATCCGATAAATAATAAATACGGTCTGGCAAAATACAGAATGGCAAAACCCGGATTGATAGAGGTATATGCCAGAATATATCCGGGTGAATCCCTGATAATAACAACATACATGGATAACCCGGATGGAAGATCCTACTCATATTATGACAATATCTCGATGGCTAAAGAAATATCCGGCACATGGAAGGTTGAATTCATCCAGGGAGGTCCGGCATTGCCGGCCGTTTCAGAGATTAAAAAACTAATTTCATGGACAGATTTTGATGAGAGCTCTTTAAAAGACTTTTCAGGCACTGCAAAATACACAATAAGCTTTGTGAAGCCGAAAGGAAAGGCTGATGCATGGTCGCTTAACCTTGGGAGGGTTTGTGAAAGTGCTTCCGTTGTACTGAACAATAAAGACCTGGGATCACTGATAGGTCCTGATTTTAAGGTAATTATTGACAAGAAACAACTTAAGAAAAAAAATACTCTTGAAATAAAAGTATCCAACCTGATGGCCAACCGTATTGCCTATATGGATCGTAATAACATTGAGTGGAAGAAATTCTATAACATCAATTTTGCTGCAAAGTACAGGCAGAATACAAAGGATGGTATTTTTGATGCATCATTATGGCAACCGAGGGAGTCGGGACTGTTGGGGCCGGTGACCATTGCACCTATGAAGGCTGTTAGGTAATATAATGCTCAGGGCTCAGGGCTCAGGGCTCAGGGCTCAGGGCTCAGGGCGCAGAGCTTATTGAATGATTTCCGTCACTAAGATCCCCTCCTCGGAGGGGCATGGGGTGGGTTACTCTGATACATACCTGAATTAATCTGATTTTAATATCTCTTTGTAGTTACCAATAATTCCAATTAAATTTATATCAACTTTAACAGGCAATTGAATGTCCCAGATAAATGAAGGTCTGATCAAATAATTCCTATCATGAAAAAAACAAATCGGCGTAAATTCCTTAGGAACAGTACTATAGCTGCAGCTGGCCTTTCCCTTGCTGGTAAGTTTCCTTTATATGCAGCATCTTCAGCAAAAGGTAATCAACTCCCACGATGGAAGGGGTTCAACCTTCTTGATCTCTTTTCACCTGTACCTCCCCGGAATCCGGGAGGAGGTAACCGTACAACAGAAGAGGATCTGAAATGGATGGCCGACTGGGGTTTTGATTTTGTAAGGATACCCATGGCATACCCGAGGTACCTCGATTTCGATCGGACAAGGGATATTACTGTTGAAGAGGTATACCATTTTGATGAAAAGGTCCTCGAAGAGGTTGATCAGCTGATATCTATGGCACATAAATATAATCTCCACGTAAGCCTTAACCTGCACAGGGGACCCGGCTATTGTATTAATGCCGGATTCCATGAACCTTTCAATTTGTGGAAGGATAAGGAGGCACAGGATGCCTTCTATGCACACTGGGCAATGTGGGCTGAACGGTATAAGACAATTTCACCTGACAAACTGAGCTTCGATCTTCTGAATGAACCGGCATATATTGAGGACATGAATGACCAGTATGCGCAAAAGGGTCCTGTCCCGGGAGAAATATACAGAAAAGTTGCTGAGGGTGCCTCTATGGCGATCAGGACAGTAAATTCTGACCGTCTTATAGTAGCTGACGGAAACGGTGGAGGCAATAGTGTAATCCCTGAAATTGAGGATCTTAATATTGCACAGAGCTGCCGGGGATATTACCCGGGCCTGGTCTCTCATTACCAGGCTTCATGGGTATGGAAAGATCCGTCACAGGCCCCTACTCCTGTATGGCCGGGTAATATTGACGGAAAATATTATGGAAGAGAATCACTTGAAGAGTTTTATAAACCGTGGATTGAACTGAAAGAGAGAGGAATAGGAGTGCACTGCGGAGAGTGCGGGTGCTATAACAAAACCCCGCATGAAGTTTTTCTATCATGGTTTGGTGATGTTATTGATATCCTGACAAATGCAGGTATAGGATATGCACTCTGGAACTTCAGGGGCGATTTCGGTATACTCGATTCAAGACGTGCCGATATAGAATACACCGATTGGTACGGACACAAGCTTGATAGTAAGTTGCTGGAACTGCTCAAAAAATACTGAAAGGCGCAATGGCATAACGGTGCAGTGACGCAGTGACCCAGGGGCACAAAAGTCCAACGGTATAAAGAAATTTATTATATTCGACAGGCGATAGATGATATGAAGTGTCATCATATCGTCTTTTTTATTCCGGGAGGAATAAATAGCCTGTTATTATTGTCAATTATTAATGTAACCGACACTCCGGTTCAGTTTATAAAATAAATATTAATATCCCATTATAGTTCAAAAAATATGAACGTGAAAAATACCTGTATCCTTGCAGCATGTATTTTCCTGTCATTTCAGAATGCCCTTTCGGGCCAGGATGTCATTGATATTAAGAGGCTTGATGAACCTGTGAATTTTGACGGTCAGCCTTTCGAAGCATCATGGAATAACATTAGTAAGCTACCACTTGTAATGCACAGGCCGAATTTCGGCAATGCCCCTTCGGAACTTTCAGAAGTGATGATTGGATATGACAACGAGTATATCTGGATTGGTGCACGTTTGTTTATGAGCGACGCATCGAAAATCAAGGCTGTTACAAAGAAAAGGGATGAGATGCTTTTCGGTTATGATGCCTTTGGTATAATGCTGGACTCATATGATGACAACGAAAACGGACTGGCATTTTATACTACCCCCACGGGTTCGAGGACAGATTATGCAGTAGCAAACGATGCTGCAGGCGGAGGTGGCCCGCCTGATGAAATGTTTAATATAAGCTGGAATACATTCTGGGATGTCAAAACGAGCCGTGATGACAATGGCTGGTATGTCGAGATGAGGATCCCTTTTTCCAGCCTTAAATTCAAACCGGATAATGATATTGCAACTATGGGGCTGATAGTTACTCGTAATATCAGTGCCAACAACGAAACCGACACTTACCCTGCCATAGATCCGAGATATGGATTTATGGCTGTCAACAAGCCTTCGCTTTCAGCTGCTATCCGGTTCAACGGGGCAAGACCTGAAAGACCTGTATATATTTCACCCTACGCAATTACCGGATTCTCAAGGGACTGGAGCCTGAATGAAACCGAAGATGCATATGTCAATGAAGATAAGAAACATTTGAATGCCGGACTTGATGTCAAATATAATATCAATAGCAATCTCACTCTTGACCTGACAGCCAATACCGACTTTGCCCAAGTTGAAGCTGATGATCAGCAGGTAAACCTCACCAGGTATTCTTTATTCTTTCCCGAAAAGAGAATGTTCTTCCAGGAGAGATCAAGTCTGTTCAGCTTCGGACTTGGTGGGTTCAATGATAATCTGTTTTACAGCAGGGATATTGGTCTTTCAAGGGGAAATCCCGTCAGGATCTACGGTGGAGCAAGACTGGTTGGCAGAATCGGGAAATGGGATATGGGATTCCTTGATATGCAGACAGAAGATTATGAAGAGAATCCGTCAGAGAATTTCGGGGTGCTGAGGATGAGGAGGCAGGTCATAAACGAAAATTCCTATGTCGGCGGCATTGTAACCTCAAGACTTGGAATGAACGGTTATCAAAACTATGCTTACGGACTTGACGGAATCTTCAGGCTCTTTGGCGATGACTACTTGAATGTGAAGTGGGCGCAGACATATGACAGTGAAACCGGCAACAAAATGACATCCCTTGATCCTTCATTCATGATGGTAAACTGGGAAAGGCGTTCGGAGAAAGGACTCGGCTATAACTTTAACTATACCTATTCAGGGGAGCAGTTCAATCCGGGTATAGGATTCGTAATGAGAGGAGGCGTTCAGGGACTTAATGGACAGCTTCTATACGGGTGGTTACCGGGTGAGGATTCTCCATTTTTCAATTATAGCGTTTTTGTAAGGGCTGACCGCTATACCCGGCTCGGAGACGGAATGCTTGAAGGAATGAATATTGAACCTGGTTTTGAGATAAATACAAAGAAGAACCTGCATGCTGAAATAGGACTTGAATATCAGAAAGAAGGGGTAATGGAAGATTTCCGGCTGTCAGACAGTATTCTTATAAGTGCCGGAGGATACAGTTTTGCAGGACTTCAGATGAGGATTGGAACTTCCGAGTCAAAAATGATTTCTTTCAGGGGAGATATCAGCGCTGGAAAGTTCTATGACGGTAACAGGTACGGCTTTGAATCTGAATGGCTTTTCAACCTATCGTCAAGCTTCAATATATCAGCTGCTTACGAGTTCAATGCATTAAGATTCCCAGACAGGCCTGTAAACAATTCCCTGAATATACATTCTATCAATACCAGGGCAACTTACATGTTCAGCACAAAACTGTCAGCAAGCCTGCTTCTGCAGTATATCAACACAAAAGATGAGATGATTACCAATTTCAGGCTGCGTTATAATCCCCGTGAAGGCAATGATTTTTACCTGGTTTTTAACGATTTCAGAGCTTTTTCCGGAAGAAATCAGACACCCTCACTGCCTTCTTTTTTTAACAGGACCATAATGGTCAAATACACGCATACCTTTATACTGTAATTTGCATACAATCACGTATAATACAATAGATTATTATAAATCCGAAATCTGCAATCAGAAATCCTCAAATCCCGGTCAGCTCATCCAAAAGAGCCTTTTTTTTAGGATATTCCTTCCGAAGTGTAAAAATGAGTGCATCAGCCCTTTTCCGGCCTCCAAGGTTTTTCATTCTTTGTATATACCGGCAGGCCTCCCTGTAATGGTTCCTGTCCTGAGCTCTTTTTAAATACTCCTTTATACCACTTTCATAGATATCTGCAAGTTCGGAAGGGTATTTATCAGAGAGGTATTTCTCATAATGTCTTATTCCCGGAAGGTGTCTCATCCCGCTGACAATATCCAGGAGTCGGTCCCACCACTGTTCTGCTATATATATTTTAGCTATCACATCAGTGTCGGACCAATGATCTTTCCTTCTAATTTCACTTATCATCCCCTCTACAAAATCGTTCCACACGGACGGATCCATGTTCCTTTTCAAGATTGAATAGTAATCCTGGTCATGCCTGAAACCGTCAATAAAAAGATATCTGGCATATGCGATTATTTTAGCCCTGTCATCTTTTTTTATTGCTGTTTTCAGCAGCCAGTCGTACCACTCATTGGCCAGTCCGGGTTTATCATCTGTATCTTTTTTAATGCCTTCATTAGCCAATGATTCGGCTTTTTCAAAATTGTTTTCGTTTAATGCTTTCGTAAGAGCCCTGCGTCTCAGGTCAGGATTGTCAAGGTTCTGTTCAAGAAACTTTTGGGCTTCAGCCTCACCCGACATTTTTCTGATCAGTTCATATTCAAGTCTGGTCATCTGTTCACTCTCATACTCATGATGGGAATGTTCGCTTAGAAGTGTCATGACTTTTTTTGCCTCTGCTTCAGTCTTTGAGAGGCTGACAGCCATTTCAAGAAGGTTTATCTGCCAGTCCCAGCCTGAAAAGATCTCTTTCTTATAGTCTTTGAGGACCTGTTCGAAAAGATAAAGGCGCACCTCTTCAGATATCTCAGATTCTGAAATCTGTGCCAGAATATCAAAAGCAAGATTGATATTCTCTCCGATATCGCCATCGCTGTCGTCGGCATAATCAAGAGCTTTGACCATCTCTTCTGCCACCGGGAAGCAGATATTAATGGCGCTCATAAAATTACCGTTACTTACATGGCGGTCGGCTATTTCAAGCATAACATTTACAGCCTTACCAATCATCCCGACCCTCGACCAGCTTATAAAATTATCTCTTCCTTTTGCACTTCGGAGAATACCCTTAACCTGTTCGCGGTATTTTTCAGGTGATTCGGCGGTTGATTTATACAACAATCCCGACATGAACAATCTCCGGAAAGAAGGATCGGAGATGCATTGCTTTTTAATGAATTCCTTCAGATCATCATGTGATACTGATCCGAGCAGCTCATCTACCTGTTCGGCAACGGTTTTCTTCCGTGTAGCCGGTTTCTTTTCCTTCTTATTTTTCTTTTCAAAGTCCGGGGGCTCGCCTGTTTCTTTTTGCAGGTAAAGCACTGCAGCGATTATGTGCTTGCACACCGAACCGTAGTCGTAAGGGCAGGTGCAGGAGTATTCCTCCAGGCTGCCGTTAACTACTGTAATATTTACAATATAGTCATCGTTCCCTTCAACTACAGCTTCATATTCTCCCGGTTCTATTTCTTCGAATGATATAACGTGACCGTTCCTGAAATAATCACGGCCGCGATCGAGGATCGCCGGATCGGCTAGCTGGAGGAATTGTGATAATGGAATACTCAATGGAATTTTTAACTTTAATTAAAAAGCGAAAACCCGCCCGGGTGCGCTGTTCTTGCGGGAAGTGTGGCAGGTATTATTGAATGCAAGGTAAAATAATTTTTTTATAATATAAACCAACTGGTAGAAAATCATTTACTTCTTCTTTTGCGAGATGCGCTTTAATCTGCCAATAAATGGATATCTCCTGCTAAACAGAGTGGTTCATTCTGATTGACCTTGATTTCAAATGTGATATTAAATGCTCTTTCAATTTTCGCCAGCGTAGTGAGATTTATGAGTTTACGCCCATTAAAAAGCTGGGTTATATAACTTGGGGAGACACCGAGCTTTTCTGCCAGTTCCTTCTTTTTCAGCGGGTGCTCCCCGGAACTTATTTTTTCCAGTTCGCTCAGGAACCGAAACATGATCATATATGCCTCATGTTCAATCTCTTCTTCCTGATTCCTGAAAGTGAACAGGTCAGCGAACTCTTCGCTGACATTGTATTTATCTTTAAATTTCATAATCTTATCCTCTGATTCAACTCATTTTGCCCGTTTGCCCTCCTTTGATGAGATAATATAACGGCATTCCCTTTTCACAAATTTAAGCTATTGGTTAATATTTACAAATATTTTTAATGTTTTTTTAACCCTGGGCTTAATTTATCATCTGTCCCCGTACGCCAACAGTTTTAATTTTGCTCTGTGCCCTGCACCCTCCGCCCTGTGCCCCTTGCCAACTGCCCTTTGCAAACTGCCAACTTAATTCTATTTCCATTAATAAACTGATGACGCACTACTTTAACTCCCACTCTGCCAACTCTTCAATGTTTGCTTTTTTTCTCCTACCTTATTCTCTCCAGCGACTCAACGGAGCAAAGGTACAACTGCGCAAAAGTACAAAGGTATTACATAGCATTACCCTGTTAATAAATATTTTATTCAAAAGGTTGACATTTTATATTTTTTTATTATATTTGTCAACACAAACCCTGAATTATGAAAACGAGTTTTGCAAAAAGACTGATTATGGCAAGAAAAATGGCCGGATTATCCTTGCAGGAACTGGCTGATTCGCTTGGCAATGTGATTACCAAACAAGCTCTCAGTAAGTATGAACAGGGAAAAATGAAACCGAACAGTGACCTGATTATCAGATTATCTGAAGTATTAAATGTAACTGTAGATTTTTTCTTTTCTGATCCTTCGGTCAAAGTCCAGCTGACTGAGGTTGACTTTAGAAGATATACCTCAAAGTTATCAGTTACTGAAGAAAATGCAATTAAAGAAAAAGCGAAAGACCTGCTTGAAAGGTATCTGGAACTGGAGTCTCTCATTAACCTTAAAGAAGAGATCCCATACTTTTCCTATCCTTCAACCATTAAGAATGTAGTTGATGCAGAATATGCTGCAAAAAAGCTTAGGAAAGATTGGAACCTGGGATATGATCCAATTCCGGACGTTGTTAAAATGCTCGAAGATAAAGGGTATAAAGTTATAGAGATTGATGCCCCTGAGAGCTTTGATGGATTTAAGGCTAAGACTAACGGTAAAAAGGTAATCGTCTTAAAAAAAGATCCTGAGCAATCCAATACTGTTAGAAAAAGACTTACTGCTCTCCATGAGCTTGCTCACCACTCAATAAAATTTCAGGAAGGAATCTCCCTAAAGGAAGAAGAGAAGCTTTGCAGTGTGTTCGCAGGGGCCGTACTGTATCCGGAAGAAATGGTGAGAAGAGATCTTCATAAAGAGAGGTTTAATTTTTACACTACTGAACTCCAGATTATTAAAGAGAGATGGGGTATTTCTTTTCCGGCAATATTCAGCCGTGCCCTGAATCTTGGTATAATAAATGAAAGTGTTTACAGACGTCTTAATATAGGTTACAGGAGCAGGATGCTGCATAAGAATGAACCTGGCAAATACCTGAGTATGGAAAAACCTGTAAGGTTTGAACAGATGATTTTCTTTGCTCTCGGCAAAGAAATGATATCAGTTAATGAAGCCGCATTTTATTCAGGTATTGCGGTTTGGAGGTTCAGGGAACGAATTCTTTCAATTCTATGAAGCTGATTGTTACAGATACAAATATCTTTTTTGATATAATAAAAATCGGCGCATTGCCTGAATTTTTTTCTATGGAATATGAAATATGTACGACCGATTTCGTGATTAAAGAGATATTGTTGTCAGATCAGCGCTATCAGATAGAATCTTTCATAAGAGCGAAAAGCTTGACTGTTTTTGAATTAAACGAAAAGGAGATTGAAATAGTTAAGAGTTTTAAAACCAAAAGATCATTTAAAGGCATAACGGATAAATCAGTTCTATGGAAAGCTACAGAATTGTCATGCCCTTTGCTGACCGGTGACAGAAAGCTAAGATGTGAAGCTGAAGATTTAGGCATTGAAGTTCATGGCAGCCCATGGATAATAAAAACATTAGTGGAAAATGGATTGATTGAAAAAGAGAAAGGGATTCAGTTACTTGAGTTTCTGAAAGAAATAAATATAAGCATGCCGATAGAAAAAATTGATGACCTTATAAAGTATATTAAAAAATAACCGAAGCCTGTGGAATAAGGCTTCGGTCAGGTTGAAAGTGTTTTCGTTGAGGTTAACACATTTCTACTGTAAATGTAAGAAAAAAATTATTCTTACATATTATTCCTTGGGCAGTTATTTCAGACGCCTCAGTATGAAATAGTCTGGATTCCAAATACTTTATTGTTATAGCCAGGAATGGAAGAGTTGGCGATGGACACCGGAATGGTGCCGTTCGCGGACGCACCCAGGTTCATAATCCCAGGACCCGTATGTTTGTAAAACGTGGTCCGGGTGGCAGGTTTATGGACGTAAAGACTTCCGGAGGGAAGTTTAAAGGTGTGAGGAAAGAGAATTAACAGAGCTCATAAAATCTGTTAACCTGAACCTTCCGGGTGAGAGTGAGGGAAGGGTAGTAAATAATAAAGACCAGTTTGTTATTACAGGCTGGTCTTTATAATAACCTGCACGCATTGCCAACTGCCCTTTGCATACTGCCAACTTAATTCTATTCCCATTAATAAACTGATAACGCACTACTTAAACTCCCATTCCGCTAACTCCTCAATGGTGGCTTTTTCATAATCATTACGGCTGATTAGTTGCTCAATCTCAGGATCAATTATTTTGCATTCATCATAGGTAAGTTTGTATAATTTGAATACCATAAAATTTAGTTGATATTCTTTGCTAATGAGGTTAGTATGTGAATTCTTTACTTTTAAAATACTATCTACTTTCTTTATGAAGATAAATTGATCCTTTTTATTTGCATCAAAAATTGGAAGACTATAATAATGAAATATTTTAGCTTTTGTAAATACACCCTTAGTTTTATCAAATGTCCTAAGATTCATTAAATATTGGAACAAAGATGAATTTAATAGCTCAAGGCAATATTTTAATGAATAGTTATTATCTTTTAATATTACATTATAAAGAGATGACATAATATAGAAGTCCCTATCATCATAAGTTGCTACAATTTCTTTACCAGCTTCCCTCATGATTATTTTAGGTTGTTCAAAAATGCGAGAATCTCTTGGGCAGGCTAAGTGAGAACCATAGTTTCGGAATCAATATATGGAGGATTCCCGATTACTATATCAAAATACCCTACATCTTTTCTCTTTTCAAGAGTAAACATTACTTCCGGATCAAAGAATGGAGCTGCTTTAAGAGGGTCGAACGGATTCCATCTGGTAATTTCCTCCGCTGCCTCTTTGCTGTAACCGGCTTTTTCGATATACAGTCTACGCAATAATCTGCGGGTTACAAGTTCCTTGTTTTTCAGCGCCTTCTTGTCGGTGTAACTGCGGGTAAAAAATATTTTATGGTGTATTTCATGAAGCTCTTTTTCAGTCTTTTCAAGCTCGGGATCTTTAAGTAGTAACTGCTGAGGCTTATCGACCGGGATCAGCGTATTTGCAGCCACGAATTTCGTTTCGAGGTTAGGAAGCGATAAAATGTTACGGTTTGGCCTCGTTTCGTCAACTCTCTGGTCAACCATCAGCGAAATAAAGAACCGCAGCTTACTTATCTGTACTGCAATCTGCTGAATATCTACACCGTATATACAATTCTCGATCAGAAACAGCTTACGAGCATAATCAAGCTCATGTCCTGTTTCCCCAAAACTTGCCTCAATAAAATGTACTTTCTCATCGGCTGCTGTAATGGCTTCATCACGGAGCGTTTCATCTTCAAAAAGTTCGGCCCTTTGCCTGTCGCGCAGAGCCTTTTCAAGCTGCGCCTGCTTCCATGTGTAATTATATGGATCAAGCTTGCTGAGGGCAAAAACCATTTTATGCAGCATGCCCATCGGAAATGCCCCGGAACCGCATGCGGGATCGAGTATTTTACATTCGCTGAGGTGAGCAATTATGGCATCGGTGGTCTCTTTATCATCTTTAAAAGGATTACCCTCACTTTCATAAGCCAGCAATTCACGGAGCTTCGTCTCGAGAGCATTATCTTTCCCTGCCCATTTGTTTGCTGCCAGATCAATCTGCATATCAAGCTGCCCGGCTTTATACTCATTCCCAAACATGTTTGTTTGCGGATTTCCAAGCTGCTGGTAAGCCTGTGTTTTTTCTGTCAGCTTTGTCTTCAGGTAAGCAATAAGACTCTCATCGACCATATAATTAACAATTTCACGAGGGGTATAATAAGAGCCTGTCTGCTTCCTTGCCGTGGTTTTAGTTTCGGGATTAAAGCTGGCGAGAAGATTCTCAAATATTTTACCCAGCAGTTCCGGATCGAGCGCGATCTCCTGCTCCAGCGGCGTGTTTTCTTCAATAGTGAACTTGTAGCTGTTGAGAATATTTATTAAGCCTCTTGCTTTAGAATGCTTATGCTTTTTACCTTCTTCAAATTCACTGCTGAGATCAAGGTCATCGTTGCGTCCGAAAAAAAGTACGTTGGGAACAGTCGGCTGTTTCTTCGGTTTTGAAGAGAACCCGTCTATTCTTATCTCTTCATTTGTTTCAGGATCTCTGCGGTCGAGACATTCAAAGAGACCACCATTTAAAAACGGAATATTTTCAAACAGCTTTATCGCTTTCATAGGGTCCGTGAAAAGCTCTTTGTACCTGTAAGCCAGATGATCCATATACTCCTCGGTAAATCCCGTGTTCTGATTCTTTTTTGATTCGTTCAGAAACTGCCGTTTGCCCCCGTCTTTCAGCATTTCAGTATTCAATGTAGCGAAAAAGAGA
>Ga0315541_1002295_pt1 | contig 16207 bp, 13 predicted proteins | sample SalMarSW160190MG_FD_203095 | JGI IMG/M metagenome (GOLD analysis project Ga0315541, IMG submission 203095) | Salt marsh sediment microbial communities from the Plum Island Ecosystem LTER, Massachusetts, United States - Salt Marsh Sediment SW1601-190 ...
CCGGAGAGGGCATATTTGTCCATAATTCAAGTCAGGCCCTTCCACTGACGCAGAGAGAAGCTCCTCTAGTTCAGTCACTGGTTCCAGAGACTAGCCAGAGTTTTGAAAGCTTGCTTGGGGAGAAGGCCGGCGCTCTCCGTTCTCCAGTGGAAGGAACAGTCGTTCACGTTGGAGTGGATACCATCAAAGTCCGCGACACCGTAGGAGAGGATCACGAGTTTGAGCTCTATCATCAGTTACCCTTGAACAAAAAGAGTTTCATCGAGCAGACTCCTGAAGTCTCGGTAGGACATCACGTTATTCCGGGAGATATTCTGGCCTCTTCGAATTTCACCGATAAGGATGGGACGTTAGCAACGGGCATCAATCTGCGGACGGCCTTCATTCCAGAGGGAGACACCTATGAGGATGCCGTCTATATCAGTGAAGCTGCCGCAAAAAGGCTCACCAGCCTTCACATGATCCCTAAGTCTCTCGATAAAACACCTGAGACAGTAGTTGGATACAAGTCTTTTATCTCCATCTTTCCATCAACCTACAACAAGACCCAGCTCGATAGGATTGATGAGGATGGCTTGATCCGACCGGGCTCTCACGTCGAGCAGGGTGACCCTCTGATGCTCTCCCTGAGAAAACGACTGCGCAGGCCTTACTACTTCCAGCTTCGCAAGGGTGTGGGAGACTATGCAAATGAGACAGTGACCTGGGATCATTCCTGGCCTGGTATGGTAACTGATTCTCGGAAGACCGCTGATGGATGGCAGGTGTTCGTTCGGTCCGAAGCTCCAGCTGAAGCTGGAGACAAGCTGGCGATACGCATGGGCGGTAAAGGCATTATAGCAAGAGTCCGGCCAACAGAAAGTATGCCAAAAACCTCGGACGGGGAAGCGGTCGAACTGGTTCTCTCTCCTGACTCCATACTTTCCAGGGGTAATCCGGGAGTTTTTGCTGAGCTCCTCCTTGGAAAAGCAGCGAAGCAGAGAGGTGAACCTTACAAGATCCCGATGTTTTCTAAGGAGAGCCTCATTTCTTTTGCTCTCCAGGAAGTGAAGAAACTTGGCGTAGACCCTTTTGAGAAGCTCTACAATGGAGAAACAGGGCGCGCTTACTCGAGGCCGATGACCACCGGGTACCTCTACGCCATGAAGCTCCACCATATGACAGAAGAGAAAACGCGTGGTCGCGGAACTGGACGGTATACTTCAGCTGGACTGCCTGGAACCGGAGGTCAGTCTGGGAGTAAAAAAATCGGCTCACAGGCGTTTGCTGCCTTACTCTCGTCCGGATGCTTATTAGGTAACACGACGGTTTTGACCGAGGAAGAAGGTTGGCTTTGGATAAGCCATATTGTCAAGCGTCGACTGAAAAGGAAGGTGGCCTGTGTAGATGCAGCAGGTAATTTGGTTTTTCGGCCTATTACGAACTGGTTCTGCCGAGCTGCAGATCCGGCCGATATTGTAACTTTAAAGGTCACTGTTACGGATCCTGAAGCAACGCATCGATGCAAACACCGAAAGAGAGCTATCAATATTACTAAAAATCACGAAGTTTATACCCCCAATGGAAAGATCACAGCTGGAGAGCTAAAATCTGGAGATAAGGTAGGGATTGCAGACACGACGCTCCAGCCTTGGCAGGAGAAGATTGCCTACGGCACCTTGATGGGTGATGCAAGTGGCCGTACGAATGCTGGTCTTTCTATTGCATACGGTCCCCTTCAATTTGATTACGTAGACTGGTTGGTCGAGAAATTTTCTAATCTACATCCTCACGCAAAAGTAACTCGAGCCAACTCTGGAGGGTTTTCTACTAAACCCTGTAAGAGACTGCGTCTTCGAAAGCATTGGAGGCTGACTGAAATTGTTGAAGAGTTCTATGACGTGGAAAGGGTTAAGCATTCTCCCGATGACGTTATCAAAAAGATGGACTGGATCGGCCTAGGTGTGTGGTTTGCTGATGATGGAACGATTTGCGCGCCTTCGGGTCAGAATGATTACATATCAAGCGTTCGCTTTTGCACTCACTGTTTTAGCGAAGCTGAAGTAGAAAGCTTAGCCAAGCAAATGAGAGAATTCACCGGGATGCCTTGGAGAACCCAGATTCAGAAAAAGAAGTATAGGGATGAGCTACGAACTTATCCTTGTCTTCTTTTGACTAACGGTGATGGAGCTCAGAATAATAAAGGAGAAGATTACGTCTATCGCTTCTTGGAAATGTTGGCCCCTTATATTCCATCACCAGTTTCTTACAAGATTCGCGATCGGTATCCTTGTGGTGGCTATGTGGATCATTTATTTCCTGAATCTAAGCTCTCTCTTGGATTTGTAAGAATTGACAGTATCGAACCTTACAAATCCAAAGCTTGGGATGATTTCCTAGTCTACAATTTAACAGTGGACGAGCATCATAATTATCTTGCATCTGGTCTGGTCGTGGGGAATTCCACTGACTTCCTTGAAGATGCATGGAAAGTGAGAGGATCAAGGAACGACGCTTACTGGCAGGCAATGAAGCTTGGTCAGACGCCGCCAGTTCCGAGAATTCCATATATACATCGTAAGTACATTGACATGCTGAAGGGCTCTGGCATCAATGTCCGTCGAGTAGGATCTCAACTGCACATTATGCCAATGACGGACAAGGACACGCTTGACCTGTCTCGAGGAGAGATCCAGTCTTCAGATATGTTGGACAGGAAGACGCTGAAGCCAAAAGCCGGTGGTCTTTTTGACCCTACCATTACTGAAGGGGCAGCTGGCCAAGGTTGGGGCCATTGGACTCTTCCCATGAGTCTGCCCAATCCTGTCATGGAACCGGTAGTGGCAGCTCTTCTAGGTATACCACAGAAGGATATCAGAGGAGTTCTGACCGGAGAGAAAGAGTATCAGAATGATACAGGTCCGTCCGCGATAGCCAAAGGTTTGTCAAACATCGATACGAAAAAGGAAATAACGCGTCTTGAATCTGGACTCAAAACCATGTCGGCTACAGCAAGTGACAAGGCTATTAAGAAGCTGAAGTATCTCCGTGCTCTGGATAAGTATAGCATTGCCCCATCGGACCTGATGATCTCCACAGTGCCTGTAATCCCACCAATGGCCAGACCAATTTCTCAGGTAAACGACCTGGTAATCGTGAGCGACCCTAACTATCTTTACAAGGATCTTATCGACCTTACCAAGGAGTACAAGAGAGCAAAAGAATCGGTTCCGCCCTCTATGCTCACCCGCTACGTAGGCGATGCTTATGACAGCGTAAAAGCTGTATTTGGACTCGGAGAACCGGTTTCCAGAGAGTCGCGCCAAAAGCAGCTCCGCGGGCTTCTTGGGCTGATGTTCGGAGGCAGCCGAAAAGGTTCTCTTTTGCTCAACAAAGTGGTCGGGCGCCCGATGGATTACAGTGGCTTAGCCGTGATCACCCCTAATTCCGGACTGGATATGGATCATGTCGGTATGCCTGAGAGGACAGCGTGGGATGTCTATCGTCCTTTTATCATCCGACGGCTGGTACAGGATGGATTGAAGCCCGTTCAGGCTGTCAGAGAGGCCGCTGAGAAGACGAACCGGGCTCGCGATGCCATGGTCAGGGTAATGGGCGAACGGCCTGTGATCGTCAATAGGGCGCCTACACTGCATAAATTCGGGATGATGGCCTTCTACCCTGTTCTGACCAAGGGAGAGACGATGGAGATGCCACCGGCTGTGGTTCCCGCCATGGGCGGTGACTTCGACGGAGACACAGTGATGTATCATGTTCCGGTTTCGCAAAAAGCCGTCCGCGAAGCCGAAACCATGCTGCCGTCTCAGAATCTCTATACGATGAAAACTCGGAAGATTCACTATATCCCTGTGAGGGAATTCCTTCAGGGGCTTTATCTGGCAAGCCGGAAATCAAAGAAGCACCCACATGTTTTCAGGAGTGAGGATGAGGCCCTACAATCGTATCGCAAGGGTCAGTTAGAAGTTGATCGCCCAATTCGCATCGTTCAGACCTAGGAGGAGCTATTATGCCCCGCTTGCGGCATCGGAAGAAGTGGAAGAAGCTGGTAGAGGTCCCCAATCGTATATGCTTCCTCTGTAAAGGTTATGCTCCCCCACTGAAGGGGGCGACAATGCTCAGACACAATCGCCCAGTTCTCATACATTGTCCTCCGTGCCCGGGCTCACTGGATAATCAGAAACCCTCTTGATAGAATGGATCAGTAAGAGCTATGAATGAAGAAAAACGGAAACAGATCTTAAAGCAGGCCGTGGAAGTGGCTCGTTCGGGCATTGTTAAGATCGCCGCAGATTACTTGCATGAGCAGGCGATTGAAACAATGATGAGGACCCTGCAAAATAAGTCGGCTGTGGCAACCGGACGAGGCCAGGGTCAAGGAAACTCACGGCAAGGAACGGCGGGGACTGACACATGTCGATGTCCTTCCTGTGGAGCGACCGCGCCGCATCAACGCGGCGTTCCCTGTAATAAAGTCAAATGTTCAAAATGTGGTACTCCTATGACTGGTACTAACTAATGCCGAAAAGCACGATGAATATTATCACTGACCGGCCGGAGGAAGTACCTCCGGTTTTAGAAAACAACGGCTACCCCATTCGGATTTTTTCAAGACTCATTGACTTCTTGAACGGGCAGTCCTGGCTTCGCGAATCAGCTATATTGATTATGGATGCTCGCTGTAACGGGGAGTCGGTAGTCAGGCACGCGGTGGAGGTTACCTCCCGACTGCGCCCGGCTTATCCAATCCTTCTATGGGTTAGAGACACGAAGAGAAATAGAGACCTTAGTAATATGGAGGACATTCTTCTGGAAGCTCATGGTGACCAAATGCTGAAATCTTTGAGAATGGCCGAAAGGAAAGGGAATGAATTCAGCCTGGGCGATATGAGCAGGCTGCTGCTTCTAAACCATAGCGCGATTGGATTGGAGAGATGACTGATGAGCCGGCTTCTAAGTGCTTGTTTTTTAATCGAGACCGGGCTGAAATTGAGATCTTGATTAATGACATGATTGAGCGCCGCTTGCTCAGCAGGCAGCTCACTCACAAGGAGCTCAAACTTCTTGGCGACTTGTTTCAATCCGTAGCTGAAACGGCCTTGTTTCGGCATGTCTACACGTGTCCTGTGCAGAAACAAGTGGATATCCTGGTGGGTCGGTATGATTTGTCCGAAGCTCGATTGACGGCTAAGAAGAAAGAAAAACGCTTACTCGATGAGGGAGAAGCGAGCCGAACAGCCAAGGTACTGAATATAGCAAAGATCCTCATACAGGTAGTTATTGGTGCGTGTGCAGTAGCCGCTTTCGTCAAAACGTTCATTTAGAGAGGCTGGGTTAAGTGTCCAAAAACACGTTAGATCAAGCTCTGGAGAGACTGGATTCCAAGATCGAGAAGCTTGGATTTCTCCCTCCGCAGGAAGCCGCAGCTGGGATGCCGCCCGAAATGGGTATGATGGATCCAGCAATGATGGGTGGTATGGCTGGCGCTCCAGCTCCTATGCCACCTATGGATCCAGCGATGATGGGTATGCCTCCAGGACCAATGTCACCGATGCCGCCTGAACCGGGAGCGGATGCTGTAATGCTCAACCTGGAAGACCTTAGACTGGTCGTGCGAGAGATCATAGATGAGTTCCAGGGAGGTGGAGGGAAGAAGAAGGCGCCGTCTCAGAAACAGACCGATGGGAAGGAGACGGACGCTCGAATTTCTCGTCTCGAGCAGCAAATTGAGGAGATGGCGAGCGCAATGGCAATGATGGGTCTCCCTATGCCTGTAGGTTCGCCCGTTTCTGAAGGACCAGCTGCTCCAGAAGGCATTGAGAGCCTTCTTCCGCAGGCTCCTCATCTCGTGGCTGGGACGGATACTCCCAGAGATAATCGAGCTCTCCTTGGCGTCATTCAGAAGATGAACCAATGAAAATAATGATGACAGGCAAAGACGGCTGTGTGGAGCTCTCAGGTATCGAGATGCTCCTCGTACTTTCAGAGACGAGCTCTCCGTTGATGGCGATCAAGGAAGCTGGAAAGGACGTCTATGAAGCCGGCGTTGTAGGCTCTACGGGATTTTCCAACTTACTGGCTTCGATTGGGATACATATTCGCGACCGGGTACTAACGTACCCAATGCAATCTACAGATTAGAGGATGTTATCATGGCTGTAGCACCATCGGATGAAAAATCCGAACGGAATGACTTAACACTGCAAGGCATGTACGATGTGATGAAGGATTGGCTAAGAGAATTCTCCTGGTCACCTGATCCGGAATCCCTCATCTACCTTGACGAAGATAAGAACAGAATTCGCTGCTATATCTACTCTTACGTCAATGAATACTCCATTGTAGCCCTTCCGGCTAGTTCAGAGAACAAGAGTGCTTATCTTGGTTGCGTTGCGCTCTCCCGTAAACCTCGACCAGGGGAGTGGTGGGCGCGCGGACGCGATCTGATTGACGGTGAATTCAGCAAAGAGAATTGGGACAAAATCTTGCGCGCTATTGTCTTCTATGAAGCATTGGATCCAGCCTTATCGGCCGAGGATAGGACTCTTCGTCGGCAAAAACGTGCTCACACGGGATAAACGGGTGTGGAGTGGCGTACAAGACAGCACAGAAAGTCTACGGAGTTGAAGAGGGCTCCCAGCTCTCCAAAGATCTTGCGCGCTACTTCGAGAATCTTCGGTCTACTGGGTTTGATCCGTCCAGTGTGAGAGTCGAAATAGATCCGGGCTTCTGGGCCTACCCTCGCTTCGTCGGCAGAACCCTCTGGCCCAAGGGAGTCACTCCTAAGCTAGGTGCCTGGTTAGCCACACTCCTCTCTATGGGTGCATATCCGCTAAATCGCGGTACGCACCCCTATGGTATTCTGAAACAACAGGGGCCTCACTTCGACCCGGAGCTACGCCATATTCTTACGACTATGGGTTATGGCAGCCGGAGGAGTCAGCCAGTTCTCTATCACGAGATTGGCCACCACATTGCTAGGAGCCTAGGAGAGGAAGGAAAGAGCACCGCCAGTTCCAAGATACTCCGGACTATACCAGACGAATTGGAAGCGAACTTTGTCGTTCTGAAAACTTTGCAGAATGCAGCCAGGAAGCAGAAGGTGCAGGGTGCTCTACAGACTGCGCTGGCTACCTACCTCTCCAACCTGGAGGGTTTCATAGACACGAAATCGATCGCACGGAGCCTCGGTGAGAAAAAGAAGACCTTTGCCAGGTACCAGGCTGGTTTGAAGTCTAAACGCCCGGCAGCAGATGATATCTTGAACATCGTTTTCCCTCCCGGTGGTAAGATTGAACAGAAAGATCTCGTAGACCTTCTTCGAGCATCGACTACTTTCAAAAAATGGAGAGAACAGCTCGCTCAGAGAGTCCAGAAACAGTATGCAGATCCAGATAAGGAGATGACGATGAATTCCCTTCTTCGATATATACGTACCAGTCCTTTTTACGACTATGCTGGTTTGCTCCTTAGAGAGCTTCAGAAACGCCAGGTGTTTAAGGAGAATGACCACTAAGATCATAGAGGTGCCCAGCAAGCCAACTGAGCTCCGTCCCGCCCTGGAGAATCTTCGTGACGGCCGAAATCTCCTGGGTGCAGAGATTGGAGTCTGGGAAGGAAAACATGCACAGGCTACATTTGAAAATCTGGATATAGCACGGCTCTACCTGGTTGATCCCTATTTGCCCTATAAAGACAGGAGCAGCTGCACTACCACGTTTTATAATGGGACCTCTAATGCGGTGATGGAGAAGGCTAAGGATGCAGCATTGCAAATTCTGGAGCCATATCGCTCTCGGTCTCGGTGGATCTTCGGTACATCCGAAGATGCTATAGCTCGGATGGAAGAAGATTGCCTCAACTTCGTTTATATCGATGGAAATCATGAGTACGAATCTGTTGTCACGGATGCAGAGTTATGGTATCATCGTATTTGTCCTAACGGGCTGCTCTGCGGGCACGATTATACTCGCAGGAAGAGCCCCAGCGTGGTGGAGGCTGTTGAGGACTTTGCTTCCAGACTGGAACTTCCTCTCTTTATTAGTACCTATGGAGGAAGTAAAAACGAGGACTGGTGGATTTGGAAGCCGTCAATAAATTCAGAAGGAGAAGATCGTGGAGACGAGTGACAAGTTCATGCAAGGCGTTGACGAATGGATGAAGGAGGCTTCTCTTCCAGAGGAGTTTCACGAAGAGTTTAGAGAATTAGTAAAGAAGGCTTTCTTGGGTGCTCCGCCCGGGAGTGATTTGGAAGATCTCCTCTATTATCTCATTTTGGGAGGCGGTGGTGCTGCTCTGGGCGGAGGTCTGGGCTATCTCAAGCCGTATATGACTGGAGCTAAGCCCGCCGAGGACTGGACGCGCTGGCTTCCAGCAATCCTCGGTGCTTTGGGAGGCGGTGGCACTGGAATTCTGGGAGCTTATTATGGATAGCATTATTGAGGAGAATCAAAGATGATCTTCAGCCCGTGTTGAGAAAGTAAAAACGAGGACTGGTGGATTTGGAAGCCGTCAATAAATTCAGAAGGAGAAGATCGTGGAGACGAGTGACAAGTTCATGCAAGGCGTTGACGAATGGATGAAGGAGGCTTCTCTTCCAGAGGAGTTTCACGAAGAGTTTAGAGAATTAGTAAAGAAGGCCGCAGTTGGCGATGATCTGCGTGAACTGCTCGATCCGCCCGGGAGGAGTGATTTGGAAGCGCTCCTCTCTTATCTCGTTTTGGGAGGCTGTGGTGCTGCTCTGGGCGGAGGTCTGGGCTATCTCAAGCCGTATATGACTGGAGCTAAGCCTGCTGAGGATTGGAAAAGGTGGCTCCCAGTAATCCTCGGTGCTTTGGGAGGCGGTGGCACTGGAATTCTGGGAGCTTATCAAAATCAGCATTATTGAGGAGAATCAAAGATGATCTTCAGCCCGTGTTTCCGAATAGGTATTGACCTCTATCTCAAAGAGGCTGGTATCAATGCTAGTGAAATCTCCGATCAGTTCGAAGATCTAGTAGTGCAGTCTGTCGAGGATGCTATCTGGGAAAAGGCTCAGATGGATGCAACGCTCGGGAAGAAGTCAGCTGTACGCGATCTTTCTCCTCTCGAGCGCTACATTGAGAAGCGGGCGGAAGAGCTCGAGAAGAGTGCGGTAATCCGCCAGCAGAGCTGCACGGATTCCGACGGTAATTCTGGCTCCTGGGTCCTTATGAATAGTTCGGGCAGCAAGATCTTGGGCTGCCACGGAAGCCGAGAGGGTGCCTTGAAGCAGGAACGCGCTATACAAGCTCACAAGCACGCTGAGGAGAAGATGGCTGACATGGAATCCGGGGGCTCACCCAAGGGCCGCGAAGGACGTGCGGCCCTAGCCAAGCGTTTCAAGAAAGGGGAGGGCTTTGATATGAGCGCATGCATCTCGGCCATGACCGGTGAGGACGGTATTGATGACCCAGCAAGTTTCTGCCAAAGTCTGAAAAGCCTGGCGCTAGGGTAAAGCTGATGACCGAAGAGATCCTGATCAAGCCTCTGGAGATCAAGGCGGGTGGATGGACCATCAGTCGCGCCCGCCCTGTGCTTCTTCTAAAAAGCGGGAAGAAGGATGGGAGGAAGATCAGGATCGTTAGGGAGAAACGGGCCGGAACTCAGTCTTCGCTATTACCGGGACGCCCAATTTCTACCCCGACGGAGATTGGACAGGTATTGGGTAAAATACGTCGTGATATCCCGGCAGGAGCAGACGTTCCCGCCAAGTATATACAGAGAAAAGGCTGGCCGCTGAGTTATCCGACGGCGGACTTATCCAGCATGCTTGCTCCTATCTACGGACCCACATATGAGCAGGCTCTTGCTAAAGCTCGGGCTGCAAATCGTCTTCCAAAAGAGCTCTGGGACTGGAATAGGTTTAACAAGCCTATTCGTGTAGATTCCGACGCAGGTTGGGGTTGGGGCGGGGCATATTTTCCGTCCAAAGAAAGAATTTTAGTGAATACCAATCAACCTTTTGCCGCTGAGCTGGCTTATGGGCCGCGTAATTGGAAATCCGAACTCCAGCGAAGTCTCACGAGGGCTCCCGGTGGGATAGTCACATTTACGAACCCCGCCACCCAGGCTGAAACAATGGGGGGTATTGTGAACGAGATGCTGAGCGCCCTTGAAATTCTGAGACACGAAAGAACTCATGGGATGATAGGGAGCAAGGAAAAAGATGAAGCCCTGCTCAATCGGTTTAGACCAGAACAACTTCGTTTCGTTTTTGAGGTGGGTCCCCATCTTGGGAGAATGGATCGATCTTTCAAAGACTACCCGTACCTTTCGGAGCAGCTCCCTGAGAAATACCAGTCGGCTCTAGGAAAATATCAACCGGAACGGATCTCGCTTGGAAAGCTAAACTATCTATTCAACCCTGCCGAGATTATTCCGAGAATTGCTGACGTAAAACGCTATTATGCATTCAAGACAGGTAAGCTGCCGGAAATCCCGGAGGAAATTGAGCAGGCCCTTCTCTACTATGTTAATCCCGAGACTGGTCCTAAGACACAGTTTTGGTCTGACCCAGATGAGGTCTACCCCTACCTATATAGCCCGTCGGCAATGAAGTGGATTACTGAGAAGGCATTTCCGAGTGTTGTCATGGATCAAGTCCGGCCTGAAGCTGTGAACAAATATGCTCAGGAGAAACGGGCCGGAGTCAAGCCTAAGACCTACTTGCCAGATGAGTGGCCTATGGATTTCAAGGAGAGTCTGTCGCCAGAATATGTTGCAAAGCTCCAGCGCGAGGTGCCACCGGAGGCACTTCGAACGTGGCTCTACGCGAAGCCAACGTCTAAATCCGGATATAGCCATACAGTCAATTTGGAAGATCAGATAACACCTCTTTATGGGACACCCGCCAATTACAACAAAGCTCTCTTAGCGGCCGGCTCATCTCCCAATCCACTTACTAGGAATCTGTGGGACTGGTCTAGAATCAGAAAGCAGATTCCGGTGCGAGCACTGCCTCAATCAACCGGCGGAGGCCTCTACAATCTTCCATTTCCCTTTATTCCAGGAAAAGAAAGGATCAGCCTATATGAGCAGGCGGGTGAGCTGGGAAAGCTTTTCAGAGACCCCGGAGCTCTTGCTTCCCGTTTGGGGAGAGTGGACGGAACGGTTCTGACTCCGGAAGCTAATGTTGATAAGCTCCTGAAAGCCCTTCAAATACAGAGACACGAGAGTGGTCATGGAATGTACCGCTATTCACCATCACGCGGGATCTTTTTTGGGAGCGGCAAGTTCAAGCCCCAGTATCCAGCTGAGGTTGGTGATCGAATTTATCATTACAGCTTATCTGGATTTCCGGAAGAATTTCAGGATGCTCTAGCTCGTCGATTTTGGGTAAAAGGGACGTCCCAACAAAACTTTCCAGAAGAGCATATTAAATACTTACTCAGCAAAGTGGAAGCAGTCCCACGGATGGGAGACGTAAAACGTTATCACGCCTTCCGTACTGGAGAGACCCCCCTTACGCCAAAAGATTACACAAAAGCCATAAATTACTACCTGGATCCGGAAACCGGTCCTCAGACTCCGTTTTGGACTAATCCACGACAGCTCCTACCCTATCTTCATGATCCTGAAGTCCTGAAGTGGGTTACAGAAACTTTGCTGCCTTCGATAGTTCATGGAGGGCAGCAGGAAACAGGACAGAAATACGCCAGCACAGGTAGACTCAGGATTACTAAGAGGGCCGGTAGGTCTCCGACCACTAAAGGAGACATTGGGCAGGCTTCTGGACAATGGATGAATGCCCCGACCTTTGCTTACGTGACAGTTTATGGAAAGCAGCCTGAGAACTGGATTTCTGGACGGACTTCGCATCCACAGAAAAACTGGAAAGGAATTCAGGTTGACACCCAATTGCGCGACGAATGGCTGGATTCTCTAGCTGCAATTCCATCTACGGAAGTCCGTGCAAGCTGCGCAGGTCATGGTTCTGACAGACCAACTTTCGTGATCTTCCGTCTACCACCTGATCAAGAGCATCTATCTCCAGCCGTAGCATCTATTCTCAATCAGAGATCAGGCGTATTCTCCAAAGCAGACATAGGAGCTGAGGGTCACCCGAGAATCTGTGTCGCGTCCAAGCTATGGTCAGGTCGTAAAGGCTGGGCAGAATGGTGGAAGCGCCTGCCTCAAACGATACAGAAGGCAATAGAAGAGGCTGGAGTGGATACGGGAGTTCCGGCCATGGGAGGAACCCCTACTGCTGCTAAGGCTGTCTATCCTGATGGTATCATCATTAGGGAGAAGAGAGGCGGGCTCTCTTCGGTGTCGAGTGACCCCCTGTTGCAGTTGACTCAATCCGGAAGACAGACGCACCAGCTCGCTACGAAGGAAGACAAGAACTTGCTGGATATCCTTAAACTGCTTCGATCTGGGTATTCTTTGTATCAAGCGGCAGAACCGGGTTATAGGCGAGGGAAAGAGCTCTATCAGAAAGGGCGAGAGCTTCATGAAAAATATAAGGGATTCTATGATACCGAAGAACACCGGGCAAGAACTATAGAGGCAGTCAGAAGGCTGGCTCAAGCGCTAAAAGGCATGTCTCCTGAGGAACAAAAACACACATATAGCCTGTTATGGCGCTACATGTCCCCATCAAGGAGCTCGGTCGATAAGCAGCCGGGGGCTTTGGATAAGGCTCTGAATCTCTCGAATTGGGGATGGCACAAGTTCTACCGTAACAAAGCTCTAGGTCTCACTAGTAAGACGATTGCTCAGAAACTAGGGCTATCACAAGAATTCAAGGATCTTGCGCTTGGCACAGCTCGCAGTCCGGCATCGCTAGAGGCGTTAGCTCTTGGTCTGGAGAAAATCCCACCGAGAGCTCTGAATGAGGTAGACACCCTGCAGAGACTCGGGAGAGGTACGATCAGTAGCAAGCCGTTTCAAGCGGGGTATGCGTTGAGCGGCCTCGGAGAGACAACCAGTCTCCTTGCTCCCATGATAGCTCGATTTGTGCCTAGTTTAGCTTCTGCGGCTAGGGGGGTGGCAACCGTCGGCTCTTCTGCTTCAGGAATCGGTTCAATGTTGATGGGAGCGGGCGCGGCATCCTATCTAGGAAAGAAGTATTTGGACTATGCAAGTGGTAGAACTCGCGAGGAGATTCTCGCTCAATTACCGAAGGGATACAAACCTTGGAGACATCCGAGTGTACTCGGAGCCTTCCCTCAGCATTTTGGTCCGAGCACATTCCACAAAATCGCGCCAGGAGAACGAGAAAAATTTCCGTCTTGGGAAAAGCGGGATATTACCATTAGGAAAGCGAGAGAAATCTGATGCCTGATGCAAAATCGACAACTGCAGGCGCCATCTTACTGAAGCGAATTTTCCCGAGAGATATGTGGCCCATGCTCGAAGAGGGGCCGATAGACAAGAAGAGAATCTATGATCTGATGTCTGAGGTGGCTAAGACCCATCCTGATCAGTACAGGGAGATCCTTCAGGACCTGCATGAGCTCGGTGAGGAGGTCGCTAAGTACTATGGGGGGGAGAGCTCGTTGACCTCTGAGTCCTTCCTGCTGCCTCAGCCACTGCGTCTTAAGCGTCTAGCTATACAGAGGGATGTTGATGCATTGCAGAATAACACTTCTCTCCCTAAGCAGGAGAAGCGTTTACGCATTCTGGACCGGCTCAAAAAGGGACGAGAAGAACTGAAATCATTGATCATGGATAGCATGGAGGGGACCTCATTTCCACTCCAGGTGAAGAGTGGAGCCCGTGGATCGATAGACGCGCTGGCCGATATCCTGGTCGGGCCGATCTTTACTACCAGCAGTGAGGGAGATGAGGCGGCTATCCCGATACTCCACGGTTATGCCGAGGGCCTCACACCTGCTGAATACTGGCTGTCCAGCTATGCTGCACGTCTCGGATATCTTGGGACCAAGATGGCCACACCGGTAGCCGGACACATTGCGAATCAGCTTGTCGGCGCCACACAGAAACTGCGCGTGACCGAGAAGGACTGTGGAACTCACAACGGTATCTCGATTGATCCGAAAGACCCAGATTACGAGGGAGCGGTCCTAGCGAGAGACTACGGAGAGATTGCCAAGAGAAATGATGTGCTAGACCCTAGGTTAATGCGAGAGCTGTCCGAGCACTACGATCAGGTGGTGGTGAGATCACCCATCACCTGCGAGGCAGAATTAGGAGTCTGCCAGAAAGCAGCCGGAAAGATCCCAGAATACCCGGAGATAGGTGACTTTATTGGGATTTCGGCAGCGCAGAGCTTATCAGAGCCTTTAAGCCAGTCTCAGCTTTGCTTGGCTGCTGGTACTGAGATACTTCTTGCTGACGGAAGTCATCGAAAAATCGAAGATATTCAGAAAGGTACTATGATATTGGGCTGCAGTTTGGAGGGCGTTGTCAAACCGGTACGCGTGCTAGCTGTTCATGTAAACGGCAAGAAGGAGTGTTTGAGAACCACATTCTGCATGACTTCTGGCCGGCGTGATAAAACAACTAAGCTGGAGATGATTGCAACTCCCGATCATAAAATTCTCTCTGATGTTCATATTCGTTCTAATAACCCGTATCATTTTGAGCTCGGTATACGCCCAGTTGGTACAAAGATGCTGAATAAAAACGATCATTTCTGCGCCCATCTGCCTCATGATTTTGACGACGCTGGCTTGGAAGATGAACCGTACGCTCTCCTAGTCGGGCTCTTGGTTGGAGACGGTTGTTATACGGCCAGTGGCGAAGGCAGTATCAGCCTAGCCTGCAAAGATGAAAAGTTAGTCCAGGATATGGAAGAACGCATGGCGCATCTACAAGTCAGGCTCTCCCGTCATAAGAATGACTACAACATAGGCTTCGGAGTGATCAAACTTGCGAATAACGCTTCTTCGGAAAATCCTCTGGGAGCTTGGCTGCGTAAGGAGGGAATGTATGGGCAGTACTCCCACGAAAAAACCCTTCCGCGATCTATCTATAATTGGCCTAATAAGTCTATAGCCGCGCTCTTCTCAGGTCTTCTCGCGGCGGATGGCTCCATATCAGAGCGAGGTCTATCTTTAAGCTCTTCATCTGAAAAGCTGATACGCGGTATCCGGCAGTTGATCGGTATTCGTTTCGGTATTTGGCATACATCAATTTACACTCACATCCCTCGCTATACCCACAATGGAGAGTCAAAAGAAGGAAGAAGAGCTTGGCGTCTGACCGTTGCCAAAACCAAAGCCCTCCAACGTCTGTCGCGGGTGCTTGACATACCAGGGAAGAAGCAGGCTCAATTTATGCGGTTGGTCGAAAAAAAGACTAACGGAGACCCACCTCATGCGCTGCAGAGTTTTCCTCGGCTCTATCAAGAACCTGTTGGACTCTTCGAGACTTATGATCTCACAGTTGATCATCCTGATCATCTCTTTCTCCTGGCTAACGGTCTGGTGGTGAGTAATAGTCTAAAACACCAGGGGCAGCGAACCACAAGTGGTCTCGATCTAATCGAGCAGCTTATCAATGTGCCGAAAGGCTTCACAGGCGAGGCTCCAGTCGCGGAAGAGGCGGGAGTAGTGTCTACGATTAGCAGCACCCCCACAGGTGGAAAAAGCATCAAAATAGGAGCTAGGGAATACCCAATTGAGCCTGGATTGGAACCGAAAGTGAAGTCCGGGCAGAGAGTGGAACCTGGAGATGTCTTGAGCACTGGTATACCAAATCCGGCTACGATAGCTCGTGTTCTTGGAATCGGAGACGCTCGACGGAGATTTGTGGACATCTTTTCGGACGCCTTGAAAGAGTCGGGCATAGGACACAATAAGAGGAATATCGAATTCATTGCACGGGGTTTAGTAGACCATGCTCGGATCGATAAGCCTTATGGCGACTTCCTGCCTGGAGATATTGTGGAGTTCTCCGCCCTATCTCGCCACTATCAGCCGCGAGAAGGCGCCGTAGCAGCAAATCCCACGCAGTCGGTAGGTCGCTATCTTGAGAAGCCTGTAGCGTACCATACCATCGGAACACGTATTACACGACCTATGGCTAAGGAATTGAAGGCTCTTGGATACGGGGATCTTCTGGTTCATTCCGAACCACCTCCCTTCTCACCCGAGATGCGGCGGGCGATGGACGCAAGCCGGTATTCATTGAGTTGGATGGACCGTCTGGGTGGCTTCTATCTCAAACGGTCGCTGCTAGACGCTCTATACAGTGGGCAAACATCTAGTGACCCTACGAATCC